>Ga0194129_10009823_pt1 | contig 10590 bp, 7 predicted proteins | sample TA2KigCa35mmetaG_FD_150862 | JGI IMG/M metagenome (GOLD analysis project Ga0194129, IMG submission 150862) | Freshwater microbial communities from Lake Tanganyika, Tanzania - TA2015038 Kigoma Deep Cast 35m | ecosystem: Environmental > Aquatic > Freshwater > Lake | place: Tanzania: Lake...
TTTTATATTAATATTTTTAAATTTATTAATAAATTTTAACTTAAAATAAATAAAAATAAAATTAATTAAAATTTTTATTTTTTTTTTTTTTTTTTTTTGAAAAAGATTTACTTTGTTACGTAATGTGTGATTTTTTTTATTAGAAAATCTTAAAACATTTGCATTCTTATTTAATACTCGAGTAACCTCTAAATTTAGTTCAATGTTTGATGAAAAATTATTTTATATTAGTTCTGTTGATAGTACTAAAAGTTTTCATGGTTTTCACAGAGCTTATGAATGGTTAATAAATGACTCAGCCAAATTTCATTTTTTTTCTACAAAATCAATCAACTCAACTTTATTAATCTATAAATTAGTTATTTGAAATAAAGCTAGAATAATTTATTATCTTAATAATTGAGTTTATACAACAAACCATAAAAGAATAGCAGTTAATTATTTTTGATTTGTTATTCTCGCTGGTATTTGTGGTATGGTTTTAGCAACAATAATTCGTTTAGAAATGGCTTATCCCGGAGTAGGTATTTTAGCAGGTGATAGTTTACAATATTTAAGTGTTGTAACCGCACATGCAGTTATTATGGTTTTCTTTATGATAATGCCTTTAATGTTCGGTGCTTTTGGTAATTTTTTATTACCAACACAATTAGGTGTACATGATGTTGCTTTTCCAAGATTAAATAGTGCTGCTTTTTGATTTTTACCAGCAGGTCTTATAATGCTCTGTCAATTAGTTTGTTTAGATCGAAGATATCAACGTATGAATTGTTTTAATATTCGTGAAATTCAAGCTTTATTGAAAGGTCGTTTTTTTACCGATTTGATTAATACACACGATCATCATGAATTTTTGAATAAAACAACCATTGGTATTCGATTTAAAACGAATAATTTAGATACAATAAATCCCAATATGTTGTTATTTTATAGATATGGTATCCACTCTAATACACAAAATAGGTCGCAATCCTTTTTTTCTGATTTAATTAAACACTATAATTATGAATTTTTCTCTACTAAATCAAATCTATTTTATTTAATCAACTATTTTAATATAAATTTTGAAGGTCTTTTATTTAAACCTGTTTTTAATACTTATATTTCAATTTTAAGTATTTTTAACCTAAGTCCCTGAAATTATTATAATAATACATTAGGTAATTCGTCAGTTCAATTATTTATTTACCTATTCTTTAATAATATTAAAACGTTTTTCAAAAAACAATGAAATAATATTATTAATTTTTTAAATTTTAATGAACCTTCGTGGTTATTTTTAAATTATTATAAAAATTTTTTACCTAATCAAACAGATAATCTAATGTTTGGTTTAATGGATAATAATATAGGTTTTTATAAATTTAGGCAAACTATTAGACCTAAACACGAACACCCTAATATAATAACTAATGGTAGTTTACCAGAATTTGTATTTACGTTTTTATATTCAATAGCTAGTAGATCTATTTTAATCCCAGTAAGAAATTTTATAACAAACTTAAATATTTTTATTAATCGTTGAATTGATAAGTTATTAAATTTATTTAATTATAACTCCAAAAAATTTAATGATATTAGTATGGAAACTCTTTTTCAAGATTTAGAAAACTTAAATAAAATCGAAAATAAATCAACTATTGTAATACTATTAAATAATATTTCATATTTATTTGTTAATATTTTAAAAAATATCTATATAACATTATTTATAATTTTTAATAATATTCTATTTTTTAATATTAATATATATTTATATTTAAATTCTTTGTATAATTTATTAACTCGTTTACTATCTTTAAATATTTTCTTAGGTTTTAATAATTTTAACCCCTTTTTAGTAAATTTTAAATTCTTTATTGATACTAATTTGAATAACAAGTTTTCTAATACTGATAAAGATAGAGTAATTTTTTCATCAAAAAATTGAAACTCTTTAGATTTAAATAATAAATCCATGTTTAATAGTCTAGAAAGTTCACTAAATTTTAGATATCAAAAATTTACAAATCCGATTTTTAGATATGACTATAAAGCCGGTAATTATATAACTAAACAAGATAAAGCCGCATTCCCTTATCTTTTTACTACTCTAAGTGAAATTACAGGTGGTATTAGAAAATCGTCATGATTTTTTTCAAACACTTTTTTAGAATTGTTTAATTCTAATCTTTCTAATTATTTAAACTTTTTTAGTTCTAAAACAAACGAAACACCTGAACATTTTACTTCATATGTAAATAGTACAGATGGTTTTTATAATTTTTTTTATATTCTGTCTACACAAACTAAATTTATAAATAATAGGTGATTATCAATAAATTCTATGGATCAAAAATTTTATAGAATGTTCACAACTAGTTCAATGCAACAAAGAATATATTCAAATTGAAGACAGTTAAAATTTACAAGAGAGGCTTGACGTTGTAAATTATTAGCAGCTAGACATCAAAAAACAATGTACCGTCGTTATATAAGTGAAGATAGTATTTTTTGAGCTGTAGAAAGAAACGCTAAAGATGTTTTACCTGGATGAGCTATGATTACACCATTTTCAGCACGTACGCGTTTTACAGCAGTAGGTAAAGTAGATATTGGTTTGATGGGTGTATTTTTAGTTTTAAATTCTTCTATTGTAAGTTCAGCAAATTTTTTAGTAACATATCGTTATTTATCAACACTTAATAATCGTAAAATGAGAGACGCTAGATCGTTTTTTACTGAAGGTGTTATAGTTGCTTCTTGAATGATGATTGCTGCTAATCCAATGTTAGCTATAGGTATAATTATGTTATTATCTGATCGTCATTGACAAACTTCTTTTTTTGATTATTCAGGTGGCGGTGATACTGTATTATTTCAACATATGTTTTGATTTTTTGGTCATCCGGAAGTTTATGTTATTATGATTCCAGCCTTTGGTTTTAATAATACAATTTTATCATTTTATTTAAGAAAACGTGTCTCCGCAAGAGCAAGTTTATTATATTCTATGTATACTATTGCCTTTTTAGGTTTTTTTGTTTGAGGTCATCATATGTATATGGTTGGACTTGCACATACAACTAGAATGCTTTTTAGTACACTAACAGTTATGATTTCAGTACCAGCTGCTACTAAACTTATGCACTGATGTGTTACATTAGTAAACAGTGCATTTAATATTGAATTGCCTTTTGTATTTGCACTACTTTTTATATTTTTTTTTGTTTCAGGAGGTATTAGTGGTATGGCGGTTGCTAATACAGGTATGGATATTTTGTTTCATGATAGTTTTTATGTCATAGGTCATTTCCATGTAATGTTTGCAGGTTCTGCTATGTTTGCTTCTTTTGGTGCCTTCTACTTTTATTTCCCTTCTATTTTTGGTGTTAAATATAGTCGTATATGGGGTTATTTACATTGTATTTATTTCTTGTTAGGTCAATTAATGACTGTAATCCCTATGTTCTGATTAGGTTATTCTGGTATGCCAAGACGTGTTTTGGATTATCCTGCATCATTAGGTGGTTGACATGCTATAGTTTCTGCTGGACATTTATTAAGTGTCGCTGGTTTAATGGCATTTTTTATAATGATATTTGATAGTTTAAGACAAGCTAGAGCTGCTACTAGAAATAGTTTTGGTATATCACGTTTTAATACTAGATTAAATTTTTATTTATACGAAATTGCTAGAAATCGTTTTATACAAAGAAAAGGTTTGTATATATCTCGTTTTAATAGACCTAATACTTTAGTATTAAATAAACTAAATTATACTAACAACGAGTTTTTAGAAACTACTTTATATACATACGTTTTAATACAAAAATAATCTGACTGTGTATACTTAGTGTTTAATGAAATGTTTATTCTTCAAATATTATCTTTTACAACTCTTTTATTTTTCGTTAGTACGTATAACATATTAACACTTTGATATTTAGCTGGTATATATTTAATTGTTTTAGGTATTTGATTATTATTAGATGATGGTGATATTTTTATAGGATTTTTATGGGTTATAGATTTAGGCGTTGGTTTAGTTTTTTTCATCTTTATTTTACATTATTCAACCTTTCTACACCAAAAGTCTAATTTAAATAAATCTAGTCGAGAGGTTTCTTTTATGTTATTTTCTTTATTTTTCGTTTTATCGTTTTTTTATTTTTTTATAAACCCGGTAGATATAGATTATATTAAAGGTTTTTCTAAAACATGATTTTTTTTTATTAGTTGATATGATTATTATGATTTTTTTTTTTCTAATATTACAACAGATTTAAATTTACTAAGGGAGGTTTATTTTTATAATAATAGCTTTGAATTCTTTTTAATTAATTTTATGTTATTTTATGGTATTGTATCTTCAATTTTATTATGTTTTTTAATTAAAAGGGTTTTTAGTTTTTTAAATTTTAACCAACTAAAAAATTATAATATATTAAATCAAATAAATTCTGTATATTTTATACGTAATCAAAATTTCTTAAAACAACAAGCAACATCTACAGGTACTAGGGTTTGAATTAAAAAAAAATATATAAATATATAATGATTTTAAAAAACACATGACTTAATATTTCAGACAACACTAATGTTAATTGGTTACAAGTTTTTCATTTATACAAAGGTTTTAATAGACGTAAAACCGGTTTAGGTTTTTTTATAAAAGGTTCGGCTAGAATTGTTGAACCACCACGTATTGAATACAAAGGTTTTAAATTTAAATTTAATAAAAAAGGTGATATATGTCGTTCTATAATAGTTAGAGTAAAATATCCAACTAAAAGATTAGACGGTTCAGTATTATATTTTAAACATAATAACGCTGTTTTGATTAAAAAAAAACAAGATTTAAAATCTAAATATCTATTCGGTCCTATATCTTATAATCTCAGAAGAAAAAAGTTTAAAACAATTTATAAAACAATCATCTAATTATTAAAACTACGGTGAATGTAGCTTAATTGGTAGAGCACTGGATTGTGACTCCAGAGGTTGTGAGTTCAAGTCTCTCTTTTCACCCATTTATTAAATTTTTTTGTATGTATAGCTTATAGTAAAGCACCTGTTTAATAATAAAAAAGGGTTATTATAGTATCAAAACTATATACATACGAATGTTGTGAATCAATATTATTGCAATTGAAAATTATTATAATCTCATCTCATCTTATAACTCTTCTTTAATTTTAGAAAATAATTTAAACACGTTATTTAGTAATTATAATAAAATTATTAAAAATTTTACTTTTTGAGGTTTATTAGGTTTAGACAATGATTCTATTTTATTACATAATAATAATTTAAACGGTTTTAATTTTAACTTATATAGTACTTTTCAAAATAACATTCATTTATTTTTAGACAAAACAAGTACTTTAAATAGTGATTTACTTTTAGATAATGAAAAATCATTTTATCCAGAGTTAAATTTAAATCGTCCGACTAAGTACTGAGGTGAAAAACAAATGGAAAATTACGCTGAATACTCCCTTTATATGTTTGAACGTGAATTAGATCGTCGTCATAAATTAAGACCTGATTTAACTAAAAAACAAATGTATGATTTATGAACAGGTTTAGGTATGGATTCGTGTGAATATAATTTATCACAACCTGTATTACCAACAGATTATAGTAATTTATATGATTATAATGGACAAACTATAGATGTATCTAAATTAAATAAAAGAGAATTAATGACATTAATTTGAGAAACAGATGATATGGGTAAAATGGAAAAATTAGAATCTTTAGCTCATGTAAAAAGTATGTATCATTTTTCTATACCCCAAACAAAATTATATTATCCCGAACCTTTTATTGCTTCACCATCTTTTATCCATAACGATATAGGATTTATTCATATATTACAATACCAATTCTGATTGTGATTTGTTTTTATATTTATGATTGTTTTCTTTTTCCTATCTTTTTTATGTGTATCTAGGTGATGTAGTATGCGTAATCAACCAAGACGTGAAACTAGAGGTGTAAGTAGATCTAAATGCGGTGATTTAATTACTGCTTGTGTCCCAGTTACCTGAGCAGTATCTATTATTGTTAGTGAGTCTACAGACGCTATGGATATAAACGATGGTTTTGGTGCTAGTGAAATTTTAATAGGTATTAGAGCTTATCAATGAGGTTGAGAATATTATTATCCTAAAAGTATCGACTTGCAATATAATGTAAGACCTAGTTACTCAACATTTATAGGTAACTCTTTAAAATATAATAGTTCTTCAGAAAAAACATTAAATACAAACCAATTATGAAAATTTTATCAAAATAAAAAAGAAGATTTAATTATTACACCAGCACATCTTTTAACCGTACCTTTAGACAATAATAAAGTTTTTAATTTTATGAACTTTAAAAATATTGGTGCAAGTACAGCACAAGAATCAGCTGCTTTTAAAAAAGTTAGAATGTATTCAAAAGTGTATAATACTAATCTTGTACATACACCAACAACTTTTACAAATAAGTATATAAAATTAAATTCACTTTATTCTAACGAGAATTCTTTATATGAATCTTTAAATTATGGTTTAAAAAGACAACATAATTTAACATCAACAACAAATACTACTAACACATATTCTACATTTTTAGATAAGAATAGTATGGATAAGTTTTTAATTTCTAATTTACAATATAATAATAATAAAAATTTAACTAATATATTTTCTAGTAATTTAAACACTTACTCTAAATCACAAAATAATAATCTAAATATTAATAACCTAAATAAAGTTAATTTATTATTAAACTCTAATAACCCTTTTAATTCAAAAAGTTTTATAAATTTACTAGTATATCCTAATATTATTTTAGAATTAAATGATGATAGTGAAAAACCAAATGTTAAAATACCTGTACGAAAATTATTAAATAAATCTATTTTAAAAAATAATTTAATTAATAACAATAACCTCACTAATTCAATACATAATAATTTTACTACATCAACAATTTCTAATATGTTTAACAATAATTTAAATAACATTTCTATTACAACAAAGATTTTTAAACCTTTATCTGATACACAAAGTATTTTACCATCAGATCAAAGTGTAAGAAAATATTCAAAACTACAATCTAATAATTCAAATTTAAATTTATCTTTAGGTTTAAATAGTTTAGATTCTAACTTAAAAACGTTAAATAACAGTATAGTAGATCCTTTATTAAAAACATACTTAAGTGTAAAATCTAAATGAATTGATTTTTCTATTTCACAAAAATTAGCTAATAATAGTTTTTTTTTTGAAGCTCCTTATTCACCGATTTTATCCAATAATCCTTATCTTATACCTTTAGATTATGATACAACTACAAATAAAACAATAACAAATAAATCTATTAATAATAAAATTTTTATAAATATTGCTAAAAAAAATAGTGAATCTGTGTCTTTATTAATGGGTCGTCGTGAAAATGCTTTAAAAGCATTAACAACCGCTTATTGACAAATATTTTGAAGCAACTCTAATAGTGATTTGAGAATTAATAGCGCATTAAAATCATCTTTAAATAGTGATTTATCTTACATACCTTTATTTACAAACTATTATGATTATGACTTTCGTAATGCCCAAGCTTTAGAGTTATTAGAAAGTTGTTTTTGGGATACATCTTACTCAAATTTTAATTATAACGATTATTTAAATATTAGCGATAGTTTTAATAAAAATCAAAACAATTTACCAAGATTTTCAAGAAGAGATTCTTATTACTATTCGTATAATATTTCTAAGAAAGTTAATAACTCGACTTTAACATCATGTTTGATTAAAGATTTATCGCTTACTGGTAATTTTTATTCAAATAATGTACAATTTGATGATTATATATCGCCATTAAATTTATTAAATACAAAAGATTTTTTTTTATTTCCTTTAGTAGGTTATTTTACCTCTTTAGATGATACATATTCAAATTATAAAAACATATTAACCTTTTATAATAAAAACTCATCGTTTTTTTTAAATTTGAGTTTAAACTTTGCATTTCCTCAATCGTATATAGAAGTATTAAATAATTTTAGAGCAGATTTTGAAGATTTTAGTTGATATAATGACTTAAATGTATTTAATGTTAATAAAAAACCATTATTTAGTTTAAAAAATACAGATTTAAACGGTTTAGATATTAATTTAAATTCAAATTTATCTAAAAACAATTTTTCCAGATTCTCAAATCCAATAACTTTAAGAAGCACAGCTAGAAATTCAATTGTTACTTATAATGCTTTACAAAAAGTTTTTAAAGCACGTTTTGAAGATGGAAGATCTAATACAAAAATTATAAGTTTTGGTAATCTTGGAGTTTCTCAACCTTTTATTACAGGCGGTCGTATCTCTTATGAAAAACTTTTAGGTAAAAATAAAGATAGTTATTATAATACTACTTTTTATAAAAATAATACTTTTAAAGTATTTAATGATCTATCATCTAATACAAACGCTTTAAATTATTATTTCTTTGATTTCCCATTTTTAATGTCTGCAAAAAGTGATCCTTCACGTTTCGCTTGATTCGATTGATTTAGTAAATGATCTGTATATGAAGTACAACCATCATCTGTATCACGTTATTCAACTATAGGTGTACCTTATACTAAAAAAAACTTCGATTTTAATATTGAAAATAATGAAATTTTAAATGATTCTGAAACTTATTTTACAAGAATTTCGAGATCAAGAAAAAACTATTTACCTAATTGATTATACACACCCTATTTATATTCAAGATCTAATATTTGATTAAATAGTGATAAATTTAATTTGTTTAATAATAATAACTTAGTAAATATATCAAATATTTCTTTATTATTAAATAATTCAAGTTGATATTGAAAATCTTTATATTTTATCAATAATACAACAACATTATTTACCCCTTCTCATTCAGGAGATAATATATATGCTAAATCTGTATGAAGACCTTATGCTTCGATATCAGCTTATTATTATCATACAAATAATTTAATAGATATTTTAACGAAAAGAGAATATTTATATAGACAATACCTTGAATCTAATAATAAAATAATAAACTTACCTAATATATTTACTTCAAATCCAAACAACCCTTTAATTGATGAATTAAAAGCATCTTTTTTATTTATCGATCCTATAACTTATAACTCAGAATATTCGCGAGAATTGTATTATAATTCTTTATCTTTTTTTAAATTTATGTTACTTAAAGATTTTTTATTTTTTTTAAATACTTTTAATAAAAATATTTTTATTAATATCGATATTATAAATAATTATTTATTTTACTACTTTTTTAATTCTAATGAATCTAATAAAATAGGAAATAATAGTGAATTATATAAAAATCAATATAGACCTTTAAGAAAAGGTTTAAGTACTATGTTAAGATTACATGCAACTGGAGCTGTAGCAATGCCTACAGAAATTCGTTTACAAATACTTGCATCATCGAGAGACGTTATCCACTCATGAGCAGTCCCATCTGCTGGTGTTAAAATAGATTGTGTTCCTGGTTATACTTCCCATCGTATTATGATTTTTTTCAATTCAGGTATTTATTGAGGTCAATGTCAAGAAATTTGTGGTAGATATCATCATTGAATGCCTATAGTAGTTTACTTTATGAAAAGAGATTTATTCTTTTTATGATGTACTCATTTTATGTATAATTCAGGTGTTAATGATACATGAGAAATAAATGATCGTCAATTTGTTGATTATATTAAGTTTGCTTCATACGATCAACATACATGACTTACTGAATTAGAGAAGTTTATGTAATAAAAATATTATTTTTTATGAAATTATATGATTTTTATCTCCAAAAAAATCTAAATTACTATTTTATAGTTATATATACACAAATAAACTTTCGAATATTTAAAAGTTTCAATTTTTTAATAAAAAATTTTCTAAAAAATTATAAATATTTAGTATGATTTGATTTAAATTATAAATTATATGCTAAAATAAATATAAAACACCCCAAATTAGTAAATAATTTCACTATTATACCTTTTAAAGTAATATATGAATTTAATTTTAAATATAAATATACGAAATACTTAGAAGTCTCTATATTAAATTTTAATATAAATAGGTCAGTCTTTAATGAATTAAAAAAAAACAATCTACAAAGAGATTTAAACAATAAAACTATGGTTGATTATAATGTATTATTTACATTATTTAATAGTATCAATTATTTATATATTAATAAATTTTTTAAAAAAATCAATTATTTAATTCTATTTAAAAATTACAATGTACTAAGTTTTTTAAATTTTAAATATTACGATAAAAATAATTTACAGAAAAATAAATTAAACCTTAAACCCGTGTTTGATTTAAATTTTAAATTTTTATAATTTTAATGAAATATCCAAATCATATATTATTAGATGTTAATAAAATAAATACCCAACAATTAAGTAATAATTGAATTGTATCTTATAAATCACTTTTTTTAAATCAAACTTTAAAAAAATCAACTAAAATTATTTTAAATACGGAAAAAATTATAATAATCTCAAAAAAAAAAAAAAATTAAAAAAAAAAAAAAAATTAATTATAATCTATTTTTTATTACAAT
>Ga0194129_10009825_pt1 | contig 10586 bp, 11 predicted proteins | sample TA2KigCa35mmetaG_FD_150862 | JGI IMG/M metagenome (GOLD analysis project Ga0194129, IMG submission 150862) | Freshwater microbial communities from Lake Tanganyika, Tanzania - TA2015038 Kigoma Deep Cast 35m | ecosystem: Environmental > Aquatic > Freshwater > Lake | place: Tanzania: Lake...
TCATTAAACAAAAATTCACAAAATGAATTTGATAATTTTTATAGTATAATAGATTATATTGCTACCTATTACATATTAACTATGGATTTCCAAAGCTTAAGTAAACTTTCTGAAAAGGCTTATTGTGATAAATTAGTTATTTTAACTTCTGATATTATTGATCGTTATTTTAATGATATGGATGTAACCTTTTTAGCTCAAAGAATTAAAAATGGTCAAGAAATTAATGAGCTAAAAACAGAAACCATTAAATTTATCAACAAAGACAGCCTCGACTCTTTAGATATTTCAAATGATACACAAAAAAGTATTCGAAAAAAGCGTGTATGTATTGGAATTGCTAAATTTTATGTAAAAATTGCTCATATATTTTCAGCAATAGTTATGACTATAAATCCAGTTTATACATATAAAGACGCCACCGGAGCTACTGTAAAGACTACCTTGCTCGAAAAAGATAAAATTCCTAAAGGAACTGACCGAAAATTGTTTAAATTGAATATTTGTGATAATAGAATTCGAGCATTGAAACACGGTCAAGAAGTGAATGAAGCAGACGGTAATGTTACTATTCAACCTAGAGTTTGTGACATAAATACTACTAAAACGGGTATAGATAAAACATTAGCAGATGAACCTGGCATCCCCGAATTGATGCGTTTATATTTAGATGATAAATATGATTATTCAAACGGCTCTTTTAACGGAATGAGCAAACAAACTGAAACGCAATTCCGTAAGGATTTACAAATGTTTTATACAGCTTTTACAGGCAACTCAGATATGCCTGATACTATACAGAAATTCAGCGATATTAAATTACGTGATTATAGTAAAAAACCAGGATGCCAGTCAACACCGGCCACATTGAAAACAAAATATACTCTTAATAAAAAAGATGAATTGTTTGTTAAATATGCTAATAATATTAAAAACATGATTCAAAGTGCTGCTGATAATCAATATAAATTATTAAATATTATCAATGAATTATTTACATATGTTATAGATCCATATTCAGGAAAACGTGTTATTCGAATTAATCCAAAATTAACAGAAGACGTTCTTCAAAAAGCAGTTGAAAAAACTAGAAAATATATTGTTAATCTTTATATTAAATGTGAGACTGATTATGTGGAAGGTGTAAAATTGTTTGAAGCTATTGTTGAAACTAAAATTGTCGAAACGACTGAAAAACAAATTGAATATCTTAAAAATGAAGCAAATAAAATAATTAAAGAAACTCAAAAGGTTTCTCAGCCAGTTGCCCCACCCCTTACTATTAATGAACCAAAATTAGAGCCTGAACCAAAGCTAGAACCAATTCCAGAGACAAATTTAGAACCAGTTAAAGAACCAAATTTAGAATCAAATTTAGAACCAGTTAAAGAACCAGTTTTAGAATCAGTTAAAGAACCAGTTAAAGAACCAAATTTAGAATCAGTTTTAGAACCAGTTAAAGAATCAAATTTAGAATCAGTTAAAGAACCAGTTAAAGAATCAAATTTAGAATCAAATTTAGGAGCAGTTAAAGAACCAGTTTTAGAACAAAAACCAGTAGTACCTTTGCCTGCTGCTATTCCAACATAATATAAATAATCATTTAGAAAAGGTATAAAATAAAATAAAATATTTAGATAATATATAATACAAACACGTAGTATAACTCGCACTATGAAACGTTCTAAAAAAGCAATTTATCGTTCACGCGTTAAATCATCACACTGTAGAGGTCAATCTAGATGTAGAATTAGAAATGGATGTAAAAAAACACGTTCAGGTAAAAGAAAGTCATACTGTAGAAAGAGAACAAATAGACATATTTAAACGATAATTATACATAAAACATATCTATAAATATATCATAAATCACAACAAATAAATTATAAATCAGATTATCCATAGACAAAAATAAATCAATAAAAGACGAATGAAATAAAACCAAATATAGCGAATAAATATAAATTATTTCTAGAGCATATTTACGTATAAAATAATATATATATTTAATTATTTCATCCACAATTGCCCAAATACATAAAATCATATATAATAAAAATAAATGACATGGTGGAAATAAAATTAATATTGACAATAAAATCATTAACTCGAAACTCATATTAACTATATAAAGTCATAATATGCATTTAAATAGTTTACAATTTATATTTTACATAGTTCCTACAGAACCAAATAACCTTCTAGCATTAGAAAGTGCTTGTTTTTTCAAAGATTTTCTGGCGGCTTGGATAGATCCTGTTTTCGATAAAGTGGATTGAGCTGCTTCTATGGCAGTCGTCCATTTTTTTCCAGTTTTCCCTCCCCATTTTTTACCACCAGATATTTTTCTTGTTTTATGTCTTTTTGAACGATGACGTCTTGTACGCATTATATAATATTTAAATATTTAAATTTTTTATGCTAAATATTTAAATGTAAAATAAGACAAATTAAGAACTAGAAAATTTAAGAACGGGATCTGGAAGCAGAAGCAGCACGAGAAGCAGCGGCAGAAGCGGCTCTGGAAGCAGAAGCAGCACGAGAAGCAGCGGCGGCAGCAGCACGACCAGCAGCGGCGGAACGAGCAGCAGAAGCACTACGAGAAGCAGAAGCAGCTCTAGAAGCAGCAGCAGAAGCGGCTCTGGAAGCAGAAGCAGCACGAGAAGCAGCGGCGGAAGCAGAACGAGCTGCCATACGAGCACGACCGCGTGCCATTGATCTTGATCTTGAACGACGATGACGACGATGAGTTCTTGCCATTATATAAATTACCAAGAAAATAATTTTTTTTGGTATTTCTAAATTAATTCGACCAAACAGTATTCGTTGTATGCCACCACATTTTATCACCCTTTTTAACTTTAAAAATAGCCCTAAAAACATTCGATCGGGAAAGTGGAATATTACATCGATATTTGTCTAAAGGATGCGGATTCGTTTTTAATTGCGCTAGAATAGCCTTTTTACTAATTTTTTGCCTAGATTGAAGCGCGAAATATACAAAAAAAGCTTGAAAGGAAAGAGTTTGTATTGGTAAAATATCCTCATTCTTAAGTTGAAAATCTCTTAAATATTCTAAACATATGGAAAACCCAGAAATATCGGCTAAATCTTCGCCTACACTTGGCCACGCATCAAATTCTATACCATCACGCTTTTCAAATAATTCATATTGTTTAACTATATCTTTTTGTATTTGATTAAAATGTTCCGCATCTTTAGGTGTCCACCAATTATGTAGTTTGCCATCTTTGTCATATCTGCTTCCTAAATCATCTAAAGCATGCGACATTTCGTGTGCTACGGTAAACCCTATATGTGCTAAATTATATTCTAGTCCTCTCTCATCTAAATCTACAAAAGGTTTTTGAATATATCCTAAAGGTATATATATTGAATTTTCCGTTGGAGTATACATCGCATTCACAACATATGCTTGAGTGCTTACCATTTTAGGTGGACTTTCGTTCCAATCTATAACGGGTATATCAATAATGGGTTTACCAACTAATTTGACAGCTTGTTCATGTCGCCAAACTGACATTCTTAATAAATTGCCCCACGGATCGTCTGGGTCGTAGTCCAACAAAGGATCTTCACGTAACAATAATGGAGACCCGACAATTAATTGAATAGATTCCAATTTTTCGATCGCTATATTTTTTGTTTTCGGTTGAAGCCATTTATTTCTCTGAATAATTCTTACAAATACACGTCTCAAATCTTCCACCATTTCTTTAACATAATCTACTGCTTGATCATTTTTATAACGCATAATATATTCATTTGTCAAAAATGTATTGAATGTAAAACTCATACCAAAAATAGGCAATATATAATCATCAATATATCCTTCTTGACCTCTTAAAAATTTACCATTAAAATCGTAATAATTTTTCCATCCATTTTCATCAAATCTACATTGTTGTCTTATATATAAATAAATCCAATATGTTCTCCATTGGTCTGAATCCCATCTATCAATCAACAATTTAGTACCACATAATAAGTAATTAATATTTGATGTAACAAATTCATCTGGGATATCTGTAAACCCAATAGCTCTACAAAATTGTTCCCAGTCAAATCCAAAATTTTTGATAGCTTCTTCTTTTGTTACTACATTGTATCCGTCTTCATCTTCTTGTTTGATTAATTCACATGACATCGCATTTAATAATTCTATTTCTGTTGTATAAACATCTTTTACGTTAAAACCATGATTTTTGCCAAATGCTATATCAAATAATTTATGTAAATATTGTAAATAGGCCTCTCTAAATTTTGTTTTATATTTTTTATCTTCGGCAGTATCTTCTGGATAATCATAATAAATATCTAAATCGAACAATGTTACTTCAGGTGGTTCTAAATAGCATTTATAAATGGTTGGATTTTTTTCATCTGGATTAATAGACCATACAAATGGAGCTCCTGATGATATTATTTCATTTAAATTTGGCGCAGCAAGCGTTTTCCAAATATTTTTTTCCGCTTTCATATTATCAAAATATTCTACTATGACTTTAATAAAGGTTTGCGTTTGTTGTGTTGTATTATATTTCTTAAACGAATCATATGCGTGTTTTATACATTGCCCCTTTTTAGATTTTTTGAATTCTGGATTTTTTAAATGTGTATCAATAATGTCAATCAATTCACGATATACTTTATCTTGAACAACACGGAAATTATCTATTTGGGTAATATATTTATGATATGCTTCAGTATCTAAATCATTTAACCATCTCTCATTTACATAGGAATAAAAATCGTCGTTAGGAGTTATATTTGATGGACTAACCGCCTTTTTGATATTATTAATGATCTCTTTCTCTAAATTAAATGAAGTTGATGTAACATTAATATGATTTTTTTTAAATAATTCTTCAACTTTTTTTTCAAAACCTTTAAAAGAAGATGGATATTTTTTACAAATTATTTTTTTTTGTTTTTCCGATAACTGAGGAGTTGTATATAATTTTTTTTTAGTTTTATTTTTATTATTCTCTCTTTTTATTTTTATTGTCATATAAACTAATAAGATATTAATTATTTACATTAATTTATTCTCAATGCGATTTAATATGTCATCATCATAAACTAAATTTCCAGAAGGTTTATATGACTTGATTGGAGTATATTCCTTTTTCTGTGGTTTACCTTTTTGATTTGGATCATTTTGTTTGAGTAAATAATCATTTGGATTGGAAGGATTATCTTCAATCGTTTTTACATTACCATCTTCATCTTTTTCCTCGATTTTTTGACCGTATTCATTGATACTAACCCCCGTTTTTTTCTTGAATTCACTTCTAATATATCCAGGTACCCAATGTAGCCATGATATAAACAATAAATTCGGATGTATATATCTGACATTAAACCCGTTTTTTATTAATTTATCCATTAAATAGGCGATACAAGCACCTTGATCATATTTAGGAACTCCTAATATGGTTTCAGGCACTAAATACCAGCACATATGATTATCAATTTTTTGACGTGATGTTAATTTAATTCTCTTATGAACACTATTTAACATTTTATTGAATAATTCTAATTTAATAAGATCATGCTGACGTTTTTTTTCATAAAGTTCATCTATGTTTAGTTTTTCTGAAAAATCTTCAATATTATCTAATGTAAATATATTTGACATTTGTATTCTTATATGAAAAAAAAATAGAAAATTAAATGAATAATTTTTTATTTTTATTTTTATTTTTATTTTTATTTTTATTTTTATTTATATAATTCTATTATTGTTCTCTCTTTTTCTTCTGTCGTAAAATCATCAAAATGATCCATAAATTTTTTTACAACTGATCTAGACATGTCATCTACCTTTTTATAAATCTTATCTCTATCTATTCTTGAATATGATCTAAAATTGGGATCCACATCTGGTAATATAATGTCACTCGATTTATTAACATAATCTCTCTTTAATAACGAATTAACTACTTGTTTAATGGCTTTATAAAATTTATGCATGTAAAATTCACATATCTCCTGATCTACATCTTCATAACCTTTTTCTGTAATTTTTGTTCCATTTATGAGCTGTTGTTTCATATTTGAATATTTAGTATAAAAATATAATTTTTCACTCAATATGTCTTCTATAGTTGGTGTTATATATAAAGTAATAGTTTCAAATATGTCCAAATAAAATGATGAATAAATAGGATGATCAAAATATCTTTGTATATCTTCAGGTATATTTCCAAAAGCTATATCAGAGAGAGATTTATATAAGGTATCATCATTATAAACTAGTTTGATTATTTCCTTATTTGTATTTTTTGGATTTGACGGCAAACTTACTATCATATTTATGTCTTCAGGTATAAACCATTTTACTAAATAAGCTATATGTGCGGATAAATTTTCCATTTTATCAAGATTATATTCACTATTTACAGATTGATTTGGAATAATAAGTATATCAGTATCTTCGCTAAAGTATTTTGTTACATTTGGTATATCATTAAGAGTTAATTGAATGGCTCGCCCACCTTTAAATAATATAATATAGTCTTGTTGAAATTCATATAATTTATAAGTTATTATACCATATAATAAGGTTGTAATACAACTAATAATATTAACTGTCACCAATGTTTTTGGACTTTCATTCATGCTTAATGTAGACCTTGTTAAATAACCTGGAAAAATCTTTTCTAATAAATTACAAATATGTAATTGTTTAAAGTAAATATCAGTATATTTATCATTTTCATACATATTCATAAATGTTTTTCTTAATTCAATCAGTTCTTCACCACCTTGAAATAATGGCTTCCAAAAATCCGGCGCGACATTTCTATCATAACCTTTATTATTATCTTCTGGTAATGGATATGGTAATGTTAAATTGTGTTGAGGCTCAGGTATAACAGGCATAACAGACTCAGATATAACAGGCTCAGATATAACAGGCTCAGGTATAACAGGCTCGGGCTCAGGTATACTCGGTTTAGAAACAAATTTCTGTTCAGTTGGTATTAATTCAGCTAATTTTATTCTAGTCTCATTATCTAATCCATCTTCGATAATATGAAATGGGTTAGAATGATCTAATAAAATTTTAATATTATCAATTCTACCTTTATTGATTTCATTTTGAATAGGTGTGATTTTAAATCGACTACTTAAACTATTTAGATTACCTCCATTTTTAAAATAAGCATTTAATAAACGAATTATATCACTATTTTTTACTATTCCTGTTATATTATCAAATATGACAGTTACAGGTGAAACAAAATCTACGATTGGATTTTTTGAAGTATATGTTTTCACATCTAAAGGTTTACCCGTGGCCGATACAGGGATCAACGTATTAATTATATTTGCGTTACTATTAAAACTAGCTATAATAGAGTTAATTGCTTGATTTATATTTTTTTTATTCGTAATTTGAATAATAAAATCTTTAAAGTTATTTCTAAACCTATTTTTCTTTGCTTGTTTTTCAACTATCTCAGAATTCGAATCACCCCCATATTTACAATCACCCCCATATTTATTTTTCCGGGTTTTCGTATTTTTTTTAATTCTTTTTTTGGACTTATTTTTTTTTGTGTATCGTTTTATCATAATATATGTTGATAAAATATTATTTAAATAATTAAATTATAAATAAGATAATGCCTATAAAACATTTAGTTATTTCGGGTGGAGGACCTATTATGATACAAATTTTATCAGCTGTCCAAGAGCTTGAATCTAATCAATATATAGATATGAATAATATTGAAAGTATTTATGGAACATCCGCAGGAGCCATACTTGCCGTCATGTTCTCTCTAAAATTTGATTGGCAGACTTTAAATGACTATATAATTAAGCGACCTTGGCAAGATGTATTTCCTATTAAAGTTCAAAATATATTAGACGCATATACAAAAAAAGGGATATTTGATCATAAAACAATCGAAAAATGTTTCAAACCGTTATTTGACGCAAAAGATATACCTATTGATATTTCTTTAGAAGATTTTTATACATTGACCAAAATAGATATACATATATTCGCGTTTGAAATAAACGCATATAAGATTGAAAATATATCTCACAAATCACACCCTAAATTGTCGGTTCTAACTGCTCTTCAAATGTCTTGCGCTTTACCAGTGTTGATGGCGCCCGTTTGTATAGACGATAAATGCTTTATGGATGGCGGTGTCGGATGTAATTATCCACTACAATTTTGTATTGAATCGGGACACAATGTTGATGAAATAGTGGGATTTAAAAATAAGTATTCTGATAATACATCCGTCATTAATTCAGAATCTACGCTCTTAGATTATATCTTACATTTTTTATTCAAATCTATCTTTAATATTAATAATAATTATATACAACCTACTATTAATAACGAAGTGATATTTGATACATCTTATTTAACAATTGACATGTTACATACTGCTTTAAGCAATATAGATAATAGAAAATATTTATTCGATAAAGGAAAACAATCTGCTATTCAGTTTTTATCGCTACAAAACCGTATTTAAAAATTTGGTAATTGTTTCTTTGGTTGGTTTAGCGTCATATTCAATTACTTTTCCATCTTTAATCAATTTTATAGTAGGATATCCTTCAATATTATATTGATTAATTAGTTTTTCAATTTCAGGAGTCTCTTCTGAACAATTGATCTCTGTAAAAATAATTTTATATCCATTAACCGTTTTATGTTCATATTCAGCCTTTAAATCGTTCCATATAGGTTTAGCCGCTTTACAATGAGGACACCATTCAGCATAAAAAAACAATAATTCAGCCTCATTATTGCCTGATGGATTGGTTAAGGATTCAGAATTCGGATTATAAGAAGCTTTTGATGATGGAGCTATATAATAAAAATAGTAATAAATAGCTACAGCCGCAAATAGAACAATAGAACCAATTATTAAGATGGTATTTGTATTCAAACTACTTCCTGCTGACATTACTCGAGAGAAAATACTAGATGAATCATCTTGTAACGAAGGTAATGAATTTGAATTAATATTTATATATCTAGCCATTATATATATTCTAAAAGAAAATTAGATTATCTTTAAACGAATACAATTTAAAGATAATAATTATGTTAATATATGTTATTTAGAACAGGTGAAGGGTCATTAATAGAGATTAAAAAATATAATTTTAAAAATGATATTTTATATTATGAAAAATTATTAGCAATCAAAAAAATGCCTAAATTAGAAAAAGGATTTTATTACAAAAATAATAAGCAAACCAATAAATAAAGTAAAAATATAACTACACACTATATTAATTGTCAGTTGATTATTAACTTCGCTAGATATGTTCATCTGAGTTGCTCTTCTTAAATATTCAGTTTGTTTTATATTTAAGTAAATAGTAAAACATAAAAGTATTAATGTAATTATTTTCATTAAAGTTGAAATCATTACATAATTGCTTAATGGACTGATAATAAATAATATAATTAAAAAGATTGATATCGCTGAGCAAGTACATACTTTTTTTGTGGTATCTGTAAATGTATTTAAACTGAAATGTTGATTTGGGTCCATATATTTTTATAATATTTTTATTTTATTCGTTTAATATATAATGAATAAAACACGTAAACATAGAAATACACATAATAAAACAAAAAAGAAATACGTATTTAATAAAAATGATTATAATGCTGGAGATGGTATGTTAACATCAGTTTGGGGTGCTCCCGCGTGGCATTTTATTCACACTATGAGCTTTAATTATCCAGTAAATCCATCCGCCGAACAAAAAAAACATTATCGTGATTTTATTTATAATTTAAGAAATGTATTACCATGTAAATATTGTAGAATAAATTTAACTAATAACTTAAAGAAAAAACCATTGTTAATGTGTCATATGAAAAATCGCGCAACATTCTCTCGATATATTTATGAATTACATGAATTAGTAAATAAAATGCTTGGAAAAAAATCACATTTAACCTATTGTGATGTTAGAGAACGTTATGAACATTTCCGTTCTAGATGTACTAATGATAAGCCGAAAGTGTTTACATTTAAGAAAACAACTACACGTAAGAAAAAAGAAAAGGGTTGTACAGAGCCGCTCTACGGTAAAAAATCGAAATGTATTATTAATATTGTCCCACAAGAAGATAAGGCCGCTACATTTCAAATAAACAAAAAATGTATAAAATCCAAAGAATAAATTATATAAATATGTAATTGAATTTATATAATATATACATTACATACCAAATTGAGAGAAATCTGCCAAAACGGGTGCTGGTAAGGCATCACTATTTATAGCATTATAATTTGGCACTTTTTTACATTCAAATGACGATTCGGGGCATCTAGCGCAAGCTGGGCATGGTGGACAACGCTCTTGTCTTTGAATAGTATTAGCTTGTGGGCACACTGGACAAACAGGTGGGACTATTTGAGATTTTAAAATATACAGATCTTCGTGTCCAGGTGGTATTTGGCTTTTTGGAATGCCTGGTGGTAATACACTAGAGTAATCACCAAAAGGGTTTGCGGATGTAGTTTGGCTAGGTTGTTGTATACTTTGTTTAACATCTGTACTTT
>Ga0194129_10009826_pt1 | contig 10585 bp, 8 predicted proteins | sample TA2KigCa35mmetaG_FD_150862 | JGI IMG/M metagenome (GOLD analysis project Ga0194129, IMG submission 150862) | Freshwater microbial communities from Lake Tanganyika, Tanzania - TA2015038 Kigoma Deep Cast 35m | ecosystem: Environmental > Aquatic > Freshwater > Lake | place: Tanzania: Lake...
GTGCGGCCCCGCCCGAAGCTCTGCATCGGCGAGCTGAAGCGGCAGCCTTCAAATAGGTAGTGGCTCACCTGGCTCCAACGGCTGAGCTGGTGATCAAGCACCGGCGCACCGCCATGCAGCAGGTTGGCGTGCCAGATCAACACATCGCCGCGCTTCGCCAAGAATGGTTTTGGTTCGAAGCCCCCGTGTAGGAGTTGCTCCTGCCAGTAGGGCTCAAACAGCCGTTGCGGGTGGGCTTCAGCTCGGATCTGCTCCGGTGTGAGCCCCAGATCAGCGGCGGAAACGTAGGGCAGGCGATGGCTGCCGGGGCAGACCACCAGCGGCCCCGCCTCTTCCGCCACGTCTTCCAGGGCCACCCACACCCCAGCCATGAACCCCTCGGGTTCGCTATTGAAGTGGGTGGCATCGCTGTGGATGGGCTGATTGCTGCCCACCGGGAAATTGATGGTTTGAAAGGCAAACGGTTCGCGCCCGTAGCAGCAGCGCAACACATCCAGGATCTCCGGATGCAGGGCCAGGGCCTTCACTGCCGGTGTGCCTGGGTTGCGCCAGCCCTCACTAATGCGGATGCGTGCATCAGCCCCGCTGCGCCAGAGGCTTAGATCCACAAGGGTTTCCAGCTGCAGCCGCACCTGATCCAGCAAGCCGAGCCACTGGGGATCCGTGGGGCGCAGCAGGCAGAAGCCCTGCCGGTGCAGCTGCAGGGCCCGGCCGCTGTGGGTGCCAAAGACGCCCGTTGCCACCAGCTCGAGGCAGTCGCTGCGATCGATCAGGGGTCGGGTGCGATCGGCTCCCAAAGCGCTGTCAAGGGCGTGCCTTGAGAATAGAGAGGCCCGCATGGAACGCCTGCGCCATGGCCATCCGCCCAGCGGTGTTGGTGTTGATGCCTTGCCTCAACCCCGGGGGCTATCTCGATGAGGCGATCGCCAGCGCCCTGGCGCAGCCGGAGCTCCAGCAGTTGATCGTGGCCGATGGCGGTTCCGATGTCGCCACCCTGGAGCGCTTGGAGGCTTGGGCCCATCGCGATGCGCGAGTGCTGTGGTGGTCGAAGCCGGATGAGGGCCCTGCCGATGCGCTCAATCAGGCCCTCGAGCATGCCGAGGCGGAGTTCATTGGCTGGCTTAATGCCGACGATTGTTATGCCTCCGGCGCTCTGCAGCGGGCTGTGGCCGCCTTCAGTCAGCAGCCCGCTTGGCAGATGGTCTACGGACACGGCCAGCACGTGGATGCGGATGGCCGTTTTCTCGAGCTCTATCCCAGCCGCCCTCCGCAGGCGGGTCTGCGGGGTTTTCAGGACGGTTGTTACATCTGCCAGCCCAGCGTGGTGGTGCGCCGCTCGTTGCTGGAGCAGGTCGGTGGCTTCAATCCGCACTGGCGCTGCGCCTTTGATCTGGACCTTTGGCTACGCATCTTCCAGCAGGCCCCAGAGGCCATTGGCTTCATCGATCAGGTGCAAGCCTCTACGCGCTTGCATGCCGCCACGATCACGGCCAATCAGCAACTGCGGGTGAATCTCGAGTGTGCCCAGTTGCTCCAGCGCGCGGCTGGAACGGTCGCGCCCCACTGGTTAGAGACCGCCGCTCGGGCCCTTGTGGCCGCCCATCCCAAGGCCAATGCCCAGCAGGACAGGCAATGCCTTGAGGGGCTCACGCTTCCCGCTCCACTCGAGCAGGCCTGCTTCGCAAATTGTGAGCAGTTTCGGGCCGAACAGAGGCGCTCGCGCGGCCAGGAGCGGATGAATTCCAGGCTCCCTCTTGCGATTCAGACCCTGCTCAGCGGTCGCAGTGATCTGTTGGCCCTGGGTTTCCACCGGCCAGAGCAAGAGCGCTTGCTCTGCAATTGGCTCATTGCCCACGGCACCGGCGAATACCCCCAGCTCTTCAGTGGCGAAGCGCGCTCCTTGGAGCTCTATCGCTGGCTGTTGAGCCCTGGGCCACGCAGCCGCCTCTGTCGCCTGAGTCAGGCCCTCTGGGATCAGCGCCCTGAGCATCAAGAGCGCTGGCACCGCCGCAAGGATGCCCAGGCCTATCAGCAATGGCTGCAGCAGCACTGGGATTCGCTCGCCCTGCCTCTGCCCAGCTACAGCGCCATCATTGATCTACCCCCGCCTCAGAAGTTCAGGCGCCTGTGGCCTACGCGCAAGCCCAAGCCAGCGGGCTTACCTGGCGTGAACCTGGTGGGCTACGCCAGCTATGCCCTTGGAATCGGAGAGGACCTGCGCACCACCTATGCAGCCCTGCAAGCTGCCGAGGTGCCCGTGGCGGTCGTTGATTTCGCTCCCGGACGGAGCTTTGAGCACCGCCGCGAGTTGTCCCTTGAGGCGGTGATTCAGCCGGAGGCCCCTTTCATGACAACGCTGGTTTGCCTCACCCCAGAAGAACTCTTCAGGCTGTACTTATCCAAAGAGGGCCATGCCTCGTTACCTGGGCGCTACGTGATTGGCTACTGGCCCTGGGAGCTGCCGGCCTGGCCCAGGGCCTGGTTGCCGGCCCTCAAGCATGTGGATGAGGTGTGGGTCTCCACCACCCACATCGCCAACGCCCTGAGGCCCCACACCCGGTTGCCGCTGCGGGTGATGCCGCTCTGTGTGGAGCCCCCTGGGAAGTGCCTTGAACCGCTCACACCGGAGCAGCGCTGGGCCGCCAGGCAGCAACACAACCTCGATCCTGAGGCCACGTTGTTCTGCTTCAGCTTTGATCTCAACTCCCACTTGGAGCGCAAGAACCCCTGGGGCTGCATTCGTGCCTTCCAGCAGGCGTTCCCACCGGCCCTCGCCGGTGGCGAGCGCAGCGATGTGGGCCTGGTGATCAAGACCTACGCCCCGAGCGAAGCCCACCGCGACTGGGAGGAGCTCAAGCGCCAGTGCCACCTGGATCCACGGATCCGGCTGATTGAAACCACCCTTAGCCGTGATGCGTTGCTGGCGCTCTACGGCTGCTGTGATGGCTTTCTCTCTCTGCATCGCGCCGAGGGCTTTGGCCGAGGTTTGGCGGAGGCCCTGCAACTGGGTCTGGATGTGGTGGCCACTGGCTGGAGCGGCAACACCGACTTCTGCGATGGCCCCTTGGCCCATCCAGTGCCCTACAACCTGGTGCCTGTGCCCCCCGGGGCCTATCCCCATTGGCCTGATCAACACTGGGCGGAGCCTGATCTACCGGCAGCAGCCAGCCTGATTCGAGCGGTGGTGGATCGGCGCCAGCGAGAAGGCCTGCCTCCACGCGCCTGGGCGGCTGGCTATCGCGATCGCTTTTCCGCTGAGCGGTGCGGGCAGCGTTACCGCGCTCGTTTGGAGGAGCTGAGACTGCTCAACGCACCAGGGGCACCCCGCTGCGCAGAGCCAGGCTGAAATCAGCAGTCTCCAAGCTGCAGTGGGGGCTGTAGGCCTGGTCTTGGATGAGCTGAGCGCCCCATCGCTGCTTCATCACCTTCCATTCCCGCCTCCACTGCCGGTAGGCAGCCCCCTCGGGCCGGCCGCGGCTTTTGGATTCGTGGTGAATGGCCCGAACCTGCGGGAGATACAAGTTGCGTAATCCAAGAGCCTGTGCCCTGAGGCCCAGGTCCACATCGTTGTAGTTCACCGCCAGCTCTTCGGCGTCCAGCCCCCCCAGCGCATCCCATGTCTCGCGGGAGATGGCTAGGCAGGCTGCCGTGACTGCACTCACCTCCTGGGCCAGTTGCAGGCGCCTCTGGTAACCGATGGCATCCGCTGGGAAATCCTGATGGGCATGCCCTGCCAGCCCCCCTACCCCCAGCATCACTCCGGCGTGCTGGATCGTGTGGTCGGGATAGAGCAGTTGTGCTCCCACACAGCCAATGCCTGGCCGTAAGGCCTGGGAGGCCAGCTCATGGCCCCACCCACGCTCAAGGAGCTCTACATCGTTGTTGAGCAGCAACAGCACCGATCCCTGGCCATGCTGCACCGCCAGGTTGTTGATGGCGGAGTAGTTGAACGGCCCCGCCGCATTCACCACCACTTGCCGCCGCATGGGGCTGCTGGCGGCTGCAAACTGCCTCAGCCACTGCAGGGTTTTCTCTTCTTGGCTGCCGTTATCGGCAATCAACAGTTCGAGTTGGCAGCCGGGATCGTGCTTCTCGATGGAGCCCAGGCAGGCCTGCAGCAGCTCCAGCCGATCCCGCGTTGGGATGATCACGCTGAGGCAGGTGGCCTTGGCGAGGGGAAAATGGAGGCGGTAGCCGAGGCCACCAGCGGTCACACTTGCTCGGACGCTCTGGGGAAGGAACGGCTCCACTTGGAGCGGGTTCAGCTCCTCTGGTGAAGGGGCACCCTGGCGGTGACTCAGCACCATTGGGATGTGGCCGATCTGAGCCGTTGGGTTGATCAGCTGCGCTTGCAGAGCCAACACCAGTTGCTGCCAGCTGTCAGGAGATTGGGCGGGTGCTGAGGCCAGCAATCGGTTCCAGAGTTCTGCGGCAACAAACCAGCAGGAGCTGTAGTGGGGATCGCACCAGAACAACTCCTGGTTCCAGGCTGGTTTGAACTGTGGGTATTGACGTTCACCCGTTGGGGTGATCAGATCTTCATCGCCGTAGAGCAAAAGGACTTCAGGCTTCTGCCGACGCGCCGCGGCAACGGCTTGAAGGGCCCAGGCCGTGAGGGTCACTCCCGGCTCTGTGGCAACCAGCCAGTGGCCAGCAGGCAAGGGCTGAACCGGATCCCCGAATCCATAGAAGTGAAACTGGTCTCGCTCTGCTGCTGACAGCGAGGCAAGGGCCTCGACCGTAGGTCGCTCCACCAGGCGTTGCCAGCGTTCATAGGGCACGAGTTCGTGGCGTCTGGCTTGGCCCGCGAGCAGTTGGTTGTACTGGCGCCACAGTTCGGGTTTTGTGCCTGCAGCCTTGAGGCGTCGCCGGATTCGCCGCCAGGCATCCCAGCCTGGAATCCGCAGCAACCAGAGTTCCTCGAGCCGCAGGGGCTGCTGCACCCGCTCGAGTTCCAGCAATAGACGGGCGGAGTGCGGCAGACGCACAACGCGCCAACGCCTTCGCACCGGATACATCGGCCGCCCTTGCCGAAATCCTGGCCGCCCCTCTGGGACCAGCCAGCCGGTGCAGCGGCGATTCTCGCCGCGATGGCGGATGCCAAACAGATACCAGCCCGTCTTCACCGGCCGCTTTGTTCGAAGCCAGAGGGTTTGCGTCTCGTCAGCCTCGAGAACGCAGTGCTCTGGCTTCAGGCTGCGCCAGGTTGTGTTTGCCGCACCGGGTGGTGTTCCGCACCACTGCCAATCGCGGCGCGATCGCCATGGCACAAGCCAGCTCAATTGCGGTGGCTATCAGCCATGCCCAGCAAAAACTTGGTGAGGGCAACACCAACCAGTAGGGCTGTCAGCGCGGTGAAAAAGCCCTTGTGGCGCCAGTATTGCCAGGGTTCCTGCGGCAGTAGGGGCTTGGAGAGCACCGCCATAAAGCGCTGTTTCTGCAGGCTGTCAACGCGGATCTGCTCTGCCGCGGAGATCGAGGCCTTGTAGAGATCGTTGGCAAAATTCAGGCTGCTTTCCAGCTCGGCCTGTTTCACGGCCTTCTGATTGAGGTTTTTGCCTTGGGGGCTCACCAGCTGGCTGCGCTCGCTCTGGATCTGCCCTTGTAGCTCCTGAACCTGAGCCTGCACCGCTGCGATTTCCGGGGCCCGCTGATCCACGAACTGGCGGCGAAGGGTGGCCAGCTCAACCCGCTTTTTGGCGAGCTCCCCTTCCAGAGCGGAAATAAAGGCCTCACTGCCTTGGCCCTGGGATCGGGCATCGAGGAGTTTGTTCTGGTTTTGGAAAGCTAAAAGCTTGGTGCTCGCCTCTTGGACGCGCTTGCCGTTGAGGGCGACCTGCTCTTGGGCGAAATCCAGTTGTTTCTTGTAAATATCCTGATTTAATCGATTGACAAATTCATCCGCTTGTTCGATCAAGAACTGATTAAAGCGCAGTGCTGTTTTGGGGTCGAAGGCAAGCGTACGCACGGTGAGTTGACCAGAGGTTTCGTTGAGCGAAACCGTGATCTGGCGGCGAAAGGTGTCGTAGACCTGCTCGCGAGTGGCCTGTGTGCTCAGGCCTGGGTAGAGATCTGGGAAGCGCTTGGCATAGGCCTGCCGAAAATTAAATGACTTTTCGAGGTCCTCCAGCACCTGTGGCGATTCTAGATAGGTCTTGAGGTAGCGAGCATCTTCGAGTGATTGTTGATTGCCGCCTAGGAATGAGCCAAGCGAAAGGGTTGCTGGGGAGCTGTCATTTGCTTTGCGAACAACCACTTCGGAGCGAACGAAGTAGCGATCGCGGCCGATGGCATAGAAGTAGAGAAAGAGTGCGGCGAATGGAATGCCAAGCACGAGCAGTAATTGCTTCTGCGACTTTGGCTTTAACCCCTTCAGTGAGCGCAATGGCCGTCTGCCAGCCTGCCCAGGGCTGGATTTCATTAATGTCTTGATGCCAGCTAAATCAAACATGGCTAGGCAGCAACCAGTTCATGCTGAGTGGGGTTCTCGAGCAATTTTTTGTGGGTGGCAATTCCTTCTTCAAGGTCGTCAAACTCAATCAAGGAGCCGTTGTGGAGTAGAAGCGCCCGGTCGCAGTGAAACTTCAGGCCCCAGAGGTTGTGATCCACCATGATGAAATCTGCTATTTCGTGGCGCTGCTCGAGCACCTCTTTGCTGCGCTTACGGAAGCGCTCGTCGCCAGCGCTGGTGACCTCGTCGATCAGATACACGTCAAAATCAAACGCCATGGAGAGCCCGAAGGTCACCCGGCTACGCATGCCGCTGGAATAGGTTTTGAAGGGGCGATCAAAATGCACGCCTAGCTCGGCAAATTCCTCGACCCGTCGAACCTTTTCTTCGATTAGTTCTGGGTCATGCCCGGCATAAATCTTGCTCACAAACGTTGTATTTTCTCGGCCGCTGAGGCTGCCTTGAAAGCCTCCGGTCAGACCCACAGGCCAGCTCATGCTGCAATCGGCCTCGATGGTCCCGGAATCGGCTTGATCGATACCCCCTAAAATCCTCAACAGAGTGCTTTTCCCAGCTCCGTTGCGGCCGAGCAGGGCGACGGATTCCCCCGAGTTCAACTCAAAATCGAGGTTTTGAAAGACGCTTACGCGCTTGCCTTTGTGGAGATAGCTCTTGCTGAGGTTGGAGACTTTGATCATGGAAGAGCTTATCGGGTTAAGAGAAGACGTTCGTTATTGCTGTAAATCCAAAGGCCGATACAACAGCTCAAGGCTGTGCATGTAACAAGATAGGGCAGCGAGATGGCTTCTGGCAAGACGTAATCAGGATTGAACGCGTGGCGACTGAGTTCAATGGCTTGCACCACAGGATTCCAGCTGATCCAAGGCAGAAGCCAGGCCGGAAGTGCCGATGTTGAGAAAAATACCCCAGAAATAAACCACAGAGGCCGCATCGCCAGCGGAACAAACTGATGCAGGCTGGGGTAGCGATGACCCGCCACCATCAAGATCAGCCCCAGGCCCAGGGCGGTCGCCGCGAGGCAGATGAAGCAGATGGCTAGCAGGGGTGGATCCGCAAGCATCCATTGCTCGCGCATCAGGAAGATCGCCATTGAGATCACGAGCAGCACAATCGCGTAGAGGCCTGATTCGACAAGCCCTCTGGCAATCACCGTGTCGATCGGTTTGACAGGCCGATAGAAAAACAGCGCTTCATTGGCCTTCATGGCGTTTAACGAGCGGATCGCAATGTCGTTGAAGAGGGTGAATAAAACAATTCCGCACATCAGGAATAACGCCACATCCAACGTGCCCCGGTTTCCGCGGATGGCTGAGAAAATAGCCAAGAAGACAGCCATCACACCCAGGGGTTCGATAAAGACACCCAGCACACCAAAGCGAACTTCACTGACGCGTGTCTTGAGCTCGCGATAGACCAAGGCGCTGATCACATTGCGCTGAACCTGCCAGCCACTGATCGCGTTGCCTCGAATCGGTCGTGCCATCACTGAACCCCCAACGCTTGACTCAGCCGTCGTTGCAGCGTGCGGCTCATGCGTTGATGGGAGGCCATCAGCGCCTTTTGAATCAGGGGCTTCAGCAGAGACCTGGGCACCACTCCGAGCAGGGATGTGCTGCTGGTGGAGGCCCCCAGCGATTGCTCGACCTGGGTGTGCGACGACTGCTCTGAGAAACGGATTGATCCTGTGAGCTTCAAGCCATCTCCAAGTTGGGGCAGGCCCTGCACCGTGATGCGATCAATCGTGAGCTCGAGGTGCTGGGAACCACGGCTCACGCTGCAGAACAGGCGTGGCTGGATGGTGTAGCCCGCCAAGGCATAGGGGCGGCTCGCATAGATCCAGCCGTGCTCAGCTGCAGGCTGCAGACCCAGGCTCTCCAGCGGAAGCTGCAGCAGTTGTTCCCAGCTCACCGCCGGCAGGGGATAGGTATGGCACGCCTGTATCCACGGATCGTTCATCGATCAGAGGGCAAACAGCCGGAAGATTGAGGCGGCATTGAGCAGAGGGCCAACGGGCTCGACGGCTGATTTCAGCCCATCGGTGGTTTTGGCCCAGAGGTGGCGATCCACCACCACCACATCCCCATCGCGCAGGGGGGGATTGTTTGGATCACCCAAGGGGGCTTGGGGTCTGTAAGCCAGTTTTTTACCCTCCACGGTGCCGTTCGGCAGTAAGCGCAGCAATTCCACGGTGTTGCGATTGCCGCGGCGACTGACCCCACCGGCTGAGAGCACGGCTTGGCTCAAGGGGCTGTTGGCGCGGATTTGCTGGGGCCCAGGTTTTTCCACCTCACCGACCACATTCACCGTGATCGAGGCCGGGGCAAAACTCGAGCTGGCAATGGTGAGCAGTTCTTCTTCGCTTTGCCCTTCGGCCACCGGGATCCGAATGCTGTCGCCGTCGAAAATCAGTGGATTCTCGATCGGCTCGCCTGTGCGCAGCGCTTCCCAGTAGTTCACAACCCGCACTTGATGGCCCTGGTTGCCGCTGGCGCGGATCAAGGTCACGCGGCGCAAATCTCCGCTGGCGGTGAGCCCTCCGGCTTTCTGAATCGCTTCCACCAAGGTGGGCCAGCCTTGGCTGGCCACTGCCGTGGAGGCACCTCCACTGTTGTTCTGCAGTTGAGCGGTTTCGCTCAAGCCCATGCTGTAAAGCCCGGGCCGCTGCACTTGCCCGGTCACACTCACCCGCAGCGGGCGCGTGGCCACCAGATCCACATAGGCCACCGGGTGCCTCAACACAGCTCCGTAGGCCTTCTCGATTGCTTTGCGGGCCTGATCCAGATTGAGACCGGAGACACGGATCGCGGCGACCCTGGGCAAGCTCACGGTGCCATCGGGCAGCACCGCCACGCTGCTATCAAACCCCTCCACTTGGAACAGTTTGACCTGCAAGCGATCGCCCGGGCCGAGCACGTAGCGGGGGTTGTTGAGACTGCCGGCCAGGCAGCTGAGGTTGAGCAGGCCTGTGAGTCCACCCAAGGCAAGGCCTACGGCGATCTTGATGCGCGCCGTGCAAATTTTCTTCCCTGAGCTAAAAATCATGGGAGAGAAATGCTGAAAAGATTCTATCGGGCGCAGAGCTCCTCAGCTCTGCGGAGGCAGTGTTCTGCGATGGCCTGTCGTTGACGCTTGTTCTCCAGCAGCTGATCAATCGCCCGCAACCAGCTGTCTGAGGTGTCATCGAGCAGAAGGCCGTCGTGGCCATCGCGCACGAAGCCCGCGTAGGGCGCACGGTTGCTGAACAGACCCGCAGCCTGCAGCCGGGCGGCCTCAAAGAATTTGGTGGGCGAGCGCCCTTGATTGAAGCGTGAGCTTAGCAGAGGGGTTAAGAGCAGATCCACCTGACGGTTGCCGGTGTCCAGCAGGTAGGTCTCCCAATCCATTGGATAGAACAGACGCGTGCGCGGTAGGTGGCGAAAGCGCCTGCGCCAGCCTGGCGGGAGCACCAGCTCCAGCAGGCAATCGCTGCGCCGTTGTTGCAGGGCTTCGAGCAGGGGCAGCAGCCAGCGCCATTCCTCAATGTGGGAGGCGCTGCCCAGGTAGGCGATTCTGTGGATGCTTCCTGGATGCAGCAGTGACAGCGGCGGTTGCAGGGGCAGCTGCAAGATCCGGATGCCTTGCCCCTGGAGGGTGCCCCTGCTGTGCTCCGCCAACCAGCCTGTCGTGACCCAGAGGTCGCTCACCAACTGGTCGAGATGGTGTCGGTGCCGCGTGAGCCCCAACCAGAGCCGCCAGCGGTAGTGCCAGCGCTGCTCAGCAACGGCGGCTGGATCCAACAGTGCATCATCGAGCACCAAGACCACAGGCTTGCCCTTCGATCGGAGCTGCCTGAGGCTGTGAAGCCAGCGGCCAGGCAAACGGCGAACCACCACCAGGGAACCCAGTTGTTCCAGCCTCTCGTGATCAGGAGCACTGGCCCCATGGAGTTCGATCCACCGCTGCGTCTCGAGGGCTTCCAGGGCCGACTGGAGCCAATAGGCCTTGGTGGGGGCTCCACCCTCCATGAGCAGACCCACGGGCTGAGGCAGGCCATGCAGGGGATGGCTCACCATGGCTGAACGGCAGCGCCTCCTCTCCTATGTTGAGCCAAAGAATGAGGGATGAAGATTCAAC
>Ga0194129_10009834_pt1 | contig 10581 bp, 8 predicted proteins | sample TA2KigCa35mmetaG_FD_150862 | JGI IMG/M metagenome (GOLD analysis project Ga0194129, IMG submission 150862) | Freshwater microbial communities from Lake Tanganyika, Tanzania - TA2015038 Kigoma Deep Cast 35m | ecosystem: Environmental > Aquatic > Freshwater > Lake | place: Tanzania: Lake...
GGCGCCGAAATCGCCGCCGCGTTTCTCGCCGCCGTCGGACGGCCACCCGCGCTCGATTTGCTCGAACTTGAACGCCTTGCGTCGGTCGAGAATTTCATCGCCGTACGAAACCGGATCGGCGGCCCCGCCCCTGCGGCGCTCGCGGCCGCGTTGGCCGATCTGGAATCGGCCAACGAAGCGCTGACAGCGGCGGCCGAGGCGCGCGCGCGCGCCGCGAAGCGCAAGCGCAAGCCGAACTCGACGCGGCCGCCCGGGCGCTTTAACTTTTCAATACCGACACGACAGCGACAGCGCGCCCGTAAGGTCAAGAAACTGAAGCGGTCGAGAAACCAACCGGTTGCCGGTGCCGGCCGGCTGGTCCGAGCGCTATTTGTAGGACGTCGTAAGGTCGAAAAACTGAACGGATGGGGTCGAGTTGTCGATGGGAAGGTGGCGGCGTCCCATCTCGCGCATTGCTTGGCGACCGATGGTCCAAGTGTGCTGCTAGGTCATTGGCGGAGTTTCGCCGAACAAGCGCGCCACCTGGCTTGCCGTGAGGTAAGACCAGTGCCGGTCCCGATGAATTCCCTGTAAATTTCCCTGGTACCCGAGAAAGCGGCTCGCTGGACTGCGTCCGCCCTACTCTATGCACCACGTCGCGCGATCTGCTGCGTTGGCGCTCAGGCCCCGGGCGAAGCGCGGATCTCCGCCGCCGCCTTCTCCGCGATCATCATCGTCGGCGCGGCCGTGTTGCCCGAGGTGATCGAGGGCATCGCCGAGGCGTCGACGACGCGCAGGCCGCGCAGGCCGCGCACGCGCAGCCCCGGGTCGAGCACCGCCATGGCGTCGCCGTCCACGCCCATCCGGCAGGTGCCGACGGGGTGGAAGATGGTCGTGCCGATGTCGCCGGCTGCGCGCGCGAGCGCCTCGTCGCCGTCGACCGCTTCGCCCGGCAGGTGCTCGCGCGGCGAGAAGCGGGCCATCGCGCGCGCGCCCATGATGCGGCGCGTAAGGCGGATCGCGTCCGCCGCGACGCGCCGGTCCTCCGGCGTCGACAGGTAGTTCGGGCGGATCTCCGGCGGGTCGCGCGGGTCGGCGCTGCGCAGGCCGACGCTGCCTCGGCTCGTCGGGCGCACGTTGCATACCGAGGCGGTGATCGCCGGAAACGGATGCAGCGGCTCGCCGAAGCGGTCGAGGCTGAGCGGCTGCACGTGGTACTCGAGGTTGGCGGTCGCGGCGGCCGGGTCGCTGCGCGCGAAGGCGCCCAGCGTCGACGGCGCCATCGTCATCGGCCCGCGCCGGAACAGCGCGTATTCGAGCGCCATGCCGATGCGCGAGACGAGGCTCGCGGCGGTCTCGTTGAGCGTGCGCGCGTTGGAGACCTTGTAGATGCAGCGCAGCTGGAGGTGGTCCTGCAGCCCGGCGCCCACGCCGGGCAGGTCGTGCGCCACCCCGATGCCGTGCGCGCGCAACGATTCGCCCGGCCCGATGCCGGAGAGCATGAGCAGCTGCGGCGAGCCGATCGCGCCGGCCGCGAGCACGACCTCGCGCCGCGCGGCGGCTGTCGCCTCCTCGCCGCCGAGCCAGAGCGAGACGCCCGTGGCCCTGCCGTCCTCGAGCAGGACCCGTCGCGCCGTCGCGCCCGTGACGACGCGCAGGTTCGGGCGGCCGGCCACGGGGCGCAGGAAGGCCTTCGCTGCCGTCCAGCGCACGCCGCGCTTCTGGTTGACGTGGAAATAGGCGGAGCCGTGGTTGTCGCCGCGGTTGAAGTCCGAGATCTTCGGTATCCCGGCCTCCGCGGCGGCGTCGCGGAAGGCGTCGAGGATCTCCCAGGAGATGCGCGGTTCCTCGATCCGCCATTCGCCACCGGCGCCGTGCATGTCGTCGGCGCCCGCGTGGAAGTCCTCGTGGCGCTTGAAGAAGGGCAGCACGTCGTCCCAGCCCCAGCCGGCGAGGCCGAGCTGGCGCCAGTGGTCGTAGTCGGCGGCCTGGCCGCGCATGTAGATCATGCCGTTGATGGCGGAGCAGCCGCCGAGCACCCGGCCGCGCGGGTAGTTCAGCGCGCGGCCGTTCAGCCCCGGCTCGGCCTCCGTGCGGAAGCGCCAGTCCGTGCGCGGGTTGTTCATCGTGTAGAGGTAGCCGATGGGGACGTGGATCCAGGGATAGGTATCGCGCCCGCCTGCCTCGAGCAGGAGCACCGTCGTCCCGGGATCGGCGGAAAGGCGGTTGGCGAGCAGGCATCCGGCCGAGCCGGCGCCGACCACGACGTAGTCGAAGCTGCCAAGATCCATGGGCCTGCGCTCCTCCCCGCGAGCGATCCGCGAGCAGACTAGGCCGCAGCACTCGGCGGCGCAGCCGGATCTTTGCAGGCCCTGTCCCCGCTCGCGCCGTGGCCGCCGCCGCTACCGCCGGGCGGCCGAGCGGCGTAGCGCCTCGAGGACGTGGACGCGCAGCGCGCTCGAGAGGTTGCGCGCGCCGCGGACCGCGTCGACCTCGCCGACGAGCGCATTGAGCGAGACCCCGCGCGCGCCGGCGATCGCGCGCAGCTCCGCCCAGAACTCCGGCTCGAGCGACACGGAGGTCGCGTGGCCGGCGATCGTCACGGAGCGCTTGCGGATGGGCAGTCCCGTCATGGCGTGCGCGGCGGAGGCTAGCGCGGCAGCGCGCGCGCGGCTATCAAGCCGAGTCGACACGCGACAGGCTGAAGGAGGCCCCGAATGCCAGCAGCAAGGCTCGTGATCCATGGCGGCTGCGGGGTCCTGCCCCGCGCCGGGATGAGCGCCGCGCGCGAGGCCGGCTTCCGCGCCAGCCTGCGCTGCTCGCTCGAGGCGGGATGGGCCGTGCTCGCGCGCGGCGGCGCCTCGATGGACGCCGTCGTCGCGGCGATCGCGGTGATGGAGGACGACCCGAACTTCAACGCCGGGCACGGCTCCGCCTTCAACGCCGATGGCGGCCACGAGCTCGACGCCTCGATCATGGAGGGCATGGGCCTGCACGCGGGCTCGGTGGCGTCGTCGCGGCGCATCCGCAACCCGATCCGCGTCGTTGCGGAGCTCGCGCGGCGCGGCTCCGACCCCTTGATGCTGGCGGGCGAGGGCGCCGATCGCTGGGCCGAGCGCAACGGCTTCGCCATGGTCGACAACGCGCATTTCGCCACCGAGTGGCGGCGCGAGGCGCTGCGCGAGATCAAGGCGCGCGAGACCGCCGGCACGATGTCGGCGGCGCCGGAATCGGAGAAGCACGGCACCGTCGGCGCGGTCGCGCTCGACGCCGCCGGGCATCTTGCCGCGGGCACGTCCACGGGTGGCTACACGAACAAGCTCGTCGGGCGCGTCGGCGATTCGCCGATCATCGGCGCGGGCACCTGGGCGGACGACCGGACCTGCGCGATCTCGGCGACGGGCAAGGGCGAGTTCTTCATCCGCAAGGCGCTCGCGCACGAGATCCATGCGCGGATGCGCTGGGGCGGGCAGTCGCTCGAGGCGGCGGCCGGCGCGATGATCCATGGCGAGCTCGATGGCTGGGCCGCGGGCGCGGGCCTCGTGGCGATCGACCGCGAGGGCAACTTCACGCTGCCCTACAACACCGAGGGCATGTATCGCGGCCACGCCTCCGCGGCGGGCATCGAGGTCGCGGTCTACGCGGACTGACGGCGGGAGCGGCGGCTGGTCGCCGCTCCCCCGCGTTCCTCAGCTGGCGCCTTGCGGCAGGCGAAGGGCGACGAAGCGCTCCGCGCCGTGGCGGTCGACGAGCAGCAGCACGCTGGCCGCATGGCGCGCGCGCGCGCCGGCGATCGCGCGCGCCGCCTGCTCGGGGTTGCCCACCTTCTCGCCGCCGACCTCGACGACGAGGTCGCCTGGAGCGAGGCCTGCGCGCTGCGCAGGCGAGCCCTCGCGCACCTGCGCTATCGCGGCGCCTCGCGCCTCGGCCGTAAGGTCGAGCCGCGCGCGCAGCTCCGCGGTCAGCGGCGCGAAGGCGAGGCCGGCTGGCTCGTCGGCGGCCGCGCGCTCGGCCTGCGGCGTGGAGCCGACGCGCAGCTCGACCTTCATCGCAGCGCCGCGCCGGATCACGTCCAGCGTGGCCGTGGCGCCGGGCTTCACGGCCGCGATCGCGCGCGGCAGCTCGCGCAGCCGGTTGACCGGCTTGCCGTCCACGCCGACCACGACGTCGCCCTGGCGCAGCCCGCCGATGGCCGCGGGGCCTCCTGGCTCTACCTGCGCCACGAGCGCGCCGTCCTGCGTCGCCTGGAGCCCGAGGCCGAGCGCGATCTCGGGCACCAGGGGCTGCACCGCGACGCCGATCCAGCCGCGCTCGACGCGACCCCGGGCGCGCAGTTCCTCGACTACCGGCCGCGCCACGGCGGACGGGATCGCGAAGCCGATCCCGACGCTGCCGCCATTGGGCGAGTAGATCGCGGTGTTCACGCCGATGACGGCGCCGCGCATGTCGAAGGCCGGGCCGCCGGAGTTGCCCTGGTTGATGGGCGCGTCGAGCTGCAGGAAGTCGTCGTAGGGACCGGCCTGGATGTCGCGGCCGCGCGCCGAGACGATGCCCGCGGTCACCGTGCCGCCGAGGCCGAAGGGATTGCCGACCGCGAGCACCCAGTCCCCGACCTCCACCGCGTCGGAATCGCCCCAGCGCACGGCGGGAAGCGGCCGGTCGCTCTCGACCTTGAGCAGCGCGAGGTCCGTCTTCTCGTCGCGCCCGACAAGCCTTGCCCCGAGCTGCCTTCCGTCCGGGAAGGTGACGGAGATGTCCGTCGCGTCGCCCGCGACATGGTTGTTCGTGACGATGTAGCCGGCGGGATCGACGACGAAGCCGGATCCCTGAGCGATCGCGCGTCGCGGCGCGGTATCGGGACGGGCCCCCGGCCCGCCGAAGCGACGCAGGAATTCCTCGAGCGGGGAGCCCGGCACCGGCGCGGTCCTCTGCTGCGCGGCCTCGCGCGGCTGCCCCTCGCGCGAGGCGGCGATGTTGACCACCGCGGGCGAGACCTCGCGCACGAGCGGGGCGAAGCTCTCGCCCGCGACGCGCGCGGGTGCCGTCGCGGGCGAGAGCGTGAAGGCGAGCAGCGCGGCCCCGGCCAGCGCGCCGGCGAGGCGGCCGCGGCCGTGGCGGGTGGAATGCATGTCGGGCTTCATCCTCCTTGTGCTCCTCTGGCTGGAGGCGCCCGGACGCGCGGGATAGGCGTCGGGCGCGGTGGGCGGCAAGCTGGGGGACGAGGCTGGCGGCGGCTTGGCGATTCCATGGCGGCAAGGCGCGATCCCGCCACCTTCGTGCCCCAAACCGGACGCCCCCGGTGTAGCCTCGCGCCGGATGACGCTGTCGGGGAACCTGCGGGGCGCGTGCTGGCTCTCGCTCGCGATGCTCGTGCTCGTCGCGGAAACGGTGCTGCTGCGCTTCGTCGATCCCGCGCTGCCGACCGTCGTCTACACGCTGGCGCGCGCCGCGGCGCAGCTGGCGCTCGGCGCGGCCCTCGTCCTGTCTCTGGGCATCGGCTGGCGCGGCGCAGCGACCCGTCGGCCCTGGCTGCAGCTCTTTCGCGGGGCGTCGAGCCTCGTCAGCTGGCAGCTCTACTACCTGTCCTTCCGGCTCCTCGACTTCGCCGTGGCGACGACGCTCAACTTCGCGTCGGCCCTGTTCGTCGTGCTGTTCGCGGGGCCGGTGATGGGCGAGCGCGTCGGCGCCGCGCGCTGGGCGGCTACGCTGCTGGGCTTCGCCGGGGTCGTGGTGGTGGTGCGTCCCGGCGGGGGCGCCGACCCTCTCGGCGTCGCGGGCCTCGGCAGCGCCGTCTGCGGCATGGCGATCGTCTTCGCGAACCGCGCGCTCGGCCTGGTCGACCGGGTGGAGACCACGATGTTCTGGGTCGGGGTCGTCGCCGTCGCAGGCGCGCTGCCGCTCGCGATAATGCACTGGAGCCTGCCCTCGGCCGCCGACCTCGCGCTCGTCGCGCTCGCCGCCAGCACCGGCGCGCTCGCGCTCTGGCTCATACTCATCGCCTTCCGCAGCGGCGAGGCCTCGGCCCTCGCGCCGATCCTGAACCTGCGTCTCGTCTTCGCGGCCGTCGCCGGCTGGGCGTTCTTCGGCGAGTGGCCCGACGGATGGGCCGCGCTCGGCGGAATCGCCATCCTCTCCAGCGCCCTGCTGCTCGCGCGGGCCGAGGCGCGCCGCGCGGGATGACAGGCGGCCCGCGGAGCGTCTAGCGTCCGCGCGAGACCGAGGAGCCCGCCATGTTCGACATCGTCTTCCGCAACGCCACCCTCATCGACGGGACCGGCGCGCCCGCGCGCCGCGGCGACCTCGCCGTCGCCGATGGCCGCATCGCGGCGGCAGGCGGCGCGATCGCCGGGCCGGCGCGGGAGGTCGTCGACGCCTCCGGCCTCGCGCTGATGCCCGGCATCATCGACGGGCACACGCACTACGACGCGCAGCTGACCTGGGATCCCTGGGCGGACCCTTCGCCCGCGCTGGGCGTGACCACCGTCGTGATCGGCAATTGCGGCTTCACCATCGCGCCCTGCCGGCCGGCCGACCGCGACATCACGATGCGCAACCTGACCCAGGTCGAGGGCATGTCGCTCGCCGCGCTGCGCGAGGGCATACGCTGGGAGTTCGAGAGCTTCCCCGAGTACCTCGCGCTCCTCGAGCGCAACGGCGTCGTGCCGAACGTCGTCGCCTTCGCCGGCCATTCCTCCATCCGCACCTGGGTCATGGGCGCCGACGCCTCGACGCGCGCGGCGACCGACGACGAGATCGCGCGCATGGCCGGACTGGTGCGCGAGGCGATCGCCGCGGGCGCGGTCGGCCTGGGGTCCTCGACCAACGAGCCGCACAACGGCGAGGGCGGCGTGCCGATGCCCTCGCGCCTCGCCGACGAGCGCGAGTTCCGCGCGCTGCTCGCCGCGATGCGCGACGCCGGGCGCGGCGTCTTCATGCTGACCAAGGGCAGCACGACCACCGTTCCCTTCCTCGAGGGGCTGGCCGCCGACACGGGGCGCGCGATCATCGTCGCCGCGATGTTCCACTCGAACACCGCGCCGACGCGCGTCTTCGAGCAGGTCGAGCAAATGAAAGCCGCGCAGGCGCGCGGCCGCGCCATCGTCCCGCAGGTCTCGTGCTGCGCGCTGACGATGGAGTTCACGCTGCGCTCGGCCTACGTTTTCGAGGACAACGCGACGTGGAAGCAGGCGATGCGCACGCCGCAGGCGGAGCTGCCGCGGCTCTACGCCGACCGGGATTTCCGCGAGGGCTTCAAGAGGGACCTGGTCGAGGGCGTCGGCCGGCGCCTCTTCAACAGCGAGTGGCACCGGATCTTCCTGCGCGAGGCCAGGGCGCCTCGGCATCGCGGGCTGGAGGGCCGCTCGCTCGCCGACCTCGCCGCGGCCGAGGGCAAGCATCCCGTCGACTGGATGCTCGACTTCGCGCTTGGCGAGGACCTCGACACCCTCTTCGTCGCGGAACTGCTCAACAGCGAGCCGGAGTCCGTGGCGCGGCTGATCAACGAGGAGAGCGCGCATGTGTCGCTGAGCGACGCCGGCGCGCACCTGACCTTCCTGTGCGACGCCGATTTCGGGCTGAACCTGCTCGGCCACTGGTCGCGCGACCGCGGCGCGCTGCCGATCGAGAAGGCGGCGTGGAAGCTGACCGGCCATCCGGCCGCGCTCTTCGGCCTCAGGGACCGCGGCACGCTGCGCGAGGGCGCGGCAGCCGACCTCCTGCTCTTCGACCCGGCCACCGTCGGGCGCGGTCAGCGCCGCCGCGCCTGGGACCTGCCCGCCGGTGCCTCGCGCCTCGTCGCCGAGGGCAAGGGCGTCCATGGCGTGTGGGTGAACGGCGCGCGGGTCGTCGACCGCAATGGCCCGATCGCCGACGCGGCGCGCGCCGGCAAGGTCCTGCGCGACTTCGCTGGGTCCTGAGGCCGGGCAGGGGAAGCCGGCATGCCGCCGGCCTCCCCTCCGCGGTCGTTCAGTAGGCGCCGAACTTCGCGAAGAAGTCGTTGCCCTTGTCGTCGACGACGATGAAGGCCGGGAAGTCCACGACCTCGATGCGCCAGATCGCCTCCATCCCGATCTCGGGATAGGCGATGCACTCGACCTTCTTGATGCAGTCCTGCGCGAGCACCGCGCCCTCGCCGCCGACCGAGCAGAGGTAGAAGCCGCCATGCTTGCGGCAGGCGTCGGTCACGGCCTTCGACCGGTTGCCCTTCGCCACCATCACGAAGCTGCCGCCCGCCGCCTGGAACTGGTCGACGAAGGAGTCCATGCGGCCGGCCGTGGTCGGCCCGAAGGCGCCCGACGCATAGCCCTTGGGCGTCTTCGCGGGACCCGCGTAGTAGATCGGGTGGTTGCGGAAGTAGTCGGGCAGGGGCTTGCCCGCGTCGAGGTCGGCGCGCAGCTTCGCGTGCGCGAGGTCGCGGGCCACGATCAGCGGGCCGGTCAGCATCACGCGCGTCGTGACGGGATGGCCGGAGAGGATCTCGCGGATCCGCGACATCGGCTGGTTGAGGTCGATGCGCACGACGTCGCCGCCGAGCTTTGCCGCGTCGACGTCCGGCATGTACTGCGCGGGATCGGTCTCGAGCTGCTCGAGGAAGACGCCGTCGCGGGTGACCTTGCCGAGCGCCTGGCGGTCGGCGGAGCAGGACACGCCGATGGCGATCGGCAGGCTGGCGCCGTGGCGCGGCAGGCGGATCACGCGCACGTCGTGGCAGAAGTACTTGCCGCCGAACTGCGCGCCGATGCCATTCATCTGCGTGAGCTTGTGGACCTTCTCCTCCATCTCGCGGTCGCGGAAGGCCTGGCCCCACTTGTTGCCCTCGGCGGGGAGCCCGTCGAGGTAGCGGCAGGTGGCGAGCTTCAGCGTCTTCAGCGCGAACTCGGCCGAGGTTCCGCCGACCACGATCGCGAGGTGGTAGGGCGGGCAGGCCGCGGTCCCGAGCGTGCGGATCTTCTCGTCGAGGAACTTGAGCAGCCCGTCCGGGGTGAGGCGCGACGGCGTCTCCTGGAACAGGAAGGTCTTGTTCGCCGAGCCGCCGCCCTTGGCGACGTAGAGGAACTCGTACGCGTCGCCGTCGGTGGCGTAGAGGTCGACCTGCGCCGGCAGGTTGTCGCCGGTGTTGACCTCCTTGAACATCGTCAGCGGCGCGAGGTTCGAGTAGCGCAGGTTGCGCTCGGCGTAGGAGCGGAACACGCCGCGCGAGACCTCCTCGGCGTCGTCGAAGCCGGTCCAGACGCGCTGGCCCTTCTTGCCCATCACGATCGCCGTGCCGGTGTCCTGGCACATAGGCAGGACGCCGCCGGCGGAGATGCAGGCGTTCTTGAGGAGCTCGTAGGCCACGAAGCGGTCGTTGGCCGAGGCTTCCTTGTCGTCGAGGATCGCGCGCAGCTGGCGCAGGTGGCCCGGGCGCAGGAGATGCGCGATGTCCGAGAAGGCGTGGAAGGCGAGGTCCGCCAGCGCGGAGGGCTTCACCTTCAGGATGTCCGCGCCTTCGAAGCGCGCGGCCTCGACGTGGTCACCCTCGATGCGGCGCCACGGGACGTCGTGGTGCGCGACCTCGATCAGCTCGCGATAGGAGAACTCGGCCATGTCTGTCGTCCGGCGCGTCGGCGCCGGTCCTCTGCTGGCGGGCCGCGTCGCCGCGGCCGCGGGGCGTCGCGCGCGGCGACTATTTCCTGCGGAAGGCGTCCAGCTTGACGATGCGGTCGCCGCCATCCGCCTTCGCGGCCGCCTCCGGCGCGGGCTGCGCGGCCGCCTCAGGCGCCTGGCTGGCGGCGGGCTCCGGCTCGCCGGCCGCGACTTCCGCGTCGGGGGGCTGGAACTGCAGCCCGAACTGGACCGATGGATCGACGAAGGCCGAGACCGCCGCGAAGGGGATCACGAGGCGCTCGTGCTTCGCGTCGAAGCTCAGGGTGACGGAGAAGCCGCCGTCGTCAACCTCGAGGCCCCAGAACTGGTACTGCAGCACGATGGTCATCTCGCGCGGGAAGCGCTGGCGCAGCGTCGCCGGCACCTGCACGCCGGGATGCGCGGTCCGGAAGGTGACGTAGAAATGATGGTCGCCGGGCAAGCCGCGCTCCGCGGCGCGCGCGAGCGCGTCGCGCATCACGCTGCGCAGCGCGGCATCCATCATCCGATCGTATTGGAAACCCTGAGCCGCCACGTCCGCCTCGCCCCGCTCGATGCCCCGTGCCGATGCCGGCGGCGCGCCCGCGTCGGTTAGTGGGGGGGCTTCTGTTGCCCGGTGCCCCCCCGGACCGCGACTAGGCGTCTTGGGCTAAGCCGTTAGGCTCAGGCCGCGACGCGGTTGTCGAGAGCCACGTTATCGTTGGCGTCTCTTGATGGCCCGATGACGGCGGTACCATGCCGGGCAAACTTCGTGCCTTTACTCGCGCGTCGATCCTGGTTCGCCCCCGCAGGTGGTGGAGGCGCCGGGCACTGCCCCCGGGTCCGCATCGGCTATTGCGCACGCTATTTATCGCCATAGTCGGTTTCCCGACGAGAGCAATATAGGGCCTTGGGCTGCCGCGCGGAAGGGCGCCCTGCACCTGCATGGCGGCGCCGCGAGGCGCTAAGCTCCACGGCCAACGATTCGGGTGCCCCCAT
>Ga0194129_10009836_pt1 | contig 10578 bp, 7 predicted proteins | sample TA2KigCa35mmetaG_FD_150862 | JGI IMG/M metagenome (GOLD analysis project Ga0194129, IMG submission 150862) | Freshwater microbial communities from Lake Tanganyika, Tanzania - TA2015038 Kigoma Deep Cast 35m | ecosystem: Environmental > Aquatic > Freshwater > Lake | place: Tanzania: Lake...
ATCCGGCAAGCGGGTTTCGTTGTAAAGGGAGACGTTGCCGCCCGTCACAGGCGTGTCGAGCGCCGAGCAGGCAGCCGAGAGACCGCGGCAGGCCAGGGCCAGCTGCCAGTAGCCAGTGGGAGTTTCCGGTGAGGGGAAGTTGAGGTTGTCGGTGACGGCCACGGGCTCGGCGCCCACGCAGCTGAGGTTACGGGCCGCTTCAGCCACGGCGGCCATCCCACCGCGCTCGGGATCGAGGGCCACCCAGCGGTTGGGACAATCCACCACCGCCGCAACGCCGCGATTGGCTGCTGCACTGCTGGCCTGGGGGCGCAGGCGCACCACCGCCGCATCCGCACCTCCGGGGGGGATCACGGTGTTGGCCTGCACCTGGTGGTCGTACTGGCGATACACCCAGCGCTTGGAGGCGATGGTGGGGTCGTCGAGCAGCTGCAGCAGCGCTTCGTTCCAGCTGAGGGCGGTGCCGCCGGCGGGGGTAATACCGCTGGTGCTCGCGGCCGGGAGCTCGGCTTCGCTCCAGCGCCAGTGGGCCTGGATCTTGGCCGGGGGTTCGCTGATCAGCTCGTGGCGGTTGATCGGCGTGTCGTCTGCCAGGGCGCTGGCGGGCACCTCGGCCGCCACTTCACCGTTCTGGAGCACGCGCACGATGTTGTCTTCCAGCACGCGCCCCACCACGGCGGCCTGCAGACCCCAGCGGGTGAAGCTCTGCATCAAGGCCTGCTCACGGCCAGGCTTCACCACGAACAGCATCCGCTCCTGGGATTCGCTGAGCAGAAACTCGTAGGGGGTCATGCCAGCCTCGCGAGCCGGCACGCGATCGAGGTCCAGCTCGATGCCCAGGCCTCCCTTGGCGGCCATCTCGGAGCAGCTGCAGGTGAGACCAGCAGCACCCATATCCTGCGCAGCCACCACATCGCCCGTTTGGAAGGCCTCGAGGCAGGCCTCGATCAACCCCTTCTCCAAGAAAGGGTCACCCACCTGCACAGCAGGGCGATCATCGAGGGAGGCCTCGGTGAGCTCGGCCGAGGCAAAGCTGGCGCCGCCCATGCCATCGCGACCTGTGGTGCTGCCCACGTAGACCACGGGATAACCCACGCCCTCGGCGCCGGAGCAGACGATGTCGTCGGTTTCCATCAGCCCCAGGGCCATGGCGTTCACCAAGGGGTTGCCGGAGTAGCTGGGGTCGAAGGCCACCTCACCGCCCACGGTTGGGACCCCCACGCAGTTGCCGTAGTGGGCGATGCCAGCCACCACGCCTTCCATCAGACCCACGTTGCGCTCGTCCTCCAGCGGCCCGAAACGCAGGGCGTTGAGCAGGGCGATCGGCCGGGCGCCCATGGTGAAGATGTCGCGCAGGATGCCGCCCACGCCCGTGGCTGCGCCTTGGAACGGCTCCACCGCCGAAGGGTGGTTGTGGCTCTCGATCTTGAAGGCAAGGCGCTGGCCTTCGCCCAGATCCACCACGCCGGCGTTCTCACCCGGGCCCACCAGGATGCGCGGGCCGGTGGTGGGGAAACCCTGCAGCAGAGGCCGAGAGTTGCGGTAGCAACAGTGCTCCGACCACATCACCCCAAACATGCCGAGCTCCGCGCGGTTGGGGGCGCGGCCGAGGCGGCGACAGATCTCGTCGTAATCGGCCTGGCTGAGATTCTCCTTCTTGAGGGCTTCAGGAACGGAGTACTCGGGAGCGGCGACCACAACCAACGGAGCAGATCAGTCCAGTCTCGCTGAGCGACTCACCCGAGGTCGCCGACAGGGGCGGGACGGGCATCTGCTAAGGAGCTCAGACCGGGGACGAACCGGAACGACTCAGAGCCAAGGGTCTTCTTCTGACTGATCCAAGCGATCGGGGCCACGAGAACGCCTTGAGCGGTCTTGAGAGGAAGCGGACTCCCAATCCGGTTCGGACTCTGGAGAACGCTCAGACCAGTCATCCCATTCGTCCCAGGCTTCGTTGGGGCCAGAGCCTGGGCTGGAGCTTGGATCAGATTCAACGCGCCTTGGGTCAAAGGACTTATCTCGCTCTCGAGCGAACTGTTGCGGACTCACCTCCCACGAAGACTGGGGCTCTTCTTCCAGCCAACCTTCCAGCCGCTCCTCGAAACGATCGCCGGCCTGATGGAACGAATCGCGCAGGCGCTCGGTTTCCTCCTGCAGCTGGTCGCGCCAGCGGCGGCCGCGTCGCAGGAATTCCTGGCGCACGCTGGCCCGGGCCAGCGGAAGATCATCCAGACCGCTCAACTCCGTGAACACCTTGCCAGGCTGCTGATCGCTGATGCGCTCGGGGCTGATGCGCCAGCGGCTGCTGCCCGGGAGGCGCGGATCGCTGCGGGACACCAAGTAATGCACGATGCGCCCCGTGCTGAGCTCCACCGCGGCGTCAGCCACGCTGCCGATCGCTTCGCCGTGACGATCCAGCAGGGCCGCTTCGATCAGGGTGGGGAGCCGGTCCACCGTGGGCAGATCGGTATCGGCCCCGGGGCCTTTCACGAGGGCTTCCAGCTCGCTGAGGCCACGCAGCTGATCGAGGCGCCAGGCCTGGCGGCGGTCGCCGAAGGCGGACGGCTTGCTGATCCAGCCCAACAAGCGATGCACCGGGGGATGCATCCAGGCAATCGCACCGGCGCCATGGTCGATGCCCTGATCGCAGCGCACGCGGCGGCGGAGCAGATCGCTCAGCAGCAGTTGCTCCGGCAGGCTCACTGGCGGATTTGCACCGGCATCACCAGATAGGTGAAGGCCGAATCATCCTGGGGTGCCAGCACCACTGGCGTGGTGGGAGCATTGCAGCGCAGTTCCACCCTCTCGGCGCTCATCGCTTTGAGTCCTTCGAGCACATAGCGGACGTTGAAGGCGATTTGAATCGCATCGCCGCTCACGTCGGCGGCGATCGCCTCGGATCCACTGCCCACATCCTGAGCGTCAGCGCTGATGGCCAACTGGCCGGCCACCGGATCGCTGCTGATCTTCACCACGTTGTTGTGCTGATCGGCGAGCACGGCCACCCGCTCCAGCGCGCTGAGCAGACCTTTGCGATCCAGCTTGAGGCTGCGGGCAAAGCTCTCAGGGATCAGCTGGCGGTAGTTGGGATAGGTGCCATCGAGGCTGCGGCTGGTGAGCACCTGATCGGCCCACTGGAACACCACCTGGCCGCGATCGCAGAACAGGCTCACCGGATCACTGCCGCCGCGGCTGGAGAGTAGGCGCTCAAGCTCACGCAGCGATCGAGCTGGCACTGTCACATCCAGATCGGCTTCTCCATCGGCGCTGTTTTGCAACCGCAACACCGCAAGGCGGTGACCATCGGTAGCGGCGCACTCCAGTCCTTCGCCATCGAGGCCGAGATGGACACCGGTGAGCAGCTGCTTGGCCTCATCGCTGCTGCTGGCAAAGAGTGTGCCGCGCAGACCCTTCACGAGCACGTCGGGGTCGAGCTTGATCGGGGTTGCGGCTTGAGCGAGGGGCAGCTCTGGGAAGTCTTCCGCGGGCATGCCACGCATCTGGTAGCTGCCGGAGGCGCTGGTGAGCTCCACCTGCTCACCGCCTTCCTCACAGCTCAGGCTGATGGGGCTATCAGAAGGCATACGGGCCACGATCTCGCCGAACAGACGGGCCGGCAGGGTGATGGCGCCGCTGCTGTGCACCGAGGCGCTGAGGCTCGTTTGGATGCCAAGACTCAGATCAAAACCGGTGAGGCTGAGCCGGCCCGTACCGGCGTCGGCGGTGATCAGCACGTTGGCCAGCACCGGGTGGGTGGGGCGCCCTGCCACGGCACGGCTCACCAGCTGAAGGCTGGCGTTGAGTTCGGCCTGGGAGCAGACCAGCTTCATGGCAGGGGCAAAGCGGCCCCCACGCTTCCACAACGCGCTGGGAAGTGCAACGGGCCCGGCGAGCGGTTTCCCCGCTTCTCCCCAACCCGACGTCTAACGGATCAAAAGGTTTCAGAGGTGATAACCCAAACCCGTAGTCGTAGGTGGTGGGGAAATCCAGAAGAACCACCTAAAACCGTTGCAGTACGAGAGATCTCGTTTCCACAGGCTTGGTGAATTCGGTTGCGAACAGATCGGGTAAATGGCGGTTTCCGCTGATTCCCGGGGTTGCGGAAAACACGCGCGTTCGTGAGTTGCCTGATCGGCTCTGTTTTCCAGTGGCTCACTGGCTGGTTTTCCCCAGGCTTTGGGCAGACGCTTTTTCGGGTGGTTGTGATCGGGCTGGGCTCAGACCGTTGCACAAGCCAAAAAAACCCGCCGGTTCTCCCGGCAGGTTTTTGTTGCGATGGGTGATGGCTGAACCGAGGGTGTTGCAGCTCGCCGGCTCAGAAGCCCATCACGCGGGCCACGGTGGCTGTATTGGGTTCCAGACCGGTGTGAAACTTGGAATCGTTGTGTTCGATCGCTGTGGTGGGGTCCTTCAGACCGTTGCCGGTGAGTACGCACACCACCGTGGCGCCCGCAGGAACCTCTTCACGGCGCTTGATCAGGCCGGCCACGGAAGCGGCGCTGGCGGGCTCGCAGAACACCCCCTCACCGCTGCCCAGCAGCTTGTAGGCCTCGATGATCTCGGCGTCGGTGACGGCCATGAAATCGCCGTTGCTCTCCGCGCGGGCCTTCAGGGCTCGTTCCTTGTTCACCGGGTTGCCGATGCGGATGGCGGTGGCGATCGTGTCGGGTTGTTCCACGGTGTGGCCGAGCACCAGCGGCGCGGATCCGGCGGCCTGGAAGCCCATCATTCGCGGTAGGCGGCGGCTGTGGCCTGCTGCCTTGTATTCGTTGAAGCCCATCCAGTAGGCGCTGATATTCCCGGCGTTGCCCACCGGGATGCACAGCCAGTCGGGTGCCTCGCCCAGGGCATCCACCACCTCGAAGGCGGCGGTTTTCTGGCCCTGCAGGCGGTAGGGGTTCACCGAGTTCACCAGGGTGATTGGGTATTGGTTCGCCACCTCCTGCACGATCGCCAGGGCGCGGTCGAAGTTGCCCTTCACCGCCAGCACCTCAGCGCCATAGAGCAACGCCTGGGCGAGCTTTCCCTGGGCTACGTAGCCATCGGGGATCAGCACAAAGGCGCGCATGCCGCCTCGGCGGGCATAGGCAGCCGCCGCAGCTGAGGTGTTGCCGGTGCTGGCGCAGATCACCGCCTCGGAGCCCGCCTCCTTGGCCTTGGAGATGGCCATGGTCATGCCCCGGTCTTTGAAGGAGCCGGTGGGGTTGAGGCCGTCGTATTTGAGGAACACCTTCACGCCCTTGCCGATCCGTTCGGAGATCACCGGCGCTGGGATCAGCGGGGTGGCACCTTCGCGCAAGGTGATCACCGGTGTTTTGTCGCTCACCGGCAGCCATTTGCGGTAGCCCTCGATCAGGCCTGGCCAGTCCTGCATGGCCGGGCGGGTGTGTCCCAGGCGCCGGCGAAGGGAGGACAACAGGGCCACGGGCAGCAGGGACGGTCTGGAGCCGAATCTACGGGGCGGGTTTCGCCGGCCGCTCGCTGCTGCCTGCGCCGTTGCCCACGCTGCCCCGCAGGCCATCGAGCGGCGACTCCATAAAGAACTGGATCAGCTCACTCACCGATTTCGCTTTTTGCAGCACCGCCAGCAGGGCCGGGATGCTCACCTCCATCTCATCCACCGGGTAGGCCTTGAGGAAGCTGATCGCGCTGAGCTTGCCGTCTGCGGCCACTAGGGCATTGATCACGCCTGCTCGCAGGGCCGGAATGCCGGATCGCTTGGCGTAGAGCGGGTAGATGATCTGGGCGATCCGAGCCAGGAGGGCTTCTCCCAGGCGCGTGCTGAGCAGCCGGCTGGTGAGCAGCAGCGGGATCGACAGCTCCGCTTTCAGCAGCTTGCCCACCTCTTCGGGCTTCTGTTTGGCGATGGCGAGCACATCGGCTATCAGGCCCCGAGCCTTCCCGGTTTCGGCCAGATATTCCAGATCCGTGACCGCGATCGAGCGGCGGAACGCCCCGGTGACAAACACCACGTTTTCGGCGGCGATGGCGGCGGGGCTGCTGCCGATCAAGCCCAGGCTCAGCACAGCAGCGGTGAGGCGCTGACGCTTGCTGGTGGGCATGGCAGAGGGCGCTTGGTTCGCCAGACCCTAGGCCGGCTTCCGCTGCAGATCAGATCCCACCAACACATCACGCACGAGGTGCACCACACCCCGTTCCGCCAGCCCTCGGGCTAGCTCGGCACCCATGCGGCGCAGCTCGGTTTCCTGCAGCAGGCGCGGCACCCGCTTGAGCAGCAATTGGGGATCGAAGCCCGGCAGCTGGCGCAGGATCGCCACCAGCCGTTGGATCGGCTCGAGCGAGAGCAATTCGGCGTCGTTGGCGCTCATGGGCAGGGCATCACGCAGGCCCGGCGGACGCAGCAGGCGCGGCAGCCGCTGGGTGATCCGCAGCGTGGTTTGCCAGCCCAGGGCATCCATCTGATTCACCGCCGCCTCCACCAACTGCCCGCGCAGCATCCCGGCATTCGGGGAGAAGAGGAAATCCAGCACCTGATCCAGCAGGCCATCGAGATCGAGTTGGCTACCGCTGGCGGCGCTGCTGATCAGGTTGTCGAGCCGCTGCCAGCGGAAGATCTCGCCGTCAAACAGCATCTCTTTGAGGCTATTGCGCAGCTGCGGATCGGGATCTTCCATCAGCCTGCGGGCGAAATAGGGATAGGCGGCGCCGAGGATCTTGAAGTCTGGGTCCACGCTTAGGGCGATGCCTTCAAGGGTGACCAGTGAGCGGATGATCAGGGCGTAGTAGGGCGGCACCTGGAAGGGGAAGCGGTACATCACGCCGCTGAGGTCGTCGGTGACGGCCTTGAAATCCATGCGGCTCACCCCCATCTCCAAGGCCTGGCCGAACACCTGCTCAAACGCCGGCACGATCGGTGAGAGATCCACGTCTTCCGCCAGGAAGCCGAGGCTCACGAAATCCTTGGAGAGCTTGCCGAAGTTGCGGTTCACCAGGTGCACCACCGCCTGGATCAGGCCGGTGCGGCTCTCGCGGCTCACCGTGCTCATCATCCCGAAATCGAGATAGGCCAGGCGGCCATCGGGAAGCGCCAGCAGGTTGCCGGGGTGGGGATCGGCGTGGAAGAAGCCGTGCTCGAGCAGCTGCTGCAGCGAGCAGTTCACCCCCACGCTCACCATGTCGTCGGGGTCGATGCCGAGCTGGCGCACCGCCTCGAGATTGGTGAGCTTCACCCCATCGATCCATTCCATCGTGAGCACCCGCCGGGCGGTGGCGTGGCGGTGGATGCGGGGAACGGCGATGCGGGGGTTGTGGGCGTGCAGTTCGGCGAAACGCTCGGCGTTCGACGCTTCATTGCAGTAATCCATCTCCTCGAACACCCGCTTGCCCAGCTCGTCGATCAGGGCCACCAGATCGGAGCGGATCAGGCCGATGTTGCGGTTGAGCCAGGCGGCGATGTTGCGCACGATGTAGAGATCGAGCGTGATCTGTTCGCGCAGGCCGGGCCGCTGCACCTTCACGGCAACCTTTTCACCGTTGAGCAGCACCCCGCGATGCACCTGGCCTAGGGACGCTGCAGAGATCGGTTCGCGTTCGAGTTCGGCGTAGATCGAAGCGATGGGTGCGCCGAGGTCTTCTTCGATGCAAGCCATCGCCAGGGCTGAATCGAAGCCGGGGAGTTGGTCCTGCAGGCCCGCCAGCTCTTCCAGCAGCAGAGGCGGCACGATGTCGGGTCGGGTGGAGAGGGCCTGCCCGGCTTTGATGAAGGCGGGGCCGAGCGAGGCCACTAGATCGGCCGCTTCCTTGGCGCGGGCCCTGGCGTGGTCGTGGTTGGCGAGGCGGCGGGTGAGCCAGTCGATTCCCACGCTCAGTAGGTAGAGGCCGATGGGCACCAGCGTCTGCCAGATGCGCCGGATCAGGCGTTGGGGGGCGCCTGCATAGATGCGGCTGATAGCGGCCGGGTCGTACTCCAGTAGGCCCGACACCTCAATGAAATCGCTGAGGTCGGCGTTGGGCGGTGTTGTGGGGATGGCCGCTGCTTTTGCAGACCGGCTCAGCTGCTCAGAGGGTTGGTCATTAACAACAGTCGGGGTTTCTGTACTGCCTGTACGGAATGCGGGATGGTCGACTCGGTCCGTGGTGGGCGCCGTGATCTCTGCCTGATCGGCATAGGCGTTTTCCGCCTCATCGCCCACGGTTTCGCCCAGCACGTTGCGGCGCATGGCGGCGCTGGCGGCTTCCAGGGGGGTAATCGGACTGTTGGTACTTGGCATACCGCGGGTTCGGGCCCCGGGTGCCCATTCAGTGTTGTCCCTCTTCTAAACGAAAGACGCAGCCGCTACGGTCGGGCTCAACACCGGCCGCCAGCTGTGCTCACCGGACTGCGCCTGCAGAACATCGCCCTGATCGAGCACTTGCAGCTCGATTTCAGCGGTGGGTTCACGGTGCTCACCGGTGAAACCGGCGCCGGTAAATCGATCCTTTTGGATGCGCTGGATGCACTCCTCGGCGGATCCGGGGGCCCGCGCTTGCTGCGCCAAGGGAGCGAGCGGGGCGTGATCGAGGCGAGCTTCAGCTTGACGCCGCCGCTGCACCGTTGGCTTGAGCAGCAGGAGCTCGACGCTGAAGACGGCGAAATCCTGCTCACGCGGGAGTGGCGCTTGAGCGACGAGCGCCTCAGCAGCCGCCACCGGCTCAATGGTGTGGCGGTGAATCGCGCCCAGATCCAGGAGCTGCGACCCCTGCTGCTCGATCTCACCGTGCAGGGTCAGACCCAGCAACTGGCGCGGTCTGGTCAGCAGCGGCGCTGGCTGGATCGATTTGCCGGTGATCCGCTGCAGGGTCTCCTCGCTCCGGTAGCCCAGGCCTACCGCGCCTGGCGTGCCGCTGCTCAGAAGCTCGAGCAGGCCCGCAGCAACTGGGAGCAGCTGCAGCAGGAGCGCGAACGGCAGGAGCAACTGCTCACGGATCTAGAAGCCGCCCAGCTCGAGGACCCGACTGAGCGGGAGCGGCTGCAGGCCGAGGAAAACCGCCTGGCCCACGGCGTGCGCCTGCAGGAAGGGGTGATGACCTTGCTGGGCCGTTTGGTGGATGGAGCGGAGGAGGCTCCTTCGGTGTTGGACCACCTGGCGGCCTGTGAGGGTGAGTTGGCGGCGATGCAGCAGCTGGACCCTGAGGCAGCGGCGCTGGCTAGCCGCTGCAGCGACGGCCTGGCTCTGCTCCAGGATCTGGCCCGTGATCTCGATCGCTATGGGGCACTGCTCGAGAGCGACCCCGAGAGCCTTGGCCAACTGCAGGAGCGCGTCGCCCAGCTCAAAGCTCTGGAGCGCCGCCATGGCAGGAGCCTCGGAGAGCTGATTGCGTGGCGCGATCAGCTGCGGGAGCAGCTGGCTCCGGGAGGAGCTGAGGCCAGCCTGGAGGCGCTCGAGGCGGCTGAGGCAGCAGCCCGTCAGCAGCGTGATCGTGCCAATGCCTCTCTCACTGCGGCGCGCCGCGCCGCCGCCGCTGAGCTGGAGAAGCAGCTGATGCAGGCCCTGCGACCGATGGGTCTGGCCAATGTGCGCTTCAGCGTGGCGATTGAAGCGACGGCCCCTGGTGAAGAGGGTGCCGATGCCGTGCAGTTTCTGTTTTCTGCCAACCCTGGTCAGCCTCTGGCTCCCCTGGCTGAGGTGGCCTCCGGGGGTGAGATGAGCCGCTTCCTGCTGGCTCTCAAAACCTGCCTCGCGGCCGCCGATCAGCACGTGACCCTACTGTTCGACGAGATCGACACCGGGGTGAGTGGCCGCGTCAGCGGTGCCATGGCCGAGCTGCTGCAGCGCCTGGCGCAGCAACGCCAGGTGTTCTGCGTCACCCACCAACCCCTGGTGGCCGCGGCTGCAGACCATCACTTCCGCGTTGCCAAGCACGTGCGCGAAGGTGTTACCCACACCCAGGTGTCCCAACTGCGGGATACTCAGGCCCGCCAGGCCGAGCTAGCCGAACTGGCGGGCGGCGATTCCGGCGAGACCCGCAGCTATGCCGCGAGTTTGCTGAGAGATAGCCGTTAGCGAACGCCAGCTTGCTTGAGCATCGCGTCAAAACCCTTGGTGCTGTCAGGATTCGGAAGGTCAAGCCGCTCCTTCTGAATCATGAAATAGTTTTTGGCTTCATCAACTGAAATCTTCTTTTCTTTGATAAGCTTGATTAGTTCGCTGCGTTGCTTCAGAAGTTGCTCAGAATCGGCGGGCTGATTATTAAATGGAACACCGGGTTTAAGCTCTGTTGTTTTTGGGACTTGCTTGTCTTGTGAGGGTTGTTGATCACAGCCCTGCAGGATGATCATTGTGGATCCACTGATCAACAGCACGGCAAGGGCCGTCACTGATTGGCGTGACAGAGGCATAGGGATTGCATGTGAATAGCAAGCTAATGATATGCCACTTTGGCTGATTAGTCTTTCAAGCTCGCTCTATGGGATGTCTATACCCGTAGAATGTTTCATTCCTGAGCCGCCTGGATGCCCCGCGCCCTCGCCAAGAGCGTGAACGAGAAAGCGGCCCTGCAGGCGCTGAATGGCGGTTCGCTGGAGGATGTGATTCGGGTGCGGGGCGCCCGCCAGCACAACCTCAAGAACGTCGACGT
>Ga0194129_10009837_pt1 | contig 10578 bp, 11 predicted proteins | sample TA2KigCa35mmetaG_FD_150862 | JGI IMG/M metagenome (GOLD analysis project Ga0194129, IMG submission 150862) | Freshwater microbial communities from Lake Tanganyika, Tanzania - TA2015038 Kigoma Deep Cast 35m | ecosystem: Environmental > Aquatic > Freshwater > Lake | place: Tanzania: Lake...
TAAATCATTTTGCAAGTAAAAACTATCAATAATCTTATTGTAACTTTTCATACCAATAAATAGTTTGGTATTTTATATTTTTTGGTAATTAAACTTTCTTGCAATATTTTGATTAAAATATTTTCCTTGTGATTCTGCAAGTCTAAATTGAGCATACACCGAATGTGGAACTTCTTGATACTCATAAATCATTTCATTATTAAACGTCACTTTAAGTGTTTTATCTTCTGAGTTATATTCACTTCTTTTTAAATTTGATGAGCTTATTTCACAAATTATTTTGGTTCCGTCAATATCGGTTCTAGTTATCGCCATTTGGGTCTTTTAATGGGGTTATGTTGTCAATTTTTTTTAACTTAATTTGAATGTAATTAATCAAATCATTAGAGTCAACATCAAAACCATATTCTTTAATTGTATTAAGTAACACATCTCTTTCATTTTGAAATTTATGATATAAACTCATTAAATCTTGTGGGTAGTATGGTGGTCGTTCTAAATCTTTGTCTGACCAACCTTCTCTTTGTAGAACTAATCTTATTCTAAAATATATTTCTTCTAATTTTGAAACCAAATTTAATTCTTCTACAAAATTTTTCCAACTTTCCATAAATATAAATATATGAAAAAAAAATCCACCGATGAGGTGGATTTAATTTATTTTAATCTTGGGAGATTATTTCACTTCTTCAAAATCTACATTGGTAACTTCTTCGTCTGAATTTGTTTCATTAGAAGTGTTATATAATTTTTGACTGATTGATTGAAACTCATCATTAAGTTCATCCATAAGTTTTTTAACATCATCTACGTTTTTACTACCATGAGCAGATTTCAATTTATCAATTTTTGAAGTTATGTTTTGCGTTTCTTCTTCTGTTATTTTATCTTTTAAATCGTTCAAAGATTTTGAAACTTGAAAAATCATCGAGTCAGCAGAATTAAGTGTGTCGGCATCTTCTTTTAATTTTTTATCCGATTCAGCATTTTGTTCTGCTTCCATTTTCATTTTTTCGATTTCATCTTTAGATAATCCCGATGAAGACTCAATTCTAATTGATTGTTGTTTGTTTGTTGCTTTATCAACAGCAGAAACATTAATAATACCATTTGCATCAATATCAAAAGTAACTTCAATTTGTGGAACACCTCTCATAGCAGGAGGTAATCCATCAAGATGAAATTTACCGATAGTTTTATTATCTTTCGCCATAGCTCTTTCACCTTGAACCACGTGGATTTCTACCGATGGTTGGTTATCGACAGCTGTTGAAAATGTTTCTGACTTTTTGGTCGGAATTGTTGTGTTAGCATTAATTAACTTTGTGAATACTCCACCCATAGTTTCAATACCCAATGAAAGTGGTGTAACATCTAATAATAACACATCTGTAACATCACCTCCTAAAACACCCCCTTGGATTGCAGCTCCTAACGCAACAACTTCATCAGGATTAACCCCTTTTGAAGGGTCTTTACCAAAGAATTTTTTAACAGCCTCTTGAATAGATGGAATACGTGTTGAACCCCCAACTAAAATAATTTCATCAATATCAGATGGCTTTAATCCTGCGTTTTTGAGTGCTGACTCACAAGGTTTGATTGTTTTTTTAACCAAGTCTTCTGTTAATTGGTCAAACTTTGATTTTGTAATTTTTACAACTAAGTGTTTTGGTCCTGTAGAATCTGCGGTTAAATAAGGTAAATTAACTTCAGTTTGAGGAGACGAAGACAATTCGATTTTAGCCTTTTCTGCAGACTCCTTTAATCTTTGAAGTGCGATAGGGTCCTTTGTTACATCAATTCCTGTATCATTTTTAAACTCATTTACAAGAAAATCAATAATTACTTGGTCGAAATCATCACCCCCCAAGTGAGTATCACCATCAGTAGATAATACTTCAAATACACCATCACCAAGTTCCAATACAGATACATCATGTGTTCCACCACCACAGTCAAAAACCACAATTTTCATGTCTTTTGACATTTTATCAAGACCGTATGCTAATGCCGCAGCCGTTGGTTCATTAATAATTCGTCTAACATTCAGTCCCGCAATTTCTCCAGCCTCCTTTGTTGCTTGTCTTTGAGCGTCATTAAAATAAGCAGGTACTGTAATTACAGCATCTGTTACCTTTGACCCCAAATAATCTTCTGCGGTTTGTTTCATTTTTTGTAAAATGGCCGCTGATATTTCTTGTGGTGAATAGGTTTTATTGTCAATTTCAACTCTTGGACTATTTTTTTGATTGACAATTTTGTAAGGAACTTTGGAATGTTCACTCTTAGTATCATTAAAAGAACTACCCATAAACCTTTTGATTGAGTAGATTGTTTTCTCAGGATTTGTAACTGCCTGACGTTTAGCCGGATCTCCAATTTTTCTTTCACCATCTTTAATGAACCCGACAATTGATGGTGTTGTTCTTTTACCTTCGCTGTTTGTGATTACCACAGGTTCGCGACCTTCCATTACTGCTACACATGAATTTGTAGTTCCCAAATCCACACCAATAATTTTTCCCATTTTTAATTAACATTTTATTTTAAGTTTATTTTTGGCTCATATTTTTACGAAAGTTGTGCCAAAACAGAATATATGACATTTTGTCATATTATCAATATAATACTATGACATAATTACAAATAATTAAAATATATTGATTTATACTTTAAGTTAAATTACTTTTAAAAAAAACATAATATGATAGAATCAGCAGACAACAACGAAAAAGATAAGTCAAAAAAACCTGAAACAGGAGTTAAAACACCTGTCCTTGATAATTTTTCAAGGGATTTAATTAAGTCGGCGGAAGAAGGTAAATTGGACCCAATAATTGGCAGAGAACAAGAAATAAATAGAATTGCTCAAATTCTATCAAGAAGAAAAAAAAATAACCCAATTATTATTGGTGAACCAGGCTGTGGAAAAACTGCAATTGTTGAGGGATTGGCCAAGAAAATTTTTGAAGGGGATTGTCCTCAGAATCTTGTTGGTAAAAGAATTGTTTCTTTAGATTTAACATCAGTTGTTGCTGGAACAAAATATAGAGGTCAATTTGAGGAAAGAATGAAAGTCATAATTGAAGAATTATATGCAAACCCTGATATTATTATCTTTATTGATGAAATCCATACAATGATTGGTGCAGGAAACGCTTCAGGTTCTATGGACGCATCAAACATATTTAAACCCGCACTATCAAGAGGTGAAATACAATGTATTGGTGCAACAACGTTGGAAGAATATAGAAAAAATATTGAAAAAGATGGGGCGTTAGAAAGGAGATTTCAAAAAGTTATTGTTGACCCGTCAACAAAAGAAGAAACATTAGAAATATTAAAACAATCCAAAGACCGATACGAAAAACATCATAAAGTAAAATATAGTGAAGACATATTAAAACTTTGTGTTGAGTTAGCCGATAGGTATATTACCGATAGAGAATTTCCTGATAAGGCTTTCGATATTATTGATGAGGTTGGGGCAAGAAGTCAAGTTGAGATTAAATTACCTGAAATAATTGTAAAACTAAAAAAAGAAGCTCAAGAAATAAAATCTCTAAAAGTGGAAGTTATTAATAAACAAAAATATGAGGAGGCGGCCAATTTGAGAGATAGAGAAAGAAAAATTCTAAGTGAATTACAAAAAGAAAAAGAAAATTTCGAAAAAAATAGAGACCTATACCGAAAAGAAGTTACTGAAGATATTGTTTATGATGTTACTTCTTTAATTACAAAAATTCCAATCAATAAAATAACAATAGATGAATCAATTCAGTTAGCGTATTTGAATGAAGTTTTGAACACAAAAGTAATTGGTCAAAATGAAGCGGTTTCGAAAATTGCAAGAGCAATTCAAAGAAACAAAGTTGGGTTAAACGACCCTAAAAAACCAATTTTTAGTGGACTTTTGATTGGTAACTCAGGTGTTGGTAAAACTGAGCTAGCAAAACAATTGGCAAAACATATGTTTAATAGTGAAGACGCACTTATCAGATTAGATATGAGTGAATTTTCTGATAAGGTTGCAACATCAAAGTTAACAGGAACATCGCCAGGGTATGTTGGTTATGAAGATGGTTCACCATTTTTGAATAAAATTAAAAACAAACCATATTCTGTTATACTTTTAGATGAAATTGAAAAGGCTCACCCTGAAATATTTAATGTATTTTTACAAATGTTAGATGAAGGGTTTTTAACGGATGGACACGGAAGAAAAATTAACTTCAAGAATTGTATCATTTTAATGACATCTAATGTTGGGACAAGAGTTGTTCAACAATTTGGAACAGGTGTTGGGTTTTCAACATCATATAAAGAAGAAACAAAAGATGAAGAAATCAAATCTTTACTAGAAAAAGAACTATTCAAAAAGTTTGCACCTGAGTTTATCAATAGATTTGACGACATTGTATATTTTAAAGACCTTAATGATGATGATTTAATGAAAATCCTTAATTTGGAACTTGAAAAATTATATAGTAGAGTTTTAAATTTGGAATACAATGTTCAAGTTGAAGATTCATTAAAAAATCATTTAATTAAAGTGGGAACCGATACAAGATTTGGGGCACGTATTTTGAAACGAACGGTTCAAAAATGGATTGACGACGCAATTACGGAAAAAATTCTTTCAGATAATCCAGAAAAAAACTCAACATTTGTGTTATCTTTTGATGAAAAAAATAATAAAACTGAAGTTAAATTGAAAAAACCAACAAAAAGAAAAAAATAGTTTGTTAATATGTTTTTTTTACATATATTTGTAAAAATAAAACAAAATGAACATAGACAAATTCAAAGAACTTCTTTCCGTTCCATCAAAAACATATCAAGAAGAAGATATGGTAGAATATATATGCGATGAGTTGGAAAAAATTCAAGGGGTTACTTATTATCGTGATTCAATGATGAATGTCTATGTAACAAAAGGAACATTAGAAGAAGACGAATACTTTCCAATGTTTATTGCTCACACAGATACGGTTCATAGTAAGATTGATAAAATTTTTGTCAAAGAAGAAAAACTTCAAAGACCATATACCTTTGGAAAAACTTTTGACAACACAGAAGTTGATGTATTAAAAGCTTACGATGAAAAAGGAATGGCAACCGGCATTGGTGGTGATGACAAATGTGGAATTTTTATTTGTTTGGAATTGTTGAAACAATTGGATAAAGTTAAAGTTGGATTATTTGTTTCAGAAGAAACGGGATGCCATGGTTCAGCAAAATGTGATGAAAACTTTTTAAAAGATGTTGGTTACATTACACAATATGATGCACCAGGTAATCACCTAATTACCGAGATATGCTCGGGAGTTCGTTTGTTTGAACGTGATAGTGAATTTTTTAATATTGCAATTCCAACAATTGAAGAGTCATTTCGAAATGAAATGTTAATTCAATCTCACCCATATACTGACATATCACAATTAAAAAAGAAAAGTGATGTTTGTTGTATCAATATGTCTTGTGGGTATTACAATATGCATAGCTCAAATGAGTTTGTATCTATTAACGATGTAAATAGAGCAATTGATGCAGGAAAAAATATGGTTGAAAAACTTGGTTTAAAAAAATACAAATACGAATATAAACCAATTGTTCATACACCAAATACCGTTATGAATTCGTTAATTGAATTTGCAGATGATTATGGTGATGAAGATGAGTTGGTTCACAATTTGGATTCAATTGAAGTGATTGAAGAAAGCGAAGGAATTTATATTATGGATTCTTATCAAGGTGAACCTGTTTTTATTTCAGATGAAAATTTGCCAGCACTTTATGAGATAATAAGAGAAAGACTTCTTGGGTTATAAATCGTCTTTTGTTAAATCAAACAATGGTTCCGTATTTAACAAATTTAATAGATATTCGAAACTTGTTTTCATCATTTTGTAGTTGTAACCGTCATTGACTTTTCTAAATTGATAAGTTATTTGCAAATTTTTGTCATCAACTTTATTAATCTTAATTGAATATTTTTTGTTTTTTGAATATATCCACGTTTCAACACCTCCCAATTTTTGTATTTCGTCTATTAATTTAAAAAACTTCAAGTTATACTCTTTAGAATTATCTTTAATGTTTTCTAGTTCATTTTCAAGAATACTTGTAACTTTTCTATTCCAATATTCATAAAATGCTTCTCCGTCCCAAAATTGATGTTGCATTTCATAATATTCAGGAAGGTGGTCCACATTTGTTTTTTTAACGGCCTCAAATAATAAATCCAATAACAAATCATCAGGTTCACCAAATCTTGCAAATAACATAATGGCAGACCCCCAACTTAACTCGTACTTCCAAAAACAATGTTTATTCGAATACCTTTCAATACCAATTTCATCTAAACAATTACAATAAGATTTTTCTATACTTTTTGGAACCTCATCTTCAACAGCAAGAACTGAAGCGTCAATATAAGCATCAGTAATTGCATCTTCTAAACCTAAAATTTGAAGTAAATTTGTGATATTATCTGTATCTTTTGAAATAACTCTACCATTTTTCAATTCTATTGAATTATACACCTCAAAAGAAAGGTATTTTCCAATTTCTTTAACTATAGATAACTGCTCATAAGTAAAATAATCAACAATATACCCCTCACTCCAATCATCATACGCTCTATCACTAAATTCACTCCACCAACCCCAATTACCATTATACATAGATTCATAGTTATGAGCATCATATTCACCATCACTCCCCTCTTCATAGTAGTCCTTGAAAAAAAATTGTAAGTATTCAGATAAACCATCAAAAGTAAAATGAAGACCATCTTGTCTTACCTCTATAATATCATGATAATTGTTTCCTTCACTATCAAAAAAATCAACATTATAAGGGTTTAATCTTTTTTTATTGATGTCCAATATTTTTTGATAGTCAGATTTTTCTTCATCCGAGTCATCATCTTCAAATAGAAATATTTTTTTAATCATATTTATAAATATATTGTGAAATACAATTAATTGTATTATCTTTGTTTTATAGTTCTTTGAAAATATGGGCCCGACTTGGATTTGACAGGCGTTGGTTGAATAGAAGGAGCATGCCGAGACTGAGTTAATCTCGATAAAAACTGACTTAAAAAACAACTGGCAGTGTGCTAGACAACCTTGAGACTTTGGGACTTATCTCAACTCAAGAAGTTACTGTAGCTTAATAAGTTTACGGAAACGGGAGCCGGTTCACATACGCTTAGCAACAGAAGTGATAAAAGTGGATTACCATTAAACTATAAATTGAATGGTCCATTGGTTGTTAATTTACGATGGTGAAGAACAAATTAACCTTGTTTTTGGTCGAGAAAAAATCAAATATTTTGGGGTATTAGAAAATGCCAACCTAAGCATGTAGTTGTCTTTTAAACAAGACGAGCTGGACGAGGTTTCGATTACCTCCGGGTCCACACTAGACAATCCCATCATTTAATTATGGTGGGATTTTTTATTCAAATATTTTTATATAAAATTTGGAACCTAAAATAAAACTTGTATATTTGTAGAGTAATCATTCATAAACCCTTTAAAAATTAAAACCCATGAAAAATCTGTTTGTTAGTTTCTTGTTATCTGTTGTTAGTTTTGTTTCATTTAGTCAGAAAATTATAATTCATGTTTTTGAAAAACAGGAATTATATTCTAGTTCAAAAACTACAATAGATTCGGTTATTTTAAGTCCAGATACCACATATGAAATGGATACCGTTTATAGGAAGTATATATTAGACCTGAATGAAAAAACTTCAACATATTTTGCTAATGGTAAAGTTGTTAGCTCTCTACCAATTGAATATGTAGAACTTGGTGATAACTTTATAAAAATTAATATTTTGGAAGGGAGTTTTGATTATGGTCTTATTATTAACACTAACTATGAAAAAGAAAGTGTGACTTGGTTTTGGTTTACCGAATACGATACAACCGTAAAACTTTTTACCAAATTTACAATTGAAAAGTCGTCATAAAAAAAATCCCCATCTTTTTAGGTGGGGATTTTTATATAATATAATATTATTATCTCTGACTCGGTTTGGACTTTAAATAAGTTTGAACATTATTGTTCATTTCTGTTAATTTAGTTTTCAGTACGTCTTTGAACTTTGCCGTTTGACCTGCAACCATAAAGTTTGGTTGCAATCCATTTTTAGACATAAATTCTTGAATCATGCTATCAATATTTGTAGAAACGTTAGTAGCTCCTTTGAGTCCTACAATTTTTCCGTCTGGCAACGTTGATGAGCCATAAACATAAACAATTCCCTGATTTTTATCATATCTTATATCCCCATTAATATGTCCATAATTTATTGGGATAGTGGGTGGTTCTTTCGCTGCAGGTGTTGGTGCTTTTTCATTAATAACTCGTCTAACAATACGAGCCAAGTCATTTTCTGTTAATCTAACAATTCTTTTCATAATTTTTTTTATTAGTTAATTTTTTTTATTATCTTTGTTTAATAAATATACAACGATTTTAAAAAGTTCATTTTTTTTTATTCAAATATTTTTATAAAAAATTTGGAACTTAAAATAAAATTAGTATATTTGTAGTGTAATCATTCATAAACCCTTTAAAAATTAAAAAAATGAAAAATCTGTTTTTAAGTTTGTCGTTATCAATTGTAAGTTTTGTTTCATTTTGTCAAACTTATAATTTTGACGTTAAAAGTTATGATTTATATATTTCTCAAGGGTTTTCAGAAAAAGATACAATACTTAAAAAAAGTAAAATGTCTGTACCGATGGTTTGTAATAGAAAATACACGTTAGATTTGTCTAAAAAAACATTACATTTTTACGAAGACGGTGTTTTTGTAGAAAAATTTAGAGTTATAGATGTTATTGAAACAAATAATGAAACTGAAGTCATTGTTGAATCTTGGGTATCCACTAATTCAATTATTACAACATTTTCAATTTATTTGAAATTTAAAAAAGAAGAAGTCAGTGATATTTGTTTATATTGGTTCGACCCATTCAATAACAGAACTTTAGTAAAAATGGTTAACTAACAAAAAACCCCATCTTTTCAGGTGGGGTTTTATTTTGTTTTCAAATATTTTTAAAACCCTTTAGCTAAATCAATTTTAGCATCACATACATTAGATGCGTTATATAAAAATCCTCCAAAAGTTACGGGTATTGTTAAATCGGAACCATTATATCTAACTGTTATACTTCCGGACTTCATAGATTTGAATGCGTTCAAATCTGCGACACCTCGTGCTTTCGTAGTAGGGTTTGTACTTTTTGTTTGGCCAATAGGATTTGTTAAAGCAGTTCTAATTATCATATTAATTGTAGCACTTACACCTTTTGGTATCTTTGGTGCGTTTTGACCATCCGCTTGACCCCACTGTGGTTTTCCTCCAATTGTTACGTTATACGTTGGGGTATGAAAAACTGGTGGTCTAACATTATTTACATTATCAGGTCTAAAACTGGGAAATTCAGGTAGATAAGCGTCTGCATCACCGGAATTTTTTACAATAAAACTCACTTTAATATAATCTTCACCTGTACAAACAGTTCTTGCGGGAATAGTCACTCCACCAGCTGACGTTAATACTGTATTTGGAACTCCTTCCATCAAATATTGTCTTGAAGTTGCATTTTGGTGCATTTCCAAAATGCGTCTTTTTTCTGATTCTGAGATTAAAATACTTTTCATAATTTTTTTATTAATTAATTTTTTTTATTATCTTTGTTTAATAAATATATCATTACTCGAAAAAGGTTTAATAAATGCAAACATTTCTCCCATATTCAGATTTTAGAAAATCATTAGAGTCCTTAGATAACAAACGTTTAGGTAAACAACGTGTTGAGGCCTATCAAATTATTTCAGCAATTACTGGTCGTTTACGTAAAGATGGAAAACCATATAAAGGTTGGTTAAACCATCCATGTTCTGTTATGTGGAAAGATTATGTGAACGCACTTAAACAATATTACAATGATTCTATTGATGTATGGGTCTCTCGTGGATTTAAAAACACAATGGAACACGAACAAATTGAAGGTGAGTTTGTTTTACCCCATTGGATAGGTAATGAAGAATTTCACTCATCACATAGAGCAAATCTTTTACGTAAAGATTCTGAGTATTATTCTAAACATGGTTGGACTGAAGACCCCAATGACCCGTATGTGTGGATGGATGATAAAGGTTTGTGGTATAAACAAATTGTTGGAAGTAAAAAACGAATCTATTTAGAGTCCGTATTTTGATTTTGTTGCGTTATAGTTTTGACTTATTTCTGAAACACTAAGTCCTTTTGTGTAAAAGTAACATGCACCTATTTTACCATTCAAGTAGGTTGACCCTACACCCGCACCGATATATCCTAAATATAAAGGATTGGACTCGCTGTAAGAATCTGTTCCGTGTGCTGCGGTAATATATTCACTCTCATTTATAACTAAAGTAATTCCATTATTTTTCTATATACCTGTAATACCGTAGGATGACATTCAAATGATTTTTTATTTTCTAAACAATTAACAAGTGGGGGTATCCCTTGAATTGACCCCCATTCTTTTACCCCATGTT
>Ga0194129_10009840_pt1 | contig 10575 bp, 8 predicted proteins | sample TA2KigCa35mmetaG_FD_150862 | JGI IMG/M metagenome (GOLD analysis project Ga0194129, IMG submission 150862) | Freshwater microbial communities from Lake Tanganyika, Tanzania - TA2015038 Kigoma Deep Cast 35m | ecosystem: Environmental > Aquatic > Freshwater > Lake | place: Tanzania: Lake...
ATCCGCAAGTACACCGGTCAGGAGAAGGGCGCGGTGGCCACCGGCGCCGATGGGCTGCCGCTCGCCGGCGCAACGGCGAAGCCGCAGCGGTCGCTGTCGAAGGCCGAGGTCGAGGCCCGCACGCGCCGGCGACTGTCCATCGCGCTGTTCGGGATCGGCGCGCTGATCATGACCGCGCTGTTCCTCGTCGGGGGCGAGTACTACCTGCTGCCCTTCGAGGAGCGGCGCGAGATGATCGAGCACGAGGCGCTGAAGCCCGCGGGCCTGTGGGGGCACAGCGTCGGCGTGATCGCCACGGTGTTCATGCTGGCGACGTTCATCTATCCGCTGCGCAAGCGCGTGGCTGCGTTCAAGGGCGGCTCGACCATCCGCAGCTGGCTGACGTTCCACATGTTCGTCGGCGTGATGAGCCCGCTGATCGTCGCCTTTCACGCGGCGTTCCTCTTGAACAACATGCTGGCGGTGTGGACGTGGGTGTCCCTCGCCGTCGTCGTCGGCACCGGCGTCTTCGGGCGCTTCCTCTTCGGCTTCGTGCCGGCGCAGGCGGGGCGCCTGCTTGAGCTGTCGGAGATCCGCGGGCGCCTGAAGGAGCTCGAGCGCCGCATCGAGCCGCGCCTCGCCCAGGCGAGCAACGGCGAAGCCGTGCGCGCGCTGTTCCGCCGGGCCAACGAGCCGCCGAAGACGAAGTCGTTTGCGGCGACGGTGCTCGACCTGCCGGCGACGACGCGGGCGCTGCGCCACGACATCGCGCTGTCGCGCCCCTGCTTCGACGACGAGCACGCGTTCGCGTCGTTCCGCGACGGGCTGCTCGACATCGCGCGCGGCCGCACGCAGGAGGCATTCTATGCCGGCTTGAAGCGGCTCTTCCGCGTGTGGCTCGTCATCCACGTCGTGCTCGCCTGCTTCATGGTCGTCCTGATCACCGCCCACATCGGCTGGGCGCTCTACCTCGGCTTTGGCCCCGGCGGCGGCGCGTGAGGCCGTCGTCTTCCCGACGCTCCATGCCGCGCGCGAAGGCGACGGCAGCGGCCGGCGCGCGCGTCGTCCTCGCCGCCGCTGCTGCTCTGCTCGTCGTGTTCGCCGCGGCGGGCCAGCCGGCCCGCGCGCAGCTGTTCTCGCCGGGACCGTTGTCGAAGGCGCACGCGTCGCTCGAGGGCATGGGCAACTGCGTGCGCTGCCACGGCGAGGGCGCGCGCCACGACAACGCGCGGTGCCTCGACTGTCACACCGAGATCAGGACGCGCAAGGACGCCGGCCGCGGCTACCACGCGCGCCTCGGCGCCCAGACCTGCGCCGAGTGCCACGCGGAGCACCGCGGCGTCGCAGCGTCGATCGTCGAGTTCAAGCCGTCGCAGCGCGCGTTCGATCACCGGCTGACGGGGTGGCTGCTCGAAGGCACGCACAAGAAGAACGACTGCAAGTCCTGCCACGAGCCGCGCCTCGTCGACGCTGACGACGCGCGGCGCCTGCTCGCCGAGGGCCGCGCGACGTTCCTCGGGCTGACGACGGTGTGCGCGCGCTGCCACTTCGACGAGCACCGCAAGCAGGTCGGTGAACGCTGCGAGCGGTGCCACACAAGCACCGACTTCGCGAAGGCGCCGCTGTTCAAGCACGACAAGATGAGCAGCTATCCGCTCACCGGCAAGAACGCCAAGGTCGAGTGCAAGAAGTGCCACGGCAGCCTGACCGACGACGTCACGCCGGCGCAAATCTTCCCCGGCCCGCAGTCGCGCACCTACGCGCAGTTCAAGGACATCCCCCACGGCAACTGCCTCGACTGCCACGACGACGCCCACAACGGCGCCTTCGGCCGCAACTGCACGCAGTGCCACACGACGCAGGACTGGCGCACGATCCTCAAAGCAACGTCGACGTCGGCTTCCACGACAAGACGGGCTTCCCGCTGCGAGGCCTGCACACCGATGTCGACTGCAAGAAGTGCCACGGGCCGTTCCCCGGTCAGAAGGCACAATTCAAGGGCGTGAAGCACGACCGCTGCGCCAGGTGCCACCTCGACGCCCACGTCGGCCAGCTCGCCGTCGACCAGGCGGGGGTCGTGCCGTGCGAGACGTGCCACACCGTCAACGGCTTCGTGCCGGTGCTGTTCGACACCCTTGCCCACGACAAGACCGCGGTCCCGCTGCAGGGCGCCCACCGCGCCGTCGCCTGCGCGGCGTGCCACACCGCCGACGACAAGCTGGCGAAGAAGGTCCCGAGCGTCGTGCGCGCGCGCCTCGAAGGTCAGCGACGGCGCGTGCTCGTCAGCGAGGCCCGCCTCGACCTGCCCGGCCTGAAGCACGTCGGTGACGCGACGTCGCCGGTGCGCTGCGAGAGCTGCCACGCCGACCCGCACCACGACCAGTTCGACGACAAGGTCCGCGCGCAGGGCTGCAACGCCTGCCACCAGCAGACGTCGTTTCGCGATGAGACCTTCCGCCACGACGACAGCCGCTTCCCGCTGACCGGTCGCCACAAGGACGTCGCCTGCTCCCGCTGCCACGCCGACGAGGAGCCCGCCGGCAAGCGTCGATCGAAGGGTCGCGCCGACGTCTTCGTCCGCTACCGCCCGCTGTCCGTCGAGTGCGCCGCCTGCCACGTCGACGAACACGTCGGGCAGCTCACGAGGGCCGGCGTCACCGACTGCACCCGCTGTCACCAGACGACGGGGTTTTCGCCGTCGACGTTCGATCACCTCGATCCGCGCCAGACAAGCTTCGTCCTGCAGGGACGCCACCCCGACGTTCAGTGCGGCAAGTGCCACGCCGCCGTCGCCATCCCCGGCCTCGACGGCCCGGGCAAGACGACGGTCCGCTACCGCCCGGTGCCCAGCGACTGCCGCTCCTGCCACGAAGACGAGCACGCCGGCCGCTTCGACGGGTACGCGCCATGACGCCGCCGCTTCGTCCCCTCCGGCCCGCGCGGCTCGTCGCGGCCTGCACCATCCTCGTCGTCGCCCTCGTCGTCGCCGGCGCCGTCGATGGGCCGCCTGCTCCTTCGTCGTCGACGCCGGCAGCCGCAGCGTCGTCGGCCGCGTCTTCCACAGCATCGTCGGCGTCCCACGCGCCGACGCGTGCGGCGGCGGCGGCGACGGCGTCACCGGCGCACCCGGCGGGCATGCGCTGCGACGCCTGCCACACGCCGGGGGGCTGGACGCCGGCGCGGTTCGCCCACGATCGCACCGGCTTCGTGCTGCGCGGCCGCCACGACGGCGTCGCCTGCGGTTCGTGCCATCGGCGCGCCTGGAGCGAACCGCTGCCGCAGGGCTGCGCGGGCTGCCACGTGGACCCGCACGCGCAGGAGTTCGGGCTGATGTGCCGCTCGTGCCACGACGAGACCAGCTGGCAGCCGCTGTTCCTCGTCGACGCCCACCGGCGCACGCAGTCACCGCTGGCCGGGCGGCACGCGACGCTGCCGTGCGAGCAGTGCCACGTCGAGAAGCGCGACCGCACCTTCACCCGCGCCGCGCTGGGCTGCGCCGACTGCCACGCCGGCGACGCCGCCAGGGCATCGACGACGACGCTCGACCACCGCGCGGTGGGCCCGCTGTGCCAGTCCTGCCACGCGCCCACGGCGTTCTCGCCGGCGCGCCTGCTGGCGCACGAGGCCTGCTTCCCGCTGCCGGGCACGGTGCACGCCGCCGTCGGCTGCGCCACCGGCCACATCGGGGTCGCCCTCGTCGGCGCGCGGGTCACCGGGACGTGTCGCAGCCTCGTGCGGTGCGCCGACTGCCACACCCACGCGAAGGACGTGACCGACGCGCAGCACGCCGGCGTCCCCGGCTACGCCCACGCCAGCGACAAGTGCGCCGCCTGCCACCGCGCGGCGCGCTGACCGCGCCCCGACGCTCGGACGCGCTTGCTCGGTTTGCTCGGGATCCGTCGACCCCAGAAGCGAAGAGGCACCCCAGGGGGGCGCCTCATCGTCCTGAAGCACGAGTGCTCAGTTCTTGGGGGCGCCGCCGCAGGAACCCTCGGGGGCCTTGGCGCCGTCGGCCGGCGCAGCGGCGTCGGCCGGCGCAGCGGCATCGGCCGCGGGGGCAGCGTCGGCGGCCGGAGCGGCCTCGGCGGGCTTCTCTTCGGCCTTCGACGTCGCGCAGGCGGCGTTGAGGAGGGTGGCGGCGGCGAAGGTGGCGAGCAGGGTGGACTTCTTCATGGTCATGACCTCAAAGCCCCGGAGGGCGGTTGGATGAGCGAGCGGCGCCAGTCGCCGAAGCGGTACCTCGTCGTCGACAGCGTTCGCCCGATCGATGTGCGTCCCTAGGGGGTCGTCGTCGGGACGGGCGATCCGCCTGCTTGGAGCGAACCATCATCGAAAACGCATCTCAAAATCAAGAGGCGTACCGCCGCGAACGGATCCGATGGTTGACCGACCTCGGGGTGACCCCTAAACGCGAGGCGTTGTGCGCCCATAGCTCAGCTGGATAGAGCACCGGTTTCCTAAACCGGGGGTCACAGGTTCAAATCCTGTTGGGCGTGCCACTCCGCGGCGGCGGACGCTCCGCCGCCGCACGCTCGTACCCGCATGCTCGTCGCCGCACGCTCGTCGCCGCACGCTCGTCGCCGCACGCTCGTCGCCGCACGCTCGTCGCCGCACGCTCGTCGCCGCATGATCGTCCTCGCGATGCTTCGGTGACTCATGCAGCCTCTGGCGCACGATGCGGCCGCGGCGGTGCGCGCGCATGCTTCCTGACAGGCTGCTGAAGAAGCCCGTTGGGGGCTTTTTCGCAGCCTGCTGGTTCGACTCGATCGACTTTCCATCAGCCTCGTCACAGGCGGGAGCCCCGGCGAGGCGGCGCGCGCTCGTGGGTTTGACGTCCGCAGCGCGGGCACAAACCGATCCGAAGAACGAGGACCCTCGGCAGCGCGCATCGCACGTCAGGCGGCGTCCGTGCATTCGTGGTCGATCGGGGAGGAAAGCACCCGCTGCAGGGTGGAAAACGCGTGAGCCATGGCAACGAGGGCGGTGTGATGATGCCAGCCGCGCCATGTGCGCCCCTCGCAGTGATCGAGGTCGACCTCGCCCTTCATCTCCGGGCAGGCGCGCTCGATACGCCAGCGGAGCTTCGCTTGGCACACGAGGCGCTTCACCGACGTCGATGCAGGCAATTTGGAGAGCCAGAACTTCGTCGGGCGGGCCTGCTGCTCCGGCCGCGCCTCCACGAGCCACACCTCTTCTCCGGGAGGCTCGCCGCGGAGATGATGGCGCGCCGTGCAAACGCGAATCGCTCCGCAGCGAGCACGCTGCGGTCCACGCGAACCCTTGCGTCACGTGTGCGTCTTCAATGCTTTCTGCCCCAGAGACGCCGCGAGCTCGGCGAGAGTGACCGGCGCGTCGTTGCCAGTACGGAACCTTGTCCGTGGTCGGCCTCGCTTGCTGCCCGATGGCTGGGCCGGCGGCTCCGGCCCGGCACCCGGCGCCCACACCTCCACGGCAGACTGGATACCGGCGACGTACCGCAGGCCACGACCCGCGATTCCGGCGCGAAAATCGTGCACGTCACCGAATCCGGCGTCGGCGAGCACGACGTGGTCACGGATGCCTGCGCGGCGGGCGGCGTCGATCTGCTCGAGACCGCGCTGCCAGTTCGTACGGAAGGTGAGCTCGTCAGGAACGCCCGCCTTGCGACAGCGCGCGCGGTCCTCAACCCACGACCTCGGCAGAGAGAGGTCCATCGCGATGCAGCTGCTGCCCCGCTCCGACGCGACGTGCGGGCTGACGCCCACCTGACGGTGGTCGACGCGCCCGAGCACGCCCGCGTACCGGCGCTCGACACCGACGGGATGTCGTCGAGCGCGAGCGCCTCGACGCCGGGAAGTTCGCTGTCAGCCTTGCGCGCGAATCGGCTGAAGAGCTCGTCTTCACTCCACAGCGACGTCGTCACACAGCCCTGCGATCGCTGTCGCGTGGCGTCGACGTGGTCGTCGCGCTTCACCAGCCGACGAGCCATCAGCGTCATACTCTTGCGTTCACCATCGAGCAGAGGGCCGGTGAAATAAATTCGCAACGACGCACGGCGGTCGACCCGGCCCGTGTCAGTAAAGAGCTCATCGACGAAAGTCGTGATTTCGTCGTCCAGCTTACCTCGTTCGCGCGCACGCGCCAGCCGCCAAGATTACCCGAGCGCGACGTCGTCAATTGCGGATCCGAACAGGTAAAACTAGAAGGCGCGCATGGCTGACTTTCTTCCGCGCCACCTCGGTCCCTCGTCCGGCGACCTGCAGGCGATGCTCGACGTCATCGGCATCCCCTCGCTCGACGCGCTCATCGATCGCACCGTGCCCGAAGCCATCCGCCTGCAGGGTCGCCTCGATCTGCCACCCGCGGTCGACGAGGCCACGCTGCTCGGCGAGCTGCGCGCCCTCGCGCAGCAGAACAAGCCGTCGCGGTCGCTGATCGGCATGGGCTACGCGGACGTTGTCGTGCCGGGCGTCATCCAGCGCAACATCCTCGAGAACCCGGCCTGGTACACGGCCTACACGCCGTATCAGGCCGAGATCTCGCAGGGACGCCTCGAGGCGCTGCTGAACTTCCAGACGATGGTGAGCGATCTCACCGGCCTGGAGATCGCGAACGCCTCGCTGCTCGACGAGTCCACCGCCGCCGCCGAGGCGATGACGATGGTCATCCGCATCCGCGGCGACGCCGCGCCGAAGCGCTTCTTCGTCGCCCGCGACTGCCATCCGCAGACCATCGCGGTCGTCAAGCAGCGGGCCGAGCCCCTCGGCGTCGAGATCATCGTCGAAGACGTCGATGCCTTCGGCGACTTCGCCGCCGTCGCCGGCTGCCTGCTACAGGACCCCGCCACCGATGGTCGCGTGCGCGACCTGCGACCGATCACCGCCGCCGCCCACGCCGCCGGCGCCCTCGTCGTCGTCGCCGCCGATCTGCTGGCGCTGTGCGTCGTGACCCCGCCCGGCGAGCAGGGCGCTGACGTCGTCGTCGGCTCGGCCCAGCGCTTTGGCGTGCCCATGGGCTACGGCGGTCCGCACGCGGCGTTCCTTGCCACGAAGAACGCCCACGCCCGCGCGATGCCGGGGCGGCTCATCGGCGTATCCGAGGACGCCCAGGGACGCCGCGCGCTGCGCATGGCCCTGCAGACCCGCGAGCAGCACATCCGTCGCGAGAAGGCGACGTCGAACGTCTGCACCGCCCAGGCCCTGCTGGCGATCATGGCCTCGATGTACGCGGTGTGGCACGGGCCGACGGGGCTGCGGGCCATCGCCGAGCGCGTCCACGGGCTCACCGCCGGTCTCGCCCGTCGCCTCGCCGCCGCCGGCTTCAGCGTCTGCCACGGCTCGTTCTTCGACACCCTCGCGGTGACGACGACGAAGGGCACCGACGTGCGCGGCGGTCCCGCCGACGTCGTCGAGAAGATCTGGCTGCGCGCGCGCGCCGCCGGCTACACGCTGCGCAACCTCGACGCCGTCACCCTGGGCATCGCCCTCGACGAGACCACCACCGCCCACGACGTCGACGCGCTGGTCGCGCTGTTCGCCGCCGCACACGAGGGCATGGCCAGCCACGCGCTCACGGTGGGCTGGCCGCAGGGCGTCGCGCGGACGTCGTCGTACCTGACCCACCCGGTCTTCGCGCGGCACAAGAGCGAGACCGAGATGCTGCGCTACATCCACGCGCTGCAGCAGAAGGACTACAGCCTCGTCCACGGGATGATCCCCCTCGGCTCGTGCACCATGAAGCTCAACGCCACCACCGAGATGGCAGCGGTGACGTGGCCCGAGTTTGGCCGGCTGCACCCGTTCGCCCCCGTCGAGGACGCCGCCGGCTACCAGGTCGTCTTCCGCGACCTCGAGCGCTGGCTGTCGGAGATCACCGGCTTCGCCGCGGTGTCGCTGCAGCCCAACGCCGGGTCCCAGGGCGAATACGCCGGCATGCTCGTCATCCGCGCCTTCCACGCCGCCCGCGGCGAGGCGCACCGCAAGGTCTGCCTGATCCCGTCGTCGGCGCACGGCACGAACCCCGCCAGCGCGGTGATGGCCGGGCTCGACGTCGTGGTGGTCAAGTGCGACGACGACGGCAACGTCGACCTCGCCGACCTGCGGGCCAAGGTCGACGCCCACAAGGACACCCTGGCGGCGCTGATGGTCACCTACCCGTCCACGCACGGCGTGTTCGAGGAGTCGATCAAGGACATCTGCGGCATCGTCCATGACGCCGGCGGTCAGGTATATATGGATGGCGCGAACATGAACGCGCAGGTCGGACTGTGTCGTCCCGGCGACATCGGCGCCGATGTTTGTCACCTGAATCTGCACAAGACATTCTGCATCCCGCACGGCGGCGGCGGCCCCGGCATGGGCCCCATCGGCGTCGCGAAGCACCTCGCTCCGTTCCTGCCCGGCCACCCCGTCGTTGTGACCGGTGGCGAGCAGGCCATCGGCCCGGTCAGCGCCGCCCCGTTCGGCAGTGCCAGCATCCTTTTGATCTCCTGGGCGTACATCAAGATGATGGGCTTTGACGGCCTCCGTGAAGCGACTCGTATCGCGATCCTGAACGCCAACTATATCGCACGAAGAGTCGAGGCATCATTCCCGATTCTCTACAAGGGGTCCCACGGATTAGTAGCCCACGAGTGCATCCTCGACCTGCGCCCGTTGAAGACCGCGGGCATCGAGGCCGAAGACGTGGCCAAGCGGCTGATGGACTACGGCTTCCACGCGCCGACGCTGAGCTTCCCGGTGGCCGGCACGCTGATGGTGGAGCCGACGGAGTCCGAGCCTCGGTCCGAGCTCGACCGATTCTGCGACGCGCTGACGGCGATCCGCGCCGAGATTGACGGCGTCGTCGGCGGCCAGCTTCCCCGCGATGACAACCCGCTGAAGAACGCGCCGCACACGGCGCTCGTCGCGATGGCCACCGAGTGGCGGCATCCCTATCCGCGCGAGCTGGCGGTTTTTCCGACGGCGGCGACCCGCGCGAGCAAGTACTGGCCGACGGTCGGCCGGGTGAACAACGTGCTTGGCGATCGCAAGCTCGTCTGCACCTGTCCGCCCGTCAGCGACTACGCCTGACGCCGTCGGCGCGCCCGACGAACGCCCCCGAGGTCGACGCCGCCCGCGGCGCGGGTGGACGGCCCTGCCGCGACCGGGGCGCGTCGCCATCGCGCGGCGGCGTGGGCGGTCGTGCGCCGGTGCGCGGCGGCGATCGCGGGAGCCTGCATTCGCGACCACCGCCGGCGCGACAGGGATCACCGATCCGGGGTAAATAAGTCGCGTTCCCTGTTCGTCGGAGTGTGCATGAAGTCGCTCAGCCCGCCTTGCCCCATCGCCCTCGTTGGTCTGCGCCCCAGTGCGCTCTCGCTCGCGGTCGCCCTCGCCGTGCTGCCCGGCGTCGCGCACGCTGCCAGTCCGCAGCTTCGCCGACCCAAGGCAGAGGCGCCCGTGGTCGTCGAGCCCAGGCCCGTCGAAGAGGACAAGGACGAGCAGGAAGAAGAGAAGCCGAAGAAGGACCCCCGCCGGCAGGTCCGCGAAGACCTCCGCCGCGACGACGGCAAGAAGCCCGCCGGTCCGCCCGCCCGCGCTCCGGTGGCGCCCGAGCTGCCCCGCCCCCCGACCAAGGCGCCAGTGCTCGAGGACGTTCCCCTTCGTCCCGAGCTGCCGTCCCGGGAGCCCGAGCTGCAGCCCGGTCCGCCGCGCAGCATCGAGATTCCCCGCCGCGACGACGGCGAGACTCGTCGTCCGCCGCGCACCCGCGTGCCGCGCAAGCCGACCCGTCCGCCGACGTCGCAGCGTCCGGCGCCGCCGCCCGACGATCGGTTCGACAACGGCGGCGGCGGCGGTGGTGGCGGTGATGGCGGCTGTTGCTGCTGCTCGTCGAAGCTCACCGGTCTGGCGCTGGGTGGGTCGGTGCTGGGCGGCCTCGCCGGCCTGGTCGCCGGCGGCGCCGTGGGCGCGGGCGTCGGCTACACCTTCGGGCCGTCGAGCGACCCACCCGACCCGCCGAGCGCCGGCGACATGCAGACCAACGCGATCGTCGGCGGTCTCGCCGGCGGCGCCGGCGGCCTCGTGCTGGGCGCCGTCGTCGGCCTCGGCGTCGGCCTCGTGATCGGCGGGACGCTGTCCGAGTAGCGCGCCGCCCGACGACGACCGGCTATCCCGGCCGGCCCTTCCGCGGGGGTGCCTCGTCGGCCATCACGTCGACGGCGACCCGCGCGACCACGACGCGCCGCCCGACGCCTGCCCGCCGGCGCGCGCGGCGGCCGCAGCGTGGCCCGTGGACGTGACCACCTCTGGCGTCGTTGGGCGGACCGAGGATCTGGGCCAGGAAGCCGTGAGCTCCCTGGCGCGCCGCCGTCCATGCCAGCGAGCCGGCGAGGACGACGACGACGGCACCCTCGCGCAGGGTCGTCGCCCCCTCGGCGAGCCGGTGCAGCGGCCAGGGCACCCACGACGTCGACGCGGCGGCGTCGACGAGCACACCGACGGTGAACGCGCCGGCGAGGACGACGGCGGCGAACGCCCCTGCGGCCCGGCGGGAGACCGCGCGCGACAACAGCCCGAGCGTCGTCACCGCGAGCCGCGTGTGCCAGGTCCTCCGCCGGGCCATCGACACGCTCCG
>Ga0194129_10009848_pt1 | contig 10572 bp, 10 predicted proteins | sample TA2KigCa35mmetaG_FD_150862 | JGI IMG/M metagenome (GOLD analysis project Ga0194129, IMG submission 150862) | Freshwater microbial communities from Lake Tanganyika, Tanzania - TA2015038 Kigoma Deep Cast 35m | ecosystem: Environmental > Aquatic > Freshwater > Lake | place: Tanzania: Lake...
GTGACATTGGCATCCTTCTTGGTTGCCGGTGTCATCCTTTATGAGTCAACGTCTTATTTTTACCTACTTGATTTTCCCGCCTCGGGTGTCAAAACTTATGAGGCAACAGGAGTTATGAGGCAACAGGCTAGAAAAGCCTTTTAATTTTTAGCATGTTGAGTAGATTTGCATACCTGAAAATTATAAAACCAAATGAAACCCAAAGCGCTTTTTTATTTTTCTTTGTTTGTGTAATATCATTCTTACAGGCTCAAATTCAGCCGATGAGAGCTTGTGATGGCAAAGAAGTTGAGAATCTGAAATCAGATTTTTTTAATGAATTTTGTAATCAAATTCAAGATTGAGAAGGAGTCTTTGAAGTAGCTCAAGAAAAAGAGAGCGACCAAGATGTATCGCCACTAATGATGTTTGGTGGTGCTCGAACGAGCTATGGTCGTCCTCCAGAGAGAAGAGCTTATTATGAAGAGGATGACACCCAAGAGGAGAGGGATTTTACACAACATGTTGTAAGTTGGCGTTTGGGATCCATTAAAACGCCGTTGGAAGAAGCTTCTTCCTCAGAGCCACTGCCTCTTGCCAATGATTCTCGTGTAACATACTACGATCAGTTTTTACCTTTAATTTTGGAAGAGGCTCGAGCTGCTGTTGAAAAAGGTTTTAGTGAAAAAAATGAACCTTTTTTTGTCACAATAAAAAATGACGTGAGAGAACCAAGAGAGCGAGACAATCCATGGATTATGAATCTTCAGGGGAGTATTCCCCCTGGCCAAGAACATTCTCCTTCGATGAATGTTTTGCTCTTGGAGCATAAAACAGGCATGAAGTTTTTAGTTTTAGCTAATGAAAAAATTTCAGCGCTTCTAACATGCCCTTTTCAATTTAATACACTATACTAGCAGTTCCAGAAAACGAACCAAAACCACCAAAGCCACCGGAAAAATCTCAATCAAAAAAATAACTGCAATTTCTCAATCGCCCTGCGATGAGGGGAGGGAATGGCGAGGGTTTGTAATTCTTCTTTTGAAAAAGGATGGAGATTTTTTGAAGGAATGTCTGTGCCGCGATAAAGTTTCATGGTGATGCGATAGCGCGTAATCGGGTAGGTAATCGAAGTGAGAAAGTTTTTGTGAGAAGGGATAGTCCTGGCAAGGGGTAAGATCCAGAGGCCCTTCCAATGGGAGCCCGTAGATTGTTCCAAATAAATGCAATGATCTTCTTGATAAAAAAGACGAGATTCTTTTTTTTGTGTGATCGATGGTTTTGGCTTTTTTCTTGGGAGTGACGCTGGATTTTCTGCAAGGCAGTTTGCAGAGAGAGGACAGAGATTGCATTGTGGATTGGAGGCGGTGCAGATTGCGGCGCCCAGATCCATCAAAGCAGAAGCAAAGGCGTAGCCGTTTTTTTTAGGGAGCATCTTGTGAGCTGCTTCAGCGATTTGTTCTTTTCCTTTTTTCGAATCAATGGGTTCCGTGATGTTGTGAAAGCGCGCAATAACACGCACGATGTTGGTATCGAGGACGACTGTTGGCTGATCAAAAGCAAAGGCGAGCAGAGCAGCAGCGGTGTAAGGTCCGATGCCTGGAAGTGTCAAGAGTGTCTCAAGATCTTGAGGGATTTTTTCTTGATGGTTGCTTACGATCACCTGTGCAACTTGATGAAGTCGTCTGGCGCGTGCATAGTAACCAAGCCCTTGCCAAGCTGAGAGGACATCGGCTTCTGAAGCTCTTGATAGAGCTTTTAAAGTCGGAAAGCGTTTCATCCATTCTTGAAAGCGGGGAATAATCGTTGCGACTGTAGTTTGTTGCAACATGAACTCCGAGACCAATACGTCGTAAGGCGTTGGTGACTGCCTCCACGGCAAGTCATGACGACCGTACTTGCGGAACCATTTTAGAAGCTCATGTTGCATGAAGAAGAATAGCCACAAAGAACACAAAGAACACAAAAGAAACCTTCTGAGTAGCATTCTTTTTTTGTGCTCTTTGTTTTCTTTGTGGCTATTCTTCTTTTTATGAATCTGCATTCGCATACAGTTTTGCTCACACCGCAACAAGCCGCCAAGCTCCGCGTCCTCTTGCAAGAACGTGGGTTTGAGTTTGAGACCAAGCCTTACACGATTTTTTCTGCGAAGAAAGATCGGTTGAATGTTGCTGTTTATGAAAAGGGGCCCAAGCTTCTCTTGCAAGGACGAGGGATTGAAGATTTCATCACTTTTATTTTAGAACCTGAAGTGACAGGACAAGCTTTACTCGGTTATGACGAGGTGCATGCACCCGAACTTTTTGAACCTCACTTTGGTGTTGATGAGAGTGGGAAGGGAGATTTTTTGGGGCCTCTCGTTATTGCGGGAGTTTACACGGATGAACGGCTCGCTAAAAAATTTCAAGAGCTCGGGATCCGCGATAGCAAAGGAATTGGGAGTGATAAGAAAATTCGCGAGCTCGCGGCTGCGATTAAAGGTTCGCAAGCACCTTGGGATCGGATTGTCATCACGCCTCAAAAATATAATCAACTCTACGAAAAAATTGGCAATCTCAACACGCTCCTTGCTTGGGGACATGCTCGTGTATTGGAAAATCTCTGTGCCAAAGTTCCTGGTTGTCCGCGAGCTCTCTCCGATAAATTTGCGAATGAGCGCGTACTGCAACGAGCGCTGTTGGAAAAAGGAAAAAAACTTCAGCTCACACAACGGACGAAGGCCGAATCAGACTACGCTGTTGCAGCGGCTTCTATTTTGGCTCGTGAAGGCTTTATTGATTGGCTAGAACAGCGAGGAAGAGAGCTTAACGTCGTTCTTGCAAAAGGAGTTTCCGCAAAAGTCAAAACCACTGCCAGCCAATTGGCCCAAGCTCATGGAGTGACGATCTTGCCAACAATTGCCAAAATGCATTTTAAGACAGCAAATGAAGTCATGATCGATACTCGGTAAGATTCCAAGCATCCTCCAAAGATTGTAGTCCATCTCTAAAAATCTTGAAATGAGAGTGGCTTGTGTCCGCCCATTCTACGGGAGCTTCTGCGACCTGATATCCAAAGTTTTTTGCAAGGACGAGAATTTCAACGTCAAAAGCAAATCCGTTAACCATCGAATAAGAAAAAAGAACTTTGGCCACATCACGACGGAACAATTTGCAGCCGCATTGAGTGTCCCGAAATTTCGTCAGATGCCATGAGCGTAGTAAAAAATTAAAGGCACCGTTCAAGAGTTGTCGGTGCCATGGTTGTGGATGGATGATCTTGCTTTGAGGATGGCGACGGCTTCCAATCAAAATATCGCAAGGGGGTGTTGATTGAAATTGTTCCAGTAAGCGAGCGAGGCAATGGGGGGGCACGTTAAGATCAGCATCGATGAAGAGAATAATTTCGCCCTGAGCTCGTTCTACACCACAACGGACTGCACGCCCTTTGCCACGGCCTTGCGGGTCGATAAGCGGTTTGATGCGCGGATCTTTTTTTGCTAATTCGCAAATTAAAGAAATTGTTTCATCATTCCCTTGAATCACAGGAATTATTTCCAAGGTCCATGGATGATAGCGAAAAAAATCTTGAAGTTGCGCAATCGTTTTTGGCAAACGCTGTGCTTCGTTTCGAGCAGGAATGATGATGGAGAGGGAGGGGGGGCCGCTAGTAATCGATGATAAGCATTGAGAAGTAAAATTTTGTTCCATACCCTGTATTGCCTTCAAAAAGTTTAAGGAGTGTAGTTTAAGTTTAAGTTCAAATCGCGCTTCTAACATGCCCTTTTCAATTTAATACACTATAAACTTAAACTACACTCCTTAAACTTTTGAGTGATATTTTCTACATGCAATTGATGGTGGATAGGCGATGGCAATGCTGATCCAGACGTGGAATGCACGCTAGCAGCGCTTTGGTGTAGGGATGCTGAGGGTTTTGTAAGATTTGCTTTGTTGGCCCTTGTTCAACGATGTTTCCATGATGCATCACTGCTACTTGATGAGCAAGATCGCGGATGATTGCAAGGTTGTGAGTAATGAGGATCATCGTCATGCCAAGTTTTTTTTGAAGTTCGCGCAATAATGTCAAAATTTGTGCCTGAATGGTGACATCGAGTGCCGTTGTTGGCTCATCCGCAATGAGAAGGTCAGGCTTTGCTGAGAGAGCCATCGCTATCATGACACGTTGTTGCATGCCGCCGCTGAGCTGATGTGGATAGGCTTTGAGGCGATCTTTGGAGTTAGTGATGCCTACCATGTCAAGCCAGTGAATGATTTCAGTATCGAAGTCTTGTACGTCAGGACGATGAAGTCGCAGCATTTCTCTCATCTGACTTCGAATGGTGTAAACCGGATTAAGTGACGTGGAAGCTTCTTGAAAAACATAAGCGATCCGACAGCCACGGTAGGTGCGCAATTTTTTTTCAGGAAGTGTTAGCAAATCAGTCGCTTCAAAGAGCACTTCTCCCCCTTGATAAACAGCAGGTGGCGAGGGTAGGAGGCGTGTGATGGCGAGGGCGGTAGCGCTTTTTCCACTGCCACTTTCGCCAACAAGAGCCAGTGTTTCTCCTCGTCGCAATGAAAAAGAGACATCGTGCACTGCGGGGACGATTCCTTCTTCGGTTGCAAATCCAATGTTGAGATTGGAGACTTTGAGTAGAGTTTGAGTTGCTGTTGGCATGGCGAAAGTTTTTAGAAGATGGAAGATAGGAGATGGAAGATGGAAGATGGAAGTCGAGGCCTTCGGCAAGCTTAATGATGTTTGCGCTAGCAAACCACAACTCCTATCTTCCATCTTCTATCTCCTATCTTCAATTTTTCTTTGCGTTCTTTTGCGTTCTTTTGCGGCTATTAATTTTATTTCTCCCCCGCCTCTCGCAGTGAATCGCCAACAAGGTAAAACGAAAGCGCGGTAACAAAAATCGCAAAACCAGGAAATAAAATCAACCACCAGGCTTCGAGAAGATAAGCTTTTCCATCGGCAATAATATTTCCCCAAGTTGCTTGCGGAGGTTGAACGCCAAAACCGAGAAAACTTAAACCCGCTTCGGCGAGGATTACCTCGGGAATCCCTAAGACCGCGGTGATGAGGATGACCGCTGCTGCATTGGGAAGAATATGTCTAAAAATAATTGTGGAAGAATTTTGGCCGAGCGTAAAAGCGGCTTGAACATATGGAGTTTCTCGCAAGGTTAAAAACTCTCCACGGACCAAACGAGCTGTCCCTGTCCAACTGACAAGACCGATGACGAGCACGATATTCATGAGGCTAGGACCGAGGAGTGCGACAACGGTGAGAATGAGAAAAAAAGTTGGGAAGCAAAGAAAAGCGTCTACCAGTCGCATTAAAAATTGATCTACTTTGCCTCCGCAAAAACCTGCAATCGATCCGATGACGACACCTATAGAAAGTGAAACGATTACAGCTGTGAACCCAACCGTTAGGGAAATAGGGGCTCCGTGAAGCATTCGAGAAAAAACATCACGTCCTAAATGATCTGTTCCCAACCAATGTAGTGGGCTAGGGGGGAGTAATTTTTGTGATAGGTCTGTGGCATTAGGATTCATCGGCCATGGAAGTCCAAGCCAGCTAAGAAGGAGTGTTGCAGCTGCGACTAATGTCAAAAAAAGAATAACGCTAAGAGCCAGTAAAGCGATTTTGTTTTTACAAAAAGGGTGACTGCCAACACGCTGTTGGTAGTCAGGCTGAATGTTGGAGGATGAAGGCTGGAGGCCGCTGAATGAGGACATGCTTAAAAATTAAGTTTTAATTTTTTTATGGGCGATGGTTGAATTATTCAATTTCAAATAAAGACGTCTAGTTCGAATGTTTTTCCTTCAGTCTTTGGCCTATTCTTATTCCAGCCTCACCCTTGGATCAACCCAGGCATAGAGAAGGTCGGAGAGGAGATTTCCTAAAAGCACCATCGTGGCGACAATAAAATTCAGCGTGACCAAAATGGGATAGTCGCGTTCGAGCACGGCTTGGTATCCGAGTTGGCCCATGCCGGGATAAGCAAAAATCGTTTCGATAATCACAGAGCCGCTGATGAGAATCGGCAAGAGCATTCCAATGCCGGTGATAAGAGGGCGGAGAGAATTTCTCAGTGCATGTTGATAAAGGACCACCGTTGGAGCGAGGCCTTTGGCACGAGCGGTGAGGATATAATTTTCTTGCAGCGTTTCTATCATGCTCGAGCGGAGGTAGCGGGACTGCGTCGCAATGCCAGCGAGCGAAAGAACAATCGCTGGTAACATTAAATGCCAGAGGCGATCGAGCCAGAGCGCAAGATGATTAGGGAATTCAATCCCATAACTGTGCGTTCCCAAAATAGGAATTCCAACATGTTTTACAAGCGTGAGCACCAGCAAATAAGAAATCCAAAATCCCGGTAGTGCGATAAAAAGAAATGAGAGAAAGGAGAGAATCATATCTTTCCAATTTCCGCGATAGAGTGCTCCATAGAGTCCAAGTAGTGTTCCGAAAGAGAGAGAAAAAAGAATTGCCATGATGTTGAGAGAAAGCGTTGCAGGAAGACGAGTGGAAATTTTGTTCATCACGGGAAGATCATCCTTCATGCTACGCAACTCGCCTGTGAAAAGATCATGGAGCATCATCGCGTATTGTTGATGGAGTGGAAGATCAAGATGAAATTTTTTCCGAAAGGCAGCTTTAACTTCGGGAGAAATTTTAGGATTCATCTCGCCCCATGGATAAGGACTTCCTGGGGTCAGTGTGATGATGAAAAAGGAAATGAAGCTGATCAGAAAAAGCAAAACAACACTAAGTCCCAGTCGACGTAGAATGAAAGAAAGCATCGCAGTAGGTTATAGGTTGTAGGTTGTAGGTTACAGGGAAAAATATGAGGAACTGCCACCTATAGTGTACTAAATTGAAAAAATTTCTACGCTTCTAACGCGCCCTTTTTAATTTAATACCCTCTATGTGAAAAAGAAGTTTGAGTTGAAGTTTTTCCTGTAGTCTGTACTCTGTACCCTAGAATGCGTCCGTAGCTCAGGGGATAGAGCAGGGGATTTCTAATCCCTTGGTCGCAGGTTCAAATCCTGCCGGGCGCACATCAGTATGATAAAAATCTTATGGGTACGGTATCCGTTCAGATGAGCCGATAAGTAGAGCCAAAAGTGAGTCGTTTTTGAAAATGCAGGTCTATTGTTGTTTGATGTATAGAAAAAGTCATGACCTTCGTCTGAAACACTAGAATTCATCAAGCTTCCGGAATCATAACACTAAAACAGAGCCTATTTCAAATAAGCGATTCCAATGCTAGTTTGATTTGCTCACCTTGTTGTTTCATCCGTTGAGCATCCTTTCCTTCAAGAAGCAACCGCAAGAGAGGTTCTGTTCCTGAATAGCGCAAGAGCAGACGTCCTTGGCCTTCTAGTTCTTTTTCAATTTCTCCAATGACTGGAATCATTGAGCGAACTTCTTCAAGAGGGATTTTTTTTCCAATACGGATATTGTGTTGTACTTGAGGATATTTGTTGAGGCAACGGCGCAAATGGCTCAATGGCTTTTTGCTTTCCTGCATTAATTTCAAAATTTGCAACGCTGCCACGAGGCCATCACCTGTGGTGCTGTGATCTCGGAAAATCAGATGGCCGCTCTGTTCTCCTCCGATGTTCAAATCATCTTGCAACATCGCTTCCATCACGTAGCGATCGCCAACCGGCGTGCGTAAAACTTTTCCACCTGCTGCAGCAAGCGTTTCATCTAATCCAAAATTGCTCATCACCGTTGCAACGAGTGTTTTCTTTTTTAATGAGCCAGCACGCAATGCCGCTAGGCCAATCATCGCTAGGATTTCATCTCCATCAACCAAGTTGCCTTCTTCGTCGCAAAGCAACAAACGATCGGCATCGCCGTCATGGGCGAGGCCGATGTGACTTCCTGTTTCACGAACAAGACGACTAATTTCTTCCCCGTGCGTGCTGCCACAATTGAGGTTGATGTTCATCCCGTTAGGGCTTGCATGAAAAAGATGCACTGTGGCTCCCAGAGCGCGTAAAATTTTTGGCGTCGTCTGCGAAGCTGCACCATTGGCCATGTCGAGAGCAATTGTACAGCCTGCTAGCGAGAGTGAAGCTGCTGTTTTTTTGCAGGCCGCAAGATAACGATCTGTTGCGTCGCAGAGAATTTGTGTCACGCCGATCCTAGCTCCAATAGGGCGTTCTGAGTCATTCGGTTCTTGAAATATCAATTCCTCGATCCGTGACTCTGCTGCATCATCAAACTTTGTACCATCATGTTGAAACAGTTTGAGGCCGTTATCTTCAGCCGGATTATGCGAAGCCGAAATCATGACCCCTGCAGCGGCTTTTTCTTCACGGGTGAGAAGAGCTACGCCAGGCGTTGGTAGAACGCCAGTAAGCAAGACGTTCGCTCCAGCAGAGGTTAGGCCGGCCACAAGAGCCGCTTCTAACATCTCTCCCGAGCGTCGCGTGTCGCGCCCTATGACAACTCGCGGCGGTTCTGCGGAAGGAAGCGAGGAGTTGTTTTTTAAAAAAAGTGTGAATGCTCTTCCCAGGCGGAAAGCATTTTCAGGGGTCATCGGATCGCGATTGGCGATCCCACGAATGCCATCAGTTCCGAAAAGTTTTCGTTGAGTCATAGAAAAAAGAAGTTACCGCAAAAGTAAGAGGCTAAAGGCGGAAGGCTGAGGGCTGAAGGTTTTTTATAAATTCTGAGATTCTTTTTCCCCGCGCAGCATCAGCTGCTGGAGGCATTTTTGAAAGGCTTCTTCATTGAGGTTGCGCTCGATAATGCCTCCGTGACAAATGGAGACGTTCCCTGTTTCCTCAGAAATGACGAGAACAATGGCGTCCGTTTCCTCGCTCAATCCTAATCCAGCTCGATGACGCAATCCTAAGGTGCGATCGAGATCATCGCGTTGAGAAAGTGGGAAAATACAGCTTGTTGCCACGATGCGTCCATCGCCAATGATCAGACCTCCATCGTGAAGCAATGTTTTTGGATAAAAAATAGTCGTGATGAGTTCCTTCGAAAAAACAGCATCAATTTTGATTCCTGTTTCAGCAAAAGTGGCAAGGCTCATGTCTCGTTCAAGTGCAATAAGAGCTCCGAAGCCTTTTGCAGAGAGTGCAAAGACAAGGTCGGTTAAGTCTTCAATGGCTTCACGGCGTTGCGATGCTGAAGTGAAAAGGCGATGAATTCCAAACTCGTTGAGCGCTCGTCGCAATTCGGGCTGAAAGATGACAACAAGAGCCATCGCGATGAAAGCAGAAACATTTTTTAACAACCAATTGAGAATCGCCAAGTCAAAAATTTGAGCTGTAAATGTTAAGGCAATAAAAGTTAATCCCACCCATATGAGGATGCTGGCGCCATGAATTTTTTTGAGGTAGAGATAGGCGTAGTAAAAAAGAATCGCTAAAATGAGGATCTCAAGACCTGCTGTCCAATTATCACTTAGGAAAGTGAAGAATGTTGTGAGGTTAATCATGGCAGGAAAGAAGTGTTTCTACAGTTCGTAAGGCTTCTCGATGAGCGCGAGGATCGTGCACCCGAAAAAGCATGGCGCCATGATAGCGGGCAATACTAGTAATCGCAATGCTAGGGATGAAGCGCTCTTTGAGAGCTTCTGGAGAGTAGTCGCCAGGGACATTGTTGAGAAACCATTTTCGAGAATGACCGATGAGAAGTGGTGCTCCGAGCTCGTTCAATCGAGGGATGGCGTTGATCAGAGAAAAATTATGCGTGGCCGTTTTGCCAAAGCCAATGCCAGGGTCGAGAACGATGGCATTTTCTCGCACGCCGTGTTGCAGAGCCTTATCGCGAGCTGCGGATAAAAAATTTGCAACAGCGCTGACCACATCATCATTCGGATAATTCGGTGCCGTCTGCATCGTGCGAGGTGTTTGGTGCATGTGCATCAAGATGAGTCCTGCTTTTGTCGATGCAGCGACCTCTGTCATCTTTCGATCGGATAAGGCGGTGACGTCGTTGATGATGGAGGCTCCTGCTTCGATCGCGGCTTGTGCTACGATAGCTTTGGAAGTATCGATTGAGATTGGAATTTCTGTTCTTCTGCGAAGACCACGGATGACTGGAAGGATTCGTTGCATCTCTTCTTCTGCTGAGATAGGGGTTGCGCCAGGGCGCGTCGACTCACCACCCACATCGATGATGTCAGCTCCTTCTGAAAGCAATTCCAAGCCTCGTGAGACTGCTTTTTCTGTTTCAAAAAAATGACCACCATCAGAACAGGAATCAGGCGTCACATTGAGAATGCCGATAATTAATGCACGATGAGCGAGATCAAAAGTTTTTTGAGCGCAGGAAAAAAGCATGGGAAAAATTATTTTTTGTAAGGAACTTCTACGCGTTTGAGCATGGGATAATGCTTTGCATTCAATGTTTGTAACGTTAGATCATGCAAGTGAGCGGTTGCAGCAATCAAACAGTCAGCTAATCCGGCTCCATGACTTGCGCGATATTTTGCAGAGAACGTTCCGCCCAGAACAGCAATTTCGGAGGTGATGGGTAAAATCGTAAAGGCAGCAAGAGTAGAGGCTAGTTTTTGACGTTCTTTTTCATGGCGCGTTCCTTGATAAAGCTCAGCCACGTTTATAACAG
>Ga0194129_10009851_pt1 | contig 10571 bp, 7 predicted proteins | sample TA2KigCa35mmetaG_FD_150862 | JGI IMG/M metagenome (GOLD analysis project Ga0194129, IMG submission 150862) | Freshwater microbial communities from Lake Tanganyika, Tanzania - TA2015038 Kigoma Deep Cast 35m | ecosystem: Environmental > Aquatic > Freshwater > Lake | place: Tanzania: Lake...
GGTGTACTTGCGCAGCTTCAGAAAGTTCTCGCAAAGTCTCTCAGCGACGACCCTCGAAGCCCTGCAGAAGAACTGCACGTAATTCAGCCGAGGGCCCTTGACGCGCTTGCATGGCGAGCCCATGTCGTCTGTGCGCGCTGCAGCCTGCTCGCGCTTTCGAGGGTTTTATGCCAAATTTTCGTTTCAACCTTTTTATTTTTTTGAGGACCCAACCTTTATTTTGCAAGATTTTTTTCTGAATTACTCCGTAAAGCCATAACCACACCGTTTGGAATTGTTGCGCGCGGGCAAAGTTCGCGTCGCGCGCGGGCTCGCGCATGTTTCCAAAAAACGCCACGCTTCGCATTGTTGCGCGCGGGCAAAGTTCGCGTCGCCGCGCCCGCGGCGGGACCGGCGCCCGCGGCGGGACCGGCGCCCGCGGCGGGAACCCGCGCACCGCATACTTAGCACCACCGCGCGCATGTTCCAGAAGCTCCTGCCCGCGTCGCTGCGCGAGCTGCCGCCCGCTGCGCGCCGCCCGATCCTGCGCTATACGGCCGCGGGTCTTTTTCTGCTCGCTGTGGTGTTGAGCGACGTCAACGTCTACGTGCAGTGTGTGCTCGTCATATACACACAGATCTTCATGGTCTTTGCTGCGTTGAGACGCTGAAATGCTTCATAATAAAACATAAAAATTTCGCGCACGATGCAGCAGCCGCCCCGGCCGCGGCCACGGCCGCGGCCCCACCCTCCGCCTTCTTCAGCACCTCGCCCACAGCCTCCAGCGCCGCTTGCGCCTCCGCCGCGTGCGCTGCAGCCTGCGCTGTCGGTTCTGCCGTCGCCATCTGTCTCGCCGGCACGCCAACTCCAAATTCAGACAAAAACGACCTCTTAGGGACCACAAGACAATTCAAAAACACCAGAACCATCACAATCGCCAAATCCAAATTTGCAGAAAGCAAACATCCGGTTATATCGGACGCTTCGCGTATGCACGCCCGCCGCGCCCTATGCTATGCACTGCTGTTGTGTGTAGCGCACCTCGCTACTTCACAGGTGACTGAAGAGATTGTTCAAGCGCCGTCTCCACCGCCGGCGCCTGAAGTTCACGGAGTTCAGGCGCCGCCTTCACCGCTGATACCCGTGCTCCATGAGGTCCCTGCAGGACATACTTCATGGCCGCCACCACCTTTACCACCAGACCATCCACTTTGCACACACGAACCGCCGAGTCCACTTTGCGAGGGTCATGGGCAAATGCCCACGCAGAACCCGCCACCTTCTTAAACATCTTTAAACATTCAACATCTTTCAATAAACTTGTAAGAGCCTATATGAGACATCCCAATCATGCAATTCCGCTACGCGTGCGTCGTGATTTTCCTGAGTTTATTAGCACGTGTCGACGCCCAATGTCCTGCGGGACAGTACTGGATTCAAGGCTTCGCAAGCACGGTCCCAAGTGGAGTTCAAAATTCATTTCCAATTTCATCTCTTTCATCTTATGGATGTTCTTTGTGTCACGACAGTGCATACAATTACCCAAGAATGACAAGCACAATCATTGAAAATTGTAAGACCTCGGCGGGTCAAGGATATGTAATGATGGGTTCAAAAGAAAATTCATCATCATCGTCGTTTCACCAGGCTGCATTCATACAAGCAAGCAATTTGGTCATGACTTCTGATACAAGTGGACGGGCAGTACAGACATATCTTAGCAATGGCGCTTACTGGTATTGGTATAACGGATTATCAATTGGATTTTCAGCACAAAGTTATGTTTATCTTTTTTGGATAGACGTAGCAGGCGATAGTAGATGGGCTAGTGTAGGATTTCCGCCAGGCACCACCTGCGCGAATCGATTGTCTTGGTATATTGACTACATATATGCTTCATGTTCCTGTAGTAGTGAACCATGTTCAGAAGCGTGTCGGGGAGGATGGAGATCAGGTTGTGTTACAGACCTTCATGCAAGCACAATTTGGAGAAAGGTGTTATATTCTTGCGACACGTCAAGTCGTTGCGTGTCGTGCACCGCCGGCAAGTACTCGGCGACCACAGGAGCCACGACCGTTAACGTCTGCGTTAACTGCGGCGCGGGCAAGTACTCGGCGACCACAGGAGCCAGCGTCTGTGTTGACTGCGGCGCGGGCAAGTACTCGGCGACCACAGGAGCCACGACCGCCAGCGTCTGCGTTGACTGCGGCGCGGGCAAGTACTCCACGACGGTCGGCGCCACCTCATCCACTGTGTGTCTCGACTGCGGCACGGGCAAGTACTCCACGACGGCCGGTGCGACCGCGGAATCCACATGTGTGAGTTGCTCATCTGGAACGTCGCCTGCCGGCAGCAGTGCCGCGACCGCATGTGTGTGTGGTGCGGGCGGGTATAAGGCTTCGATTTCTGTTCCAACCGGAGTCCAAGTAAATTATGCGATTTCAAGCGTGCCTTCCCTTTGCTCAGTCTGTTATAATTCTTTGTACTCCAGTGTCACAACGACTTCAAATATTGAAACATGTAAGACGAATGCGGGTAATGGGTGGATACTGATGGGTTCGAAAGCCAATAGTGCAGCTACGTCTTTTGACAGAGCTGCATTTATCGAGGGAAGTAAGTTGATAACGTCGTCGTCAGTGACTGTACCGTATAACAGTAATGGACTTTACTGGTATTATCATACAACAAAGTCGGTCGGATTTACTTCCGAAACAACAATTAACCTCAGCCCATTTGATATGCCACAAGTATCACTTTCAAATATTTGTAATCAAATAACTTGTATTCCAAATGCTGCAAATCAATTAAGTGATAGTTATCGAGTTCAATTTATAAATGATAACACTGTAAATAGTGCATCTATGATGTATCACTCGAGCCACAGCGGTAACGGTAATTGGGTTTCATTGGATTTACTACAGACCCGAAATGTACGAAAAGTTGAAATATATCATGGAAATGGGGCATATGTGCAAAATATATATGTACGAGTGGGAAATAGTAATCAAGCGGGTGTAAATCAAATTTGTTTCACTGCAGGTACCGAATCTTATACATACCCGAATACGTATGAATTTAATTGTGATGGAAGATATGTATTTATAGAACAATTCTATGCTAACTATCTTCTCATGTTTGAACTTGATGTTTATGTTAGTCAAGGTCAAACTCCTTCTTGCAGCAATTCATTATCTTGGAATCTTGATGGTTCTGGAGGAACGCGTTCAGGCTGTGTAACATCATTAGATACAAATTTTCAAAAAACAATGTATGCCTGTGCGTCAGACAAATGCCAAGCTTGTCCTGCTGGTAAATATTCCACGACAGTTGGCGCGACGGCGGAAGCAACATGCCTGAATTGCGCCGCCGGCAAGTACTCGGTGACAACAGGAGCCACGACCGTCAGCGTCTGCGTCGACTGCGGCGCAGGTAAGTACTCTGCGACGCTCGGCGCGAGTACGTGCCTCAACTGTGGCGCCGGCAAGTACTCGACGACGACCGGTGCGTCTAATGCTGCTACGTGCCTCAACTGCGGCGCCGGGAAATATTCGACGGCTATTGGTGCCTCTGCACTTGCTACATGTATCGACTGCGACGCCGGGAAGTATTCGACGACATCTGGTGCCTCTGCATCCTCTCAATGCCTAAATTGCCCCGCCGGCAAGACGTCTCCGGCTGGCAGTAGTCTTCTGACCGCGTGTGGTTGCGCGGTCGGAACTTACTTAAAGTCTACGCCTTCTATCCCTTCAGGGATTCAACAGAACTATGCAATTTCATCCATTGCGAACTCTGGATGTACAACGTGTTACGACCAAGCGTATTCTCATGGAACTTCGTCGGCGAATATCCAGGCTTGCAAAGACGCTGCGGGTAGTTCAGGATGGATACTCATGGGCTCAAAAAGCAACAGTGCGGCTACTTCATTTTCACTCCTTGCAGCTATCAAGGGCAGTAATTTTGTCCTATCCACTGGGTGCTCAGTTGCGCCTTGCCAAACAGGAGCATACCTTAGTAATGGAGTCTACTGGTATTGGAGTCAAGTCGCCAGTGCAAGGGCAGTCGGGTTTGCACCAACAAGTAATATCTGGTTAAACAATCCAGACATTTATGACCGCCCAGGAGATCCGAATTGTGATCCACTACGATTGTCTTGGATACTACTCGCGGACGACGTTACTTGGCAGTACAGTAAAGCAGGATGGCGATCGGGTTGCACTGAAACTTACGATGATACTTGGAGAAAGATCATGTATTCCTGCACCATATTTTCACAAATTGAAACCTGTGCTGCGTGTCCGGCTGGCAAGTACTCTGCGACAATAGGAGCTAGTGTCTGCGTTGACTGCGGCGCCGGCAAGTACCTGACAAGTACTGGAGCTACAGCGGAGACAGAATGTGTCGCCTGTGTCGCCGGGAAGTATTCGACAACAGCTGGTGCCTCTGCACTTGCTACATGTATCAACTGCGGCGTCGGCAAGTACTCTACGACGCTTGGCGCTACAGTGGCGAGTACGTGTCTCAATTGCGGCGCCGGAAAATACCTTATTACCACCGGAGCTGCCGCAGAGAGCGCCTGCGTGTTGTGCGGCGCAAACACGTACAGTGCGGCTGTGGGCGCGACGCACGCGGGCGTGTGCACGGCGTGCCCGGGAAATTCGACGGCGGTGGCGGGGGCGGGCGCGCTCGAGCTGTGCTACTGCGTATCGGGCTTTGCGCAGACGGCAAACCATGCGGCGTGCGTGCACTGCGCGCCTGGTTTTTATGATGACATGACTAACCGCTACGAGTGCTCAAGATGTGGGGGCGGGCTTTTTTCAGCGGCCTGGGGCGCAACAGGTCCAGAGACGTGCGAGACGTGCCCAGCGGGGACGTGGTCTGAGGTCGGAAGTCCGACGTGTCAAATTTGCCCCGCAAACTCAAACTCGGAGGCGGGCTCGGCACTTCTCACGAATTGCAAATGCAATGCAGGCGCCTCTGGACAAGACGGAAGCACGTGCGTTCTTTGCCCCGCCGGAATGTTCAAGACGAGCACTGGCAGCGCCGCGTGCTCTGATTGCAGCGCCGGCAAATACTCTACGACGCTTGGCGCTACAGTGGCGAGTGCGTGCATCGAGTGCGGCGCCGGCAAATACCTTACTACCACCGGAGCTGCTGCAGAGACCGCATGTGTCGCGTGCGGCGCCGGAAAGTACTCCTCGACGCTCGGCGCTGTCGCAGAGAGCACCTGCGTGTCGTGCTTGCCGAGCACATACTCTGCGACCGTGGGCGCTACAGCTGCGAGTGCTTGTCTGGCCTGTCCAGCGAACTCGGGACACGCGCTCACATCGCAGACCGTCATTGGCTCTTGTCTGTGTAATGAGGGATACACGGGACCCAACGGCGGAACTTGCACGGCATGCGAGGCGGGCAAGTACAAGACCGGCGCAGGCAGCGCCGCGTGCACCGACTGCGGCGCCAACACGTACTCGGCGGCGACGGGCGCTACAGATGCGAGTACCTGTCTGGCCTGTCCAGCGAACTCGGGACACGCGCTCGCAGCGCAGACCGCTGTCGGCTCTTGTCTCTGCAATCTGGGGTTCACGGGGCCCAACGGCGGGACGTGTGTAAGCTGTGTAGCGGGGAAGTACAAGACCGGCGCAGGCAGCGCCGCGTGCACCGACTGCGACGCCAACACGTACTCGGCGGCGACGGGCGCTACAGATGCGAGTGCTTGTCTTGAATGTCCATCAAGTACTCAATCTGTTGGTGGTTCGACAGCGCAGACAAGTTGTGTTTGTAATCCAGGCTTCACGGGACCCAACGGCGGGACTTGCACGGCATGCGAGGCGGGCAAGTACAAGACAGTCACAGGCACCGCCGCGTGCACCGACTGCGGCGCCAACACGTACTCGACGACAACAGGCGCGACGGCGGCGGGAACTTGTCTGAGCTGCCCCGCGAACTCCCAGTCTCCGACGGGCAGCGGCGCGGCGACCGACTGCGTATGCGAAGCAGGTACGCGCGTTCGTGTGTGAGTTGCGTGAGGTGCCCGCGTTGCCTGCGTGTCGTGCCATGCTCTGTCCTGCCTTGTTCTGTAAGACCCTCGATCGGCGGCTCCAGACGCCGCTGGCATGCGCGGTCGAACGCGCCGCCGCGCGCGGGTTGGCGCAGTGTGTCAAGTAGCGCCCGGCAGCACAACGGAGTGCTGGAGCGGCTCGGAACGCGTTTGGACGCTCGTCCGCAGGCGCCCATAAGCCGCGCTCCCGTATATTACAGCCGCCGTGGCATGAGGCCGCGACGCCGTGCCCCGCCGCGCGCGAGGTCGCAAGCGGCCGGGTCCGTAAGAGACACAGCAAGTCTTTCCAAGGCCTCGCGTCGACACCGGCGCCCGTCTTCAAATTATCTCAAGCCCCCGCGCATGCGCGCCGCGCAGGAGCTGATGTTCGCGGTGGTGCTTTTCTCGAGCCTCACAGCACGTGTCGACGCCCAATGTAAAGCTGGTTATTACTCAGACGGTATTGGAACAAACATTGCATTAAACCGCGCGACTAGCGCTTCAAGTACTGACGGGCCATATCACTCCGGGCATGCAACTGACGGAAATATACAGTCTGACAACCGGTGGTATTCTTCAAACACAGCAGATCAGTGGATCAAGATTGACTTGGGTTCCACCATGAGTGTAACCGGAATTTTATATTATCCTTATCAAAATCACGCTGTAAACGATCAGTTTATATTTCGTGTGGGAAATAATTGGGAACCAACATTGAACTCTCAATGCGCTTCAGAGCGCATTTTAACACAGACAGCTAAGCACTTTATTGATTGTTCTGCAACTGGCCGATATGTATCAGTTCACCAACAACACTGGTACTCTTGGTATACTAATATGGGCGTAACTGAAATTCAAGTATTTAATGTTAACTGCAACGCCTGTGCCGCCGGCAAGTACTCCGGAACGAAAGGCGCCACCTCATCCACTGTGTGCCTCAACTGCGCCGCCGGCAAGTTCTCGGCGACTGCAGGCGCTACTGTATGCACGGACTGCGGCGTTGGCAAGTACTCCACGACGGTCGGCGCCACCTCATCTACTATGTGCCTCAACTGCGCCGCCGGAAAGTACCATTCCACTTCCGGGGCCACTGCATCCTCTCAATGCTTAAATTGCCCTGCAGGTAAGACGGCTACGGCTGATAATAGCGCGTGTGGTTGCTTTGCCGGAACATACAGCGGTTTAAGTTTATTTTCAGGGATTCAACAAAACTATCCAATTTCATCCATTGCGAACTTTGGATGTACAGCGTGTTACGACGAATCATATTCTCATAGCACGAGTAATGCGAATATCGATGCTTGCATGACCGCTGCTGGTAGTACAAAATGGATACTTATGGGCTCAAAAACCAGCACTGCAGCAACTTCATTTTCACTTATTGCAGCTATCGAGGGACGTAGTTTTGTTACAACTACTTCTGAAACTATAGCATACCTTAGTAATGGGGCCTACTGGTATTATCGTAAAGGTTCCGGAGTTGGTTTTGCACCAGCAAGTAATATTGATTTATATCCCGCAGCGGACAGTTATCATGACGGACAAACAGATTGCGCACTTCGATTGTCTTTGCAACTATCTGGTGCACAAGGATATCGGTCAGGTTGCACCATTTACCCAGATGGGAATTGGAGAAAGATCATGTATACCTGCAGCTCCAGTGGTGAATGTGAAGGTTGTCCCGCGGGCAAGTACTCGGCGACGGCGGGCGCTTCTGTCTGTACGGACTGCGGCGCCGGCAAGTACTCCACGACGGTCGGCGCTTCCTCATCCACTGTGTGCCTCGACTGCGCCGCCGGCAAGACGTCTCCGGCTGGCAGTAGTCTCGTGACCGCGTGTGTTTGCGCGGCCGGCACTTACTTAAATGAAATCTGCGTTGCATGTCCGGCCGGCAAGTACTCCACGACGGTCGGCGCCACCTCATCCACTGTGTGCCTCGACTGCGCCGCCGGCAAGTACTCCACGACGCTCGGCGCCACAACCGCCAGTGTCTGCGTTAACTGCGGCGAGGGTAAGTACTCGGCGACCATAGGAGCCACGACCGCCAGCGTCTGCGTTGACTGCGGCGCGGGCAAGTATTTGGCGACCACAGGAGCCACGACCGCCAGCGTCTGCGTTGACTGCGGCGCGGGCAAGTACTCGGCAACCACAGGAGCCACAACCGCCAGTGTCTGTGTTGACTGCGGCGCCGGCAAGTACTCGACTGCGACCGGCGCGTCTGTGTGCACCGACTGCGGCGCCGGCAAGTATTCGGCGACAACAGGAGCCACGACCGCCAGCGTCTGCGTTGACTGCGGCGCCGGCAAGTATTCGGCGACCACAGGAGCCAGCGTCTGCGTTAACTGCGGCGCCGGCAAGTACTCCACGACGGTCGGCGCCACCTCATCCACTGTGTGTCTCGACTGCGCCGCCGGCAAGTACTCCACGACGGTCGGCGCGTCGGTGGCCAGTACGTGCCTCGACTGCCCCGCAAGCACGACGTCTCCGGCTGGCAGTAGTCTCGTGAGCGCGTGTGTTTGCGCGGCCGGCACTTACTTGCAATCTTTTTTTTCTGGGATTCAACAGAACTATCCAATTTCATCCATTGCGAACTTTGGATGTACAGCGTGTTACGACCAACCATATTCTCATTCCACGACGTCTGCGAACATCGAGGCTTGCAAGACCGCTGCGGGTAGTTCAGGATGGATACTCATGGGCTCAAGAACCAGCACTCAAGCCACTTCATTTTCACTCCTTGCAGCTATCAAGAACAGTAATTTTGTCATATCCACGTCCAAGACCGTAGCATACCTTAGTAATGAAGTCTACTGGTATTATAGTACAGGAATAAATCGAGAGTCCGTCGGGTTTGCACCTACAAGTACTATATACATTAACCAGGCAGATTATCATGATACTAACACAGGAACTTGTGAAAAACGATTGTCTTGGTTTTTAGATTTGAACCAAGGAGGATATCGATCGGGTTGCACACTCAATTTAAACAGTAACAGTGTTTGGAGAAAGATCATGTATACCTGTGAAATTTGCCGTGCGTGTCCGGCCGGGAAGTTCTCGACGACTTTAAACTCTAACACTGCGTGCACGGACTGCGCCGCCGGCAAGTACTCGGCGACAACAACAGCCAGCGTCTGCGCCGACTGCGCCGCCGGCAAATACTCCACGACGGTCGGCGCCACCTCATCCACTGTGTGCCTCGACTGCCCCGCAGGCAAGACGTCTCCGGCTGGAAATAGTCTCCTGAGCGCGTGTGTTTGCGCGGCCGGCAAGTACTCCACTTTAATAAACGTTGCACAAGGCAAAACGGCTTCGGCTTCAAGTGAGCAAACTACAACTCTCGCCAGCTATGCAATTGACAATAAAACAACACCTTACGGCCTTGGCACGACGTGGGTTCCCTCTTTTTCAGGAAATCAGTGGCTTATGGTTAACTTGGGTTCAAGCATGAATGTTGATATGATCAAATATTATGGTTGGAAAGGTAACTATGACGACACTTTTCATTTTCGTGTGGGACCATCTGCCACTCCAACAAATAACCCTATTTGCGCTTCAGTGTATATTCAAAACACAGTTGTTGAATACACAATTATTAATTGTGTTGCAACTGGCCAATATGTATCAATTCATCAGGGATGTGCTGCTTGTTATATGGCCGTTGCTGAACTTCAAATATTTATTTCCTTGTGTACCGACTGCGCCGCCGGCAAGTACTCCACGACGGTCGGCGCCACCTCATCCACTGTGTGCCTCGACTGCGCCGCCGGGAAGTACTCCATGACAACAGGCGCGACGGCGGCGGGAACGTGTCTGAGCTGTCCCGCCGGCTCACAGTCTACAACGGGCAGCAACGCGGCGACTAACTGTGTTTGTGTGGCAGGTTACTCTGGGCCGGACGGCGGGCCGTGCACGGCGTGCGGCGCGGGGAAGTACAAGATAACTTCCGGTTCGGCCGCGTGCATCGACTGCGGCGCGGGTAAATACTCGGCGGCCACGGGCGCGACTACGACTGCGACGTGCCTCGACTGCGGCGCCGGCAAGTACTCGGCGACGCTGGGCGCGGCTCTAGAGTCGACCTGTCTGAACTGTGGCGCTGGAAAGTACTCGGAGACGTTAGGCGGCGCGACATCCGGAGTTTGTATTGCGTGTCCGTTGAATTCGGAGTCTGTGGACGGGAGCGCCGCGGTGACGGGCTGTCGCTGCAGCGCCGGCTACTCCGGCCCCGACGGCGGGGCGTGCACTGCGTGCGGTGCGGGGGAGTTCAAGCCGAGCGTGGGCCCGGCGGCCTGCAGCGTGTGTCCGTCGAACTCGGGCCACGGGCTCCTGGCTCAGAGCGCGGTGACGGCGTGCGTGTGCGACGCGGGGTACACCGGGGACGATGGCGGGACCTGTGAAGCGTGCATCGCGGGGAAGTACAAGGCGGAGCCGGGGGCCGCTGCGTGCACGTTCTGTCTTCCGAACTCTGGACACTCGTTGACGGGGCAGAGCGCGGCGACGGCGTGTGTTTGCGACGCCGGGTATACGGGCGCGAACGGCGGCGCGTGCGCGGCGTGC
>Ga0194129_10009853_pt1 | contig 10568 bp, 12 predicted proteins | sample TA2KigCa35mmetaG_FD_150862 | JGI IMG/M metagenome (GOLD analysis project Ga0194129, IMG submission 150862) | Freshwater microbial communities from Lake Tanganyika, Tanzania - TA2015038 Kigoma Deep Cast 35m | ecosystem: Environmental > Aquatic > Freshwater > Lake | place: Tanzania: Lake...
GCCTTCGGTACCTTTTGTACCTTCTCGCCCATCAGAGGCTACAAATCCCTGTCCTGTATAGCCTTCAAGGCTCTCGCCCCAAAGGTACCCTGGTGGTACCTCGGTGGTACCTTCCATCGGATCAGGCCGCTGGGTAGCGATTGTCGTCGAAGTACTGGGGGCACCCGAGGTACCGAGGGTACTCGGGGTACCTGAGGCACCGAAGGTACCCGGGGTACCAGCAATCCCCGCCGGGTGGCGGATCCACCACTTGTTGTTCCTTCTCTCGACCAGGCCCTTCATCCTGAGCTGGGACTTGACCTGACCTCACTGCCCGATATTGACCGGAACACTCATCTGCTCTAACCTGCAACGGTATCGTGAGATACACCTTCCTGACTCGAGTCATGTCGGCCCTGCCGCTGGCCTGTCTGGTTCTCGTTTCCGGATGCCAGGGAGTCCTGTCCGTACTGGACGGTGCCCTTACTGCGGCATCCAGCACACCATCAGGGTCGCCGACGCCCGTTGCAGCCAACAGTTCCGAGCCGACCGCAACTCCTGGCACCTTCCCGTCAGTCAGCCCGACGCCTGCGCCGACGGAATCTGTGTTGCCTGCTGCAACCCCCAGTCCAACGGCCACCGCGACACCCGTGCCGACGGCATCGGCGAGCCCGGTTGCTACTCCTGTGCCGACGCCTTCACCCGACCTGATCCCGACGCCGACTCCGGAAACCAACGACCTGCTCGGTGTCGTGACAGTCGGAGGTTCCCCACGGCCCGGGGCGCTGCTGCAGCTTTCGGCAGAGGGATTCGCGACCCGCCAGACGGTCAGTGGTCAGGACGGCAGCTACCGATTCGTGGACGTTCCGCCCGGAACCTATGTGCTGGTCGTCAAGGTGAATGGCGCGATAACTGAAACCCGAATCGTGACCGTGAAGTAGGAAGAACCAGATGAAGACCCCGACACGCATCCTGGCTGCTCTTGGCGCCGCAGCGACGCTTGTCGCCTGCAGCGTCCCCTCGACGGGTCCCTCGGGACGACCGGGTGTCGAGGTGACGGCGACAGACCCTTCGCTCGCAGCAAGTACAGACATGGTTGGCAACCGGATCAGCGGCACCGTAAGCCTGCGCGGCATGGGCGCGGCTGCCGGCCTCGAGGTCAAGGTCTACGCCGCCGAGTCCGGACCGCAGATGCCGCACTGGACGACGGTGACGGACGGGACGGGACACTTCGAGGTCAGTGTCCCGGCGGGAAGCTACAACGTGCTCGTGCGCAAGCCCGGCAGCAACCTGGCTGCGGCGCGCTTCGGGGTGCAGGCGAACACGGTGGTGGACATCGACCTGGTGCCGACGGGCGAGATCCGAGGCAAGGTCGTGACCAAGGACGGTGTGGACATGACCGGAACCCAGGTCCTTGTTCCCGGCAGCGACCTCTCGGCCTGGACGGATGCTGAAGGCTCCTTCGTGCTGGGGTCGGTGCCCTTCGGCAGCTATACGCTGGTGGCCCGGCGACCGGCCGAGCGCATCCTGCCACGGGCTGTGCTGGATCAGGGAATATCGCCCCTGGTGACGGTGGAGGCGGGGACGATGGCGCCGGTAACGGAAATTCCGCTGGTTTGGGATGATCAGGCGACAGCAAGTATCGGTGCCTCTGGCGGATTCGAGGATCAACCCCTTGAGGATCAACCCCTTGCAGTGGAATTTGCTCCACATCCAGCGGCGCTCGTCTATCGTTTGACGGTCTTGGACGACGAGGGAATGTTGTTGGGTCAGGCGACGGGCAGTGCGCCACCCCTCGCCATCTTTGGCCTTCCGGCTGGTTTGCACTGGTACCATCTGAGTTACTCCGTGACAAACGGCATCGCAGGTGCTTGGGCAATCTCCAAGCCTCGTAAGGCCGAGGTCTTTGGCCCAAGACCTGCAGATTTTGCCTTGATTAACCCCGGTACTTTCGTGATGGGCGAGGCCGGTTCGACCAATGTAACCCAGTCGGTGACGCTGACTCAGGGCTTCTTCATGCAGAAGACCCACGTGACGCAGGCACAGTGGCAGACGCTGATGAACGACAACCCGTCTTTCCGAGGGTGTGCCGATTGTCCCGTCGAGCAGGTGAGTTGGTTTGATGCCATCGGCTTTGCCAATGCCCTTTCCCGGAAGGGGGGCCTGCCCGAGGTCTACAATGCCGACGGTTCCCTCAAGTCGGGCAGCGATATCTATGCAACCACAGGTTATCGCTTGCCGACGGAAGCCGAGTGGGAGTATGCCTACCGGGCCGGGACGACAACACGCTGGTACAACGGCGACGATGAAAGCAAGGTCGGGGACATCGCTTGGTTCGGTGGCAACAGCGGCTACCGCACCCAGCCCGTGGGACAGAAGCAGCCCAATGCCTTTGGCCTGTTTGATATGGCAGGCAACGTGTGGCAGTGGACGAACGACTGGCATGACAACTACCCGGGCGGTGCGTTGACGGATCCTGCAGGTCCACAGTCGGGCTCGAGCCGGGTCGTCCGGGGTGGGTCGTGGTTCTACGACGCGTCGATCGCGCGGGCGGCGTTCCGCGGCCGCAGCCCCACGGATTACCGCAGCGGCGACGTCGGCTTCCGCCTGGCCAGGTCGAGGCCGTAGGCCGAGGGCTGTCCCTTGACGCTTGAACCCTTGTTCCCTCGGCGAAGCGCGCGTGGCCCGGTCCCGGAGCCGTGCTTGCCGGCCCGGGCCGGGGTGACCTGCCCCCGTTCATCGTCCAACTCAAAACCGGGATTCTTGTTTATGCCACGTGTTGGTGGCGGGTTGCAAACTCCTCTGGCGTGAGGTTGCCGAGGGAGCTGTGGGGGCGTTGTTCGTTGTCGTCCTGGCGCCAAGCCTCGATGAGGTTTCTGGCATGCCGGACGGAACGGAAGTGGTGCATGTTCAGGCACTCGTCGCGGAACCTGCCGTTGAAGCTTTCCACGAAGGCATTCTCGACGGGCTTGCCGGGGCGAATGAAGGCGAGGGTGACGCCCTGCTCGTAGGCCCAGGCGTCGAGGACCCTGCCGGCGAATTCCGGGCCATTGTCGACGACGATGACCTCGGGTTTGCCGCGCAGTTCGACGAGGCGTTCGAGGACGCGCACGACCCTGGCGCCGGGCAGGGAGACATCGACCTCGAGGGCGAGGCATTCGCGGGTGAAGTCATCGACGATGTTGAGGGTGCGGAAGGCCCTACCGCAGGCGAGGGCGTCGGCGGTGAAGTCCATGGACCAGCGGGCATTGGGGCGACTTGCGGGTGGTCTTGTGACCCTTGGCTCGGCGACGCGCTTCTTGCGTTTGCGGCGGCGAACGGCGAGATGCTCGAGTTTGTAGAGGCGGTAGAGCTTCTTGTGGTTCATCCGGTGGCCTTCCCTGTCGAGCAGGACGCCCAGCCGCCTGTACCCGAAGCGCGGCCTTGCGGCGGCGTGATGGCGCAGGCGTTCCCGGACGTCCTCCAGAGATGGTCGCCTTGAGCGATAGCGGTAGGTTGCGGTCCTGAGGCCGACAAGCCCGCAGGCCCGGCGCTGGCTCAGGTGGAGGGATTCCTGCAGGAAGTCCACCACCCGGCGCCGGACCGCGGGCCCTACCAGTTTTTTGAGAGCACGGTCTTGAGGGCGTGGTTGTCGAGCGTCAGGTCGGCGACGAGGGATTTCAGGCGCCGGTTCTCGTCCTCGAGCTGCTTGAGCCGGCCGGCCTGAGTGACGTCCATCCCGCCGTACTTCCTGCGCCAGGTGTAGAAGGTTGCCTCGGACACGCCGAGGTCGCGGCAGATGTCCGGGACCTTGCGGCCCACCTCGGCCTCCTTGATGGCCTTGATGATCTGCTCCTCGCTGAACCTGCTGGTTTTCATCGGAATCTCCTTCTGGGCTTGTGCCCGGGAAATCCTGATTTCAAGTGGGACGGTTTAGGGGGAGCAGGTCAGGATCTCGAGGCCTTCGAGAGTCGCCTGCACTTGCAGGCCCACTGCATCCAGAAGTTCGAGACGGGACCCGCCATCGAATCTCGAAACATGCACCGCGGATACGGTGGCCTGGGGGATCCTGAGGAAGGCCTCGAACGTCTCGAGGCGCTGATGGCCGGACGGACAGGCTGGCCGATGCTGGGTGCATCGGTGGCGATGCAGCCCCGGACGGGATGGATCAACTTCCGCATGCGGGCGATGCTGATGTCCACGGCGGCTTACTCACTCTGGCTGGACTGGCGCCGGGTCGGCCTCTGGCTGGACCGGCAATTCCTTGACTACGAACCCGGAATTCACTGCAGCCAGATGCAGATGCAATCCGGAACCACCGGCATCAACCTGCCGCGCATCTACAATCCGGTGAAGCGGGCGCAGGACCACGACCCAGTCGGTGTCTTCGTCCGGAACTGGCTGCCGGCGCTGGCCCCCGTTCCCGATGCCTGACTTTTCGAGCCGTGGAAGATACCGCCCGACGTGCGCGCCCTGGCCGAACTCAAGTCGGGTTGTCCTAGGCCCGAAACTCTGGTGGATCTTCCGGTCGCGACGCGGGGCGCCAGAGATCGGTTGTTTGCCTGTCGCGCCCGGCCCGAGGTCCGCGCAGGCAAGGCCGCCGTCATCGAGAGGCACGCCTCGCGGGCGCAGCGGCCTGTCCGGATGAACCGCACCACCACAGCCGCACGCCCTACGGAGGAGCAACTGGGGCTTGGGCTCGACTTCGGCGCAGGGACCGAGCCGGTAGAGCCTCCATGCCGGTTCGGACACACTTCGGAACTCGTGGCCGTCTCACCTCGAATTGCCTCGACGAACCTGCTGGTTGATGGTGAAGACATGACAAGCGGTCCTCGCGGGTCTGATCTTCCGGACCCGAAGCCTTCATCGGCAAGTCGCCTACGAATAGGCGGTGACCGTCAGGCCTCCGTGCGGAAACGTCAGGTGGCGCGTCGAAGGGCGCTCGGTGGTGGACAGCACGACGCTGCGCCAGCCTTCATAGGCAGCCAGGTCGAGGCCGGGCCCTGCGATCCGCTTGCCATAGGGCGGGTTGATGACGACCAGCCCTTGATCGGCCGGCGGCGGAGCCTTGAGGAAATCCATCCGCTCGATGATGGGGGAGACCCCGGCCCGGGCCGCATTGTCTCTGGTCACGTGGATGGCGCCGCCGTTGATGTCGCGGGCGAAGATCGGCTGCGGAGCGGGCCTGACCAACTCGTCGGCCTGTTTCAGAAGATACCGCCAGACCCCCTCCCTGAAGGAGGGCCATTGCTGGAAGGCGAATGCGCGGTAGCGGCCAGGGGCGCGGTTCTCCGCGATGAGCATCGCTTCGATTGGGAATGTGCCCGATCCGCACATCGGGTCGAGAAAGGGCTCGCAGCCGGTGTAGCCAGCCCAGAGCAGGATCCCCGCCGCCAGGTTCTCGCGGATGGGCGCACGGGACGTTGCAAGACGGTACCCGCGGCGGTGCAGGTTTTCTCCGCTGGTGTCGAGCGACAGCGTCACGATGTCGTCCTCGGCGCGGACCAGCAGCATGGCCTCGCCGATTCCCGGCCCATCGCCCGCGAGGTGTTGCAGTGTGTCGGGACCCAGCCGTGACTGGTGACTGACGGCCTTCGGGTGGACGCCAGCCGGCGCAAAGACATCCCACCGGATCCTCCCAGCATGCTTGATGAAATCAGCCGGGTGCGACGCCTTGAAGGTCGAAAGCCGCAAGAAGATGCGCGTCGCGCTGCGCAACCACAGGTTGGCTCGGTAGCCGGCCTCCAATTTGCCTTCGAACTCGACGCCACCCGGGACGATCCGCCCCGCGCCGATTTCGGTGTGCAACACAGCCTCGAATCCCGGCGGACATGCCGCGAACCAGGTGTGTACCGGCGCGTGCACGAGGCGCTTGATCGATCGTTCCAGCGGGGTCGTCACACCCCAGTCTAGCCCTTGCCGTCCAACCCGACATCGAAACATCCTCGCCTTGCCACCTTGGCCACCGCAAGGGGCTTCAGCTTGCCTAATCCATCCGAACCTGCACCCTTACGCACAGTTTATCCTTCGCCAAATCGTCCGACTATCAAGACCGCCGCAAGCACCCATCAATTTGGAACGCTCAAAATACGACCGTTCAAAGACTGTTTGAGGCTGGGGGCTCTAATCAATCTCTCTTGTAGAACCAAGATCCGAAAGCTTCGACTGCCTACCTTGCAGATCCCTGAAAGGAGACTGTTGAATAGTTTTGACGATTGCGTCCGAGCCTGATGCGATACGCATGTTATTGACCTGCTCCCCTAAAATCGTCCCACTCCAGATGAAAATTTCCGTTGGGCAAGTCATAGCTTGTAGCCCCACTTTCGTAGAACTTCCTATGGGATGACATGTTCCATCAAGCCACGGCCTCGATGGGCTCCTCCTTGACAGCCCACCCAGCTCTCCCGCCCTCGCAACGTTCCGTCACCAGACCGCACCGAGCTTCATTAAGCCACCATTCAATCTTCCGCATCCCCGTGTTGAAGAATCCATAAGGCCTAAGGCGAGGGGGGCCTTGCCCACACCGCGATGGGGAGAACCGAGGATGGATCCGATCGTGCCGGCTGTCGCTGCTGCCGGAAAACTGACTGCCCGGGAAGTGACCCCGGCAACCGTCTAGGCGGCGGTCTCCGTGGGCAAGACCTCGGGCAAGGATCTCGCCCCGTTCAAGGCCAAGAGCGTCAGGGTCGCCGCGGAGAAGTCGCCGGGCCTCGTGCACTACGTCCTGGCGCAGATGGGCTGGGTCAAGCCGACGGCGGAAGAAGTCAAGCCCATGATCGACACGGCCCTGAGGGAAGCCGACAGCAACCTCTATCCCCGGATGGCCAAGTTCTTCGACCTGCGTGTCAAGAAACTGGCGGACGAGACCTTCGCCTTCGCGGCCAAGGCCGAGAGGGTCGATGCCAGCGTGCCGTACCCGTCCGGATATCGTCCGCTTACGGTTCTGGGGCAGTTCGATCCCACCACCCGAAAGTTCATGCGCCTGCGCACCCTCAACAGGACACCTGCGCCCGGTGAGACCGTGGAGCGCTTCTCCGGGTCGGACAAGCCTCAGCACGTGCCGTGTCCGTTGGGCCTGATCCCGTTCTGAATCCCGCCACATCGCCATCGCGTACGGCATCCGGAGATCAGACGCCGGGCCCACAGGCAATCCTGTCGGCCCGGCGCTGAACCCGACTCAGTTCCGACGCAGTTGGCGCACCTCTCCACCAATCTGCAGCAGGTCCATCTGCGACTTGGCGTACTCCGGGAAGGTCAGCCCGGGACCATCCTGGCGGTTGGTCACGATCTCCTGGCGCTCGGTCCGGACCTGCTGGCGCAGGGCCTTGCCCTCGTCGGCGGTCAGTTGCCCCTTGTTGACGCCGGACGCGATGCGACCGATCAGATTGCCCTGACGCTGAACGAGATTTACTGGCATGGTACTGTCTCCTCCTCGAGTGGTCCGGCAACTCCGTCACCGAACGGCTGGCTACAGGAACGTCATACGAAGCGCCGCTCACCGGACGCTCACCGGGCAGATCCCGGGACACCATCAGGCAGCCGCCCACGGTCGCCCCCCACGCCATGAAGGGCGACAAGCGAGCTGGCGACAAGGCGCGTGCCCCTTGCGACAGGACTTGGCCCTTCGTCGAACAGTACGGGTCATCCGAGAAGATGATTGCGGGCAGCGAGGCCAGCAAGTTCCCGCACCATCCATCGACCGACCGCGTACAAAATCGGGAAGGGAAACCCTCCAGCCGGGAAAGCCCGCCCGCCTCGGACCCTTGGGGATGGCCGCCGCCCCGGTACTTGCCTCGGCAGCTGCACGTGAATCACCTTATCCGCATCGCACGCCCGTGATTCAGGAGGCCAACCGATGAAGGAAGCCATCGCGAACTACCATGCCGCTCAATCTGAGGCCGACAGGACCACCTGCGACACCCTTCTCTCGCTGGTGGATCTCGTGTTGCCGGAAGCTCAGGGCAGGGTCTGGCACGTACACCCGGTTTTCTTTCTCGACGACAACCCCGTCGTCGGCTACAGCGTGCTCAAAGGAGGAGTGCGCCTGTTGTTCTGGAGCGGACAGTCCTTCGATGAGCCTGCCCTGTCCCCCGTCGGCAAATTCGAGGCCGCCAAGGCTCGCCTCGCCCTTGTCGATGACGTCGATGAACGCAACCTCCGTTGATGGCTAGCCAAAGTCCGGGACATCCAGTGGGACTACAAGAATGTGGCGAGAAGAAGAGGAGTTCTGGAACGCCTGCAACAGGATTCCCGATGAGCGTCGGTGGGTCCGAGGCTCCCGAGTAGTTGGCGAAAGATGCGGGAAGGCTGCCGGCCCTGACGGGCTTGCGAGCCGGCTGACGAACGGCTTGGCCGGACATCCAGCTTCACGCGCCTGTTCGCCCAACGACTCCTGCACGCGCTTGCCCATCACCCCAACGCACGAATTGCCTGCCTGCCCAGCACAAGCCGGGCAGGCATCTTGACACCTTGATGACAGGCCAGTAGATCATGGTGCCGCCGCACGGCATCCCTACGTTCCATCATCAGGAGTGCATACGTGAAGATTCTCGTCGCATCGTTGCTTGCCGGTACGTTGGCACTTGGCCTCGGAGCCCGGGCGGACGCCTCGGCTCACGCCCAGAAGGCTGCTCCCCACGCCCACGACCATGGCCACGCCAAGCACGCAACCGAGCCCGCCGTATTCGTCAAGGGCACGCTGGTGGACCATCACGGGATGACGCTCTATACCTTCGACCCCGACGTGGCCGAGTCCGGCAAGAGTGTCTGCAACGACGGATGCATCGCGGCCTGGCCCGCGCTGGTCGCCCCGAAGGACGCCAAGAAGACCGGCGACTTCTCCGTCATCACCCGTGATGATGGCTCCCACCAGTGGGCCTGGAAGGGCAAGCCGCTTTACCTCTGGGTGCAGGACAAAAAGGCTGGTGACGTGACGGGGGACAACTTCAACAAGGTCTGGCATATCGTCAAGCAGCACTGATCGGCCGTCAGGCTGAAAACGGGGTGCAGGGTCTTCAGGTTCCTGCACCCCGTTCTGCCGGGCACCACCCGCGCCGATCTCCCGGACCGCTCGGCGGCCTGTCGGGTACAGCGCTCCATGATGGAAACCCTCCAGGCAGGAAAGCCGGCCCGCCTCGGCCCCATGGGGACAGCCGCCGCCCCGGCTCTGCCTTCGGTCGGCGAGCCGGCAGCAAACCCATGGCCCGTTCGCGACCTGCTCGCCTTGTCCATGAAAGCCAAGGCACCCCATCCGGGTCGCCATCACGATGTGACGGACGACGCGGGCCTCGCCCGGATCATCACGGTAGGCCGACTGGCTTGTGACAGGCTCGATTTGCAGGACTGCCTGTACGCGAATGGCAACAAGTTGAGCAGCGGCAGGGCCATCCTCGCGTGGGCCGGGTCGCCGGACGGCCAACGCTGCCGTGAGATCGTCTACATCCATGCGGCGCATGGCCAGAATTCCGAGCACCTCCTGCTTCGCGGCGGACAGATGCTGGCCGGCGGCCAATCCGTCACAAGGGTGGATCTCGTCCGGCACGACGACGCGGCGTTCTGGGCGGCCCCTGCGGCTGCCAACCGCACCCCGTAGAACGGGGGCCCCGGGTACGTGTTCCCGCCAACAGCCCTTGGCATCATGGTGGCTTGACCCTGAAAGAGGCGATGTCCACGCTACCGCCCGGCCTCTCTTGGGCCATCTGGGCTATCCTGGCCGTGGGCGTCGTCTTGGCGCATCTGAGCATGTGGCGCTGCGCCGGGGACATCCTCCGCCGCCACCACGAATCACGGCCCCTCCGCAGTTTCATTGCCGCCTTCGGCATCCAGATCATCCTGATCTTAGTGGCCGAGGCAATCCGGTCCGCCCAGGCCGACGCCAGGCGCCTCGCTGGCGTGCAGTTGGAGCACTGTGCCCCTCTATCCATAACGGTGCCTGCCGATGGCAAAGGACAAGACCGCGCGTATCTGGACCTCGTGTGCGTCCTTCGACTGTTCACCTTCGTCAGCGATTGGCAAGTCCAGCGCTGGAACGACGAGGCCATCAGGGACGTCAGGGTGCATGGCCGATGCCACGTGGGCAACGTTTTCGAACTCTATGCGCCGGACCGGCATGTCACGCTCAGAGCCCGGCTTTTCGACCAAAGCTCGTTCACGCTCAGGCTTCCTGCCACCTATCCGTCTGTAGAAACTATTTCGCGGCTGAATCCCGGTGACTGCCTGGCTTTCGGTCACGTCCCTAGAGTTGGTGTAAATCCGCCGGCGGCTTGAATACGAAACCACCGCCGTGGTCCTTTCTTAGTTGCGAACACAAGAAGGAGGTCCAAGGCGGTGGCGGAGAAGATCATGACGTTGGGCGATGTTGTCGGCAAGGTGCTGGGCGAGGGTCATGGCGATGCCGTGCGGGCCATGGTGGAGCGCATGGTGCAGCTGGTGATGGAACTCGAGGTGGGCAAGCTGGCCGGGGCCGGCTTGCACGAACGGACGGACGAGCGACGCAATCACCGCAACGGCTACCGGGACCGGGCGTGGGACACGCGTGTCGGCACGCTGGACCTGCGGATTCCCCGGTTGCGCAGCGGCAGCACCATGCCCTCCTTCCTCGAGCCCCGGCG
>Ga0194129_10009854_pt1 | contig 10567 bp, 6 predicted proteins | sample TA2KigCa35mmetaG_FD_150862 | JGI IMG/M metagenome (GOLD analysis project Ga0194129, IMG submission 150862) | Freshwater microbial communities from Lake Tanganyika, Tanzania - TA2015038 Kigoma Deep Cast 35m | ecosystem: Environmental > Aquatic > Freshwater > Lake | place: Tanzania: Lake...
CTCCTTCAGCGAATCGGTATCAGCCGTGACCTTCGAGACAATCTCTTCGGGCCGGGACGCGACCCGCACGAGCGTCACGAGATCGTCGCTCCCCAGCTTGTCGATGACCGCTGATGCCGCCGTCTTCGCTCGATCAAACGCCGACTCTCCGTCCGTTGCGGCATTCATGCTCGCCGAGCAATCAACCAGCAGAAACACATCACGACCACCTCCGGCCCCGCCAAACAGCGCATTCCAATGCCGGATCATCGGCCGAGCACACGCCAAAATCAGAAACAGCAGGAAGAGGGTCCGAAGCGCGGCGATCAGCGCGTCCATGAATTTCATCTTCCGCCGCTGTTGCACGTAGGTGTCGAACAGAAAGCGAAACGTGCTGAGATCCACCGTCCTCAACCGATGCAGCGTCAGCAGGTGCAGCAAGATCGGAATCGCGACCAGCGGGACACACCACGCGAACATGCTGAGATGGACCAGTTCCATGCCGTGAAATCCGTGCTGAGGAGATTGAGGCGGGGTTGCTCGAGTCCGTCATCGGCGAACTCGGGAGGAGACGGCAGTATCAGGCTCGTGGGGCCGGTTTTCAACCGGCTCGGACTATCTCTGGTCGGGCCACTCATCGAGTTCGGGGAGCTTGTCGGACTCCGACAAACGATCTTGGAACACGGCATAAACCAGTCCGACCAAAGCCCCACTGTTAATCAAACGTTGGAGGAAGCTGAGAGCCATGGAGATCAAAGGAAAATTCTCACCACCAAAGTTACCAGCTATCATCGGTATCACTGCGAAAAGCAGCGCGCCAACAATGGTGTTGATCAACATCACGATCAAGCACCACATGGCGGTACTGGCGGCCCCGGTGGCGCGCTGTCGAAAGATGGAGACCATCAACAGACCAACCGCGCTGGCCAAGAGCATTGGCAAACTCATCGCCAGATTCTGAAACACGAAATTCAGATTGTTCGGCATCGCGCGACCTCAGGCGAGTGAAGCAAATCGAGCCGTTTCTATCGCTCCGATTCGACCTTCGCCAGCAGCCAGAATCACTGGATTGGCCGATGCCTCGTTGACCGGCTCAAGGTTGGAACGATATCGTCCGATCCTCGCATCGGGGATTTCTGATTTGTAGCGGCCGGTGGCTGACGCGTCTTGCGTCGGCTCCGATGCGAGGTGAATCGGCCACGGGAGACATAAATGCTGTCCATCGAACACGCTCGAACAACGAACAATTGCCAAGTAATGTCGCGACGAACGGCGATCAAGGCCGGATTCCTTGGCTTGTCGGGCTTGTCGCTCGGCGACTTGTTTCGGTTGCGAGCACACGGTGCGGCGGAGAAGAACGACAAGTCGGTGATCTTGATTTGGCTTGATGGCGGACCGAGCCAGCTCGAAACCTATGATCCGAAACCACATGCGCCTTCTGACTACCGCGGTCCGTTCAGTGCGTTGCAGACCAACGTGCCGGGAATGATCGTTTCCGAAACGTTGCCGCTGCACGCGAAGCTCGCCGACAAGATGGCGTTTGTCCGCTCGGTGCATCACGACAACGGAGATCACTTCGCAGGTGCTCACTGGATGCTGACCGGACGGTTCGGTTCTAACGCGGCCAGCTTGCCGCAGAAGTATCCGGGAATCGGTGCGTACATCTCGAAGCTGCGCGGGCCCAATGTCGCCGGGATGCCCGCGTACGTCGGACTGCCGGCGGCGCAGAGCGTTTACCTCTTCCCCGGCTATCAGGGAGCCGCGTATCTCGGCGCGGCATATAACCCGTTCGATGTGGACACCGAACAGAAATACTTGCACTACACGTCGCAAGTGACGGTTGGTCGCCCGAAGTGTCTCGACAGTTTCGGCAAGGTAGAGTCGGCTCGCGCGGGTGACCGCCAGTCATTGCTCAACGGCCTCGATCAGATCGAGCGGCAAGCCGATCAATCGGGCTTGATGAAAACAGTCGACCGGTATCAGCAGGATGCGTTCTCAATGGTGCTGGGAGGGAAGGCTCGCGAAGCATTCAACCTCAATCTCGAAGACCCGAAGGCGATCGACAAATATGGCAACAATCCGTGGGGCCGCTACACGCTGATGGCTCGGCGGTTGGTCGAAGCGGGAACGACATTCGCCACCGTCGACATGCCCCACTGGGACGATCACTCGAACATCGAAAAAGGGCACGGCGGCAAACTGGAGGCAGTCGACCGCGCCGTCGCCGCGCTGATCGATGATCTCGAGGTGCGCGGCATCCTCGACCGCACGCTGGTCATCGTGATGGGCGAGTTTGGCCGTACTCCGAAGATCAACAACGGCCAACCGGGCATCCCCATCCCGGGCCGAGACCACTGGGGCAACGCGATCAGCGTGATGATGGCCGGCGGCGGCTTGAAGGGTGGCGTGGTTGTCGGAGCCACAAACTCAAAAGCCGAATTCCCGATCGAACGCGCGCTCAAGCCCGCAGATATTCTCGCGACCGTTTACCATGTTATGGGGATCGATCCTGCGACGTCGTTCAAAGACTTTGCCGGCCGTCCGGTGCCAATGCTCGATGAAGGCGCTCCGATTGCTGAGTTAATCTGAAATCTACGCTGGAGACAGTGATGTTCGGCTTCATTCGCGTTGGCTCGCGCCGTTGGTTCCTCCAAACAGGTTTGGCGGGGGTTGGGGGTATGACGCTTCCGTCGCTGTTAAGAGCGAATGAAGCAACCAAGGCATCGGATCGAAAAGCAATCATTCTATTTTGGCTTTCGGGCGGCCCGAGTCATCTCGACATGTGGGACCCCAAGCCCGATGCGCCGCGCGAGATTCGGGGGCCGTTTTCGTCCATCGAGTCGTGCGTGCCAGGTGTTCGCTTCGGCGAGCATCTGCCCAAGCAAGCCTCGATCATGGACAAGCTGACAATCATCCGCTCGGTCGATTGCAAGGCGAGCAATCACACGCCGATCACGATGCAGGCGGGGAACCCGTTGGCTCGACGACTGGACAAAACCAAGGACGGCGACGGATATCCGTCGATGGGTTCGGTGGTCGCGAAGTTTCGCGGTTCGAACGACCCGCGCATGCCGGCGTTTGTCGGGCTGGCTCCCAGTTGGAAAGCGGACGTGTGGGAGTCCGGACACATGGGGGCAAAGTACGCTCCGGTCGATGGTGGTGAACTTGCCGGCCGGATCGCGCTGCCGCAAGGGATTCAGTTGGATCGGCTCGGCAACCGCGATGAACTGCGGCGGCAGTTCGATCAACTCCTGCGAGACCGCGACCGCACCGAAACGATGGCGAACGCCGATCGGTACACGGCTCAGGCGATGGACCTCGTCACGTCAGGTCACGCGGCGAAGGCGTTTGATCTCAGCCAAGAAAAAGACTCGTTACGAGACGCCTACGGCCGCGATTCGATCGGCGAGAAGGCACTGCTCGCGCGACGACTGGTTGAGGCAGGAGTGTCGTTCGTGTTGGTCAGTGCGCGCTGGGGCTACTTCGACAACCACGGCGACAACGTTCCGCCGTGGGGTGGCATCGAGAAGGGACTTGCTCCGATTCTGCCGACCGTCGATCGCACGGTTTATCACCTTGTCACCGACCTTGCGCAGCGCGGACTGCTCGACCAGACGCTCGTGCTGATGATGGGTGAATTCGGTCGCGGGCCGATCATGACGAAGGATGCCGGCCGCGATCACTGGCTCAACTGCATGAGCATGATTCTCGCTGGCGGCAATTTGAAGCACGGCCAAGTCATCGGCAGCACCGACTCGCGCGGCTACGACATCAAAGACCGGCCCGTGCGACCGCAAGATCTCGCGGCGACGCTGTTCAAGTACGCGGGGATCGACCTGGCATCCCATTGGGTCAATCCGCAGGGCCGGCCGATTCCGATTGTCACCGAGGGTGGACAGCCGATTTCTGAGTTACTGTAGGCCAGCCTTTTCAGGTGGATCCGATCGGCATGCGACTCGGATTTTCAATTCGGCTCAGACTCGAAAGCCTGACCTAATCGCCGACCACGAATACGGTCATCGAACGTGGGCCGTGAGCGCCGATCACCAGCGACTGCTCGATGTCGGCGGTCTTTGACGGGCCGGAGATGAATGCCCCGAAGCGCGGCGTGTCGAACGACAGGCGGCGATACGCCTCGTGCATGTTTGACACGATGTCGCTCACTGAGACCACCAGCGCCAGATGCTGAGCGATGAAGTAGATCGCCCTCTGCTTCACGCCGTTGTCGCTGACCCACACGGCTCCATTTTCGGCGACAGCGAACTGACCGGGCAGAATCGCGAAGTCGATGTCTTCGGTCGCGTGCGGATCGTCAATCAGTCCCAGGTCCGTGTTGCCCTGAACTCCCGCGACCTGCGAGACCCTCTTCTTCGCATCCCGCCATTCGGAAATGGAGGACAGCTCGCAGTTCACCGCCACCGTGTCGGCAACCATGACGACTCTGCCGCCGACCGATTCCAAAACTGAGGCGAATTGCGATCGAACATCGCTGAACTGAATCCATGGCTGATCGAGGCTGGGGAGCGGAGCTTCGGGGAGGTGGTGCCGGCGAATGGCGGAAAGGATCTTGGCTTTGGCGTCAGTCATTTTGAGTCCGGCTGTCTCGACAAGAAACGGTACTACGGCTGTCGGTCATCGGCATTCGGTGAACGGCCGATCAAAACAGCACGCGGGTTTGCAGGAATTCGAGCAACTCTCGCAGCCAAACGTAACCCAGCGAGTGTCGCCCGCAGTCAAGTTTGGCGATCACGCTGGAACCAGGACGCAAATCAGGAATCTCTTTCGGATTCAACGTGACCTTCGCGAAGGTGGAAAGTTCTCCATCTTGATCCAGATCGGTCGCGAGGTTCACGGTGTCGAGTTTCGCTGAGTACGTCGTCTTGGGCGACATGCGAAACAGAAAACGGACGGGCAAACCGTTCAACTCTTTCGCAGCGGCCTGAGCGGCGAGCACATGACGGACATGCCGGTCCGGGATCCGCAATTCAATTTCCCACGGTCCGGCGGGATCGACCACTTGCATCAGCAATTGACCTTGTCGCACTGGCCGCGATTCCAACGAACGGATCAAGTCCCAGCGGACGACCTGTCCGGCAAGCGGCGCCTGCAGCGTCAATTCGCTGATTCGACGATTCACGATTTCGAGTTGGCGATTGAGGCTCGCGAGCGACTGCTTCAACTCTTCCTCGTCCGCCGCGAGTTGTCCGGCACTCGATGAATTGGAGCCACGACGATCAGGATCGCCGCGCGAGGCTCGGACAGCCGCCAGTTTCGCGTTCGTCGTCGCGATCTCACCGCGAACACGTTGCTCTTCGAGATCCAGTTCCGGGTTTCGCATCACGGCAAGCGTTTCACCATCGACGACTTGAGCCGCGTTGCCGACGGCAACTCGCGTGATGATTCCGTCCGCCGGAGCGTACACCGACCGTCGTCGAGCCGGTTGCACTTGGCCGTGAGCTTCCAAATCCAAGTCGGCGGGAATGATTGCCAACGCGAGCACCACTGCAGTGATCGCAATGGCGATCGTGCGTGCTCGACGCGATTGAGCCAATGACTTCCATCGCATCAAGCGGCCGCCCAGCCCGTGAGCCTCGAAGGCCGCCGCATTTGCCAACGCGGTTGCCGCATGCCGGCAAACTTCCGCGACTCCGTCGTAATCGGGATTGACCGATTCCGTGCCGAAAGACTCCAACACGATCGCACCGTGCGCACCTTCCCAGGAACCGGGCTTCGGGCCAAGTGGTTCCACTCGCACACGAATTGACCCTGATTCCAGCAAGTAGGCCTGAGCGGCTTCATGTGCCTGTTCGGCAGTCGTCCACGGCAACGAAGTTCCCTGTCGACCAACTTCGAACACAAGCTGCTCGATGGCGCGACTGGCATTTGCGCGACGATTCAACTCTTGAACCGCGGTCGCAGACTCCAAACGAAATCCGGACGCATCCGCCAGCAACACACTGACGCGATCGAGACAAAGTGCCGTCGCCCCGTCATTGGCCAAATCAAGAGCGATGCGTCTGCGTTCCAACGTCGAGTGCAGCGTCTGACACAACCCAGCCACGCGATCTCGCTCGACCGACACCGAAAACATCCGCGTGAGCTGTCGGCCTCGATGGAACTCCACGATGACCGCTGCCACCGCCGCAACGATCTCGGCAATGTTTTCGCCACGTGGGGCTGCCGTCGGCAACCGCACATCGATCGCCAGTCGCAGTGCCGGAGCCACGGACACGCAAGCGATGCACCGAGCAAACTCCGTCGGATTCGGCCAGCGGCCACCGACACCGGGAGGAACGATCACCGTTCGATCCGTTTCCAAACGCCCGACAGGTTCCACGAACGCCGCATTGCGATCCACGACAGAGTTGCCCTGTGTGTCGAAGAGCAGTGACACACTCTCCTCGCGAATGGACCACGCCGCGACACTGTGGGCTTCCAAAATGTCTGACAACTCACCCAGCACCTGACCGTAGTACTCGGAGGGTGCCACCGGCGTTTGCCCCAAGGTTTCGGCGTGCTCCAACAGACCGTCGACGCGGATCATCTGCGAAGCGGATTGGATGACCGGTTCGGGTTGGTTGGGACTATTCATCACGACTGCCAAATGCTCGATTGCAACGTGTCTCTGCTGCGGCGGCGAACGGTAAGCCTTAGCCAGAACTGATGCGAGCCGTCGTGACGAATTCCCCACGACCGGCTGTTTTTGCATGAGCTCCGGTAAATGGCGGCTCACCCCAGCTTATTCAAATTCGCCGCTTCCCCTGGATTAACGGTGTCCTAAATCAGAAAAGGTTTCACTAACAGTTTTAACCGGCAGAATCGAAATATTTTCTCTAATCGTCAAAGTCAACCGCCGATTCTTAGACCGTGGGATACTCGCAGTGACTGCGTGCGATCTTGCGCGCACTTGTCACTACCGATGGATTCAGTGGGGTAGCCTCCTCCCTAGTCCTGGAAACGGCTCGGATGACTGTCAGCTTCGGAAGTAATCGATCGACAACGACGCCGTGCCGCTTTGCGGTTCGGCGTGCTGCCGCGTTGTTGATTCTTTCAGCGACGTTGTCGTGCTTCTTGGGTTGCGCTTCATACGACACTTACAAAAAGACGGTTGGCAACGATACCAGTGAAATCGACACCGTCACCGCGGAAGCCGAAAACCCGATTCCCGATGTCTATCAGGCCGTTTACTCATCCGCCCCGATTACCTCAAAATCGCTGCGGGACGGCCAAGAGATTCAATATCGCGACGTCTCTGTCGGCGAAGTGTTGCAGATCGCCTTGGAGCACTCGGAAGTTTTGCGTGAACTAGGTGGCACGATTCTTCGAACTCCGGAGGCCATCCGCACGCGCTACACGGCCGGTTTGCAGCAGACGGACCCACGCTTCGGCACGCATGCCGCTTTGAGTGCGTTCGACGCGCAGTTCAAGGGATCGGCGATGTTCAATCGGAACGACCGCATCTACAACAACTCGTTCTTCGCCGGCGGCATCAACTCTTACATGCAAGACCTGCACGAGTACCGGGCCGAGCTTTCCAAACGAGCCGCCACGGGTGCGCTGTTGGTCTTCCGAAATGTGTCCGAATCTGATCTCAACAACGCACCTGGCAACTTGTTTCCCGGTGCTTGGAATTTCTACACCGAGGGCGAGGCTCGACAACCGTTGCTGCAAGGCAGTGGGTTGCAGTTCAATCGCATCGCCGGTCCCAGTGGCGCGCCGGGCCTTTACAACGGGATCCTGATCGCCCGAGTCAATACGGATATCACACAGACAGACTTTGAGATTGCGGTACGAGACTACGTCAGCAACGTGGTCAACGTGTATTGGGATTTGTACTACTCATACCGGGACTTGGACGCTCGTCGCCGAGCCATGCACACCGCGTTGGAATCGTGGCGAAAGGTCAAGGCGCAGGTTGAAGCCGAAGGTCTCTCGGCCTCGAAAGAAGCTCAGGCTCGGGAGCAATACTACCGCTTCAAACAAGAAGTGGATGACTCGCTTTCCGGCCGACTACTGCAAGGCACTCAGACTCGCAACGGCAGCACCGGTGGAACGCTGCGAGCCAACAGCGGCGTGCAAGTCAACGAGCGCCGCTTGCGACTGATGATCGGACTGCCGATCACGGACGGCACACTGCTGCGACCGTCACAAGAACCGGACGAAGCCGAGGTCGTCTACGACTGGGAAATCCTCATGCAAGAGTCGTTGGCTCGGCGGCCGGAGTTGCGACGTCAACAGCTCAAGGTCAAACGCCGCGAGATGGAATTGCTGGCCGCGCAGAACTTCGTCATTCCACAATTGGATGCCATCGGCCGTTATCGTTTCCGAGGCTTTGGCGACAAACTTATCGACCACAACGGGCCACAGGGAGGTGGCACACCGGTCTCTGCACTGGGAAATCTTGCAACCTTCGAACATCAAGAATGGATGCTGGGCCTCGAGTTCTCAATGCCGATCGGATTTCGTCAAGGTCATGCCGCCGTGGCGAACGCTGAACTCGCCCTCTGTCACGAACGAGCCGTTCATCGCGAGCAGGAACGTGAGATCATCCATGACCTCAGTAATGCACTGTCCGATGCGGTCCGAGCCTTCGAATCGTGTCAGAACAGTCTCAATCGTTACATCGCCTCGCGTGAAGTGCTGCTGGCGCTGGAGGCTGAAGAAAAGAACGGCCTGCCCATCGACATCGACCGCATTCTGGACACGCAACGACGCGTCTTGGAATCCGAGATTCGTTATTATCAGTCGCGGACCGAGTACGCCATTTCTCAAAAGAACGTGCAACTCGAAAGGGGTGCCCTCGCTGGTGAAAATGACTTGTGGATCATCGACGGAGCCGACTCGTCGGCCGGCGGATATCAGCCAATTACACTGCCAAAACAACTGCCGCCGGCTCCGGAACCGGCAGTCGACGATGCAAAGCCGACGCCCCAATCCGACGGCGCCAAACGAATTCCCGACGTGGATCCTGCGGTTGAACCTGTTTCGATAAGGGAGCGCTCGGCCGGTCCGACACCTTCCGAGAAGTTGGCGATTGCCAGGTCACTGATGCCGCAAGTTCACCACGACCTGGCGAAAGGCGATGTCGTAGCGGCACGCGAGAAAGCTGAGCAGGCCGATGGCATCAACTTTGCCGACACCGTCTTCGATGAACGACCGGATCAGCTTCTGACGGAAATCGATCGGCCAGAGAATGACACAGGCGATGGTAAACCTCGCGTTCGAAGTCTCGCAAAGACAACGAAGTCGGACGAGACATCCGCCAGAAATCTCCACACCAAGAACAAGATGCAACCCGCATCAGGCAAAGAAGGAGTTTTGCCTGCTCAGGATTTGGAGTACTCGCCAACTGAGCCGGCAGACGACGCAGAGGTTGTCGTACCGCAGCCTCCCGAACTCGACGATTCCATCGCTGTGCCACCGGAGCCAGTCTTCGATGATGATTCGCCGATCCCGTCGAAACGAAACTTCGGCGACGCACTGCTCGTGCCGTCCAACTCAGACGATGAAGATGACGAAACGTCGGATGCACTTGGGGACAAATAGCGACTCGGCGTTCGCTGGCATTTTCCGCTTCGCTCTCAGACGATCCTGGCAATTGGCGATTTGGCGTTCAATTGCGAGGAGCACCCCATGCGGCGGTCTGTGATTCTCACGGTGTGTCTGGGCTTGTTCAGCATTCAGCAAGTACGAGCGGATGATCCGCCGAAGTCGGTTGATCCGCGACTTAAGGTTGAACTATTTGCCGAGCATCCGCAGATCGTCACACCGACGGGGCTCGACATTGATCATCGCGGGCGAGTCTTCGCGATCGAGAGCAACACGCACTTTCCGCCCGAAGGCTACAAGGGACATCCGACCGACCGAGTGCTCGTGATGAGCGACACCGACGGCGACGGTAAGGCCGACAAGATCTCGGTCTTCACGGACGGGCTGAAGTTCTCGATGAGCGTCGCGGTGCGACCTCTTTGGTATCCGGTGCCTGTGGCAAAAGAGGCACCTGCCCCGAAGCAGTCGGTTTATGTCGCGACGCGCGCTGAGATCTTCCTCTTTCATGACGATGACGGCGACGACAAAGCCGATCGCAAAGAGTCGATTGTGCGGCTCGACACGCAGGGGAATTATCCGCACAACGGACTGGCCGGCATTGCGATTGATGCGCTCGGCTGGATGTACTTCGGGTTCGGCGAAAATCTGGGGGCCGACTACAAGATCATCGGTTCGGACGGCACGACGCTCAGCGGGGGCGGCGAGGGTGGCAACATTTATCGGTGCCGGCTGGATGGTTCGAAGCTGAGCCAGATCGCGACCGGGTTTTGGAATCCGCACGCGAGCTGCTTCGATGCGTTCGGGCGGCTCTTCACTGTGGACAACGATGCCGACAGTCGCCCGCCGTGCCGCTTGCTGCATGTGATTCGAGGAGGCGATTACGGCTACCGCTTCCGCAACGGCCGCAAAGGTCTGCACCCCTTCACGGCGTGGAACGGCGAGATTCCCGGCACGCTGCCGATGGTCGCGGGGACCGGCGAAGCCCCCTCCGGCATCGTGGCCTACGAATCGGACGGCCTGCCGGAGGAGTATCTCGGCA
>Ga0194129_10009855_pt1 | contig 10566 bp, 12 predicted proteins | sample TA2KigCa35mmetaG_FD_150862 | JGI IMG/M metagenome (GOLD analysis project Ga0194129, IMG submission 150862) | Freshwater microbial communities from Lake Tanganyika, Tanzania - TA2015038 Kigoma Deep Cast 35m | ecosystem: Environmental > Aquatic > Freshwater > Lake | place: Tanzania: Lake...
GCTCTTGCATATCCAAAACGATCTGCAAAAGACATGATTTCTTCAACCCAAAATTGTGGCACCGCAAAACCGCCCTGTGCATTTGTGCCTGTGTTGAAGTTAGCACGTGTCACATATTTTTCATTGGCTCTGTTTGCAATGTCTTCTGCTTCACCAATCTTTCCTTTGGTTATTGCAGTGATGTAATTACCAACGATGCGTGCCTGCTCATTCTTCTGGTCATGGTCTGCTTTGACCTTTACATATCCAACTTGCGGTGCATTCATTGGATTGATGTTTCTAATTTTCTCTGTTGCGATTTCATTCGCACGGGATTCGATTGCTTTTGTCAAATCCTCTTTTGTTGTTGTTATGATATTGCTGTTCATTGATTGTCCTTTTTGATTGATTCCAAAATTTCATCTGCTGTCAATTTCTTAATTGTTGCAATTGTGAAACCACGCTCTGTGTTGATTGCTTTTGTGATTTTCTTATTGCCTTCGTTAATCATTCCAACGCCTTCCATAATCAATGCCATTGTTGTTGCACTGATTTTTCTTCCGGCACGGGTTTCCAATTCAGGTGATTTGTATTCATCATATCCTGCTTCGGGTGCTGTTGGCTCTGCTGTTGCAGGTGCAGGTTCAACTTGCGGTGCAACTTCTGCTGTTGCATCAGGATTCAAAATGGATAGCACTTTTTCTGCCATTGCCATTGTTCCTTCTTCTGCTGCTTGTGTTGCCAATGCTTCATCAATTGCCAATTCTTCTTTCAAGAATAGCAATGCTGCTTCTTGAATGACAGGTAGCAATTGTTCTTGGATTGCAACAACTTGTTCAGGTGTTAGCATTCTTTTGATTCCAATTCGTTTCAAAATCTGTTTATATGTTTTTTCTTGCTGATTCTCAAATGTCTTTTTGATGAGTGCATCCCTATTTGCAGGGATTGTGACAATGCTGAATTCAACCAATTCAGATTTGGTATATGTTGTAACTTTGTCACCTTCAATTGTCTGTTCTGTTTGTTCAATCGGAATGATGCCAACACTGACTGCATTGACAAATCCATTCTTGATTTTGTCATTGATCTTACATGCTTTTTCATCATTCATATCCAATTGGATTGTAGCTTCTAAATTTTCACCATTCAGGAAAAAGCCAAGACATTTCCCTATTGGCAAATAGTCTGATTTGTGATTTATTAGCACGACAGGATTGCTCATGTATGCTGAATAATCAATGCCGGATGGCACAATGATGGTGCCGTATCTATCCACGTCAGGTGTGCTGATTGTGAATGACCATATGCCATCATCTTTTGGTTCAGTGTATTCATGCTCTGCATCATAGCCATCACGCTTGACAAGAGTGAATTCACGGTGGATGATATTACTCATTGAAATTCCTTTGTTTTGTTTTGCCTGCTCTTTATCTCTGATGTTTTTTGACCATACAAATCCCGCATCACCACCCCACAATCCCCATGCAACGCGACCTGCCGATGGGTAGCCTTTTTCATCAGGTTCAAATCCTTCTGCTTTTTTGTCAACTTCATGCCGTGCAAAAAAAGAATACATGCGAATCACAGTATCATATGATAAGTTTTCACCTGCCACAATTTGTCTTGCACGAATCTTTCCAACACGCGTACCACCACGCCTGCCTTCATCAACCCAATCAAGAGCACGCTGTGCTTCGATCTTCATGCCTTTTGTTGGTTTATACCCTGCCATGATTATTGCACCGGAAAAAGATAGCATCTGCACCTTACTACATTTGATGCTTTGACTGTCGTGCCACCTTGTGATTCACCTGCCGGTCTGTCAATCAATGAGCCGTCACCAAATTTGAACCATCCAAGTTCATTTTCAACTTGTCCATCAATCGCTTGGTGTGATGGTCTCACTTTTCCATCTCTTTGTGAATTCCACATTGATTTAACTTTGAATGATTTGAACACCGACTTTTGTGTTCCTGTGGTCACTGATGTTGCTGTTGTTTGTGCAATCATTTGCACACGTGATGTTGAAAGTGTTTTGAATTCTCTTTGCAAAATCTCTTCAATCACTTCTTTTGGTTGTGTTGCGTTTTCTGCAATTTTTTCAATGACATCCTGCTTTATCAAATCCATAGAATCACTCACGGATGCAACAATTTTTGCATTCAATTCCCTTGACATGCTTTGCAATTGCTGTCCAAGTTCACCTGTCAAATCCTCTTTGCCCATGCCAAAATCTTTCAAGACCTTTTGAGTGATTTCATTGGTGGCACTATTGACAACCTTTTGCAATTCCTGTTCCTGCTTCGGTGTCAATCCATAGGAAACAACAGGTTCAGTTTCATTCTTGACTGCTTCAAATGTTTCATTACTAAATTCATTGACAAATGATTTGACAATAGTTCCAAGTTTGCCGGATATTGCCTGCGCCATTTCATCATATTGACGCCATGATTCTGCTTTTGCTTCTGCTGTTTGCATAGGGAATGAACGTGGCACAATAGCCATTTTTGCCCCCTGCAATCCTTTCTGTTGAACGGAAGGTGTCGAAGGGATATTCACTACTGTATCAATCGGAACCAAGCCATTGACAAGCATTGCCACATCACCACCATTCACGGAATCATATCCCCTTTCCCGTCTTGCATCATTGATTGTTTTGATGCCATATTTGAGTTCAAATTCTTCTTGTTTGATTTGGCTGTCAATATCCACAAATTGATAGGGCTGTGCCTGAATCAAGACATCATCTTCGAAACGTCTGAAATGCCTTGTTAATTCTTCTGCAATGTAAATTGCAACAGGATCAATTGTCTGCTGTCTGAAAACTGCATATTGCACTTCTGCTGTTGCACGATTTTGGAATTCTCCTGTGAGCATTCCCGATGGCACTCCAAACACCTGTGCAATCTGTGACCTGACATCTTTGCTGACTGAATCATATGAAATGCCAATTTGCATTTCAGGTGGTAAATTGATTGCCAATCCACCTGACAACAAAGCACGCAATTTATAGTTTGGCAACGCCTCATTCCATTGCTCTTTCAATGACTGCCATAACTCGCTATCAACATTTTCTGATGAAGTGACAACCAATGGTGGCACTGCATTGTTTTCAAATAGTCTTTGCAAATAGTCTGACACCTCGCCATCTATATTTGCATATGGCAATACTGCTGATACCAAACCACGCCCAAAGATATTCATGCCAATAAGTTCATCCGGCTTTGCTGATGATGGAAATATATTTGCAATATGACACACCTCTTTTTCAGGCAATTCAAATGCACCATCATTCGCGGATTGATAGATATATTTTTTGATGAAATTATCACCACCCCTGACAACTCTCATGCGTGTTGGATTCAATACCCATGTTTGCAATGGCACATCATGACCGAGTGTTGGTGTCCATAGAAAAACATTGCCATTGACATCGAACCAATTTGAAATGCCTTTCATGATTTGTGAATAAGTGAAATAAGGATTTGGATTTGACATGAGTCTATTAACCCAATGACTATTTGCCAATTCTTCCTTTTCCCAATTCAATTCCCTGTATGATTGCATATCAACTGACATGAGTCCATTGGCTCTCATTTGCAAGCAAGCAAAGACAGTTCCATATGCTGATACCTGCAATTCATTCCCTGACATTTGTGATGTCATTCCCCTGCCATCATTCAGGTATGCAATTGGTGATTTGTCACGCTTCGCAGCAATGCCACCTGCTATGAATTTTACTCTTTCAAGAATGTTGTTGTAAACTGACATATCAAATTCCTATACATAAACAGATGGAGTTTTCCGAATCGCACTGAATGCCATTGACAATGCATCAATCATATCATCATGTCTGTCTTGTTTCGTGCCTGTAAATGACAATAGTTCTTCTGTGAATTCAGGCATCAAATGTGGCACATGATATACCAAGCCTCTTTCGTATTTTGCTTCGATCGGTTGAAACCGAATCATTTTGTCTTTTGTAGATGGAATGCCAATCACATTCATTTTCGTGTTCCTTTTGAGTTCTTGCACCAACCATGCCTGTGCTTGATTTGATTCAATGGCAACAACTTTTGGCTTCCATTTGTTTTCCATTTGCACAATCTTTTCACCGATCTCTACAAATGACCATCTGCCACGAATCATGTCAACAATCACAATTTCCTTTTTCGCTGTGATGCCAATGACACATATTGCAGTGTAGTCTGCATTTTCCTTTTCACTGATTGCCAAATCCACGCCAATATAGTATGCCTGTGACTCCAATACATTTGATATTCTAATCCATTCTCTTTTGACTTTTGCTGCATCCCTATCAACATATTCTGCCAAATATTCCTGTGCAAATACAATTGATGGCAATATTGTTTTTTGTCTTTCAATTTCACTTGCGTCCATCAATGGATTCTCATATGTTGTATAGTGAAATGACTTCCAATCATCATATGTATTTTCAAAATTGTCAAGGTGGTGAAAATGATTCTTTCCTTTTGGTGTTGAAAAGAAATATGAATCACCTTTGTAATCAGTGAGCATTGGACTTAATACAAAATTCCAATCATCTTCTGCATTTTCACAATGTGCCCATTCATCACAAATAATTCTATGGTATTTGTTTCCACGCAATGAATCAGCACGCCAAATGCCTTTCAAATACAAATACGAATCACCAAGCCGGATTTCACCTTGCTTGCATTCAGCACCAACTTTCAAAAACATTTGCTGTGCTTCGTGTTCTCTTCCTTTCAATTCTTCATTCGATGGTGCCGTGTATAGCACCTTGCTTCCTTTGTTTTGTGCCATTGTTTCCAATGCCAATGCAAATGCCAATGTTGATTTGCCCCATCGCCTGCCACATCTAATTGTGTTGAACCTTTTTCGATTCATCAGCACTTGTTTCTGTGTTGGATGCAATGAAACATCAACCTGCATTCAAATCATTCCATTTGATTACCAATGAATCTTTGTCCTGCTTCTGTTCTCTTGGCGTTCCTGATAATCGTGCTGCTTCATCATCCGTTGCAATCAATTTCATGAGTGCAACTTGCAATGTGGCATTGTCTGATTGATACCACTTTTTACGCATGTTGGATTTCATGCTGATTCTATTTTTGTCCAACAATCTTTTTATTGTGTCGTATTCATCGGATTTCACAGGAAAGAAATTGTAGAAAGTGTCGCGATGGATAGGCAATAAAGATGTGACATCATCAATGAAAATCAAGTGATGTTTTTCAATAAGTTCCAATGCATCTTTCAATATTTTCTTTTTATCGTATGCCATTACTTTGATAGCCATTGCAAATAAATTTGATGTGCAATCTGTGCCGTCATAACAGGTGGAACAGACATACCAATCAAATACTGTGTGTCAACTGATTTGAAATTGTAATCCATAGGGAATGTGCCGATCTTGCACAAATTGTTTGCTGACAGTCTCTGTGGCTTTACCGGATGCAATACTGCGCTTCCTGCATCAGCAACTATGGTGTTTGGGGTTTTATCATAAGACAGTTTTCTGCATCCAAAATAATTTCCCTTTGAATGAACCTTAGACATGTTTTCACCTGCTTTTGCTAAATGCCATAATTCACGCAATTCAAATCGTAATTCTTTGCCGTTGCTTCCATCGTCAATGTGCCTAAATAGTATTGCATCTTCATTAAAATTCAAATCTAATTTTGGATATTGTAAATCTTTTCTTTTGCACACAAAGAATACCCTTTCGCGCCTTTGTGGCACTCCCATTGATGCTGCATTCAAAAGAAACAATTGCACATCATATCCGGCATCAATGAATGATTCTTTAATTTTTTTGACATATGATTTTGCATTGCCTGAAATCAATCCTTTCACATTTTCAGCAATCACTACTTTTGGCTGCAACTTTTTTGCAAGTTTTATGTAATCAAAAAACAAATCATCAAGTCTTTGTTTTACTTGACCTTCTGCAAATACTTTTTTTTTGCCCCAATCTTTTTCACGACTTCCTGCCATGCTGAATGATGAACATGGTGGACTGCCATCAAGCAAATCAAGATTGTACAATTCGTCAGGATATTCATGCAAATTTGCAAAGTCTCTGATGTCTTGTGTGTATAGGTATTTTGGATTGTGATTTGCCTTGTAAACATCCGCAATCTTTAGATCGATTTCAACACCGCCTAAATGATTGAATCCTGCTAATTTATACCCCATTGTTGAACCGCCACCACATATGAAAGTGCCAAATACTTTCAATCCATGATATTCAATTCCCTTTGCAGGATATCCATCAGACAAGTTCCATTTGTACGGAAATTTATGCATCAATCATTTCCCAATAATTTCCACACTGCCTGTTCCGGTGTGGATGCTATTTTTGACAACTGCTCTTTGACAATCCAATATTCTTCTGATGTGTAATTCAGTTTTATTGTCATTTGTTCATCAAGTGCATCAATGTCTATTTCTTTATTCTTTTCAGAATAATCAACATCAACATTCACAGGCAATTCCAATCCCCAATCCTGCAATTCAATTGCATCCCATTCATTTGCCAATTGTTCATGATTCCATTCACCAAACGACAGATTGTCTTTAATGATGAATTCCTTTTGCTTTTGTTCATCCCAATCAACAATTTCAACATCTACCTCTTTGATGCCTGCTGATTGCAATGCCTTCAATCTCATATTGCCACCAAGTACAATCATATCAGGTGTGCATACTAATTTCCTGACAGATAGCATTTCAGGGAATTCCTGAATGCTCTTGACAAGTTTCTTGAATTGTTCATCTCGAATCACTCTTGGATTGTTTGGATTCGTTTTGATGTCTTTGATTTTTACTATCATCGTGCCATCCCTAATATGCCTATTGCCAAACCAACAACGAATGAAGAAACAATCCATGCAATGTCTGTTTCTTTTTCAACCTTTTCCACATTGATTTCCTTGACAATGATTGAATCCGGTCGTGGTTTCACAACCATTGAAAAAAAGGATTGTGACAAAGGATTGTGCGAAAATGCAACATTGATTGTGTCACCTGTGGTTGTGATGACTGAATCTGCCTGTGCAATGAATGCTGAATCACATGGAATTTGCTTCGTCAAATAGATTGTATCTTTGAAAGGTATCAAAATTGACTTCACACGCACATCAGGTTTGACGAAAACCTCGCGGGGCTGTATTCTTACCTTTTCTACTGTATCGTGCCTTACAATCGATTCCTGTGCCTTTTCTTGACATCCACTGCCTAATACATAACCAAGCAGCATTGTCAATGCCATCATTCCCAAAACAAGCCAATGGAGTGTCTTTGTCATTTCAGCACCTTTCCATCCTGAATTCTGATGTTTTGGAATTCGGAATCTTCATGACAAATGGCAAAACCGTGGTTGCTTTGTGAATATGGCATGTATGCTCTTTTGAGTTTTGACAAAGTTCCAATGACATCACACCTGATGAATTCACCTTCCAATGTTTTCTTTGTCATTGTTTGTGTCCTGTGCAAATGCCCCATGCATGTATTTGCTAATGTTTTGTTCAGCAACGTTGTTGCAGGAGATTGACCGCCATTTACTTTGATTTCATGACCATGTGCAATCCAAGTGCCATTGCAAAGCATCAATTGATTCGAGTCAACAAATTTGATGCCCTTTGCATCCAATTCCAACAATGATTGCCATGAAACAAGTCCGGCAAATTGATCGGCTTTTTCTTGTATGTATCTTTCAAGTCGGTTTTCATGATTGCCGACTTTGAAATACAATATTGCTTTTGGAAAAGTAGCACGCAAATTGTCAATGAAGTTTCTTGCCAATTGCAATTCAGTCGTGAATTCAATGTCATCTTTTCTTTTTGCCCATCGTGACAATTTATGCGCATCAATTGTATCGCCATTTAGCACAATGTTATCTACTTTCATCGTGCGTAAAAACTGAATGCAAGCTCTTATCGCTTCTATATCATGGAAGCCTAAATGCACATCACAAAGTATCGCCGTATTGCCTTCGATAACTACATGATCCGATACCTCCTCTTTGCCGTCTTGCATCTCAATAAGCCATTCAGGTAGATCCTGAAATGAATCCGTTTTGAGTCGGTATCTTGTCAACGCTTCGATCTCGTCTTCAGTAAGACGGTATCTTGCATTGCCTTTGCCTTTGCCTCCGATTTCAAGCTTATGCACTCTGCATCGAGCCTAATATGATACTTGCCGCTTGCTCTTCAATGCCATCAACTGCAGTTTCAGTATTCCATAGATTGCCTTTTTCATCTATGAACTTCCAAAGCATAACGGGTTCCCCGTTTTCGTTGGTTGCTTGCGTTGTTTTGTAGAGTGTTATTTCCATTAAGCAGCTCCTATATCCCAAATAATCATGCGACTATTTTTCATAACTGTTACACCCGTTGTGCTTGACGAGTTCTGTGCAAATAAAAGAGTACAACTTGTTGTAGTTATCGGAATTACAGTACCCGATATCATTACGCGGCCTGCAATATTGAATGTCGTGTCTAATGTTATATTGCTATTCAAAGCCGTTACCCCGTCCCATAATCTTATTGTTGTTCTTTCGAAAAAATCTCCTGCGCCTCTTGAAGCAGCATTAACGGAAAATTTTATTACTGGCGTGGCTGACGTGTTAGCCCTTTTTACAAATAACATAAATTCAATCCAATACATTCTATTTGCACTTAATGAAAATGTTAATTCGTCGTCTGTTTGAAACGTTGTTGAACTCGTCACCGTTTCGTCTGCTGTTTTTGTTACAATTGCCGTCGGCGCGCCCAATGCACTTAACGTCGTACCGCTCACACTTAAACCCGAGCCGATTGTAATTTCCTCGGTGTCGCCCGTTCCCGCCGTGACTCGTCCTAATAATCGGTTTGTTGTTACATTCTGAATTTTTGCATAGGTAACTGCATCGTTATCTATTGTCCAAGTTGCACCCGAACCCGATACGGTAATATCACCTTTGTCTCCATCGGAAACACCACCGCCTGCCGTAGTCCAGCTTATGTTACCACTGCCATCCGTTGACAATACTTGACCATTCGATCCGCCTGTTATTGTTAATTTTGCAGTAGTGGTATCAATGTCATTTGATGTGTCAATTGTTTTGTTCTGAATTGTATCAGGTAATTGACTATTTTTAAGTTTAGTCTCTGGCATAATTATTTCATGTAGTCAGCAATAAGAACATCACCGCTGATTGGAGCTGTTGTCATTGTTATGACATTTGTCGAGATTGTGTAGTCATTTCCTGCACCGCTTTTTTGTCTGATACCATTCAAAAAAATCTTTACTGTTCCTGCTGTTGGTGTGTTTGCTAATGTGAATGAAGTGTTTGAACCATTTATTGATCCACTCGGAGTCTCTTCAACTACGAAGTTACTTGTGCTAAGACTTCCGCTTGTATCAGCCACATAAGTAACAGAAGTCGAGCCGAGAGTCCCACCTGAATCACTTGTGCAGAAAAAACGCTTTTCAGCATTTACAGTTCCTTGGTCAACATAAACCAAAGAACCGACAAGTTCATCCCATGCATCTGAATCACTCGATCTTGTCATGGCGCTTGATGAGCCGTTGAAGTCATAGATACCATTCTGCGATGCTGTGCTCTGATCTTTGACGAGCACTCTGTCACCACTCGTTAATGCTATGCCATCAAATGTTGAAGTGCCCGGATTACTTAATGTGATATTTGCGACGGAAGCCACCTTAACATTTCGATAACGATATGCAGTAGGTAGTCCATCAATAAGGGTATCGACATACCCTTTAGTCGTAGCGTCGCCTGAATTTGTCGGAGTGCCTAATGAAGTGAGCTTATTATTGCCCATTGATTGAGCACCCGTAAATGCAACGGAACCGTCTTTCTTAACAAAGTTTGCACCGTCTGCAAGTTTGCTTGAATCAATTGCCGCACCCGCTGCGACCTTGTCATTCGTTATTGCCCCGTTGCGTATCTGGCGGCTTGCTATTGTTGTTTCTGGCATTGTATTATCCTATTTTGTAATTAACTCTAATATAGTCGCCTGATACCGGGCTTACGTTCATTGTAATTATCGTAGTTCCCGATGTCGTATAATCTACGCCGTTAGTCTGCGACACGCCGTTAATGAACACCTGCACACTTTCAGGTACAAAGTTTTGCAAAGTTGTAAAGGTTGCATTTGAACCGTTTACCGCGCCGCTTGGCGTTTCTCCAATTACAAAAGATCCTACCGATGTCGTAACCGTAGCTCCGACCCTTACCGTGATCTCTTGTGGTATAGTTGTAATATCAACCGCACCGCCTGATACATCTATGTTAATTGCATCAGCGCGAGTAATAATTGTTACACTATCATTACTCAAGCTCATGTAGTCACCGTATCTACGATCTCCACATCGCCACCAAGCCAATACTTTGTATCGCCTGCAGCAAATGCTATCTTCACGTCATAGACTAAGCCCTTCTGAGGTGTGAGAGGGCTCGAAGTTCCAGCCGGAACGGAAAGAGTAAACTTGCCGTCAGTAGCCGGAGCTGTGATTGCAGTGTTAAAGCTAAACAACGTAGTATTTGTTGACTTCACTTTGCACTGCGCTGTGATG
>Ga0194129_10009856_pt1 | contig 10564 bp, 6 predicted proteins | sample TA2KigCa35mmetaG_FD_150862 | JGI IMG/M metagenome (GOLD analysis project Ga0194129, IMG submission 150862) | Freshwater microbial communities from Lake Tanganyika, Tanzania - TA2015038 Kigoma Deep Cast 35m | ecosystem: Environmental > Aquatic > Freshwater > Lake | place: Tanzania: Lake...
GGGGGGGCTGCCCGTGCATAGGTTTTTGCCTCCGCGAGTGTTATCCGCTCTAGTGTGGCGCGTGGCGCGAGGCGCGTGGGGCGCGCCGCACGCTCGCACTCTAGCACTCTAGCACAAGAACAGGAGACGCTCGCTATGACCTCAGAGGACCCACTGCACATCTCTAGCGACCTCGCCACCGACCTGAGCGCGAGTCTCCACGAGGACCCGATTCCCTCGCGCGAGGGGGCGCGCTCGCTCGGCGAGGCGCTCTCGCCTGGGCCGGGGGGGGCGGTGACCGCGGCGGTGACCATGGAGCGCGCCTATGACCTGTTTATGGAGTGGACGATGGAGCTCGGCGTGGAGCTCTACCCGGCGCAGGAGGAGGCGGCGATGGAGGTGATGCTCGACCGCCACGTCATCCTCAACACCCCCACCGGCTCCGGCAAATCCATGGTCGCCCTCGCCGCGCACTTCTGGGCGCTCGCGCGCGGCAAGCGCTCGTTTTACACCTCGCCCATCAAGGCGCTCGTCAACGAGAAGTTCTTTGCGCTGTGCAAGCAGTTTGGCTCCGAGAGCGTGGGGATGCTCACGGGGGACGCCTCCATCAACCGCGACGCGCCCATCATCTGCTGCACGCAGGAGATCCTCGCGACCCTCGCCCTCAACGAGGGCGACGCGGGGCGCATCGACTACGCCATCGTCGATGAGTTCCACTACTACGGCGACCCCGACCGCGGCATGGCGTGGCAGCTGCCGCTGCTCGCCCTCAACCACACCCGCTTCCTGCTCATGTCGGCCACCCTCGGCGACACCCACCACATCGAGCGGCGACTCGAGGAGCAGACGGGGGTCCCCGTCAGGCTCGTCAAGTCCGAGAAGCGCCCCGTGCCCCTCGAGTTCTCCTACAGCGTGGAGCCACTCCACGAGACGATTCCGGCGCTCGTCAAGGAGCGCAAGGCGCCCATCTACGTGGTGAGCTTCACCCAGTCGGGCTGCGCGAGCATCGCGCAGAGCCTCACCAGCCTCAACCTGTGCGACAAAGACGAAAAGGCCAAGATTCAGGCAGAGGTCAAGGGGACGCGCCTCGACAGCCCCTACGGCCCCGACGTCAAGCGCTTCTTGCTCGCGGGCGTGGGCATCCACCACGCCGGCCTCCTGCCCAAGTACAGGCTGCTCGTGGAGCGCCTGGCGCAGGCGGGGGTGCTCAAGGTCATCTGCGGCACCGACACCCTCGGCGTGGGCATCAACGTGCCCATCCGTACGGTGGTCTTTAATGAGCTGGTGAAGTATGACGGGCGCAAGGAGCGCCTGCTCACCGTGCGCGACTTTCAGCAGATCGCCGGGCGCGCGGGGCGCAAGGGCTTTGATGACCACGGCTTTGTGGTGTGCCAGGCGCCGGAGCACGTCATCGAGAACACCGCGATCAAGCGCAAGCGCGACGCCAACCCCAAGCACAAGGCCCTCAAGCTCCGCAGCGCCCCCGAGGGCGTGAGCTGGGACGAGAACAAGTTCAAGCAGCTCATCGAGCGCCCCTCCGAGACGCTCACGCCGCGCTTTGAGGTGGATTTCGCGCTGCTGCTCAACCTCTTGCAGAGCGCCCACCGCGCCGAGGAGCGCGGCGGGGGCTACGGGGCGCTCGTGACGCTCATCCGCCGCACCCCCGCCCCCGCCGCCGAGCAGCGCGCGCTCCTGCGGCGCGCCAAGCAGCTCTTTGGGGCGCTCCTCAAGGCGGGGGTGGTGGAGCGGACCCCGGGGGCGCGCCCGGCGCGGGTGCGGGTGAGCGAGGACCTGCAGCGCGATTTTTCGATGCACCACAGCCTCTCGCTGTACCTGCTGCACGCCATCGGGCAGCTGCCGAGCGACGAGGAGGGCTATGAGCTGCGCCTCTTGAGTCTGGTGGAGGCGATTCTGGAGGACCCGGCGCTCATCCTCAAGCGCCAGAGGGACGAGGTGATCAAGGAGCGCCTCGCGGAGCTCAAGGCGGAGGGGGTGGAGTTTGAGGAGCGCATGGAGGCGATCAAGGAGCTCTCGTGGCCGCGGCCGGAGGGGGCGTTCATCTCGGAGACGTTCGAGGCCTTCGCCGCCCACCGCCCGTGGCTCTACGCCACGCCGGCGAGTCCCAAGTCGGTGGTGCGCGACATGTATCTGCGCTGCGCCACCTTCAACGACTACATCCAGCTCTACAACCTCAAGGTGGCGGAGGGGGTGGTCCTGCGCTACCTGAACATGACCTACAAGGCGCTGGTGCAGAATATCCCCGACGTGTGCAAGACCGATGGAATCCACGACATCATCGCCTACCTCCGCGCCACGATCCGCCGCGCCGACTCGAGTCTCATGGAGGCCTGGATGGGCATGCGCTTTGGTGAGCGCGCGGTGGAGCGCTTTAACGATCGCCTCGAGGCGGCGTCGCAGGCGGTGACGCTGGAGCGGCAGGACATCGCCGAGGACCCCAAGGCGCTCTTCGCCCGTGTCCGCGCTCAGCTCCGGCAGGTGGTGCAGGCACTCAGCCGCCGCGAGTACGCAGAGGCGCTCTTGGGCCTCCGCCTCCCGAGCGGCTTTGACCCCGACGAGGCGCCTGCGGACGCGCCCCTGCCCTCAGGGGCGTGGACGGCGCGGGCGCTCGAGGGCGCCCTGCGCCCCTACTATGAGGAGTTCGAGGAGCTGCTCTTTACGCAGGAGGCGCGCGCCAACCATAACACCGTCATCACCCCCGACGGCCCCCGCCGCTGGCAGGTGCGTCAGGTGCTCTTGGATGAGCGCGGGGAGCGCGCTTGGGCGCTAGAGGGGGTGGTGGACCTCCAGAATCAGGAGACGCCCGAGGGGGAGCTCTTTACTCTGCTGCGCGTGAGCGATGGGGCGTGGGGCTCAACAGAGGCTTGAGATCGCGCTTGATCTCGCGGGGGGCTTGGGAGACACTGCCCTGCGGGAGCGCGCCGCCAGCGTGACGCGCAGCGCCTCGCCCCGCGCGAGGCGCCGCCGCGCCCGCCGCGCCCCACATGAGGCTCTACACCCCACGAGAGGAGGCGCCCTACCATGAGCGATCGCCCCGCAGATCAAGCCACGCCGCCCGCCGCGACCCTCGCCGCGCCCCTCGCCGTCTCGCTCGCCGCCTCGCTCGCCGCCTCGCTCGCCGTCTCGCTCGCCGGGTGCCTCCCTGAGCCCGCGCTCACCTACCCCGCCCCCGCGCTCGACTTTGGCTCCCCCGCCGCGCCCCTCGCGCCGCGCCTCGACGCGGAGCCGCCGGCGCTCGGCGAGGACCTCGCGGCGCCGGATGAGGGCGTGGACATGACGCCGGACCCGCCCGCGCCCACGCCGCGCCTCACCACGATGGGCGTGGGCTGGGTGGGGGCGCCGCCGCCCCCCCGCGCCCCAGGGGCGGTGCGCCTGCTGGGGAGCTTTGAGTGGTCCTCGGGCGCCCTGCCGGCCCCGCCCCCTCGCCCTTGAGCGCCCCGCGGTGACGCGCTCTCCCTCTCACCTCTCCCCACGCCGAGGAGCCCCGCTATGACATCCCGCGCCCTGCTGCCCCCCCTCGCCCTCAGCGCCGCGCTCCTCGCGCCCGCCGCTGCCGCCGCGCAGGGGGCGGTGCCCCTGCTCCTGCGATACCAGGGCCTCATCGAGGGCGCGAGTCTCGAGGAGGGGGCGGAGCTGCCGTGCGCGCTCTCGCTGATTCCCGTGGGGGCGACCGAGGCGGCGTTCTCTGAGCAGGTGGTGGCGCCGGTGGTGGAGTCGCGTTTCGTGGTCACGCTCGGCGCCAACTCCGCCAACCCGCTCTCCCCAGAGCTCTTTCGCCAGCAGCTCAACCTCAAGGTGGAGTGCGACCTCGATTCGTCGACGCCGGGCGCTGAGCTGAGCGTCACTGAGCCGGTGGGCCACACGCCGCGCGCCGTGGAGGCGAACCGCGCGCGCGCCGTGGAGGGGCCCGTGGTGGCCACGGAGCTCCGCGTGGGGCAGGGCGACGCCGCGCGCCTCGTGGTGGACGCGCAGGGCAGCTGGGTGGGCGCGCCCATCATCCCCCGCTATAACGACCAGCCGCTGGTGGTGGAGGGCGCGTGGGTGGGCGCGGTGGACGCCCCCCTCGCCCGCGCCGCGCGCCTTGTGGGCGAGGTGCTCGACGTCAGCGTGGACGTGCTCAGCCCCGCGGCGCACGTGGAGCGCGTGTATCTGCGCGCGCTCTACTACGACTCCGCCCCGGGCGAGCTCGACGATCTGCTCGTCAACGAGGCGCGCGAGTGGGTGGGCGGCGTCAACGTCGCCGCCGCGCGCCTGGGCGCCGCGCAGGCCTCCTCGCTCGCCGTCTCCGGCGCGCTCGACGCTGAGGCCCTCTCAGCGCGCTCGGTGGTGGCGCGCGAGGCGGTGTCGGCGGCGTCGGTGGCGGTGACGGGGGCGGTGGTCGCCGCGGCGGTGCAGGCGGACGCGGTGCAGGCGGACGCGGTGCAGGCGGACGCGGTGCAGGCGGACTCGGTGCGGGCGGACTCGGTGCGGGCGGACTCGGTGCGGGCGGACGCGGCGACCCTCGGCGCCCTCACCCACGACGCCGGGGGCGCCGTGCTGAGCGCCGCGGGGCGCCTGGTGGCCCCCCTCGACCCGCAGGACGCAGACGCGGACGGCTTTAGCGACCTCGTGGAGGCGCTCCTCGGCGCCGACGTCGCCGACGCGGCGTCCCGCCCGGAGGACCTCAACGACAACGGCATGGCGGACGCCCTCGAGGGCGTCTCCCCCGCGTCCGCCGACCTCGCCGAGGTCTTCTCGCGGCGCTTTGAGGTGGCCGCCACCGCCGCCGCCTTGAACGCCGACCCCGGCTCAGGCGCGCCCTGGCTGGCGGCGGAGGTGGATCTGCGCGGGGAGGGCGCGGTGACCTCGGCGGACGTGGAGGTGTCGCTCACCCTCACCAACCGCGCCACGGGCCTGCCCGCGCGCCCTGAGCTGCTCACCCTCACCCTGCGCACCCCCGAGGGCGTGGACGTCCCGCTGCACGAGGGCGCGGCGGCGTTCGCGGGGCGCTACACCGACGCCGCGCCGCCGAGCGCCGCGTGGGCGCGCTTGTCGTCGGCGCCCGTGTCGGGCTTCTGGCAGCTCATCGCGCAGACGCCCGCCGGCGTCCGCGTGGACGTCAGCCGCTTTCAGGTGCGCCTCGGCTACACGTCCGCCACGCGGGTGGCGGTGGGCGCCGACCTCGACCTCGGGGCGGCGCGGCGGCTCAGCGGCCTCGCGGCGCCCGCGCGCGCCGATGACGCCACGCCTCGGTTCTATGTGGACGCGCAGGTGCAGGCGAGCGCCGCGGCGGTGACGGCGCAGGTGACGGCGGACCTCCGCGCGCAGCTCGCCGATGACCTCGACGCGCAGCGCGCCGCCCTCGACGTCCGCTACCCGACCGCGCTGCAGTACCGGCACCGCCTCTTCTACCCCGTTCACCCCCGGACGGGCCAGCCCAACCTCAACAACGACGCCGCCCTCGCCGGGGGGGTGAGCCCCACGCTGTGGCTGTCGAATCTCACCGCCGGCAACCTCAGCCTCAGCGACCTCGGCGCCCTCGTCACCGAGCGCGGGCAGGGCGCCGGGAGCGCCCTCCTCGCCCTCCGCCACGACCGCTTCGCGCAGGCCAGCGCCACCGTCTTCTCGGTGGTCCACTTTGAGGTGGAGAACCTCACCGACGGCGTCATTGAGTGGGACCTGAGCGTGCTGGCCTCGTGCGACCTGCTCGGGGGGCAGCCCTCGAGTCTCAGCCTCAACGGCGTGGACCTGTGGGTGACGACGCTGCTCAGCGGCGACCCCACGTGCCAAACGCCCCACAGCGCCACGGTCACGCTCCCCCTCCCCCCCAACGCCAAGAGCGACGTGGTGCTCTTGGGCGCCGCGGGGCCGCAGGACGGGGCGGGGGAGCGCGCGCTGCAGCTGGCGATCACCCAAGGCACCCTCGCCCTGCCCGCGGGCCTGCGCTTCGTGGCGAGCTGGGCGCGCTGAGGGCGCGCTGAGGGCGCGCTGAGGGCGCGCTAGGGCGCGCCTAAGGCGCGCCCGCCGACGCCTCCAGGCGCACCCCGATGGTCCCCACCCACACCCAGCCCTCGCTGCGGTATCCCGGGTAGCCGGGGTTGTTGGTCTGGAGGCCCTCGGAGGCGGCCAGGGGCGCGCCCTGCGGGTCCACGGCGGCGGGGAGCTCGTCCACCACGGGGTCGGCGGCGCGGGGGTCCTTGCGGTCCTCGCGGGGGAGGAGGCGGTGCCCCTGCGCCTGCGCCACGAACGTCACCCCCGGGCGCAGGCGCCACGACAGCCCGGCGGCCACGGCGAGCTGGCTGGGGTCCACGTAGCTCGCGCGCCCCACCTGCTCCGGCGCGGGGGAGGGGCGGTAGCGCGCGTCGAGCCCGAGGTCGAGGCGCTCGCCGCGGCGCCAGGCGCCGGCGCTGGCGTCCCACTGGTCCGACCAGCCCGCCGCCTCCCCGGCGCGGTTGAGGTAGCGCGACCACCGCGCCCACCCGGCGCTCGCCGTCAGCCCCCAGCGCTCCGCGTCGGCCCCGCCCGCCCGCCACGCCGCGCCGGCGCGGGCGCGGAGGGGGAGCATGCGGTAGATGTTGGCGAAGCTCTGCGGAATCGAGTCCTGCCCCTCGGGGTACGGGTACCCCCAGATGCGCGCCGCGCCCTCGCCGCGCACCTCCGATGACTCGGGCGCGTGGGCGCTGGCGTAGAGACTCCCCTCGCCGCCGAGCAGCCGCCGGCGCCCCTCGACGGAGCCGAAGGCGCTGAGGGCGGTGGACACCTCCACCCGCGGCGAGATCAGCGCCGGCGCGTCGACGCCGGCGCTGGGCATAAAGACGTCGCTGCTCGCCACGGCGCTCGTGGACATGCTCACCCCCGCGCCCACGCTCAGGGCCGGCGTGAGGGCGTAGGCGAGGGCGGCGGTGGCGCTGAGGCCCTCGAGGGCGTCGCCCCAGCGCTCAAACTTGAGCGAGTTGCCAAAGTGCTGCGCGCGCTCGTCCACAAACGCGGGGGACTGGAGCTCAAAGCGGTGCAGCGGCAGCAGGGCGTACACCCCCACGCGGAGCGCGCCGTCGAGCGGGGCGCCCTGGAGGCCCACGCCGAGGAGCGCCTGCTGCAGGCCGTCGGCGCTGAGGGCGCGCGCGGGGAGCGCGGCGGTGGGGGCGGGCTTGCGCGGCAGGGGGCCGGGGAGCGCGCCGGGGCGCCAGGCGCGGGCGTCGTAGACGCTCGCGGGCACGTCGGCGCTCGCCGGGCGCTCCAGATAGCGGAGCGAGAGCTCCTGCCGCACGAAGGTGAGGCTGAAGCTGCTGCGCGCCCGCGTCCACGAGAGCCCCGCCGGGTGGCTAGCCGCCACGCTCGGCGCCTCGCCGAGCGCCTCGCCCTCCCACGGCAGGAGCTGGTCGAGGGCGCCGAGGGCGCTGAGGGCGGGGGTGGCGCCCGCGGGCGCGGCGCCGAGGGCGCCGAGGGCGCCGAGGGCGCTGAGGGCGCTGAGGGCGCGCAGGGCGCGCGCGAGGAGGGGCAGACGACGCATGGGGGCCTCAGGGGGCAGGGGGCGTGGGCGCGGCGCACGGGGGCGCGGCGCGCGGGGGCGCAGTGTGAGGGCGCGCGCCGCCGATTTCAAGGCGCCGCGGTGGGCGCCGCGTCGCCAAAGTGCTCCGGCGAGACCCCCGCGCGCTCGCACGCGAAGCGCCAGAGGCGCGCTCGCTCGCCCGCCGGCGCGCGGCGGCCGAGCAGGTGGGGGTCGCGCGCCGCGCGGTCGAACCAGAAGCCGCTCGGCAGCGGCGCGGGGTGCCCGGCGAGCCAGGCCTGCGTGTCGGCGCCCTGCTGCGGCGTGCGGAGGCGCCCGGCCGTCCACCGCGTGAAGCCCGGCAGGGCGACCTCCACCCCCGGCGTGCGCGCCCAGCCCGGGTGGCAGCTCTGACTCTCGACGCCGCCCCAGCGCGCCGCCATGTGCGCGGCGAGCTCCACCTGCGCGCGCTTGGTGAGGGCGTAGGCGCGCACGCCGTCATATCCCGCCGCGGGCTGCGGCGCGGCGAGGGCGTCCACGCTGAGGCGGGCGGTGTACATGCCCCCCGACGACACCCAGACTACGCGCGCGCGGCGCGCCCCGAGCGCGGCGCTGCCCGCCTCGAGGGCGCCGCGGAGGCGCGCCGTGAGGCGGAGGGGGCCGAGCACGTGCGCGCCCACGGTGACGTCGAGCCCCTGCGCGTCGAGGGCGAGCGCGCGCGGCAGCAGCCCGGCGTTGTGGACGAGGGCGTGGACGGGGCCGCGCACCTCGGCGGCGGCGTCGTCGAGGGCGGGGAGGTCGCCGAGGTCGGCGCAGACGAGGGCGGGGCGCGGGGCGCGGGCGCCGGCGAGGGCGGCCACGTGGGCGCGCGCCTCCTCGCCGCGCGCGCGGCTGCGGCAGAGGAGGGTGAGGCGCGCGCCGCGCGCCGCGAGCAGCTCCGCCGTGGCGAGCCCGAGGCCGCCGCTGGCCCCTGTGACCACCACGTGTACGTCGTCGAGGGGCCCGAGGGGCTCAAAGCCGCGGGCGTGGCGCTCGTAGCCGCTGGCGTCAAACGAGAAGTACACGCTGGCGTCGAGCAGCGCGTCGAGGGGGGAGCGGGGCGGACTCATGGGCTCCTTGTGGGCGAGGGCGCGGGCGAGGGCGCGGGCGAGGGGGCGGCGGTCAGCGGAGCTCGCGCGCGAGGCGCGCCGCCACGCGCTCGCCGCCCACGGCGGCGGCGAGGGCGCTCTGGCCGGGGAAGTGGCTGTCGCCCACCAGGTAGAGGCCGGGGGCGGCGGGGCGGGGGCTCATCTGGAGGTACTGCCGGAGGCCGGCGCGGCGCGGGGGGCCGCCCACGTAGCCCCGCGGGCGCCCGGTGAAGCGCTCAAAGGTGCGGGGGGAGGCGGTCAGCGCCACGTAGACGCCCGCCGACCAACGCGGGCAGCGGGCGGCGAAGAGCGCGCGCATGTCGCGCTGCACGCGCTGCACGTAGGCGCCGCGGTCGGCGTCGCTGAGGGCGAGGAGGCGGCGCATGGGGACGTGGGTGGAGAGCGTGAGGACGCGCGAGCCGCGCGGGGCGCGCGTGAGCTCGCGCGCGCCGCTCACGGAGCAGAACACGTGGTTGCCCTCCATGAGGGGGGCGGCGGCATCGCCGATGAGCTGCCAGTGCTCCGCCTCGCACGCCTCGCCCGCCGCGCCCGCCTCGCCCCCCGCGCCCTCCTCGCTCACCAAGTAGAGCATCACCGCGCCCCAGCCGTCCTCCACCGCCCCCTGCGCGCGGCGCGCCCAGGGGCTGAGGGGCGCGGGGGCGCCGCCCTCGCGCAGGAGTCCCTCCACGGCGGAGGGGAGGAGGTTGGCCACCACCGCGCGCGCCTCGAGGTCGCCGCCGCGCGCGCTCACGCGCCAGCCGCCGGGGGCGGGGGCGAGGGCGCGGGCGCGCGCGCTCAGGCGCACCTCGCCCCCCGCGGCCACCACGGCGTCGCGCAGCGCCCACGAGAGCTCGCCGAGCCCTCCCTCCACGTGCGCCACCCCCTGCGCGTAGTAGTCGAGGGCGGCGAGGGCGACCGGCGCCTCCACGTCGCGCAGGCCGCACTGCGCGGTGATTTGGCAGGTGGCGTCGAGGTAGAGGCGCAGGGGCTCGAAGCCCGTGAGCCCAAACCGGTCGAGGAGCGCCGAGAGGGGGCGCCCCGCGCAAGTGAGGAGGGGAGCGTAGCGCGCCGCGCGTCCGGCGTGGGCGAGGAGGGCGCGCGCGGAGAGGGGCGGGAGCAGGTCGGTGTCGTCAAAGAGCGCCCAGAGGGGGGCGGCCACGCGCGCCTGGTACTCAAAGAAGCGCCGCAGCCCCTCGACGGGCGCCCCCGGGAGGGCGCAGAGGCGGCGCAGGAGCTCGCCGCGGTCGCTGGGGACGTTGAGGGAGAGGCCGTCGGCGCGCAGGCGGACCACGGGGTCGAGGGGGGTGAGGGCGAGGGGGAGGCCGTAGCGGTCGAGCCAGCGCCGAAAGGGCTGGCGCGCGCCAAAGCCGGCGGAGAGGGTGGCGCCGGCGTCAAAGCGGTAGCCCTGCCGCGTAAAGGTGCCCGCGCAGCCCCCGGGGTAGCGGAGCGACTCGAGGAGCGTGACCTTGAGTCCCCGCTCCGCGAGGGCGAGGGCGGCGCCGAGGCCGCCGAGGCCGCCGCCGATGACGGCGACGTCGACGCGCTGGGAGGGGGCGGCGGTGGGGGGCATGGCGGCGCTCTTGAGGCTGGGGGGGACGAGGGGGCGCGGGGCGCGAGCAGCAGATGCGGTAGGGGGGCGTGAGGGCGCATTTATTTTGCGTTTCGGCGATTCTTTTCCACAATGCTCCACCGCCCCGCGCCCCCCGCTCCCCGCTCCCCGCTCCCTGCGCCCCCCGCGCCCCCCGCGCCCCCCGCGCCCTCCGCTCCCTTCGCTCAGAGGCGTCGTTCGCAGCCATGCTCCCTCCACGCGCCGCCTCCTCACGGCGCTCACCCTCGCGCTCTCGTTGGCGCTCTCGTGCGCGCCCTCGTGCGCGCCGAGCGGCCTGCACACCGGCAAGAGTCGCGTCCTGAGCGCCTCGCCGCTGCGCCCCCCCCCCCCCCCGCCCCCCCCCCCCCAGCCCCCCCCCCCCCCCCC
>Ga0194129_10009859_pt1 | contig 10562 bp, 8 predicted proteins | sample TA2KigCa35mmetaG_FD_150862 | JGI IMG/M metagenome (GOLD analysis project Ga0194129, IMG submission 150862) | Freshwater microbial communities from Lake Tanganyika, Tanzania - TA2015038 Kigoma Deep Cast 35m | ecosystem: Environmental > Aquatic > Freshwater > Lake | place: Tanzania: Lake...
TCCAGCCAACTTGACTTGCGCTTGGTCGGCAGTGCCATCGGGCTCAAGCGGGTTATCCGCGAGCCGACCGTAAATCGCCCTGGCCTCGCCTTGGCTGGCCACACGAAGTATTTTGCGCGCCACCGTTTGCAGGTCATGGGCCACGCGGAGGTGACCTACCTGAAGACATTGCCGCGTGATGAACGACGCAAACGTTACGAGTTGCTTTTCAGCCATCCGCTGCCCTGCGTGGTCTTCTGCCGCAGCCTGCCGCCTGAGCGCGACTGCGTTCGTGCAGCCGAGGCACGGAACATACCCATCTTCACGTCGTCACTCATTACGATGAAGTTCATCAACCATGCCACGCTCGCGCTGGAGCAACTCTTCGCGCCGCGCGGCAGTGAGATGGGCAGCATGGTGGACATTCATGGCGTAGGCGTGCTGATTCGAGGTGATAGCGGCATCGGAAAAAGCGAGAGTATCCTCGCGCTTATTGAGCGCGGTTACAGCCTTGTCTCCGATGATATGACGCGTGTGATCCTGGTGGACGGCCGCGAGGTGGTGGGCACCAGTTCCGACCTGACGCGTAACCACATGGAGATCCGGGGTATTGGCATCGTGAACGTCGCGGCGATGTTTGGCGCCAAGAGCATGCGCTCCGAGAAGCGCATTGACTTGGTGGTCACGCTTAAGGCCTGGGACGAGGTTAAGGACATTGATCGGCTCGGCATGGAGGAGGAATTTGAGTCGATCCTTGGCACCCGCATCCCTCGGGTGACCATCCCGGTGCGGCCTGGGCGCGACCTAGCGCGCCTTATCGAAGTAGCTGCGCTGCAAGTCAAGCTGCGCCGTGCCGGCCATAATCCGGCCAAGGAACTTAACGATCGCCTGATGGCCCAGATGGCCCGTACCGTGCGCGGTCTCTAAAGCGCGATTGCTTTGGCCCGGCTTAGACGTTGGTTCCGCTCCAGCTTAGTTTTCGGCGGAGTTTTTTGAAGAAGCTGTCGCCCGTCAGGTGAACCAGCCGCACAGCCCGGGCCTCGCGGCGAATCAGCACCGTCTCGCCGGCGGCCAACGGTGCAAGCACTTCTCCATCTGCGGACAAAAGCGTCTCCACGCGACCACCCAATGCCCGGATACCAATCACCGAGGCTAGGCTCACTACCACCGAGCGATTAGACAACGTATGCGGACAAATAGGCGTCAGCGTGAAGACCGGGGCGCTTGGGCTGACAATTGCTCCCCCGGCCGCCAAAGAGTAGGCCGTCGAGCCGGTGGGCGAGCTAACCACGAGGCCGTCGCAGCGGTAGCGAGTGAGTTCTTCGCCGTCCACGGTCACTTCCAGTTCGATCAGTCGTGAGCCGGAACCGCGGCTCACGACGAAGTCATTCACCGCCGTGCGCGTAAGCAGCCGGCCACTTAACGCCCCGCTGACTGCAATGAGGGGCCGCGACTCAACCGTAAATTGGCCGGCCCAGATAGCGCGCAGACCGCGGGCGAGGTCGCGGGCGGAAATCGCCGTCAGAAAGCCAAGGCCGCCTAGGTTTACGCCCACTAGCGGTGTGCGCGCGGCAGCGGTTTCCCGCGCGGCGCGCAGCATCGTGCCGTCGCCGCCAAAGACCAGCAGGAGCTCGGTTTCGCGCGCGACGGCCGCGGCATCTGGCGCGACGACGCATTTTAAGCCGGCGAATCGCGCCGTGGCGGCGTCAGCCAGCACCGTGCGCCCACTGGCGCGCACCAGGCGGGCGGCCTGCTGCACGACGGCCCGGCAGGAGTGCTTTTCCACGTTGGCTACCAGCCCCACGCTCCGAATTTTGCCCGCGACTAGCTTCACGCAGCACAGGATTTAGCTGAAGCCCGCCGCCACGCGAGAGAAAAACCTTGCCCCCCCCCCGCCGCCGCCCACAATCCCGCACACGATTCAACGCGCTCGCAACGCTTTTAAACTTATGGGCCGCATCTACAGCAATATCGTCGAGACCGTAGGCCGCACGCCGCTCGTGCGCCTCAACCGCATTCCTGCCAGCCTCGGAGTAGATTCCTCCACGCAGATTTTGCTCAAATGTGAGTTTTTTAATCCGCTTGGCTCCGTTAAGGATCGCATCGGCATGGCAATGATCGAGGCCGCTGAGCGTAGTGGTAGGCTGAACAAGGACACGGTCATCATTGAGCCGACCAGCGGCAACACCGGCATCGCTCTCGCGTTCGTTGCCGCCGCCAAGGGTTACAAACTGATTTTGACCATGCCGGAGACGATGTCGCAGGAGCGGCGCGTTTTGCTGGCAATGCTTGGCGCGAAGCTCGTGCTCACTGAAGGCGCGAAGGGCATGAAGGGAGCGATTGCCAAGGCCGAAGAACTAGCCGCCAGCACACCCAACTCGTGGATTCCGCAGCAGTTTGAAAACCCAGCCAACCCGGAAATTCACCGCCGCACCACCGCCTTGGAGATCTGGGAAGACACCGATGGTAAGGTGGATATTTTCCTGGCTGCAGTCGGAACGGGCGGCACTATCACCGGCTGCTGCGAGGTCATCAAGCCGCGCAAGCACACTTTTCAAGCCATCGCTGTTGAGCCAAAGGACTCGCCGGTCATCTCGCAAACGCTGGCCGGTGAACCGGTCAAACCCGGTCCGCACAAAATTCAAGGCACCGGCGCGGGCTTTGTTCCGGCGAACCTGCACCTGAAGAACGCTCAAGGCGGTGCGCAAATTACCGAATGCGTGCAAGTGTCCAACGACGACGCTTTTGCCATGGCCCGGCGATTGGCGAGGGAAGAGGGTTTACTCGTGGGAATCTCGACAGGTGCAAACGTCTGGGCGGCCATCGAGGTCGCCAAGCGCCCAGCAAACAAGGGCAAAATGCTGGTGACCATCGCCTGCTCGACCGGCGAGCGGTACCTGAGCACCGCACTGGCGGCAGATGCCCGGGCGGAGGTCGGGGCATAGTGGGGTCACTCTTGCCGCTTCACCTACAAAATCCTCCTGCCGCCACCGTGCAGAGGCGAAATTGCGGCTGATCTTTTGGTAAGCGTTTACAAGTGCTGGCAGTGCATCGCTAAGGCGCGAAGTTCACCGTTACGGCCTCGCGCTCGAAGTCGTTCGCCAGCATGAGCGGCTGCAGCTTCAGCCCGCCCAGTGCCGCGACGAAGCGTTCGGGAATGACTTCCAGTCTCGTGTTGTAATGTGTGGCAATCTCATTGAAGTAGCCCCGGGCGAGCGCGATACGGTGCTCTGTGTCCACTAGGGATTTTTGCAGACCAAGGAAGGCTTGCCCCGTGGTCAGCTCGGGATACGTCTCGCGTACGGCTACCAACACTTTCGAGCAGGCCGCATACTCTGGCCCCGCGACGCCGGGAGGCGTGGCGGTCTGCTGCGCGCGCAGCAGGGCGATGCTTTCCTGCAACTTCCCCTCGTGGTCGCGCAAGCTGGTGATAGTCGCGACTAGGTTGGGGATCAGGTCAAAGCGCCGCTTGAGTTGCACGTCCACCTGCGCCCAGCCCTGTTGCACGCGGTGGCGGAGGTCAATCAGACTGTTGTAGACCATCCACACCCAGCCGAGTGCGACGATTAGTCCGAAGCCGAACGCGGGCAAAAGATACAGCGGCCACTCCTCTTGGACGTTTTTGCCTTGCACGCCGTCGCGCCAAATAAAGCCACCCACGGCCAGCACATGTCCGAAGACGAGCCAGCCCCAGAAAGCCCAGGCGAGGCCTGAACTGATTTGCTGTTCGCTGCGCGTGGAGATGAGGAAGATTGGGGCGTGCTCATCCGCCGCAATTTCCGGCGCGACTACGTCTTGCCGCTCGCGCGATTGCCCCATCACAAAGATGGGTGTGTGCAAGGGAATGGCGTGCTCATGGAAGCGGCGGCGACCGGTGGAATTAGCGATGCTCATTGCGGGACCCTTGCCGTAATAGACCGGATCCCAGCTTGAGCAAGTGTGTTCGAAGACCGAGAGCATCTCGATCTCAGCACCCGCAGGTCGCACGAGCACTGAGCCACAGTCGTCATGTAGGTAAAAGGGAATCATTTCGCCGCCGCTGGCCACGGTGGTCCAGCCGCGTTCTGTGCGAGTGCGCGTCTGCGTCTTGCCGTTGCTATCAGTATAAGTCTCGGTGACGGTGCGTTCCCACTCCTCCTGCACGCTCCACGAGTAATTCACACAGCGGCAGTCGGCCAAAAAGCTTCGTAGCGGCGAATCCACTTCAGCCGTGCCCTTAAGCTCCACAAGGCCAATGAAGACGCCGATGGTCTTGGACGTAGGCAAGTTGTCAACTAACCGCCGCCGCCGACCCGCACGCAACGCGCCCAACAGGCAGAGAAACGCCAGCCCGCCGCCAACCAGAGGCAACCACGGGGCGAAGTCGTTCATGGGTCAGGCATAGCAAAGCTGGATGACTAGAGAAACACTACAAAATCCGAAAGGAAGGGAGCCCGCAGTCGACAATGCGTATATCTGATGGTCACCCGCGTAATTATCAATGATGACCTATAAACAATCGCCTGCTAAACCATGTGCTGATGAAGCGCAAAACGTCCTCTCCCGGCCCGCGCTACGCGGCGCTTATCCAGCTCCTCCGCACCGCTGAGGAACTTTGGAACGCCAGCCGGGTCTTTTTCGCCCGCTGGGATTTGAGCCCCAGCCAGTTCAATCTCCTCAACGTCCTCACCGACTTTCCCGATGGCTGCACGCAGTCTGACCTCAGCCGCCAGCTCATCATGCACCGCTCGAATGTCACGGGCCTAGTGGACCGCTTGGAGGAGCGCCGCTTGGTCGCGCGCAAGGAAAACGCCAACGACCGCCGCGCGTGGCTGGTGGTGCTCACGCCTGCTGCCCAGAAGCTGCTCGCTGAGATTTACCCGCACTATTACGCCTCCGCCGAACAGGTCTGGGGAAAGCTCCCCGCCGAACGTGCCGACAAGCTCGTCGCCGAACTCACGACTATCAGCGAAAATGCCACCCGTGCCGCCAGCCCATCCGTCAAGTAACCCACACCCCTTTCCGCAATGACCTCCACCCGCAACTACCCGCTGCTTCTCGCCGTCAGTTCCTCGGCGCGCTAGGCGACAACGCCATTCTCGCGGTCATTGTTGGCCAACTCACCATCTTGCAGAAAGCCGGCGAAATCACCTCGGAAGAACTCCGCACGCGCAGCACCATCTACACGAGCATCCTGTTCATTCCCTACATCCTGCTCGCGCCCCTCGCTGGTTACCTCAACGACCGTTACGCGAAGACCGCGTGGCTCGCCGGCGGCAACGCCATCAAGCTCTTGGGCACGGCCGTCTGCGCCCTCAGCATTTGGTTCGGCTACATCTGGCAGGCCCCGGGCTACTTCCTCGTCGGCATCGGCGCGACGGTCTATGGCCCGGCCAAATATGGCATCCTGCCCGAGATTCTCCCTCGCGAGCGACTCGTCCACGCCAACGGCATGGTCGAACTGCTCACACTCCTCGCCATCCTCCTCGGCGCCATCGTCGGCTCGGTCATGGTGGACCAGCTCCCCGTCGGCATCTGTTACCTCATCCTTGCGGGAATCTTCGGCGCCTCGCTCGCGCTCAACTTCTTCATGACCCGCACGCCCTCCGATTTCAACGTCCGTCTCGGCCAGAGCGTCGGCGAATTCTTCGGTCACTTCGGCGCACTCTTCGCGGGGCCTCGGCTCGGCAAAGTCCTCGTCGGCACCGCGCTCTTCTGGGTTTGCGGCGCAACCATGAAAATTAACTTTCAAGCCTGGGGCCTCGACGTGCTAAAGCTCCCCGATAACACCCAAATCGCTCTCCTCGGCCTGTGGCTCAGTGTCGGGGTCATGGCCGGCAGCCTCACGGCAGGGAAGTTCCTCGCCGTCAGTGACCTTACCTGGACCCGTCGCTACGGCGTCCTCCTAGTGGCAATGCTGCTCGCCGTGTTCGCCATCGAGCCGCTGGGACTTCAGCACGTTGGCCAGAAACTCATCCAAAGCGCCGGCCCCGATGGCGTGCACAAGACCGTGCTCGTCATCCTCCCCGTGGTGTTGGGACTGCTCATCGGCGCGGGCTTCGCGGCCGGCCTGTTCCTCATCCCCCTCAACGCCGCGCTCCAAGCGGAGTCCGACCCCAACAAGCTGGGCAAGACCATTGCCGTCCAAAACTTCTGCGACAACCTCGGCATGGTCATCGCGGGCCTGCTGGTCTTCGTCTGCGTGAAGGCCAGCTTCTCCGCGTCCCAAGTCTTTCTTGTCCTCGCCGTCATGGTCGCCACCGCGCTCGCCTGGCTGAAATTCCATCCTCAGAAACCCACGGCTTCCAATCCTAACTCTTAATCCTAATCTCACTCCTAATCCTTCTCCCTCTCCCGTTTTCATGAACTCCCTCCTCCGCCTACTCGTCCGGCTCCTCTTCCGCTTTCGCGCCTTCAACGAAGGTGCGCTGAACACCCCGGGCCCTGTCCTCCTCATTCCCAACCACACGTCGTGGCTTGACTGGCTCTTCGTCGGCGTCTGCCTCGATGACTCATGGAAGTTCGTCACCTCCGCCACCACGGCGGAGCAGTCTTGGCTGCATCGGTTTGTCATGAGGAACCGCAGGACCTTTCCCATCGACAACGCTAGCCCCTATGCCGTGAAGCACATGGCGGAATTCCTCTCCAAGGGCGGCAAACTGGTCTTGTTCGCCGAGGGCCGGCTCTCACGCACCGGGACCTTGATGAAGCTCTTCGATGGCACGGGCTTCCTCATTCACAAGACCCACGCCAAAGTCATCACCGCCTACCTGCGCGGAGCCAGCCGCCTGCCCTTCTCTCCGAACCACGGCTGGAAACGCTGCTTCCCCACCGTCACCGCGCACTTCAGCGACCTCCTCACGGCTCCCCACCAAGAGCATCTCAGCACATCGCAAAGCCGCTCACTCTTCACCCGCTGGCTCCGCGACCAAATGGTCCGTCAGCAGTTCGACACCGAAATGGCCTTCGGCCCCATGAGCCTGCCAGCGGCTATTGCCGAAACTGCTGCCGCGCAGCCGAGCAAGGTCATTCTTGAAGACGCTACGCTCACCGAGCTCACCTACCGCAAGCTCTTCATTGGCGCGAAGCTCATGGGCGACCGCCTCGCCCCGCAATGCTCCGGCGCACCGCGCGTCGGCGTCATGCTGCCCAACGTCAACGCCACCCCCGTCGTCCTCCTGGCCCTGTGGCAGCTGGGCAAAGTCCCCGCCATCCTGAACTTCTCCACGGGCACGCCCACCATGCTCGCCTGCGCGGAACTAGCGGGCCTGAAACACATCATCACCTCCCGCGCCTTCCTCAAACGCTTCAAGCTCGACCCCGCCCCCTTCGAGCAAGCCGGCCTCAAGCTCCTCTACCTCGAAGACCTCCGCGCCACCATCAGCAGCGTCGCGCGGATCCTCGCCCTAGCCAGCAGCTATTTTCCTCACTCCCCATCGCCTTTTGCCGACTCCCTCGGCACGGCGGTGATCCTATTTACCAGCGGCTCCGAGGGCATCCCCAAAGGCGTCGAACTCTCTCACCGCAACCTCCTCGCCAACACCCGACAGATGCTCGCCATCTGCGACCTCCGCGACGACGAACGCTTCTTCAACGCCATGCCCATGTTTCACAGTTTCGGCCTCCTTGCCGGAACCATCTTGCCGCTGGTGCGGGGTAACTACATCTTCATTTACCCCAGCCCGCTCCACTACCGCGTCGTGCCCACCGTTTTCTACGACAAGGATTGCACGGTGCTCTTTGGTACCAACACTTTCCTCGGCGGCTATGGTCGGAAAGCACATCCCTACGATTTCCGCTCGCTGCGCTATCTGTTTGCTGGGGCGGAGAAACTCCAGTCAGCGACGGCTGAGTTGTGGGCACAGAAATTTGGCGTCCGCATCTTGGAAGGCTATGGCGCGACTGAGTGCAGCCCCTGCCTCAGCGCGACCACTCCCTTGGAGCCCAACCACGGCACCGCCGGCCGATTCCTCCCCGGTATAGAGTGGAAACTGGAGCCAGTGGACGGAGTAGCTGATGCCGGCCGCCTCTTCGTGCGCGGCCCCAATATCATGAAGGGTTACCTCAACGCTGATGCTAATGCCAAATTCCACTCCGGCGGCGGCTGGTATGACACCGGCGACATCGTCAGCGTGGACGCCGAAGGCTTCGTGAGCATCCGGGGCCGCATGAAACGCTTCGCCAAGATTAGCGGCGAAATGGTCAGCCTCACGGCCGTCGAGGACGCCCTGGCCGGGGCTTTCCCGCACTACGGCCTCCGCATGGCTACCGCCGTCGTCACCCGTCCGGACGAAGACAAGGGCGAAGCCCTCGTTTGCTGCACCAACGAACCGAAGCTCACGCTCGCTGAGATCCGCGACGCCATCAAAGCCAAAGGCCTCGGGAACCTCTGCATTCCCCGCGAGATAGCCTTGGTGAAGGAAATTCCGAAGCTCGGCACCGGTAAGGTGAACCACCGCGAGCTTCAAACGATGGTGCAGAATTCCAAATGAAGTCACCGTAGGAAGGAATCCCATGAAACTCCAAGACATCCAACGACTCCACACCGACGGCTTCCTCGCCGCTGACGTGCGGGACCGCATCGTCGCCCACTACAAGCTGCAGGACGCGCCCAACCGGTTCATCGCCATCATCGCCGTCATTGGCGGCGTGCTCGTGGCGGCCGGCGTCATTCTGCTGATCTCGGCAAACTGGGACGACATCCCGCGTGGTGTGAAACTGATTACGGGACTGGCCTTGATGCTGGGCAGTCACGCGGCGGGCTGGTGGATCCGCACGCGCCATGCTGACTTCCACAAGACCGCCGAGGCGTTTCATCTGGTCGGGTCAGTCCTGTTCCTTGCGGACATTGCGCTGATAGGCCAGGTCTATCACCTCAGCTCGCGTCCACCGAACGCCATCCTCGTCTGGTGGGTCGGCATTGCCCCGCTGGCTTGGCTGTTGCGGTCCAAGCCCCAATACATCCTGACCCTGAGTGCGGCGTTGCTTTGGCTGGCCATGGAATTCCTCCATGACAAGGGGTGGTTGCATCATCACCGTGGCGAACTTGCGTTGCTCTTTTACCCGGCAATATTCGTTGGTCTTTATGCTGCGGGGGTAGGGATGGAACGCTCTCCGGCAAAGGACTTTGGCAGTGTTACGCGTCGTTATGGCCTAGTGGGGCTAAGTTTTATGCTGCTGCCACTTCTTTTTGGCAGCCATGTGAGCTCCCGAGGCGGAGATCTCGTGTGGAGCCTTTATGCGCTCATCTCCGCAGCCGTGGCGGCTGGTCTCTTCTTCGCCTTGCGAGGCGAGGCGAAGCTCCCGCTGATGTGGCGCGGCATCTGGTTTGGCACGCTAGTGTTCTGGCTCGTGTTCGTGGGCATGGCTTGCCTCAACGATAGCCCCCACACACGTTGGGAAGCCGGCCGCCATGATTGGGTCGCGTGGACGGCATCCATCGCCCTCTTCGCTCATTGTCTGGTGATGGTGAACCTCGGTCTGCTGCTGGGCTCACGGTTCTTCATCAACCTCGGCCTGAGTCTCCTGACGTTGGATGTCATCATCGCCTACCTGCGGCTCTTCGGAACCATGGCGTTAACAGGCGCGATGTTTATCGTGTCCGGCGTCGGCTTGATTGTTTTGGGCGTCTTCATCGAGAAGCGCCGTCGCGCTCTCATGCTTAAACTTCAGGAAGCCTCCACACCCACCAAACCATGAACCCCAGACACTTCATCGCCGTCCTTGCCGCGCAGACGCTGCTGCTGCTCGCCCTCATCGCCCAGCAGGAATATCGGCTGGCCGCCCCTACGACCGTCCTGCTCGAAACCGCCCCGGTGGATCCGCGTGACTTGCTGCGCGGCGACTATGTCATCTTGAACTACAAGGTAAGCAACCTCACCAATAGCTTGTGGGAAACGGCACCAGCCGGGCAGACAAGCCATGGCCTCCCGGTGTTCGTCTCATTGGAGCAGCGCGGCGAGTTCCATGAAGCGGTGCTTCTCTCAACCACGCGTCCCGAGCCGCTCCCCAACCGAGTGGTCATCCAGGCACGCACCCAGCCAAGTTGGGGAAACAATCAGGTGCGCGTGGAATACGGTCTCGAACGTTACTACGTGCAGGAAGGCACGGGAAATCCGCGCGGCAAACTCACCGTGCAAGTGGCCGTGGACGCGGCAGGTAAGCCGGTCATTAAGCAGGTCTTCCTCGACGGCAAACCCTACGCCGAAGCGATGCGCGAGCAAATGAAGCCATGAACAAAGACACTTACAGCGGACTACGCTTTCCCCTCCGCCAGCGGAAGAGGGCCGCGTTGAGGGAAGCCGCTTACTTCGGTTGCCCGAATAAGCTCAGCTCACGTTTTTCCCACGCGCATGCGCGCGTTTGCGGAGCAGTAAGTTTCTCCATCTCGCCCATGCGCTTCATGCGCGGGCTAATTTTCTGGTCACATGACTGCGAAGCTTTCTCTCGGTTCAAAGCCACCCTTTCGCTCCCAGTCACTTAATGCATGAAGATCTCTCTATTAAGACATTGTGCTTGGTGTCTGTTCGCTGGTGGCCTCGTCGCCAAGGTGAACGCCCAGGAGCCGGCTAATGCCGCCACGTCGGAAACCGTGGTGCTTTTGC
>Ga0194129_10009860_pt1 | contig 10562 bp, 12 predicted proteins | sample TA2KigCa35mmetaG_FD_150862 | JGI IMG/M metagenome (GOLD analysis project Ga0194129, IMG submission 150862) | Freshwater microbial communities from Lake Tanganyika, Tanzania - TA2015038 Kigoma Deep Cast 35m | ecosystem: Environmental > Aquatic > Freshwater > Lake | place: Tanzania: Lake...
ATCAGTCTTACCGCTTTCTGCATAGCAGCGCTAAAGCCAAGCGTCAGATTAAAGCGCGTGAAATGAGCCAGCGTGTTGTATCAGTGAACCCCATGAAACCCGACAGTGAGGAGGTAGAGCCGTTCTAGCCGGTCATGCTGAACACCGCTTCGGGCTACGCCCTTGACGGTGTTCAGCGTGAAAACGAGAACACATAAAACAAATAAACCTGTATAGTTATCCACAGCTGGCTCGATTCAAGCCAGCAAAAGCCCCTAGTCAATTTTCATTCGGCACAGGTGGTCAGTTTTCAATCGGCGCCAACACCCTGAATATTACAATTCTTGATCGACAGTTATTTTACAACTGCTTGACTTCGGCGAAATTCGGTTTGGATTCCCTAATTCCCAATTTTCTTAAGCGCGAAAACCAAAAATAATCTGTTCGAGAACGGCTTGCAATGGTGTTAGCCGGATTTGAACGGAGGTTATATGCAGATTCCCCAAGAGGGATTTCTTCGGCTTAATCAGATACTTGGAGTTACCGAAGTAACCGAGTGCGAAGCCGAATCAAATCGAATATCAAAGCGAGGGCCTCGAAAGCCTCGTGCAGCCGTTCTACCAATAAAAAAATCAACATGGTGGGCTGGTGTCAAATCCGGACGGTTTCCAAAGCCTGTGAAGCTCGGTTCCCGAGTCGCTGTTTGGCGTGTCGCCGATATCCGACAACTAATTGACTCCCTTCGATAAACCACAGATTTAAAAATTACCAATGGTGGTATATGAAACAGAACATTACGAGTGCATTGTTGACCGAATTGCCGACGGTCCCACAAACGGCGACTACCCGACAAGCCGCAAGGATTATCAATCGGCAGCCGCAAACGCTGAGGATTTGGGCCTGCCGAGGCACTGGCCCAATAAAGCCGGTTCGGATCCATGGGCGCTTGCACTGGCATATTGCAGACCTTGAGGCCCTCTTGCGGGGACAGAGATCATGACCGCTGAGCGCTTACTCACTCGCCTTGATCAAGTCAGATCGACAGGGCAGAACAGGTGGAAGGCAGTCTGCCCATCGCACGATGATGGCACCCCGTCCTTGTCAATCTCCGATGTTGGTGACTTAGTACTGATACATTGTTTTGCGGGATGTGAGAGCGAGGCTATTTTGGCAGCGGTAGGTCTGACATATGATGACTTATATCCGCCAAGGATTCTTGGTCACGCACTCAAGCCTAAAAAGGTCAGACTCATCTCACCTATTCAGGCTTTAGAAATTGTAGCGAAGGAGGCGCTCTTAATTTGTGTCATCGCGTCCCAGTTAGCCCGTGGCGAAAGAATCAGCGATCAGGAAAAGGATAGGCTATTTTTCGCTGCTGGCCGGATAAACGAAGCGTATCGGATTGTCTATGAACAGCCATTCACAGGAATTTGATGCGCTTGCGAGGATTCGAGCCGAACAGCTAAAGAACGGTCATTCACGAGCTAATGGTGATGGCAGTGACTTCGCTGAAACCGCCAGCCGTGACTGGGGTCAATCAAAGCTTGGTGCGACTGAAGCCTTGGAAAATGAGCCATATCCTCTCGATGCCCTTCCTACCTTGATCCGTGAGGCGGTGGCTGAAGTGCAAGCCTTCGTGAAAGCACCAATTCCTTTAGTTGCTGCCAGCGCACTGTCGGCGGTTTCTCTGGCCTCGCAAGGAATTGCATCTGTCGAAAGGGCCACTGGCCTTGTGAGTCCTTGCAGTCTATTTTTTATCACCATAGCAGACAGTGGTGAACGAAAGAGCACCTGTGATCGACTATTCATCGATCCGATCCGAAGATGGCAGATTGACGAAGCAAAGCGACTTGACCCAGAGGTGAAGGAGCACAAGGCTAAGTATGCAGCTTGGAAGGCTGAGAAAGATGGTCTAGAACTCCTAATCAAGCAACAGGCAAAGAAGCAGCAATCCACCGCTAAGTCCCAAGCAGACCTTGCTGATGCGATGGGTCGAGAGCCAATTTCGCCTCGACTTCCAGACCTGATTTATGCCGACGCAACCCCTGAGGCATTAGCATTTGGACTAAGTAAGTGGCCTAGCGGTGGATTAATGGCCCACGAGGGCGGGGTCATACTTGGGAGTCATGGGATGAATGCTGAAGCGGTGATGCGGAACTTGGCGCTTCTTGATTCCCTTTGGGATGGCATTCCTCACCAAGTCCGCCGTCGAACCTCTGATTCTTTCGAACTAATTAATGCGAGGCTCACAATTGGACTACAGGTTCAACCAGCGGCTTTCAGATCGTTCTACGAAAAGACAGGAGGCATTTCGCGTGGCATTGGCTTCCTGGCCAGGTGCCTAGTATCGTGGCCGACGAGCACTCAGGGATCAAGAACCTACAGCGAACCACCAGAGGCATGGCCAGGGCTTACTGGGTTTCGAGAGCGCATAACCGCGTTATTAAATTTTCCGCTTCGATTTGACGAGTCAGGGCATCTAAGTATTCCCGTGATTGCGTTAAACCCGAGCGCAAAGGATTCCTGGATTGTTTTCCATAACGAAGTCGAAAGTATGTTGATCGATGGACAAACGCTTTCCGACATTCGAGATGTTGGGTCTAAAGCTGCTGACAATGTCGCCCGACTAGCTTGCCTATTTCAAATTTTTGAGAGCGGTGTGACTACGGTTGGCGAGGTTGCAATGCAAAACGCGATTCGTATCGTGAGTTGGCACCTCAAGGAAGCCCGTCGATTTCTTCTTCATATTGAGCAAGCCGAAGAGATTGTGGATGCTGAGCGCTTAAAGCATTGGCTTGCCAACTATTGCAGAACGAATCGGGAAACTACGGTGGATAAAAATTTCGTCCTCAAATTTGGACCGCTCCGTAGTAGCTCTCGTCTCAGCCCTGCAATTACGGAACTTGAAGATCAAGGGTTCGTAAGTGAAATGAAGCACGGGCGGAAGACCATCATTGTCATTCATGAGGAGTCCGCTCGTGGCGCTCACTGATTTGATAAAAAACGGGACAGCAGGGCTTGCTACTGCTACTACTGCTACTGAACGAAGCGCAGACCTCCAATCAGTAGCAAAAGTAGCAGTAGCAACGACGGTTCACAAAAAAAATGGAGTGCCCATTGAAAACCTTAGACGGGTTGACAAACTGTTTGACACCATTAACGAGGCCGTTAAGAGCGGTGCAATTGATCCATCGGATGCAGAGTCTGCGAGTCTATGGGTGAGAACCAACAAAGGGGACGACGAGTACCTTGATCACCTGCAACTACTTTTGCAATGGTGCCTTTTGAGAAGCAAACACCGTCAGCATTGAAAAGGATCTTCGTATGCCTGAAAAATCACGTGACTTACAGGGCCGGTGGATGTCCGGTTCTAGCGGTAACCCTGGTGGCCGACCTTCGGGGAGTGGTCATGTTGCAAGGCTCCGAGCCGAGTTAGCACAAGAATTGCCGGGCATTATTCAGTCATTGGTTCGGCAAGCGAAAGCTGGTGACATCGGAGCAATCCGAGTGGTGTTGGATCGCGTGATTCCACCATTGAAGGCCGTAGACGCGCCCCTAAGCCTCGAATTGCCAGAGGGTGGCTTCACAACCCAAGGACGCGCAATCGTTGCCTCAGCGGCCTCTGGTGAAGTTTCAGCGCAAGAAGCTGCTCAACTTATTGGAGCCATCTCGAACCTAGCAAGGGTCGAGGTTCTGGACGAACGCGTAAAACGGGTAGAGCGCCTTGAACAAGCTTGAGCGCCGCATAGAAGCCCTCGAATCGAAACGGATTAGCCGCTGTGGTGAGTGCGTCGATAGGCCGTGTCCAGCCAACTTGGATTGCCCGTTAGTTCTATTTGATCAACTGATTCAAGAAGCAGAACGGCGGCGTCAGAACGGTGACCGTGAATTTGTAATCATGGCAGCCAAGGCCCTCGGGATTGAATGATAAATGTCTTGATTAAATGGCAGGCTCATTAGGACGACTCAACTCGAGCATGAGCCGCTCGAACTGGCCATACCATGTAATTAACTCTTCAGGGGATGTGTCAAACGACTCGGGCGGCCTGCCCTGATAGGCCCATGAGAGACAAGAAGCTGCGCTTGTCAAAGCTTATCGGCCGAGTCAAAATTCAAAACCCTTAAGCCCGACTTGACTTGGGCCATTCCTGACGACTGCCATCGCTTGAGCAAACCGAACCATGCTTTAGGCCCCAATCGGTGGCAGTAACCCTTCGACGATTACATTTTCAACAACACCAGCGCCAGCGCGTCGATAACTAGCGGCGGCAACATAAGCTGGCGACTCAAAACAGCCAACAGCAGCTTCCATACTTGCGAATTCAATCACCACAAATCGTGTGAAATTTTCGGGACCTTCCATGATCCGGTAAGGGCCTCCACGCGCGAGGATTTTTCCACCAAAACTGGCAATGATTTGAGGAACAAGTTCGGTATATTTTTTATACTCTACCGGATCATCGATGCGCGAACGCGCGACCCAATATGCTGGCATGATTTATTCCCCAATCGATGAATGATTCGAGATGGCGAAGCCTGTTAAGGAATAATCAGGCAGGCACCCGAGGTTCTGCCAGATTCGAGATCATGATGCGCCTGGACCACCTGTTCCAGACGGTAATCAGCGCCACGATGAACGCGCAGATGACCGTCACGCAACATGCGAAAAACCGTGCCGGCACTGTCAAGTAGCTCTTGTCTGGATGCCGTATAAGTCACGAGGGTGGGACGCGTGAAATAAAGCGAACCGAGCTTTTGCAGTTGCGCTGCCTCAACCGCCGGTGGCGCACCGGTTGTCGTGCCAAAGGATACAAAGGTACCTCGCGGTTTGAGTGCGTTGATGGAGGTTTCAAAGCTTGCCTTGCCGACTGAATCGTAGACGACATCAACGCCCTTGCCGCCGGTTAGTTCGCGGATTCGTGCAGCCACGTCCTCACAGCTTCGATCGATCACGTGGCTATAGCCATTGGCTCGGGCAAGACTACACTTAGCCTCACCCTGAGCAATACCAATCATTGTTGCCCCAAGGTGATGCCCCCATTGACCAGCAAGTAAGCCAACGCCTCCTGCTGCGGCGTAAACAAGTGCGGTCTTCCCAGTGCCAATGGGGACGCAGCGATTTAACAAATATTCCACGGTCATACCCTTGAGCAGCACGCGGGCAACATCTCCAAGTTCAACACCGTCATCAAGTTTCACCATTCGGTCGGCAGGCATGATTCGATGCGATGAATAAGCCCCAGGAGCACCACCAGCGTAGGCTACTCGATCGCCAGGTTTGAACTCATCAACACCCTCACCACAGGCCAAAACAACACCTGCAGCCTCGGTTCCAATCCCTGAAGGCAAACTAAGTGGATAAAAGCCAGAGCGGTGATAGACATCCTGATAATTTAAGCCAAGTGCCTTTTGCTCGATAAGCAGCTGACCAGCACCTGGCGCAGCAATCTCTTGCTGCTCGAGAACCATCTCCTCCGGCGCTCCCTGCCGCTTAATGCTCACCGCATTTGCATTGATCATCGCCAAGCCTCTCCAATTAAGTTCCAAAAAGTATATGATCCAGCCGAGGTCATTTGAGAAATACTTCATTCAAGCTCAGCAAAGTTCTCAATAACAGGCACAGCTAACGCTCGGCAATTTACACTAAGCGGCCTTGGTTCCTTAAAGAAAATCCACCTGGAGACAACAATGACAATGATTTCGAAAAGACCCGAACCGCATCAACAGGCTGATCTGGATCCGATTCACGTTGAAAAAAATCAATCGGGGCGCCTGGGTTCAACGCGCATGCGCGGCATGTTTGGCGCCATGATTGCACTTTGCGCTGGTTTGCTTCTGGGCGGCACTGCACAAGCGGAAAATATCCGTCTCCGAATCGCCTCGGGCCATCCATCTGCCAATGCTTATGTCAATCTGATGCAAAACTTCTTCGTTCCTGAGGTCACGCGGCGGGTCAAGGAAAGGACCTCGCATACCGTCGAGTTCGTGGAGGGTTATGGTGGTTCGATGGTAAAGGTGGCCGACACCCTCGAAGGCGTGCAGTCAGGCATCATCGATATTGGTGGGTATTGCTTTTGTTTTGAACCCTCCAACCTGCCCTTGCACGCGTTCCAGGTGATGCTTCCCTTTGGCACCATGGATCCGGTCACCAGCGTCAAAATGGCTCGCGCGGTTTACGACAAGGTTCCGTTCATGTCCAAAGTGTTTGAGGATAAGTACAATCAGGTCCTGCTTGCCTTTGGCACCATGGATCCGGTCACCAGCGTCAAAATGGCTCGCGCGGTTTACGACAAGGTTCCGTTCATGTCCAAAGTGTTTGAGGATAAGTACAATCAGGTCCTGCTCGCCTTGATCGCAGATAATGGTTATAACCTTGGTACCAACTTTGAATGGAACAGTGTTGCCGATCTCAAAGGGCGAAAGCTTGCAGGTGCCGGTTTAAACCTTAAATGGCTTGAGTATGCCGGTGCGGTGCCAGTGCAATCCTCATTGCCCGAAGCCTATACCGCGATGCAAACTGGGGTTTACCAGGGCTGGATCATGTTCCCTTCGGGATGGGTTAACTTCAAACTCTACGAACAAGGCAAGTACTACACCGAAATCGGGTTTGGAGCGATAACCTGGCATGGCATGACGATGAATCGCGCTCGCCTCAATCGCTTACCGAAGGAAGTGCAAAGCATCATCGCCGAAGTCGCGAGGGAGTATGAAGCCAAGACCGGCACGGTCAACAAGGAAAACTATCCTCAACAGCTCAACCAGATCAAGACCTTTGGCGGTACGGTGCGCAGCCTCCCCGACTCAGTTCGTGTCGACTGGGCGAATTCACTTCGCGCCTGGCCCCAAGAGCGAGCAAGCGAGCTTGACAAGATGGGACTCCCTGCCACTCAGGTGCTGAAGCTAGCGCTTGAGGAAGCTGAAAAGTTGGGGCATAAATGGCCTGTTCGCTACGCAATTAAATAGTTCGAAGACCTTTAATTGCTCAGGCCTTGCGTTTGCCGATTGCAAACCAAAGGCCAGGCCAAAAACCACATGCTGATTCGCCTCAACGATCTCCTGACCAAGGCGCTGCTCGTGCTCGCAGCCCTATTGGCTTTCGCACTCAGCTTTCTCGTTGTCGCCGATGTTCTCGGTCGTGACATTTGGCTAAAGCCCGTGAAGGGTACCAAAGAGATGGTGGAGATTTCGATTGTCATCATTTGTTTTTTGCAGGCTTCGCACGCTGTAAGGTCAGGTTCGATGATCCGGGTTGATGTCATCCTTGAACTCTGCCCCAAAGCGCTGCGCCGTTTGCTCATGGTGATCGGCTATCTCGCAGGTGCCGGATTTTTTGCATTGATTGCATGGGGAAGCGTGGACGGTGCGATCCACGCCTGGGTGTCCAACGAGTTTGAAGGCGAAGGGGCTTTGCGTATCCCTGTATGGCCTGCGCGTTTCGTAATTGTCTTTTCTAGTAGTTTGGTTGCCCTGCAATATCTCATTGCCGCGCTTTCGGTTTTTGAGATTCTTGGACTTCGAGACGAAGCCGGAGAGGCTCCGCATGTTTAGTGGTACCGAAATGTTTCTCGTGGTTGGAGTGCTTTTGCTGCTCACGCTTTGCGGGGTCCATATTGCCATCGCACTAGGCTTTACGGCCGCCTTCGGCATTTACGTCATGCAAGGCGACATTGAGGTGGTGAAACAGTTTGTTTCCAACACCGCATACGAAGCCCTTCGTGACTATGTGTTCGCTGTCATCCCGCTTTTCATGTTGATGGGGGAATTTCTGGCGCGATGTGGTGCAGCACGCGACGTGTTTGCACTTGTCAACCGTGGCTTGGGGCGAATGCCTGGCCGACTTGGCATTGCAACGATTTTTGCCAATGCTATTTTCGCCTTTGTTACCGGCGTGAGTATCGCCGCCGCCGCAGCATTTTCTCGGATCGCCTATCCGGAGATGCGAAGACACGGTTATGACCGTGGCTTTGCCCTTGGATGCGTTGCCGGGTCGGCCTGTCTTGGCATGTTGATTCCACCGAGTGTGCTCATGATTGTTTGGGGCATCCTCACTGAACAATCGATCGGGCGATTATTTCTCGCAGGTATCGTGCCAGGAATCTTATTGGTTGTTTTTTACAGTGCCTACGTCTTTTTTGTCGCGCTTACTGATCCCAACCGCCTCGGTGAGGGAAAGGCCACCCAAGAAAAAGCCTCGGCTCCCTCGGAGACGGGCAGTGAGTCTGAACAAGGCGAGGAAATTTCGCTAAGCATGGCAAGTTTCAGTACCCTGCTTGTCGTTGCCCTTGTCATTGGAACACTTGGCGGCATTTGGCTCGGTGCCTTCACGCCCACTGAAGGCGCTGGCGTTGGCGCGGTGGGCGCCATGATCGTTGCACTGCTTCGCGGATTGCGCTTGCGTGGTTTGATGGAAGTGATTGTTTCGGTTGGTCGAACCTCAGCACCCTTGCTCTTGCTATTGATCACTGCACAGCTGTATTCCCGTGTTCTTTCGATGACGGGCATAACTGCAGCCGCCAAGGATCTCTTTGTGAGTTCAGGACTTAGTCCCGCTATGATCTTGATGATTATGGTCGGGGTTTGGTTTGTTCTGGGCTGTCTTATTGACTCTATCTCGATCATCCTGCTGACCGTTCCCGTCTTTGCCCCAGTCGCACAAGCGGTTGGCTTCGATCCACTCGCTTTTGCAATCATGGGCATTGTCGCGATCGAAACCGGGCTTCTCACCCCGCCCTTTGGGATTCTGGTTTTTACTGTGCGCGCAGCCTTGCCGCAGGAAAAAATCCCGCTTGCTGAGATCTTCAGAAATTCGATCCCTTATTGGTTTTGCCTTCTCATGCTGGTGCTAAGCCTTGCAATATGGCCGCAAATTGCGACATGGCTACCCGCTTTGGCCTTCGCCAACAAAGCAGGTTGAGTTCGGACCCTCGAAGACCTTAGTTGGAAAGTTCGCTTGCCTTGACAGGTGCTTCGATGCCATGACGAATGGCTTCCTCGTTGGCAAAGTTCAATTCGACCTTGACGCCATTCGGATCGAAAAGAAAGAGTTGATAAAGCCCCTGATCGCTCACCATGCGTTCGTTGAAGGCGATATTACGCGCACGTAAATGCTGCATCATGCCGGGAAGGTCGGTACAACGAAAGGCAACATGATCAAGAACGCCTGTCCCTTGGGTTTCGGTCGATTGCTGACCGAGATAACTGAGCCGGTTTTGACTTACATTGGCCCCGCCCTCCGTGAGATGTAATACGTCCTTATCGCCGAGGTAAAGCCAAACAACCGGGAACTTGAAGTCGGGATGCCAACCCTCCCGCATACCCAGAACATCGACGTACCAATCTCGAGTGGCCTGAAGCTGAGGGGTTTGAATCAGAAAGTGTTCTAAGTGTTCAAGCGGCATTGCAACTCCTTGCTTTACGCAAGCATTAAGCTAGTCTTAGGCATTGGGCTAAATTACGGCTCAAGCAGGCCCTGATCGAAACCTGTTTTTTGTTTTTGTAACGCAGTTAGTGGAAGGATATCAAGAAAGTGAATCAATTGCGTGTCGGTGTGGTGGGTCTGGGTTGGTGGGGAAAACTGATTGTCGATCAACTCAGTCAATGTCCCAGTGTTGTTGTGGTCGTAGCCACCGATCTAGCTGCAGAGCAGGGCAAAGGTTTTGTTGCTGAACGTGGCATCGATTGGGCAGAGAGCTACGATAGTGTGCTCGCCCTTGAGACAATCGATGCAGTGATTCTTTGCACGCCACACGCAGCACATAGCGCCCAGATTCTTCAGGCTGCAAAAAAAGGCAAGCATGTGTTTTGTGAAAAGCCGCTCGCCCTCAGCACTCAAGAGGCCCATCTCAGTATCGAAGCGATGAAATCCCGAGGTTTAAAGCTGGGTTTAGGCCATGAAAAGCGTTTCGAGCCACCCATCGTCAAGGCGCTTGCCATAATTCGTGACGGAGAAATCGGTACGCCGCTGCAAATGGAAGCTAACTTTAATCAGGACAAGTTTTTAGGGATGAGCCAGGATAACTGGCGATTTGAAGAGCGTAATGCCCCCGCTGGACCATTAACCGCAACGGGTATTCACCTTATTGACCTTGCAGTTGCCGTGTTCGGCAGGGCTAAAGCAGTGACTGCTGCTTTGGGTCGTTTCAGTGGCGAGTTGCGCAACGGCGACACGCTTGGGGTATTGGTCGAATTCGCCGAGGGTGGACATGCTTTAATCAGCGCAATTCTTGCAACGCCATTTTCTGGCCGTTTTGCGGTGTACGGTAGCAGCGGCTGGATCGATATACGCGATAACGCTCATCCTGAAAATCCCAAGGGCTGGACTATGCGGATCGCCCGCCGGGGTGCAGCAGAAGAATCGATCAGCTTTTCCAGTCATCCAAGCGTTCGCGACAATCTGGAAGCTTTTGCCGCGAGCATTCTCACTGGCGCGATTTACCCGATTCCAACCGATGAAATGGCAGCCAACGTTGCCATCCTGGAGGCAGTGGTGCAGTCGACGCGTAGCGGGCTTAGGGTGAGCCTGGCTTAGCCCAAAGCCCTCCGAACTTAGCCAAAAGCCCTCCGAACTTAGCCAAAAGCCCTCC
>Ga0194129_10009861_pt1 | contig 10561 bp, 8 predicted proteins | sample TA2KigCa35mmetaG_FD_150862 | JGI IMG/M metagenome (GOLD analysis project Ga0194129, IMG submission 150862) | Freshwater microbial communities from Lake Tanganyika, Tanzania - TA2015038 Kigoma Deep Cast 35m | ecosystem: Environmental > Aquatic > Freshwater > Lake | place: Tanzania: Lake...
AGGGATTATGAGAAGACTGGACTCAGCAATCCCTGTTGGCCATCAATGACTTACGCGCGTCACCAAGCTGTGTGTAAGAAAGTGTGTAAGTAAATATCGTGTTTTTGACAGCAGTTTTCAGCATCAAAAACACTTCCGCACAGAGAGCTTAGTCAAAGATCAAAGAAAGATACGCGAGAGTAAGAATTCGGTTTTGAAAATACTCTTTGAGATACTCAAATTTGGTATTTTCTTTTACATGATAGAGAGATTTTTCGAGCGCGCATTATTCACGCAGCAATCTCCGCCGGTACCTACCCTTGACGGGTTAGTACATCAACCTCATATTTACGACCGATCATCCCCATTCGCCCCACCGCAGGCCGGAAACTTTTTCTCCACTGGGCGCTTTGGTTAAGTGTCGGTAAGTTTTTTCATTTGTCGATGATCGGTGGACTTTTTCGGAGGTTGCCAATGAGCGTGATTATTTCGGTACTGATGGCTGCCGCAGCCTCAAGCGCATCCAGTGATTGCGATCGACTCGCGGCACACCCAGAAGATCCGCAAAGAGTGACACCTGGAGTAACGCAAGACGCAATCGACTACCCGGTCGCTATTCGCGCCTGCGAAACAGCGGTCGTCGCAGAGCCAGAGAACTCACGGCTGCGCTATCAGCTTGCGCGACTGCTTTTCTACACCAACCAGAATCAGCGTGCGGTCGAGGAAATGAAACGCAGCGCTGATGATAATCATATACAGGCGCAATACATCTACGGAACCTTCGTGGCTCGGGCTCGACCTTTTGCACCCACAGATATATGCATCGCTGAGCGTTACTGGCGTAAAGCGGCCTCGGCTGGTCGGCAGGCTGCGCGCGTGCAATACGTACGGTATGCCCTGAAGGGCCAATTTGCGCGCTGTAGTGGAGCGGCGGATGATGCCGAATTACAGACTTTCGTCGATGCGGCGGGTAAGGACTCGAAGAGCCTATTCGAAACGCTCTTCGTGGAGGATTTTCGTGAGGCGCTCGCAGAGCGACCAAGCGCTGCAGTGCGTACCGCATGGGCACAGTGCGCGCAGACGCGCGGGCTCGATCCTTTGCAGCCGGTTCGCACGCGACGGTTCGGAGATTCGGCGACAATGACTACCCAACTCAACGGTCTGATCCTGGCCGGCGAGAAAACCATCACGGCGAGCTCACCGTGGCTGACAGATATCGATCCCTCACGACGATTTTTTGAGGGCGGCCACTCCATCATGACAGACGAAACGGGTGCTCCCCGAGCTGTGCTGCGCACAATCGGATTGAAAACTCTGCGTTTTGATCAAGTGGGTTCGGAGGATTCACGCTACGAGGGACCACCGGTGCGCCCGCTCGACGCATGGCGACGGGTGCACCAATCGTTCTTTGATCGAGTGCTCAAGCCCATCGGCAAGAGCTGGTCCACAGACATGCCAGTGACGCTCGAGCGCTTTGAAGTCGTCTGTCGCCTGCCGTGAAAACCCCTACGCTGTTAGCGTGGATACTGTAAACAACAGAGTCGCTTCGACCAGCGCCGCGATCAGTGCGGCACCGATTCTTCGATGAGCTCGATGAGTTCGCCATCTGGGCCGCGGAGCGTCGCCGCGCGCCGACCGTCATAGAGCTTGCCTGGACGACTCGCCGGTCTGCTTAGCCAGTCAAGCTTCAACTCATCGAGATTACTAACCGTGAAGGTGGTCATAGCCACCACTGAAGGTAATTGACCGTGACGTATGGGTCGCGGCTCTGCCTTTTCCGAATAGCCATCAATCTGAATCAAATTGCCGTGACTTTTAAGCCGAGCAGTCGCAATAGGCAGCGCTGTTCCTGGCGCTAAACCCTGCGCATCATTGAGTATGGGATTGGATCTTGTGCGTAGCGGGCCCGGAGTAAGCGAAAAAGATCGGGCATACCAATCGAGCGTGGCATTCGCGTTCGAGGCTGCCAGCACCATGATGAATATCCGACCAATCCTCCCATTCGGCAATGGCAGGATGGACTTGCTGCGATCGCCGGTTTCACTGGTCAAATAAAGTACCTCGGCCGCACGCCCTGTCACCTGAAACGCACGGATGCTTGGATAACTGCCAAGTGGCGCTGGCGTACCGATCACTCGAAACGGTGAGCCTTTCAGTTCTGAAAAGAGGCGATCAGGATCGTCGACGATGATCTCGATCGCGCTCCAGCCAAAGGTCGTTAGCGGCGCGGGGGGTGCTTCGCGTGGCCCCTCAATGACACGTAAGAAGACATCCGGCGCAGCGTCAGTGCTCAGTAGCACATAGCGGCGGCCGGTGCTCGCGGGCGCACCCCAACTGCGGGCCAAGCCGCGGGTAACCATACCCTGCTCCCGTACCCGATGATCGAGCCAGTCGCGATAAAGCGCCACCGTCGCGGAAAATTCGGAAGTCGTAATCGTCGCTGCTTTAATCCGCAGCAACGCCGGCGCCAGATCCGCCGAGTAAATAACCATCGACCAAAGAAAAAAGGTCGCACCCGCCAATGCGAGTGCGACCTTGTTATGCCCCGAAATACGGCGCAAGCCCTGCACAGCACTCCGACTCAGAAGTCGTAGCGCGCGCGAACCATCCAGCGACGCGGTTCGTTGAGGTACGGATAGACGAGGAACGACACAACGTAGGTTTCGTTAGTGCAGTTTGTGCAATCAGCCGTCAATGCCCACTTGCCGTCGGTCGGTCGCAGTGTGAGGCCGGCGTTGAGGGTGTCACGCGCCTGTTGCCGTCCGATCAAGGTGTTTGCAGTGGCCGCCCAATTGGCCGCAACGTGCGCCCAGTTGACGCTCGGCTGCAACTTCAGACTTGCACCAAGGGGTAAGGTTCCATTGATACCGAGCGTCGAGGTGAACTCAGGGGCACGTACGGGCTCGGCGATATCGCCACGCGCGGTTATCACGCTGACGTTACAGATATTGGTCGTTGACTGCCCAGCCGCCAAGCGCGCCTTGCAGTTAGCTGCCTGCGCGACCACCGAGGCATCGACGTTGACGTACTTCGCCTTCTGAGTGCCACCACCCCAAAAAATGTTGATGTTGTCAGTGACCGCCCAGGAAATCTCGGCTTCCAGACCGTAGTTTTCCATATCAGCAAAGTTACGCGTGAGATAATTGATGATGTTGGTTTGAGGATCCGCATAGCCGGCAGGCAATTGGAAGTCCTTCACGTCCATGAAAAACGCATTGAGATTGACGCGGAGTCGACCGTCGAGCCACTCGGTTCGAGCACCGCCTTCATAAGACCAAACCTTTTCCGACTTGAACGCGAGCGCTAGGCGTCCGAAATTGGCACGAGCATTCCAACCCCCTGCCTTAAAGCCACGCGTCGCCGATGCAAACACCATGACGTCGTCCGAGACTTTATAGTCGAGAGCAAAACGTGGTGTAAGTTGACTTTCTTTGAGTCGAGTCGGGATACCGGCTGCTACGAGATCAGCGGTGGTGATCGGCGGGAACAGCTTGGTAGCAATCGGACTGGTATTCGGCGTAAAAGTGATCTTCTTTTCTTCGTCTGTGTAGCGCAGACCCACCGTCGTGGTCAGTCGGTCAGACACGTGGTAATCGAACTGCGCATAAGCTGCATAGGACTTCGTGTCATTTTTCATGACACGATCCTGTGTCACTGTAGGATTACCCGTTACAGGCAAACTGATATTCGCGAACGAGGTGTCATTTTTATCCGTGAAGTAAAAGAGACCTGCCGTGTAGTCCACGGTGCCGGCAAGTGCAGCTCCGGAGAGTTTGATTTCCTGGGTGATCTGCGAGTGCTGTCCGTCGTTAACAAGTGGCGTCGCATTACCTGGACGCTGACCAGTCAGTTCGTAGCTATTGTTCGGGGCAAAAGTGGCACCCGTGATGCTGTCGAATGAGTCAGTGATGAACTGCTGGTCGAGATCACGGTAGCCAGTAATGAGGTTGAGCGTGGCGCCGCTCGCCAGATCAACGGCGAGATTCGAGATAACTGAGCTCGATTTGGTGTAGTTACCGAGTGGAACATTCTTGAGGCGCTCTGATACCAAAGACGCGCCAATAGGCGTGTCGGTACGTAGCCGAGTGTGATCGAAACGCTGACTGCTGCCGGGCGCCACGAAGTTAACGATGTTCGACATGTCTGAATTGATGAGATCAGCGGATAGATCCCAAGTGACCTTGTCACTGAAAAGCACGCGCACCGCACCGCGCACGCCATTGCTGTCTTCCCAGTTCAAAGTTTCGCCAGTAACGCGGTTCTTCACAAAGCCGTCGTCCTTGGCGTAAAAAGCTGAAATCTTTGTCAGCACTGTGTCTGAAAGCGGCAGATCGACCGATGCGCGTGCCTGCGTGCGGTTGTATTCACCGAAGCCTGCCTCGACAAAGCCCCCCATGTCGGCGCCCGGCTTCTTCATGACGATACTGATTGCACCGCCAGTGTTGTTACGGCCGAATAGTGTTCCCTGCGGACCACGCAGTACCTCGATACGCTCGACATCAAAAAATTGGAAGTTGTTCGCGTTTTGCCGAGCCATGAACACATCGTCAACATACGTGCCCACCGGAGGATCAAAGGTCGCGATCGACTCGGTGTTGTTAAGCGCGCGGATGGAGTAGGAGTTGGCAGTACCCACGCCGGTGTTGTTATGACCAATCATGTTCGGCACAAAGGAAATTAGGTCGAGGGTACGAGTGATCTGCCGACGCTCGAGCTCGGCCTCGGTGAAAGCAGTAACGGCGATCGGCACCTCTTGCAAATTCTGTGCGCGGCGCTGCGCGGTAATCGTAATTTCCTCGATACCGCCGTCGTTTACCTGTGCCTTGGCTGCGAACGGCTGCACGATAAGACCCAGCACCATGGTACCCATCAGGGCCGTCAGTTTTGGACGCACAATCATCTGTTTCCCCCTCGAATTTTGGTAATTCGAAAAAATGCATAGAGCGCCATGAGGTTACGGCGCCACTTAAGATGCTATCAACCGACCCGGCTGGGGTGCAAATCAAGTTCTATCGCCCTTTTCAGGCGCGTTTCGAAACGGTATTTTGGCTGCAATCGAGCCCTTGGGGCTCGCTCTTACCACCATGCAGGTGACCCACGTGGCCGCGCTACCCTCCGATATTCCCGCCCCCAACATCGACGAGCTGTTTCGTCCTACACACGATGAGCGTGCCCGACAAAGCATGGTGAGCTTCATTCGTAAGCTCGCAATTATCGATATGCGTCGTGCGCTGAAAGAGGATTTCGAGCAGCGTATCGAACCTCGTCTTGCGCGAGAGGGCGCCAAACCCGCCGACTGGCAGAGTATCGAGAAAGCCATGGAGCCGGAGCAGTCATACCGCTTTTACAGCTCGGTGCGCTACAACGCGCAGGAGATGTGCTACCTGTCCGTGCAACCCACCGTTGAGCGCGCATTGCCGCAGATGGTGAGCCTCGCGCACGATCTTTCAGTGCGTAATCCAGCAGGAGGTTCGCTACGACTCGATCCTGAACTGGAGGTGCCGAGGTACGTGACCTCACTGGACGTGCATCTAGCACCGGGGTGGGTACATGCCGAGCACACCCTCAACGATGTGGCGCAGGGCGCAGTGGTCTCGTTCGGCGGGAAGGTTTTCGGCGGTCAGCATCCTTATCGCAAACGGCCAGGTGTGGTCGGCGAGTCAATCGCCTACTGGATCCGCAAGAAGTGGCCTGAATTTGCTCCTCGGCGTATCCTCGATCTCGGTACAACGAGCGGAAAAAATTTGCTGCCCTATTGCACAACCTTTCCGCGCGCAGAAGCATATGGAATCGATGTCGCCGCTCCGGTCCTACGTTACGGCCACGCGCTCGCCGAGCACGAGGGCATCCCGGTTCACTTCAGCCAACAAAATGCCGAGCAGACCAACTTCCCCGACGGACACTTCGACCTAATCGTTTCGAGTTTCTTTTTTCACGAAGTGGCGCTGAAAGCAACGCGCAGAATTCTTAGTGAGTGCAAGCGTCTACTTGCGCCGGGCGGCATCATGGTTCACATGGAGCTTCCTGACGAGAGCTCGGTATCGGCTTACGAAAACTTCTTCTGGAACTGGGACACCCATAACAACAACGAGCCTTGGTATACCGCGTATCGGGCACGGGATCCCCTCGCCCTTTGCCGAGAGGCCGGCTTCAGTTCCGCAAGTAGCTTCAAACTGCACATCCCGGATATCGCGACCTTCGGTGTCGAGCGGCATGAGCAGTTCATGCACGGCGAGATTCCATCGCCCGCCCACGGTAGCGGCGGCTGGTTCATCTTTGGCGCAGAGCGCGATAGGTAATCGTCTTGGTCGATCAACAGAGGCGTGGCGTCATGCTCGGCGCCGGAGTAACCGTCGCGCTCGCTACGGCAGCGCGCGTCGGCTGGCCGCGAGTGAAGAGCCTTGATGAAAACTTTGATCTGATCGTGATTGGCGCAGGTACCGCTGGGCTACCGGCTGCGATTTTTGCTGCGCGACGTGGTCGCCGTGTTTTGTTAATCGATGCAGCAGATGATATCGGCGGCACTCTACATCTTGCTAACGGCCAGGTAAGCGCCGCAGGGTCGAGAACGCAGCTTGCGAAAGGAATTGTCGACTCGCCAGATCGCCACTTCGACGACTGCATGTCGCTGTCACGCGGTAAAGCCGACCCAGCAGTCATCCGCCGTACGGTCGATGAAGCACCAGCGACCATTAATTGGCTATTAGATGCAGGACTCTCACCTCTCGCCGAGCATCCCGTCACAGGAGACAGTCCCGGCCGCCCTGCGTATAAGACGCCCCGATATCTTTGGGCGAAGGACGAGGGTCGCGCGATCCTCGATGTCATTCGCCGTGAACTTGCCCGCGAATTACCGCAGGGACTCATTACATTGTTGCTTCAGACCAGAGTGACGGAACTGCTCACCGGACGCACCGGTGCAATCACAGGGGTACGGGTCGACGGGGTAGAGGGATCGCTTACGCTGCGTGGTCGCAAAGTTCTCATCACTACCGGCGGCTACGCAATGAATCCGGCAATGTTCGCCGAACTGACAGGTTGTCCAGCATACGCTTCGGGGTCTTGGCCACAGGCTCTTGGTCAAGGCCTCAAACTTGCGATTGCTGCGGGAGGATTTCTTCGCGGCCAAGATCTGCACCGCGCGGGTACGGGTTCGATCCTGACGCGCGACGTATTCCCGGCAAAGGTCTATGCGCGGGTCGACACGACGCCGCAAAGACGCTTGCCATGGGAGATTTGGGTCAATGACCTCGGCCGCCGGTTTATACGCGAGGATGAGCCTTCGACCTACCTTCGCGAGCAAGCTCTGGCAGCACAGCCGGCCCTACGTTACCGCATCGTATTCGACGACTCGATCCTACGCGCCTCGCCGCCAATGATTGCCGGCTGGTCGCGGGAGAAGCTGCAGTCGCATTTCGGTACACATCCGATGTTCAAGGCCGCAGCCAGCCTCGAAGCGCTTGCCGCCGACTGTGGCCTCGCACCCTCCGCGCTTCGAGACACGGTACTTCGCTACAATGCGACGGTAGACGGAGTCAGCGACGAATTTGGCCGTGAACACCGACCACGGCGTATCGACACTGCGCCGTTTTACGCAATCACTCATTTCGGTCATTCGGCGACCTCCTCGGCCGGAGTGGTTGTCGACGAACAGTTACGTGTGATGCGAAAGGGTGGCGATGTAGTTGGCAATCTTTACGCCGCTGGCGAAGTACTCGGTAGCGGGGCGACCCTCGGTGATGCCTTCGTCCCCGGCATGATGCTCACGCCGGCGCTGGCCCTAGGACGTTGGCTGGGGAATGCCGTTTAGTCGCTCGCTGTACGTAGTGGTCGCTCTGGCGACCTCGCAGAAGAGCAACTTCCATCATTCGGTGGATTCTTCGATCAGCTCGATGAGTTCTCCCGCTGGACCGCGCACCGTCGCTGCACGTTTACCTGCATAAGCAAGCCCTGGGTGAACGGTGGGCGGCGTTATCCAGTCGAGTACGAGCCCCTCAAAGTTACGAACCGCAAAACTACTGGAAGCGATCGCTGGGGGGAGCTCACCAGCGCGCTGCGGTCTAGCTGTAGTAGCCGCCGGGTAACCGTCAAATTCGATCAAATTTCCGCGCTGCACCAACCTGCCAGTAGTCAAAGGAAAAGTGCTGTCATCACCGAGGCCCTGCGCACGGCGCAACACCCCAACCGGACGCTGTCGCGGCGATCCAGACTGGAGTGCAAACTTGCTCGAATAGAACGCGAGCAAGGCGTCGATGTCAGGTCCAGCGACAACCATGATGAAGATTCTATCGATGTCGCTCTGGGGTGGCGGCAAGATCGATTTGCTGCGGTCTCCGGTTTCTGCCGTAAGGTAGATAACCTCATTGCTCGGGCCCAGCACCTGAAACGCCCGGATCGAGGGATAGCCACTCAGTTGTGCAGGCTCGCCAATTACTTTGAACGGCGAGTCGCGCAAACTGGAATATACGGCATTAGGATCATCAACGATGATCTCGATCGCATTCCAGCCCCACGTCGTAAGCGGCTTATGTGCCGGAAGATCACGCTGCTCGATCGCACGTATGAAAACATCAGGCGACCCGGATGGACTCAGTAGAATATACCGTTGGCCAGCTATCGCTGGAGCGCCCCAACTCTGGGCTAAGGACTTGGAGATCTTCCCGCGTTCGCGGACCATATACTTAAGCCATCGACCGTAGTCACGCTCGACGGAGGCAAGATCTGTGGTGGTGATCGTGGCCACTCGTATGCGGTGTAGCGCCGGCTCTGCGGTAGCGACCATCGGCGTAAGGCATGTCGCGATCACCGTCACAAGAGCAAGAATAAGAATTCCTCGGTTAGAGCTCTTCTGCCGCATTGCACTGACCCTCTGCAGTTAGAATCATTAGATTCAAAGTATGCCTGAGAGCGCATCATGACCGAGATCCGAACCGAAGCTTGGCCAAAACCTGCATACGCTTGGTACGTGGTCGTTTTACTGGTGCTGTCGTATGCCCTAGGCGTAGTCGATCGCATCGTCATAGGCCTACTCGTCAATCCGATCAAAGAAGACCTAAATCTTACCGATACTCAGATTGGGATCATTCAGGGACTGGCCTTCGCACTGTTTTATAGCCTGTTCACGTTACCGGTTGGCTATCTCGTAGATCGCTGGAAACGCGTTCCGGTGGTCTGGGGCGGCCTGGCGATCTGGAGCATCGCGACGATGGCCGGTGCGTTCTCCAGATCTTTCTGGGGGCTCTTTTCCTCGCGAGTCGTGATGGGTGCCGGTGAAGCAACCACTACTCCTGCATCAGCCTCATTGATCGCCGACTATTTCCCGCCGGAGAAGCGGGCACGCGCCTACGGTGTTTTTGCCATGGGAGGCTCGATCGGTATCGGTATTGCCTACCTGCTAGGTGGCGTGGCAATTGGACTTACCGATGCAGTACGCTCGATCGCGCCGGGGCCATTCGCGCAATTTGCCGATTGGCACGTGGTGCTGTTCATTGTTGGGGCCCCGGGAGTCATTCTTGCCGTGCTAATGGCGCTCACCATGCGCGAACCGAGCCGGCGTGGTGCGGTAAGTCGGTCGACGCGTTTTTCTTTGTTGCCTCTATGGCGCGAACTCGCGACCAATCGCATCGCACTATTCACGGTTATGTTGGGCACCATCATGAACGTGATGATCGTCAACGCACAACTCGCTTGGTTCCCTACGCTATTTGTACGCGTACACGAGTGGGAGCCAGCTCGTATCGCACTAGCACTTGCAGTTGTCGGTGTGCCGTTCGGTATCCTCAGCGCCATCACTGCGGGGAGCGCTTTGACCTGGCTAGCCAAGTGCGGCCGCGAAGACGGACCAGTGCTGGTAATGATGTTGCAGTGCGCAGCATGGGCACTATTCGGCACAGCAAAGTGTTTGGCACCGACGCCGGAGCTCGCGCTCTTCGGTCATGTGCTCACCTCCATGTTCGCAACTTGGGCCGTGACTTCGGCACTGACGGCGCTGAATCAAGTCACGCCCAACCAACTCCGCGGTCAGGTAGTGGCGGTCTACACCCTGCTGACTGGGCTCGTGGGTATCGCAGTGGGATCGGGCGCGGTTGGGTTTCTTTCCGACTATGTATTCAACTACCCAACCGGGATCGCGCCAAGCCTTGCGCTTGTATGTTTCTTAGGCGGCGCCATCGGCATCGCCATACTCGGCCTAGGTCGTACGGGCTACCTTGCTGCGGTACGCCGCGCGGCTTCGTTCAACTCTACCTAGCTTGCATAGCGCCAACAGATTTGCCACCCCCAACTCGCGTGCGTCGATTAGTTGAATGCTCAACATAACCCACGCAACTCTTGTCAGGTGACGATGTAACGATCGGTGGGCTAGAAGCGAGTCATAGAGCAATCGAGTCCCGATGGCAGATCTGTCCAGCCCGCTTTGATTGGTCCAGTGTTGAAGTTAGTTTAGGCAGCCTTTTTGTCGGTTATTGAGTTGATCCGAGGGCTGGGGGAAAACCGGACGGATTTGTAAGACTGGGCCCGCTTGGATTCGAACCAAGGACCAAGGGATTATGAGAAGACTGGACTCACAGATCCCTGTTGGCCG
>Ga0194129_10009865_pt1 | contig 10560 bp, 7 predicted proteins | sample TA2KigCa35mmetaG_FD_150862 | JGI IMG/M metagenome (GOLD analysis project Ga0194129, IMG submission 150862) | Freshwater microbial communities from Lake Tanganyika, Tanzania - TA2015038 Kigoma Deep Cast 35m | ecosystem: Environmental > Aquatic > Freshwater > Lake | place: Tanzania: Lake...
GAATACTGAATTGGTTCGAACGCTTTCGGCGCTGATCCACAATGCGGAGACCCTAACGGGTCGACAGGCACTAAGGAATGGTGCCGGAAATAGGATTCGAACCTACGACCTACGCATTACGAATGCGATTCATAGCGTCGCTCGCCTACCGCTATAAATCTGGCGACTTATCCCAAAAACCCTAATTTCTCGGCGTATAGAAGCCAATTTCGACATTGTACCGCGGTCGACCGAGTTGTACCGCCATAGATGCCGGTTTACTCTACCTACGCTTATAAGTGCTCGTCCATAAGCGGAAGCGAAGACCCACAAGCGTTGCAGGTTAAGGAGTTGGTATGCGAGCGAGGATCAGCGCCAGGTTGCTTAACACCAAGTCGGCGACCCCTGCCGATAAGCCGTTTGAAATTCGAGACGATTTACTCAAGGGGTTCATCCTCCGAGTCCAGCCGTCCGGCGCCCGCACGTACTACGTGCAGATCGCCCGCAATCATAGAGTGAAAATTGGCGCAGTCGGGGTACTCACGCCCGATGAGGGGCGAGAACGAGCGTCAAAGATTCTGGGCAATCACGCTCACGGCCGTGATCCATTGGATGGCATTGCAGGCGGACGAACCGGATCAACCTTGTCTGCATTCATTGAGGACACTTATTCGCCGCACCTCGACGCTACGCGCCCCAATGGAGCCGCGGCCACCGTAAAACGACTAACAGCGCGCTTTAAGAGCCTTGGTAACCGCGACCTAGCTGGTATCACCTCTGGCGACCTCGAGCGCTGGAAGGTTGCGAGACTCGCTGGCGGTGCGACGCCGTCTACGGTTCAGCGTGATCTGATGCCGCTCTCAGGCGTCTTTAAGCTCGCCAAAAAGCTTCGTCTCATAGCTGATAACCCCGTCGCCGACGTGGACAAGTTACGACTCGATGCTGTGGGAAAACTGCGGTACCTCACACCGAGCGAAGAGGCCAGCCTGCGGGTAACGCTTGCCGCACGTGACCAACACTTAGTCAAGCAACGGCAAAGAGGAAACAAATGGCGGGCAGATCGCGGCAAGAGCCTCCTTCCCGTACTTCCCTATTTCGGTGATGCGCTGACCCCAGCGGTGCTGATATCGCTGAATACGGGCGTCCGACTAGGTGAGTTATTGAAGCTACGTTGGTCTTCCGTCGACTTTGAAAGTGAAACCCTTACCGTCAGCGGGGGAACCGCAAAGAGTGGCAAGACGCGCCACGTACCCTTGAACGCAGACGCCCTGAATGTCCTCCGCCAGTGGCGCTCTCAATCTGGCGACGATCTGGTAATCGGGATCGCTACCAGCTTCAAGAAATCCTTCGCAGCGGTATTGGTAGACGCAAAGGTCGAAGATTTTCGCTGGCACGATCTACGGCATACCTTTGCATCAAAGCTCGCACAGCGAGGCATTCCGATCAACGTCATCCGCGACTTACTCGGACACTCAACGCTTACCATGACTCTCCGCTACGCTCACCTTTCGCCCGATAACCGCCGTGCAGCCGTAAAAATTTTGGACCTCTAATGGTCAACCACCTCTTAAAGGCAAGAGACGACTGGCGAGCCGATCAAGCTTACCGGGCGAAAATAGAGAAAGAGGCGAAGGATGTGCCCCTCGCCGGAGACAAAGAGTGTCTGGCTAGCATGGAAAAACTGCGCGGGGTGAACGCCAAGAAAGATTTGGCGGAATGGCTTGATCGATGTCGGCTTTGGCTGCTACTTGCCAAAAACAACCGGCGTGACAAGCCCTTGGTCAATAAAAAACGCGAACAACTCTCAGGGGCGTCGAGCGCGCTGATCAAATCTTTAGATGAAACCGGTCTTGATGTTCTCGCGGAGCTTTTTGGAAGTTATGACGCAGCAGACGACTTTCGCGCAACCTTGTATTTGATCCGAAAGAAAACAACGGGCAGTCGGCGTCGAGGCCCACAACGCGATCAGTTTCGCACCCTTCTCGGCAAAGAACTTTGGGCGGTTTTCAAAGCGCATAACGTTCGATTCACGGCTTACGCATCCGATGCCTACGGCGGGATGAGCCTCGCAGTGAGGTGTTTAAAGGTCGGTTTGCAATTCCCCTCTCCGGGTACCGCGAAAAAGTTTGCCCAAGAATTAGCGAGAGCAATGGGGAAAAGTTAGCACCGTTTTTCGCGGTAACTAATCCCTATGACCGCGGTATATGCGGCGATACCGTTGGCACGTGGAAACTCCCCTTGTTTCTGGAGCGTGTCAGTATGTTTGAAAGACTACTTCGCGATGAAGAAGCCGCCGAGCTGATCGGTATGAGCCCCGCATTTCTGCGGAAGGCTCGATGCGTCGGCACCCTCGGCGACGCGTCCCCGCCACCACCGCACGTACAAATCGGACGAGCCGTAAGGTATCGCCGGGAGGACCTCGACCGGTGGATCGCTGAACGGACGCAAAATCGATCAATTCCGGTGGCGACCCGAGGGCGCCGCAAGGCAAGCGCAGCGAGCGAGCCATCATGACTGGGCCTACAGATGTAGTGAACTTCCTCTGCGGGTCTGACCTAACACCTGTTCCACCGCAATGGTTATGGCCCGGTTATCTCGTACGCGGGAAGCTAGCCATACTCGCCGGTGCAGCGGGAACTGGGAAAACGAGCGTTGCGATCGATTTAGGAGCGCGTCTCAGCGTCGGTGAGCCGTGGCCAGACGGGACACCCGCTCCAGTTGGGAACGTGTTGATCCTCTCCAGCGAGGACGACTTTCGGGACACCCTTCTTCCGCGCTTCATCGCTGCGGGCGGCGACCGTACCCGTTTCCACACGATTATAGACGTTGTAGATCTCAAGGGACGCCGTTCATTTGATGCGCGGGAGGACATCGCCCGTCTTGACGAGTTCTTCGTCAAACATCCAGGTCCTACGTTACTGATCATCGATCCGATCACGAGTGTCGTCGGCGGTGATGACCACAAAAACTCGCAGGTACGCCATGCTTTGCAGCCTCTTCTCGAGCTTGCAGAGCGCCGGGGATGTGCGGTGCTGGGGATTAGCCATTTCACTAAGGGCACGACGGGAGCTGACCCGTTGGAGCGGGTCACGGGCTCGCTAGCTTTCGGCGCGGTTCCTCGTGTCGTTTTGGTTGCTGCGAAAAATCACGGTACCGAAGGACCACCTAGGGTCCTAACTCGGGCGAAGGTTTCAATCGGTGCTGACGGTGGTGGTTTTGCCTACGACGTAGTGGAAACCCTTATCGCCGAGCCGGATGAGATCGCGACCTCGAAAATTAAGTGGGGAGAGCGACTTGACGGTAGTGCGCGAGCCATTGTGGCAATGGTGGAAGCAACGTCCCAAGAAGTTTCGCGAGAGGGTGCCGTTGTCCGGTGGCTCCGTGAACTTTTGGTCAACACGCGAACTGCCGAAGAGGTCGAGGACTCTGGCAAGGCTGAGGGATACTCTAAGTCTTCGATTGGCCGTGCCTCGCAGAAATTAGGGGTGATTAAGAGAAAAACAGGCATGGACGGCGGCTGGGTTTGGAGTCTCCCAGACGAACGAGCAGCGTCACACGTTGCGCCCAAACAGCCCGAAGATCCCAAAGATCCCGAAGATCTCATGGGTCAAGAGGTGGGATCTTCGGTTTCTTCAGCGTCTACGGAGGAGTTTGAAGCCCGAACAGAGCGAGCGGCGATCATGGAGTTTGACGGGCGGCTGCCCCGCTATGAGGCTGAAAGACAGGCGAGCGGTCCTAAGCCTGCCGAAACTTACTTCCGTGCCTGGCGGAATAACGGAACCCGCGTTACCGAGGTGCAAAGTGACTCGCCCAACAGTGTTCGACGTTGAATCTATTTGGCCGAAGCTTTTGCAGGACATCGCCGGCGGCGCATCGCTCACAGCGGCATTGCAGCGACTACAACCCTCGCCGAGTTACTGGTGGGCCAAAGATCAGCTTCGGCGTAATCCCGAGCTTCGCGCAAGATACACCGAGGCTTGCGAGGATCGCGCTGATCGACTTGCGGAGCAATTATTGGAACTTTCCGACACGCCAATACCAGAGGGTCTGGACGGTCCTGGGAAATCCGCGTGGGTACAGCAGTTGCGACTGAAGGTCGACACCCGGAAGTGGATCGCTTGTAAGTTGAAGCCCCGGCAGTACGGGGATCGTATTGACCTGGAGGTGCGCCACACGTCGATCTCGATCACCGCCGCGCTAGCAGAGGCGGAGCGACGTGTCGTTGACGGACGAATCGTCGAGCCGGTCATGCTCGAGACACACGCTGAACCGTAGGTCGTGCGCGTATGTGGGAGGTCTGGCGCTCCTACAGGCCGCCTCGCTTTGCCAAGAAACAGCCCGCCGGCTCTCTTAACGAGTTTGTACATCCATACTCACACTACCGCCTCTGATCGCATCGCCACCGACGATTCGGTACTGGTTGTTGCCGACGCGGTATATGTCGCTCCAGAACAAGCTATCTCCGGTTGTCACCTGTTTCCTGTCTATCAGCGCTCCTTTCCGAGAGAGTCTAAAAAAGGTTAAGAAAGATTTCTCCTCAACGATTTTAGGCGGTTGTAGATACTTCTCAATACTTGGGTCATTCGGACTCCAGCTCTTCCTTGTCGAGTCGATCAATTTCGTCGAGTTACCGATAACTATCAGCTCGTCATCGTCATTAGCGACGATTTTAGTTGGTATCGTATCGATGCCAACACTGTCTGTGAATAGTGGTTCAAAGTTGGACTTTGTAAGCTTCCCGACCGTTACAGACTCGTCGCCAAAGCAATTACCCTTGGCAGCTGCGGCGTAAAGATCGCCGTTCGGCATAGACGCTACACTGCTTATCATCAAATCCTGGACGTCAAAATGCCGTACGAAAGTGAAATTCTTTACGCTCAATCCAAACACGAGAGACGAGTGCCGAGTCGCGCATCCGTGCAACGTCTTTAGCGGATGATCCACAAGCTCGAGTGGTGCTGGGTTGTTTTTCTTCGAACTGTCAACTGCGTTACCCACTGCGACAAGGATCTCGTCGTCAAGATATTGTACTGATACGAAGTTTGCAGACATTCCGTCCCGTAGCTCCACGTTTGTCGACTCAATAACATCAAACTTCGAATTCAGCCGAATCGCCAAGAGTTTGCTCGTCCCTTTCGGTTGATAACCGACCGCGATAACAAGAAAGGACCCATCGCGTAGTGTGGTCAGGTTGGCGCTTTGAATAAATAGGCCATCTATAGGCAGCGCCTGCTCCGTCACAAGAGAGCCGTCAATCGTAAACTCTGAAAGCGTAATTGCGGTAGTCTCTGTTGACGGCAAAAACATGCCGGACAGCGTCAGTACGCTCCGACCACCCGCTACAACAATCGAACGAAAGAAATAGCGACCGTCTTTTTGGAACAAGATTTTAATGCCATTCTTAGACAGTTCGACAAGCTGCTGTGGGTGACGTTGAGAGATCAGGTCAGCGGGTCCAATCGCCACCCCAATCTGCGTATCGATATCAGGTATTTTTAAGGCAGAAACGATCTCGCTAACTTGGCGCGAAGAGCGTACTTCTTCAACAGTAGTTTCTGTTTCAGCGTCTTTGAGATTTGACCCGCCAACCACATGGACTCCGTAGAGGGAAAAAGCGGCCCAAAACCGTGGATGAGTAAACGCGGTACTTGAAACATTTTTTATAAAATCAAGTTGTGCGAGTTGTAACGCGTCTTCAATTCGTTGATTTGGATTTCTCGCTAACGCCGCATAAAAGTTTTCAGCAATTTTTGACGCGGTCCCCGACTCAACCGCCCATCGGGTACCGAGTACCTGTCTCGCGCCAGCAACGAGGAAAGCTGACGCCAAGCTCGGCAGGCCGACCGAGAACTCTTTCAAATCGTATGAGGCTGAATTACAAGCGGTAAGGCTGACGACATCCGCATCCAAGTCGAGGTCACCAATCTCAGAGGCTGTTAAAAGCCCGTCGCTATAGTCATCCCCGTCCCCCATTTGGGTGAGCAAAAGGGCGGGTTCTGATAAGCCTTGATATTCCTCTCTGAGAACTCCGTGTGTTGCAAAGCTAATGTACCTATAAGCTGATAGCAGCCTATCGCGGAGGTCGGCCTCTGTGCCGTTTTCCCGGACAAGTAACTCGGAGCTACCGGAAAACGTTTTCGCAATATTTGAAAGTTCCTCCGAAGTTTCCGGCAGCTCTCGAAGCACAACCATCTCCCCTTGCTTCCCAGCACCGCGGATTCTCGCCATGATTGGGGTTGCTGGTGAGTCGATTGGTGACAAAACCGGATCACCGACGCCTAAAAAAGCCATTCTCTTTTCTTCGCCGCGGCCTTTTCGTTCGATCGGAAATGCCAATCCGAGAGGAGACCATTGCTGAGAAACCGACATCCGCTTCACTAGCCATGGCGCCGTACGCAAATCGTATCCCAACAAAGATTGTTGTGGGTCGGCGGTTAAAAAACTTGAAAACGGTGTCAGTATAAAATCCGGCTGAACGGAGACGATGAGATGCGTGGCGTCACCGATGCAGGGCAGAACTGGCGCGACAAGCTCCTCATATAGCCGCCTTGATTCGGTAACCGGAAACTGTGAGTCCAGCGTAACATCCGGGCTATGTGTCGCCGTGAGCGCCAACGAAACGCTCTTATCGAGCGACCTTAATGCGCGGGCGCCTAGAGAGGTCCGTTTGACAGAGCCGATCTCGCGGTTCCTTACACAAACCAAGTAAACCGAATCGTCCGGCGTAGGACTCACGAGCAAGGCTGCATCCGTTTCCCGCAGTGTGCTAGCCACTCGTGCTCGTGTAGCCATATAGGCAGCCGAATTAAGCGTCGGGCTGTCCCTCAACGAATCACGCCACTTCTGTAGTTTTCGATAGTAGTCGCCAAAGATGAAATGCTGCTTCAAGTCCGGATGTAACGGCGGCATCTGCCCGGAAGGTACATCCCTCCAGTCCTGTTCCCGAATAGTGGATGTAAGTTCGCTTGCGATTCTTTCGATTCGGCTTAACTCAAAATCATTTTTTTTATGAATGAAGTTGAATCCTTGTCGAACTATAAACTTCTCCTCTTCAGTTTTTGCCAAAGATAGCAGGGCAGCTGTTGCCGTGTCGTTAGAGTTTGTCTTTCGTGTTGAGATATCGACTAAACTTATCGCTAAATCTACTGCCTCCGCGTTGTCGTTTAGTCTTTCAGCGATAATTCTAAGAAATATCGCCGTTGCTATTCTAACTTCAATCAGCGGTTTTGCTATATGATCGAAAGAATCTCGAGTCCCAATCTTTTGGACGCGCTCTAGGAACGCTTTAGATTCGCTGATTATCTTCGTGGTCGTCGTGCGGTCGTCAACAGAATCGAAAAACAATAACAGATCAATATAATCGGCTAATCCGAAGTCTGTTGTTGATTTAACGTTCTTTCGATAGCGCGCTAGCAATTGCCGCTCTCGTTCGGTTATGCGATGGCCAAACATAAACCGACTGATTCCAGATAGCGACAGCGCAGTCGCTTGCCCCTCGTTTTCTATTCGTGTCAACGGTTTTGATCTATCGACCTCAAAAGTTTCTTCTATAGATTGCATCGCCTGATTGGCGGACGCCTCATCTCCTAGAAGCAGAGCGGCTGACCACTCTGCGCTTGCAGCAGCATAGGTCCACTCCTGCCTCATCGCCTCGGTTAGCTTGACGCGTTCCAAGAACGACCGCTGTAAACGAGCGTAACGAAGCGCCTCTCTAGCATCTCCACTCTCGAGCGCCACCACAGATTGCAACGCACGAAAACGAAAAAGCTCTGGGGACGATTCAGGGAGATACTGTTCTGCAGCGGGGCTTAGTATCTTGACAAACTTCGTCATTCGTTGGTGCTCGTTAAGCATCCAAAGTCGTTCGAGGACCTCGATTGTTTTCGTGAGAAAAATAAATGGATCTTGGCTCGGCGTTTGTACGCTTAATAGAGCAGCGAGAGCCCCCTCAATAGTCTGTCGTGCCTTAACTCGGTCCCCCGTCAGTAAGTACAGGTCGGTCAATAGAACTCGGCGATCTATGAAAACGTTAGGCTCAGCCTCCGCGAACTCTTCTACGTGATCCAGTCGGCGATTTTTGATGGCATCTCTTGCCATGCTTGGTGCCGATTGGAAATACGTCCGGGATGCGGTCTGACTCACAAAGCTCCAACGCATGAAAAGAGCGCTGTAGACTGCGTCCTCAACTTCACCATGCTTCCCGTTTAAAACGTTGTAGTAATAATCACTTAGACCTTTGCGAGTTTGGTCCCCGCAATGGTAGTCATATGACCTCTCGCATAGAGAAAGGAGGTCGGTTGCCATGTTCGCCTCGGGCAGCGACCTGATCTCGAATCGCTGTCCAGAAAAAAAGTCGCTCAGAGCCGCGTGGGCTGTCAGGAGATCCCCAGAAGTGTATGCTTCGGACGCGGTTTCAAGAGCGGCAGCGGCCTCCGGCGATAGTTCAGTTTGGGGAATGAATGTAGGGGCCGCAGCGAGCGTGGTTTGAGTTAGTGCCGACATCCCAATCCCGGAGATCAGAATGAAAATAATGATCCAGTCTCGTCGAAATTGTGTAGTGGTCATCGGCTTCTTGATGAGTGGTTTAGGCTCCGCAGCGCAATTGGCTGAGCAAGCCCTGCCCAGTATCAATGATTTACTGTCGTCGTCAATTAGTGTCGCTAGTGGGACATCAAAGGTGGGGTATACCGGGGATTTTGGGGCGGTGTTATCAGAAAAAATCGCCTCTTCACAAAGTATTATCAAAGGACTAAAAGCCGCCAGTGAAGAGAGCGTTCTACGCACGCGAGGCGCTAGGGATGTCGCTCAGTACCGCCAGTATTCACCATCGGTCGCCCTAGTTATAACTAACGATAGTATCGGGAGCGGCTTTTTGGTAGATCCGAGCGGATCGATTGTCACGAATAAGCATGTGATAGGACAGCAAAAGCAAGTGGTTGTAGTTTTCAAGCCTCTTGTTGAGGGTGCGACACCGTCGAAAGCAGATGCGGTCTCTGCGTCCGTCATAAAGGTTGATGAAGTGGCAGATTTGGCTTTGCTAAAGGTTCAGTCGGTACCCGGCCACGTCAATCCGTTGGCGCTTGGCTTCTTTGGTGATGTAGAGGTAGGAGCCGATGTATTTGCGATTGGGCATCCGACGGGCGAGGCTTGGACGTATACGAAAGGAATTGTTAGTCAAGTGCGACGTAACTATCAGTGGACCACTGAGGCCGGCGTTAAGCATGTAGCCTCCATTGTTCAGACTCAAACACCGATAAATCCGGGGAATTCAGGTGGTCCCCTGATAGACGATAAAGGAAGAGTCATTGGAGTTAACTCCTTTAAAAGTGGCGGTGAGGGCCTCAACTATGCGGTTTCGGTCGATGACATACGGGAGTTTATAAGCCGACCCGGAAGCCGCCTGTCTACGCCAGCCGTAAGCGCAGAACAGACAGGCCAAGGTGCGCAGAGTAACTGCAAGGTCGTAACTATTGAGAGACGAAGAAGCAAAGACCAAAAATCCACCTTGGAGTCTAAAGATTTTGACTGCGACGGACGTGCAGATGGCGTTCTTATCATCCCAGATGACGCCTCCGAAGAGGTCAGCTTACTGATTGATACTAATGAAGACGGAAAGGCGGATTACTCGCTAGTCGATTCGGATCGCGACGGGCAAATCGATTTAGAATTTTCGGATACTGATTTCGATGGGAAACTCGATCTAATAGGCTATTACCGAAAAGGCGAAGACAAACCGTATCGTTACGAGAGGATCGACTCGTAGCAGATTTACGCCCTGATCGGCAAAGATTTGGCGGCGTGTGGCATTGCTTATCTCTTGAGATACAACTATCACCACAGGATTTTCCTGTCGAACGCACCTTGATCCGCCGGAACCTCCGCAGGCCGATATCAAGAACGGGAGAAAAGCCGCTACTACAATCAAATTTCGCATCAGTGCTTTTACCCCTTTATCGGTTACAGGCGCACCCCGGCGGTGTGTGGCACTCCTTGTCCCTAGATATGCAACTGTCACCGCACGCTTTCCCTTTTGAGCAGACCTTGCAGCAGTAACTGCTTGGCTCTAAAGCAGTGGAGGTAGAGAGAAATCCAACCTTGCTGGCTCGGGCCGTCGGGATAGCGCAGTGCGACTGCTCCGCTGGGCCGCATACCGCAGACTGCCCAGAGTAGTTAGAGGAAAATTGAGAGGGGATTCCACTGCATGAAGTCATCAATGCAGTAGCGACGAGAACCAATATCAATCGCATAAGAGTACCTGCTGCCGATCTCCGCGCCGAGCTTTCCATGCCATGCCCTGCCACGCCATCGGGGCGACGTTTACATGTCCGTCGGCAGATGAGGCAACCCTGCGCGCAGAGACGCTTGGGTTGTGGGTGACGGATCGGAGGACGTGAAACACGCCCACCGCCGGCCCGGAGGGGCTGTGAAAGACAGCGTCGGCGACTGTCTCTTACGCCCACGGCGCTAGCGTAAGCCCGGGCGGCCTGCTTGCGGAAGAACTCTTCGCGCCGACCGCAACCGCTGCGGCGCGACTCGATCAAGATTTTTGGGCTGAAAATCAAAAATTTTCTTTCGATCCTT
>Ga0194129_10009870_pt1 | contig 10556 bp, 10 predicted proteins | sample TA2KigCa35mmetaG_FD_150862 | JGI IMG/M metagenome (GOLD analysis project Ga0194129, IMG submission 150862) | Freshwater microbial communities from Lake Tanganyika, Tanzania - TA2015038 Kigoma Deep Cast 35m | ecosystem: Environmental > Aquatic > Freshwater > Lake | place: Tanzania: Lake...
GGCTATCCTCGCCGTTAGTGCTTACTATGTAAAACCGCGCTGAAATAACAGCTAGTGCCAGTGCCGACCGTTATCGCGGCAGCTGCCTGCCCGGGCTATGTCCTGCCGATGGAGCGCATTGGTCACAATACTGTCATACGGAGTGGTTAACCTACGGCGGCTAATCTCGTGCCCGAAAGGGCCATGCCCACCCGAAAGCGTACCAAAAGGCCATGCCAACCATGAGCGTACCCATTACGGATGTGGAGCCGTCCTCGATTGCGCCCCCCTTGGCGACGCCGCCTGCCGTTTTTGGTGCTGATAACTGGCAGGATTACCTATTCCACAAATTGACGATGGCATTTGCCGCGCTGGTGCTGCTGATCCTGGTCGGCATTATCGCTTCGCTTGCTGTAGGCGCATGGCCTGCATTCGAGCATTTTGGCCCCGGCTTCATTACCCGCATTGAGTGGGATCCAGTCAATGACGAGTACGGCGCGCTGATTGCAATTGCAGGTACCGTCATCACCTCGCTGATCGCGCTGTTAATTGCATTCCCGATAAGTTTTGGTATCGCCTTGTTTTTGACCGAGATCTGCCCGGTATGGCTGAAGCAGCCACTCGGTACTGCGGTCGAGCTACTGGCCGGCGTCCCCAGCATCATTTACGGCATGTGGGGATTATTTGTATTTGCGCCGCTGTTTGCCGATTACGCTCAGCCCTTCCTTGCCGCCACCTTGGGCAAGTTGCCATTGATTGGGGTGCTGTTCAACGGCCCGATGATGGGCATCGGTATATTGACGGCGGGTCTGATTTTATCGGTCATGATTATTCCTTTCATCGCCTCGGTGATGCGCGATGTGTTTGACACCTGTCCCGGGGTATTAAAAGAATCTGCCTACGCAATCGGCTGCACACGTTGGGAAGTGGTACGGCATATCGTGCTGCCTTACACCCGTATTGGTGTGGTCGGCGGCGTCATGTTGGGGCTCGGCAGAGCATTAGGCGAGACGATGGCAGTGACCTTTGTGATCGGTAATGCGCACAAGCTGTCTTGGTCTTTGTTCGCGCCCGGGAACAGTATTGCTTCTACCTTGGCCAATGAATTTGCCGAGGCCGAGGCTGGCATGCACATGTCCTCCTTATTCGCGCTCGGCTTGATATTGTTTGCCATCACTTTCGTGGTGCTGGCGGTGGCGAAGCTACTGTTGCTGTCACTGGAAGGAAAGGAGGGCACCAAATGAGTACGACTGCCGATCCTTTTCACTCGGATAATCCGATTTACAAAAACCGGCTGCTCCGACACCGTATCGGTATCTCACTGTCCATCTTTGCGATGGCGTTCGGTATTGGTTTCTTGTTCTGGATTTTGGCTGTTTTATTGATTAATGGGCTGGGCGCTATTGATATCGAGATTTTCACGCGCACTACGCCAGCGCCAGGCAGCGAGGGCGGTGGTTTGCTGAACCCGATTGTGGGTAGTCTGTTGATGGTGGGTACGGCGACCTTGATTAGCACGCCGATCGGTATCTTTGCAGGCGTTTACTTGGCAGAGTACGGTCACGAGAGCAAGTTTGCACAGATCACACGGTTTGTCACCGACATCATGCTGTCGGCGCCATCGATCGTGATCGGCCTGTTCGTCTATGCAGTGATTGTCGCTAACGTCAAACACTTCTCCGGCTGGGCTGGTAGTGTCGCAATTGCCTTGATCGCGATACCCGTGGTGGTTCGCACCACCGACAATATGCTGCAACTGGTTCCTGCAAGTTTGCGCGAGGCAGCCTTCGCACTGGGAGCGCCGCGCTGGAAAGTGGCGACGTTTATCCGCTTACGTGCGGTAAAAGCGGGTGTGGTGACCGGTATTTTACTTGCCGTGGCACGTATCTCGGGTGAGACCGCGCCGCTACTGTTCACCGCGCTATCGAATCAGTTTTTCAGCAGCGACATGAACCGACCGATGGCTAATTTGCCGGTGGTGATTTTCCAGTTTGCGATGAGTCCGTACGAGAACTGGAAATCGCTGGCATGGGGCGGCGCGCTCCTGATTACGGTAAGCGTACTCGGCCTGAATATCTTGTCGCGGTCGCTAATCCGACAGAACAAGACTACCTGAGGTAAAGCATGATCAATATCGCGACATTGAGCGAGTCATCGCCGGTTTCTGTGGATGACCTGACCCCGGTAATCCACGTCAAGGAGCTGGATTTTTTCTACGGCAGCTTCCAAGGTCTCAAGCAGATTAACCTCGACATCTACGAGCGCAAAGTAACAGCCTTCATCGGGCCTTCAGGATGTGGCAAGTCGACTTTGCTTCGCACCTTCAATCGTATGTACGACCTATATCCCGGGCAGCGGGCCAAGGGCGAAATTGTTTTCAATGGCCGTAATATCCTGGACAAGGATGTCGACGTCAACGTGCTGCGTGCCAAAGTGGGTATGGTATTTCAGAAGCCGACGCCGTTTCCGATGTCGATTTACGAAAACATTGCGTTTGGTGTGCGTCTGTATGAAAACCTGTCCAAAGGCGAGATGGATGAGCGGGTTGAGTGGGCGCTTAACAAGGCGGCTTTGTGGGGCGAAGTGAAAGACAAACTCGGTAAAAGCGGTTTGTCTTTGTCAGGTGGTCAGCAGCAGCGCTTGTGTATTGCCCGAGCGGTTGCGGTCAAGCCTGATGTGGTGCTGCTTGATGAGCCTACCTCGGCGCTTGATCCGATCTCGACAGTAAAAATCGAAGAGCTGATCGGCGAGCTGAAAGAAGAGTACACCATTGCTATCGTCACCCACAACATGCAGCAAGCTGCGCGTTGCTCAGACTTCACTGCGTACATGTACCTGGGTGAATTGGTTGAGTTTGGCGAGACCGACAAGATCTTCCTGAACCCAACCAAAAAAGAAACACAAGACTACATCACCGGCCGCTTCGGCTGATATGGAGAGTACCATGCCGAATGAACATTCATCGCGCCAGTATGAGCAAGACCTTGAAGCCATCCGTTCGCGCGTCTTGCAGATGGGCGGCTTAGTTGAAAAACAGTTCTTCGACGCGCTTGCTTGCTTCCGGTTACTCGATGCCAGAGAGGCTGAGCGTATCATTGCCGCCGATCTCGAGGTTAACCAGATGGAGGTGGCGCTAGATGATGCATGCAGCCACCTGATCGTTAAACGTCAACCTGCAGCGAATGATCTGCGTACGGTGATGGCAACAATCAAGGTGATCACAGACCTTGAGCGTGTGGGTGATGAAGCCACAAAAATCGCGCGCGCCGCTGCGCAGTTACAGCATCGCGGCCTGGTTCCGATAGCACATGAAGAAACCATTCGCGTGATGGCTGAGCACGCCGGCAAATTACTGCATGAGTCACTCGACGCGTTTGCCCGGCTCGACCACAAGCTGGCGACCAAGCTGATTATCGCTGATGAGAAAGTTGACAGCGAGTTCAGATTAGTGATGCGTAATGTCATTACCTTCATGATGGAAGATCCCCGAACGATCTCGGCAGCGCTCGACACTTTGTGGGTCGCGAAGGCGATTGAGCGTATTGGTGATCACGCCAAAAACATCGCCGAGTACGTGGTGTATATCGTTGAAGGCAAAGACATACGCCATACAGACTACGCAGTGCAACAGGGCGCTGGCTAAGGCGATCTATTCCGAATGGCAGTAGCAGAACCTACTATCCTGATTGTCGAAGACGAGCCATCGATCGTCGAGCTGATTACGTTTTCGCTAAAGGGCGCTGGCTGGGTCGTCGATGCAGTGAACGATACTGCGGGAGCGTGGGCCTATCTGCAGCAAAAGCGCCCGCAGCTCATGCTGCTGGATTGGATGCTTCCAGATCAATCCGGTATCAAGCTGCTGTCTCGAATTCGCGCTGACCGTAATTTCTCCGCCCTGCCGATCATCATGCTCACCGCAAAGAGCATGGAAGAAGACAAGGTGCAGGGCCTGGAGCAAGGCGCTGATGATTACATTACCAAACCATTCTCGCCACGCGAGCTAAATGCGCGTATCAAGGCCTTGATACGCCGAAAAACCCCAGAGCACTCCGAGCTTGAGATGCGCGCTGGCGCGCTCACGGTAGACCCGGTCAGTTGCCGCGTTAGCATAGATGGGCAGCCGATCGAGATAGGACATGCCGAGTTCAAGCTGCTGCGGTTCCTGATCGCACATCCCGAGCGCGTGTTCACCCGCAGCCAGTTGCTCGACAAGGTCTGGGGCGATCATGTAGTGCTGGAAGAGCGTACCGTCGATGTCCACATCCTTCGGCTGCGCAAGGCACTGGCCCCGGCAGACGGTCTGATCAAGACCGTCCGCAGTGTGGGCTATATGCTGTCGGAGAAGTAGCGCTCTCCAGTACAATCGCGGCAGCTTGCCGCCGGCTGCCATTCCGTCCGCCCGGCACAAACCGGGAAATACACCTGCTCCCTATGACGCATCAGTCCTTGTTCTGGATACCTGTCGCTTTGCGCTTCGCGCTAGTGAGTGTTCTTGGGCTGCTGGCCGGCTACTTTTGGGGTGTGCTGACCGGGGTTTTAGTAGCGCTGTTGTTGATCGTGCTGCTGTTACTGAGGCAACTGTTTTATATGTATCGGCTATCCGCTTGGCTGGAGGACCCGGACAAGGCAAGGCTCGATGATGGCGGTGGTGCCTGGACCGAAATTTTCGCCAAACTGTACCGCATGCGCCGCGAGGACCAAAAAAACCGTGCAGATTTAGCCGAGTGGTTGTCGCGGTTTCGACAGGCCATGAGCCAGCTGCCTGATGGTGTGGTGCTAATGGACGATGTGCTGTTTTTAGAATGGTGCAATCCGATCGCCGAGCAGCATCTGGGCCTTTCGCTCGCGACCGACAAAGGTATGCGCGTCACCAACCTGATCCGTAGTCCGGAGTTTATTGACTACATTATTTTGGGTCGCTATGAAGACCCTCTGGCCTTAAGCTTGGATGACCGCAAACTCATTATCCGTCTGATTCCTTTTGAAAACCGCCGCCATATCTTGGTGTCGCATGATGTGACTGATTTTGAACGGCTTGACCAGATGCGACGCGACTTTATTGCCAACGCTTCACATGAGCTGCGTACGCCACTGACAGTGATTAACGGATTCCTGGAAATCGCCGCTCATCAACCTGACCTCGACCAGCCAACCCGCGCACGCCACATGAAGTTGATGGTAGAGCAGGGTCAGCGCATGCAGCACTTGGTCGAGGACATGTTGGTATTAACGCGGCTCGAGTCGATGGATTATCCGTTGTGCGAAGAAGAGATCAACATGCGCGAGCTACTGGGTCAAATTGAAGCCGAGGCGAATGCATTGTCAGCGGGTCGGCATCAGATTAGTCTGGTGGTGGATGGCCCGGATTTGTATGGGAACACGGAAGAGTTGCGTAGTGCGATCGGTAACCTGGTATCCAATGCAGTGCGTTACACGCCCGACGGTGGACAGGTCGAGATCCAGTGGTCAGCCGGCGATGCAGGACCGAGATGCACCGTGTCAGACTCTGGTATTGGTATCAGTCAGGAGCACTTGTCGAGACTCACCGAGCGCTTCTACCGCGTCGACAAGAGTCGCTCGCGTGAAACCAAGGGTACTGGGCTCGGCTTGGCGATTGTGAAACACGTACTGATGCGACATGACGCGCAGCTACAGATTCAGTCGGAGGATGGCAAGGGCAGTAAATTCACGATTCAATTTCCGCGCAGTGCCATGTTGCTACGCCAAGGCTAAAAAATTTCTGGTTTCAGAAAAGCTTTTCAGGCGTAAAACGCACACCAAACGACAGCCAGCGATGATCGCCCGCGTTGCCGTATTGACGACCCACGGTCGCATCAATTTGAAATAGCCCGGGCATAACGCTGTATCGTGTGCCCGCTTGCCAATACGGTCGGTCAATGCTGTTGCCGAAGCTCTCTGCAATCAGCGTGAGCTTGGTGTCGAGGTTTAGCTCGGTGCCAATACCCCAAGTTGTTTGGTCTTTGCCGGTGGCTTTATCTCTGAGCCAGCCGCCATTGAGGTGAACCACCACCAGATCGTCTGCGAATGACATTGATAGCGGCACATAAGCATAGCGGTTCCCCAGCAGGTTAGGCCCCGGATTAATTTTAGGATGTTGAATCGTGCCGATCGCCGCGCCGATGCCCCAGCCGTTGGGCTCCAGCGTTTTGAACAGCGTTTTCGCTTGCAGCACGTAATCATCGGTCCACCCTGTGGCTTCACCCAGCTTGGCCGCGCCGCCCCCAACCGTGATCTCGAGGTTGCCAGTGGGATTACATGCAGGCAGCGCCCATAGCTCGGTGCTGTTGGGGTAGAGCCGGGTCCAACTCTCCAACTGGCAGCTTCCGGCGGTGGTCAGTCTGGCGTCGTCGGGACAAAGGGGCGGGCGGCCCAAGCCGCACCATTGGCAAGCCACAGCGCCGGCAGCAGCAGACCACAAAGCGTAAATTTGAATCGCCTCATTGCGTCATTCTAGGGGCTCAAGCTGAAACCGTATCAACTTGCCAGACCATCAGGGGCGGCGCCTCATTTGGCAAAAAAATAGCCCGCCGAGGCGGGCTTAAGTCTTGGAGATATCGAGCTGCTAACAGCGTGCGCTGTTAACCGCTATTACTTCCATATCGGCGCTCCGGCGCCATCCTTGAATGATGTCTTCCATAATTCCTGGATCTGCTTCACCACAGGCGCTGGAATGGGTACGTACTCGAGCTCGGTTGCCATCTGACCACCGTTCTTGTAGGCCCAGTCGAAAAACTTCAGCACAGCGCGGCCGGTGAGGGCATCCGCTTGGGTCTTGTGCATCAAGATGAAGGACGCACCAGTGGCTGGCCAGCTCTGCTTGCCTGGCTGGTTGGTCAGCAGCACGCCCATGCCCGGTGTGTTGGCCCAGTCGGCACTTGCAGCAGCGGCTTTGAAAGTTTCATCGTCAGGCATAACAAACTCACCGTCACGGTTTTTCATTTGGCCGTAGGGGATCTTGTTGCGCTTGGCATAGGCATATTCAATATAGCCAAACGAACCTTTGACGCGCTGCACGTTCGCGGCTACACCCTCGTTGCCCTTACCGCCCACGCCGGTCGGCCATTTGACCGCGTTACCGGTACCGACTTTTTCTTTGAACTCGGCGTTGGCCTTGGACAGATAATCAGTCCAGAGGAAGGTGGTACCCGAGCCGTCGGCGCGGTGAACCACGGTAATCGCCAGATCAGGTAACTTCACATCCGGATTTACGGCGGCGATTGCTTTGTCGCTCCACTTGCTGATTTTGCCAAGGTGAATACCGGCGATAATTTCAGGGGTGAATTTGATCTGCCCAGGCTGTATACCGTCCAGATTAAAGACAGGCACAACGCCACCGATAATGGCCGGAAACTGCAGCAGACCTTCTTTTTCCAGCTCTTCAGGCTTCATCGGTTGGTCGGACGCACCAAAGTCAACGGTTTTGGCCTTGATCTGGCGCATGCCGCCGCCGGAGCCGATCGACTGATAGTTCAGACCAATGCCGGTCGATGCCTTGTAGGCCTCGGCCCACTTTGAGTAGATTGGGAACGGGAAGGTAGCGCCTGCGCCGGTAAACTCCGCCGCCTGCACCGAGAGGCTGATGGCAGCGCCGACCGCGGCGACTGCTAAGCCTTTAAACAGTTGCTTGCTTCGCATAGATACTCCTTGGGGGTTTCTTGGGGGTGAATATGCCATTAACAGATGACTGCCCGGAATTTACGTAATGAATATGTCAGCCTTATGACAGCTTTCATCGAAAATTATTCGGTTTATAACGCTGTCACCGATCTGTCATGAAGCTGCACTACGCTCCGATAACTATTTCTTTGCCTGATTCCCTGTGAGCGCAAAAATCCCTTCGATGGCGTCACCAGCATCCAGTTTTCTGAACCGGGAGCTATCCATGCTGGCGTTCAACCGGCGTGTTTTGGCGCAGGCGCAAGATCCGGATATACCCTTGCTGGAACGCCTTAAATTTCTTTGCATCGTCAGCAGTAATCTCGACGAGTTTTTTGAAGTGCGTGTAGCTAGTTTGTTGGCTCGGGAGCGCGAAGAAGGTTCCTTGGCACACCCGATTTGGATGCGTGACTTCGACCAAGTCAGTGTTGCAGCACACGCGCTGGTTGAAGAGCAATACCAAACCCTCAACCAGCACATCCTGCCGGCATTGATGGAGCAAGGCATCCATTTATTGCGACATCTTGATCGTAATGAAGCGCAGCGGGTTTGGGTCAAGGATTACTTCGAACGCGAAGTTCGACCGCTGCTGACCCCGATTGTCTTAGACCCGGCACACCCTTTCCCACAAGTGGTGAATAAAAGCCTCAATTTTATTGTTGAGTTGGCCGGTAAAGATGCGTTCGGAAAAGGCACCACGATCGCCGTGATGAAAGCACCGCGGGTACTACCTCGAATTATTCGCCTGCCCGAGGGCTTGAATGGTAATGGCGCCGCCTATTGCTTGTTGTCGTCAGTGATTCATGCGCATATTGCCGATCTTTTTCCGGGGCGGCAGGTGCTCGGCTATTCACAGTTTCGTGTGACACGCGATAGTGATTTGTGGGTAGATGAAGTGGAAGTTAAAAACTTGCGTCAGGCGCTGAAAGGTGAATTGCAAACCCGCCAATTCGGTTTTGCGGTGCGGCTCGAAGTGGCGCAGAACTGCCCGAAAAATCTGTCCGATTTCTTGCTGACACAGTTTGATATTGCGCCTGAGTTTTTGTATCCCGTCGACGGACCAGTGAATATGGTAAGTCTGAATGAGTTGCTTGAATATGCGTCGGGCCCGGACTTTCGGTTCAAGCCATTCGTGCCGGATCTGTCGATGGCACTGGCGCATGAAGATATTTTTAGTTTGATTACGCAGCGCGACTATTTACTGCATCATCCTTATCAGTCGTTTCAGCCGGTGATCGAGTTTTTGCGAGCCGCTGCTGCAGATCCATCGGTGGTCGCGATCAAGCAAACCATTTACCGTACCGGCATGAACTCGGAATTGATGGAGGCACTGATCGCGGCGGCACAGAACGGTAAAGAAGTGACCGTGGTGGTAGAGCTGATGGCGCGTTTCGATGAAGAGGCTAACATTAACTGGGCGGATAAACTCGAACGAGTTGGCGCGCAGGTGGTCTACGGTATTGTAGGAATGAAGACCCATGCCAAGACGGCGCTGGTAATCAGGCGTGAATCTGGCAAACTGAAAATGTATGCTCACCTCGGCACCGGTAACTATCACCCTACCACCACCAAGTTTTATACTGATTTTGGCCTGCTGACAGCGAATCAGTCGCTGGCGCGTGAGGTGAATGAGGTTTTCATTAACCTAACAAGCCTTACCCGGCCGAAAAAACTCAATCACCTTTGGGTTGCGCCGTTCGATTTACATAAAGAGCTATTGAAAGCGATTCGACAAGAGGCTGATAACGCTGCCCAAGGCCTAAGCGGTCGTATTATTGCAAAAATGAATGCGCTTCAGGATGAGTCGATTATTCTGGCGCTGTACGAGGCATCGCAAGCGGGTGTGAAAATTGATTTGATTGTCCGTGGGGCCTGTTTGCTGCGACCTGGAGTCCCCGGTTTATCCGAAAACATTCGCGTGCGGTCCATCGTCGGTCGGTTTTTAGAACATAGTCGAATCTTTTTGTTCCGGAACAATGGGAAAGACGATTTATACTTGGCGAGCGCAGACTGGATGAATCGTAATTTATTCCGTCGGGTTGAGGTGGCGTTCCCGGTACTCGACCCCGAACTCAAGCAGCGCGTGGCCGATGAGGGTTTGAAGCCCTATTTAAAAGATAACCAAAATGCTTGGGAGCTTGATGCCGAGGGTAACTATCATCGACGAAAGCCGAGTAGCCGGCAGTTACCCTTTAGTGCGCAACTACACCTGATGGAAACTTTGGGAGAGTGATGGATTTAATTCTTTGGCGCCATGCGCAAGCCGAAGAGGGCAGCCCAGATGCCGAGCGCAAACTCACCGCACAGGGACGCAAACAAGCGCAGCGTATGGGGTTATGGTTGGATCGGGTGCTACCGAGCGGCTGCAAAATACTCAGCAGCCCGACTGCACGTACTGTGCAAACGGTTGAGGCGCTCGGTCGCAGGTACAAGGTAGTACCTGAAATCGGGCCTGCCGCCGACGCTGACCAAGTCCTGCTTGTAGTAGGCTGGCCCGAGGCTCGTGGCCCGGTGTTGGTGGTCGGGCACCAGCCATGGTTGGGGCATGTGGCGTCCTTGCTATTGACCGGCGTTGAGCAAAACTGGTCGGTCAAGAAATCAAACGCTTGGTGGATAGCGCAGCGTGACCGTGAAGAAGGTAACGCGATTTATCTGAAAGCAGTGATGGCGCCGGAATTTTTCAACGAATAATGTCGCGATAGCCTGATTTTTTATTGGTAAGACGCGAACAACCACCACAAACCGAGTGGTGTAAATAGCCAGTATTCAATGGGCGCACCTAGCCACCAGTGACGATGCCAAGCCGCATGCGTTTTTGCAAAGCGCCGTAGCCCAAAAGCTGGATTCAGTACAAACCACAAAAAATCCTCACTGACCCAGAACAGCATGATGCACGCCAG
>Ga0194129_10009872_pt1 | contig 10555 bp, 9 predicted proteins | sample TA2KigCa35mmetaG_FD_150862 | JGI IMG/M metagenome (GOLD analysis project Ga0194129, IMG submission 150862) | Freshwater microbial communities from Lake Tanganyika, Tanzania - TA2015038 Kigoma Deep Cast 35m | ecosystem: Environmental > Aquatic > Freshwater > Lake | place: Tanzania: Lake...
GTCTGAGGTGACGAGCTTGTGAACCAGCCCTGGAGAGCTCGGCATGATGCTCCGTATGTTGCGCTGATTGGTGCAGTCGAGGAGTCTGACGATGCGGAAACCGCATGCCACGTCTACTCGATGTTAGCGTACGCTCAAACGACAGGTCAGAGGCCGATACTCTACGCATGCGACGTTTAATCGATGCTGGCTTACGCTTCCTCTTCTTTCCGATCGTGTTCGGGTTGACAGGGGGGTTGCTTACTCCCTGGTGAGCTGGGTCCCCGTAGGCATTGCACCGTCGTGGTTCCGCGTCGGGGGACCCCTGTTTCTGGCGTCGCTCGTGACGGGCGCAATCTTCTGGGCCGGCAGAGCGGATACCGCTAAAGATGGTCCTTGTTTGCGGATCGCTCGGCGGCTCAATAGATTCGCCCGCCAGGAACTCGATGACGACCCTGGCACCGAGTGGTGGGTACTCGTTATGGGCGGGATATTCGGGATGGCGGTGTTGCAACTGCCGTTCGTTGTACAGGAACGCGCGTTCGGGCCGGTGGTGCTGTGCGCTATCCTCGTCAACCGCGCCCTTACCTGGTGGACACGTCTCCCTGGGGAGGGCGCTCAAGTTGAGAGACGCGTGCAAATAGTTAAGCGTTTGCTGGGCGTGGTGGAGTTGTCTTTCATCATCTGGGTTATTTTTACGCTCTGGTGATCTGACACTGGTAGGTAGACTACCAGCGGACTGGGGCGGTCCGCCACCGGATCGGCGACCACAGACACCCGATCACCCGAGCGTTGACTGCCGTATGCCGCGCCGGCCGGATGGGGTGTCGGGATATTAGTCCTCGTCGTCGTACTCGTCCTCGCTATCAACCCAATTTTTTAGCCGCTCTCGTGCTTTCTTGCGCACTTTCGCGGTCGCGCCCGGATTCGCGAGGACCCTACGCAGGGTTTCTGCTGTTTCGGCCTCTTCCACGATGACGGTAAGATCTGCGGGGGTGGTGTCGTGAAGACCGGCGACGGTCTCGGCGAAGAATCCTTTACCGAACTTGTCGTTAACGTGGCGGATTACGCGCGCCGCGCCGCGGCGATTCCCGGCGGTCGCCCAAAAACTTGGAGTCGTCAAGACGGTCGACGACCGCGCCTGGATCGTAAACGGCGGATCGATAATGTTCACGATGCGAGTCTTCGCATCCTCCACCTTCGAAGAGTCCAGCGAGCCGATGGTGACGATGCCCACAGCACCATCGTCGCTGACCGCGATGTCGGTACCGGTCTCCTGCTGAATGATGTTGATGATCTTGCCCTTCGGGCCGATGACCTCACCCACCTTGTCGAGCGGAATGGTGAACGACACGATCTTCGGCGCGCTTTCGGCCACGGTGCTACGCGGCGCGGCAGTCTCCGGTGAAGGCAGATAATCGTTATTGCGAATATACTCTTTGACTCTGCTGTGCGTCAGCGATACGTGAGTACGTAGTACAAGCGCAGAGGTCATCACGTCTTCTTCCGTGGGAACGGGCTGTCCGGTTTCTCCGCGAAGGTCCGCGGACACTACGGCAGACACGTTACGAGCCCTTTCGATCTGATCCGGCAGTGGCCAGGCGAGCCCACCGGCGGCCATTTGTTCCATCGTGACGCGCTGATGTTTGTACATAGCCACCACTAGCTCTTTCGCGGAAGCAGGGTCGGAGGGAACGTCGTTAAGCCTCGAGACTATCTCGGAATCGAAACCATGGAAGATTTCATCACCATCTCCATCGACCTCGATCTCAAGAGGCGAGTCAAAGTACTCGTTGTCGTCACGTGCCGGCGTCGCGCTTTGTGCCAGGCACAGGGCCGGAATTGCGGCGGCACGGTCGTGGGCCCGGTTGAGCAGCCACTGATTGCCGCTGCAAGGTCCGAATCTACGGGGGTCATCGAAACCTCTTTCATAATCAACAATGTCGCTCATTCGCAGGGGCGCTAAACGATCGCTAAGGCTACCCAGTTCTACCCGTTCGTCATCCTCGTTCACAAGCCAGGCTTCTGTCAACCGGCCCGTATGCAACTCTTCGGGGTCGAGGATATAGTGGCAGGTCCCGTCTGGTTCATAGAAGCAGGGTTCCCCGTCCTTATCTTCATCTGAATCCGATCCGTGGTGCTTCCTTCCGGAGTCGTCCATGAAGTAGTAGTCGCCATGCGCGTCTTGAAACCAGACCCAGGGTTCCGGTGCAATCCACGGGGCGGACACTGGTGTAGTCGCTACAGGTGATATACGTAAGCCCTCAAATAGCCCGCCGCGATCTCCTGCACTCTCCTCATCGCTAATCCCGAGCAAGCGGCGCTCCTTGTCCCCGTAATTGAGATTTATGGCGACACCCGCGTCTTTAGCGGTGCATTGCGGGAATTCTAGGCGCGTGCCGTTGTCGTCGGTGTACCATACGACGTCACCGTCGACTTCGAGCGTGGGACCATTTTCGTTGCCGTCAAAGCTGACTACAAAGCCGTCTCGCTTGCCCATGGCGACGAGCGTGCTCAGAGGGATCGACGGGTTAAGCGCCGCCTCCCTACGGACGAGCTCGTCAGCATCCTGTGCCAGCACGGCCAGATTGGCGGGGGGAGTTTCGCGCGCACCCGCGACCAGCGCACGTATAACAGGGTCCTCGTCCGCGGCGGCCTTGGCGAGATTAGCAGGGTTACTCTTCCAAAGGGTCTCGACGACCACGGACCTTTCAGCGTACCAGTGAGAGTTCGGGTCCATGATCACTTTTCTTAGTTCAGTCTGTTCATAATCATCAGTCTCTTCATAATCATCAGTCTCTTCATAATCATCAGTCTCTTCATAATCATCAGTCTCTTCATAATCATCAGTCTCTTCATAATCATCAGTCTCTTCATAATCATCAGTCTCTTCATAATCATCAATGTTGCTCACTCTGCTATACTTACGGTCGACGTAACCCTCGAGAATAGTCTTCCGCATATCATCGCTGTAATATTCTTCTTCTTCCTGTCGTATCTTCACCAGTTCTGCGATGATATCTTCCGCCGGCACATTAGGCACGATCCTGTCGCTGCCGGTCCAGCGTGTCGACAAGCCGTCGCCGCGTGGGTCGTCTTCGCTTGTGAGCACTTTTTCAACCGCGGAAACGGTGTCGCGGATTCCCACCATGTCCCTAAGCAAGGCGGCGTCGGTGTCAGTGTATTCGTATACCTCCCGGTCTTCATGCCCAACCGACTTTTTGGCTTCTTGCTCCTCCCTGGTGAGGAAGCGTACGGGTTTGCCGTTCGCGTCGAATTCTACGAACCGGCCCAACTCTGCGCGTGTCTCTGCGGCGGTTAGCTCCCGCGCCCGGCTGAAGCTGCCGAGGCTCTCAAACGGGTAGATCTCCGTGGGGTCCGCGTCGTGCGCAAGTTGTTCGCTGCCCTCCTTGGCGGCTAGGGCTTTACCGATCGCAAGGAGCGCTGCTTGCTCGGGATCCGGCTCGTGCAGCAAGGCGGTGAGATCTATTCCCGGCATCCGCCCGAACGGGACGGGGCCGCTGCCGGTAACGTGCCCATAGGTTTCCGTGTCGGTGGAAAGATGGCTGAGCGTGGCGCTCTGCTCGCCGTATTCGTACTCCTCGTCGACCTCGTTGATCGTGGCGTGAAGGAGGCTCAGGGCCGTCAACACCGACGGCTGGATGCGTTGAACGTTCGAGTCTGCCGGGAACAGTTCTGCCATCTTCGCCGCCACGGCTACTGCGGGCACGCGTGAGCGGTCACCGTCGAATGCTACAGATTCCCACATCTGGACGGGAATACCGGTCCGAGCCATCAGATCGAAAGGGTTCGTAACGTGTCTGCCATAATGTTCGTGGACCTTCGCGGAGAAACCGGACAGATCCTTCCACTTTTTCGGATCCACCTTCGCACGACCCAAGGCGGCTACGGTCCACGTCGACCAACCCTGCATCTCAACGCAGTCCGTGGCTAGCCCCGTGATATTGACCTCGCCTTGCGTGGCACTCTTGAGTATCTCCTCGAGTTTGTTCAACGACTCTAGACGTTTGTTGTAAGCGCGGCTGCTTTCCTCTTCGCTCTGCATACACAGCGTGGATTCCTCCGTGAGGCCGTGCCGCATACAATACGCGAGAACTGGTTCACTTTGCAGGTACGCCTCCAAACGTTCCTGGTACTCCGGGTGGGCGGCGACGCCGGCCAGGGCAGCCAACACGTTGCCGAGCCGGCCACCCTCGGAGGCGTGATCCATGTTGGAGAACGCGAGTAGGTCGTAGATCTTTTCGCGTGAGATATTTTCAAAGCAGCCGAGCACCGTACCCAGGGAGCCTTTGGTCGGCTTTCCGTAGGATACCCCTTCAAGGAACCGGGACAGGAGCAGGTCGCGTTGCGCGTCGTCGCTGAACTTGACGTCGTCGAAAAGGGTCCCGTTCTTCGAACTTTTATCCGCGAACTCGCGGCCCGCGCGACTGTAGACCGATTTCGCGTCAAACCCGCAGGCGTCCCACACAACGGAGTCGTGGTCGGGTTCACCATCCTCGTGGTCGGAGACGATGATGCCTACTCTTAGACCGCGTTCGCCCGCTTGGGCTGCGGAGACGTACGTCCTGCCGTACCTGTCGAGTCCTGTTCTTTTCTGATCATCGTGCGGCGGCAGGACATATTCCAGACCTTCGGCGTCACGAAGCACGACAAGGCTGCGATCTATTCTCTTGCCCTTAAGATATACGTAGTCACAATCGGACATAATTTACTCCTCCTAGATCCCGTGGTTTACTGTCCACTGTCACATACCGTAGGCGCGAAAGTTCGCAGAAAATTAGCCGGCAGTACCGGACACATCCCCCCGGGGGGGCCTCACAAGGGTCCGCGACCGAGCTCGCCGTCGCACCACGGCGAACTCTTCGCTGAGCCGCAGGCGACTAGCTGCGTAGCACCTGTATCTACCAACACCGTTCCGATGCTGTACCCGTGAACGCAACGCCTCCGGGCTGGCAGCCGCACCAACCCCATGCTGAGCCCGGTGCAGACAACGTGCCTGCCCCCCACCTTGAGCTCAAGGAGAGTAGGATTAAACTTATCTGGATGTTTGTACTCGGAATCATAATGACCGGTCTGGGTGTCGCCGTCGCCAGGGACCTAGGCCTTTACTTTGGTGTCATCGGCGTTCTTTTCTTTGGGGCAGGAACTGCTATAATTGCGGTACGGATTGTCAAACCAGCGACCCTCATTGCGGACGAGCACGGGGTGCACGAAACTGCGTGGCCTCACAAAAACCGTACCATTCGCTGGGACGAAGTTGTACGGTTCTTCCTAGCCAAAAGCCCGCGACGGGTATACATCGAGTTCACCGCTTCAGGTATGCGCCATCATACGGACTATCCGGTGATGAACGCCCTCGCTGAGCTGCTGGCCGCCGAGCAACTTGGGGAACTTGTGGATTCAGGTAGGCACTGGTATCTAGCGTTATACCCGGTGCCCGCCGACCAACTTGCGGACCAACTCGAACAGTTGCGGCTCAGATACACAGCGACACGCTGAACCACAGCAGCAAAGATCGACAAGAGGCTGGACCGGTCGGTGCAAGGGCTGATGCGATGGTGGAGAACGCGGCCACCGTGATCGACCTGGGCACCCAGGAAGTCACCGTCACCATCGAAGCGCGCTGGAAGTTGGGCTGACGCTCGGCTAATTTCGCTCTGCTCGGGCTCTCGACCGAGGGCCGCCTGCAATTCTTGCGTGCACGCGGCGGTGACCGCCTTGCGCTTCTCGACGTCCTTCGGGTCCGGCTGCTGCATCTTGAAGACCATGTACGGCAACACGATCCCGAACAACAACATTTCAAATATTTCTGTGTTCTTCATTGACTTACTCCCTTTCTATGAAGTAGTGTGTTTGGTGCGGAGATCTCCGCTTGGCGCATACCTGTCACATACAGCGAAGAACCCACCCCTTGCGGAGTGGGTCTTCTATTTCAGAGCCGTTTGGCTACCTCTACGACCTCGACGAGCGAACCCATCGGGCCGGAACCTTCATGTTCGTAGAGGTTCGCGATCACGTCCCGGTCAGCATTCCCGACCTCGACACATTCGCTTGCACGGGTGGTGCCACCTGCGTCTCCGGGGGAGGTTCCCTTGACGAGTTCGTAGACCCAACGTGGCGTGAACACCACACCGGGCACGAACTTGGCATGGCGCCCAGCGGGCTTGCCGTCGACGGTGACGTACTCAGCTAGGAGCCTCCTGGTCGCCGGATTTGCCGGCGAGCACGTAAGATACCAAGCCGTAGGCACGTCATCGACTACGAGCGCGGGAAGCGCTAGATACGAGCGATTCTTGCGAACCTCGTTTAGCTGCCCGACCACGTGAGGTAAAGCCCTCTTCCAGACGCCGTCTAGCGCCAGATTTGCGAGCCGGCGGCGACGATTCCTTAGTTTCCACAGGAACCGCTCGCGAAGCCGGGCGTCAGGATGCAGTTGATCCCCTGCGCGGCGGAACAGATTCCATTCCACCTCTTCGATCTCCTCGAAAGACAGTCTGGATCGGGCGGCTTTCGCCACGCCGCGAAGGTAGCTGAGCTCGCTGCGCAGATCTTCGCGGCGCTTTCGCCCGGTCTCGGCGCGCAGCGAAGCCCTCTCGAGCAACGTGCCGCCTACGACCAGTACCAGACGGAATGCAAAGAAGAGCGCGACGCCGACAGGGACGCCGAGCACTATCTCCATCAGTCCGCCCACGTGCGATACGAGCTGAAGCCCGAGCAACACGTTGATTATCAGAATACTGTAGTAGAAGAAGTTGCGCTTTCCGTCTTCGTTGAGGAAGAATTCGGCGTGATTTTCCTCCATTGCTTGACGCAATTCGCTGTTCATGTGTTCCTTCCTTGTGCGCGTACACGCACTTAAATCGGTTGTATGGGACGACTCTACCTGTCGCATACAGAAAGCGGCAGGCGGCGGGCAGTTTCCTTGGAGTCGGCGGACTAGCATAGCGGAAACCCGGGGCCGTCTGGTTTGTGCCCCTGGTACACCGCTTGTCGCCCCGCTCTGGGACCTGTCTTCGGTGTGAAACCCCGTTTTTACTTACCGCGGATACGTCCCAGCGTTCGTTCGAACAGGCTCCGTATTAGTAGGAGGACATAGCCGACGAGTAGACCGGTCGCGGCGTAGAGGGCGGTCTCCACGAACCAGGGGAGGATCCGTAACGTGTCGAAAGCGTGAGAGACGCGGTGGATCGTCTCGTAGGGCCAGGTGAGGGAAAATTTCGCCGCCTGTTCGGTGAAGATGTGTCCACCCACCCAGCACATGGCGGCGACGCCAACAAGGGCGAGAACGCGAAGAACAAAGACAGTCGCCTTCACTATGACGCGTCCGATTGCGGCTATCGCCGGTGAAGTCGACGCGGCGAGATGCAGTCCGGCGTCGTCACCTTTCACGAGAAGGGCGACGACCCCGTAGACGGAGGCGGTCATGGTGACCGCGACGATGAGCAGCGAGAACGCTTGCAGCGCCAGCCCCGTGTCGAGGACCTCGTTGAGGGCTATGACCATGATCTCTGCCGAGAGGACGAAGTCCGTGCGTGTTGCCTGTCGCACCAGCGCGGCCTCGTCGACCGCTCCCGCGGCATGTTCGTGTCCGCCGGAGAGTTTCGCCGCCGCCTCGTAGGAGAGGTAGAGCGCGCCGAGGAGCAGTAGGAATGCGACGATCCGCGGGTCTAGCATGCCGAGGACCAGGCACACTGGCAGCAAGAACAGTGTCTTGTTACGTAGCGACTTCTTCGCGATCTTCGCGATGATGGGCAGTTCGCGCGAAGCGGCAAGGTCGTGTACGTATGCCGGGGTGACCGCGGCGTCGTCGATGACCACGCCGGCGGTCTTCGAACCGGATCTTGCCGCCGACTTCGCCGCAAGTTTCGCGAAGACCATCACGTCGTCGAGAAGCACCCAGAATCCGCCGGCCATGGCGTTGACTGTGCACCGTCCGCCCGGTTTCGGCACACGTTCCCGGTTGCCACTGGTTCGCACCAGCGAACGGTGCGGCAGGCGGAACCCCCGAGAAACGACAAGGACGAAGACGTGCGCAACGCCGCAAGCCGACAACTTTGGCGAACCTAGCGCTTTTAAACATGTTGACGTAAGATCCACGTTCGAAATCGTGGTGACTGATGTCACCGGCGGAAACGAGGCAACTAGCCGGAACAAGAGTCCACCGGGGCGGGCGTTTCCTTCTTGCGTGGGCGGTTAATACCGGCGGTATGACGGCCCTTAAGTATGCAGAAAAGACAGGAGAAGACACTATTATACCACTACAGCAAAGCCGTACACCCATAGGGCGCAGCGGTAGCACAAAACCACCACCAACACACAAAGGAAACCATGAGCACCATTACAGGAAACTACCCCGACGAAATCCAAATAACCGTAAAGCACTTAAACGAGAGTTTGAAGCACGCAGCAAGCGTGTTCACCGCCATCTCCGAGGCCATCGAGAAAGGCACCTACACCCGCGAAGAAGCGGAGGCGGACCTCGAAAACCTCACCATGAACGAAGGCATCGACGTGTACTCGACACTCGAGAGCCTCGTACATGCCGAGTGCGACACCTGGTGACCGAAAAACCCTGATATAGCCCGACTTTGAAGACGGCCACGGAAACCATCGAAACCGCCTGGCGCAACCAGCACGTCAAGGCCCACCGCAGCAGCTGGAGTACGACAAAACACATCGAGATGTCATACAGTTACCTGCGCGCAGGCGGACAGGGGGGCGACCGGGCAGAATTGGCGCGCGGCGAGCATGGCTTACACCTTGCCGGAGAGGCGTGCTCACAGAGATGGCCCGGCAGCATGCACGGGGCGTGGTTCAGCGGCGAGACGGCGGCGGAGAACGCGCGGAGCGAAGGCGGACAGGTCATGATCATTGGCGCCGGCCTGGCCGGGATCGCGGCGGCACGGTACCTGCGCGAACACGACGTCAAGAGTTTCATCCTTGAAGCGGCCACACACGCGTACGGACGCGCCTGGAGCAACCCGAGGAAGCCATACATCGACGGCGGTATGTGGCTGCACGGGTGCGAGCAGCACCCGCTGATACCGCATATCAAGGCAGCGGGAATCGGCCTGGTGCCAGACCGTTGGGAAGTCCGCGAAGGCGACCCGGCCGACTGGGCGGCGGCAACCTACCAAGGCGGACGTGTACTTGAGCCTGGTCGGCACCGCAGGCTGCTGCACGGCGTCGCGGCGATCGAAACCGCACTGGACGCTGACAGGGAACTCGACGCCAACCTGATACAGCGCATCGAGCGCGCAACGGCACAAGAGAACGACGAGGATCGCTCGGTACTACACACGTGGATGCGTACCTTGTACGGGGCGCTCGTCGCAGGCGACATGTCCGACCTCTCAGTCGAGCACCGACTCGAGCCGTTCGCACTCGAAGGGGCGGACGCGATGCTCACCGGACCTGTCTCGGCGACGGACTTGACCGAGGGTCTCGCTATCTCATACAGTTGCGCGGTCCAAACGCTGCGACTAAACAAAGACGGCTGGGTGGCGGTATGCGAAGACGGGACGACGTACGAAGCGGCACAAGTCATCTGCACCGCGCCGATCGCAGTAATGAACCGCATAGAGTTCGACCCACCATTGAGCGCGGCCAAACAAAACGCCTTGGCGCGGATCGGAGCGGGCCGGGTCGAGAAACTCTGGTTGAGCTTTACCAAGCGCTGCTGGGGCGAGGAGACGCATTTCCATATCGCCGACGGCGCGGCGGTGTGCAACGTCTTCGTCGACACCAGCGACATCACCGGGGAACCGACACTTTTGACGTTCATTCCCCACGATGCGGTTGCGGCCTGCGAAGCGTTGCCACTTGAGACGTTGGCACACGCCGTCCTGGAAGACTTGCTCCGCTCCGGTGCAATATCCCTCACCGAAGCGAGAACGACGCCAAAAGACGTTGCTCGGTAAACTTGTCGGGGCGCAGCACCAAAGTAACATTCCATGTCCCGGTGAACGGGAGCACCACCGTGAGCGAGGAATTTTGCGGCTCAAACACCATCGCCGCGCCGAGGATTTTATGCCTAAACTCGACCGCACCGGTACCAGGTGGCAAGGTCAGAGTAGCCGTACCGGCACGATCCGAGGAGAAACCCACCATCTGATTCAGCGAACCTTGGACAAACTTCACCTGCGTCGGTGTACCGGCCGGCCGGGCGCCGACTTGAAAAGCGGAGGCCTGGGCGACGACGTGACCGTCGGCGGAGACCACCGAGAAACGGAGGGCGTACAAACCGCGGGGCAGGCGCTTGTTCGGGGTCAATCTGAAACCGTCCTTGGTCGCCGTGGTAGTGAACTTGGCGGGAACGATCTTACCCGAGGTGTCAAGAAGTTGCACCTTGGCGGCGGTGACACCAACCGGCTCGTTGAACAGTACCGAAACACTGGTCGGGGCGGTGGCGAGTTGGGCGCCGTTCGCCGGCGAGACGGACACCACTTGGGCGTGCGCGGACACGGGCGTGGCGGGGAAAAGGCCAGCAAACAAGGCGGCGGAAACCAAGCAGACGACACCCCGGCGGTGGCGTCGACGTGGGTACAGACGGGTG
>Ga0194129_10009873_pt1 | contig 10553 bp, 11 predicted proteins | sample TA2KigCa35mmetaG_FD_150862 | JGI IMG/M metagenome (GOLD analysis project Ga0194129, IMG submission 150862) | Freshwater microbial communities from Lake Tanganyika, Tanzania - TA2015038 Kigoma Deep Cast 35m | ecosystem: Environmental > Aquatic > Freshwater > Lake | place: Tanzania: Lake...
GAGCGGCCCGATGTTGCCGCCACCGGTCGTCGCCCACACCCCGATGCCAGGACTGGTGATGGCACCACCGCCGGTCGCGGGTGGAGGCATGCTCCCGCCACCGATCGTATCGGCGCCCCCGGTCGTGACGGGATTCGCATCGCCGAGCCCGGGTCCCATCGCCGCAGCCGTACCGCCCATGGTCGCGGCCCCGCCGATGGTTCCACCGATGGTGTCGGCGAATCCGATCGAGCGCACGTTCGACGAGGTCGCTCCCGCGCGAACGATCCCCGATGCGCAGGGCGCGCCGGTGTTGGTGGGTTTCCTAGTCACCTTCCAGAACGAACCGACCGGAAAATTCTGGCCGATCCGCAGCGGCCGCGCGAGCCTGGGTCGCGCCGGCGTGGACAACGAAGCCGAGATCGCACTCCAGGACGCCAGCACCTCCGCCCGTCACGCGGTGCTCTCGAGCGATCCGTCGACCGGCATGGCCTACGTCGAGGACACCGGCTCGCGCAATGGCACGTTCGTGAACGAGCATCGCCTTCAGCCCGGTGCCCCGCATCAGCTCCACGACAACGATCGGCTCCGCCTCGGGAGCATCACGCTCGTCGTGAAATTGCTCGCATCCTGAGCACTGGGCTCACCCGCGCGCTCGTTCGGTCCTCCCGCGCAAATCTCGGACCCGCGCCGCGCGCTCCCCGGATCGCGTCGAGCACCCGGAGGGGGGCCGACCCCATGCTGGGCGCACCAACGGCAACGCGCCGAGTCGCTCGACCCGGCGCGCCGGAGGGGCTCGACGAGAGCCGCGCCCGCGAGGCTCCCGTTCACGCCCAGCTCGCCGTCAGTTCGGAGCGACTTCCGTCGCCTCCCCCTTCTTGGGCTCGATCGGCGCCGGCATTTTCTCGAGCGCCGCCTCGAGGACCTGATCCATCCGCGTCGCGAAGATGAACTCGAGCGATTCGAGGATCTCCTTCGGGACCTCCTCGAGATCGACGCGGTTCCGCTCGGGGAGGACGATGCGCTTGATGCCGGCACGGTGCGCCGCGAGCACCTTCTCCTTGATGCCGCCGACCGGCAGCACCCGACCACGCAGCGTGATCTCGCCGGTCATTGCGACGTCGTGACGGACGTGGAGCCCGGTGAGCAGCGAGGTGAGCGCCGTGAACATCGTCACCCCCGCGCTCGGCCCATCCTTCGGCATCGCGCCCGCCGGGATGTGGATGTGAAGATCGCTCTTCTCGAGGAAGTCCTCCGCGATCCCGAGTCGATTCGCGTTGGTGCGCACGTACGACAGCGCGGCGTGGGCGGACTCCTTCATGACGTCACCGAGCTGCCCCGTGAGCTGGAGCTTTCCGCTGCCGTGCATCCGCGTCGCCTCGATGAAGAGGATCTCGCCGCCGACTCGCGTCCAGGCAAGCCCCGTTGCGACACCGCTCTCGCTCGTGCGCTCTGCGACCTCACTCGAGTACTTCGGCGCGCCCAGGAACTCCTGGATGTCGTCCTCGTTCTCCACGACGCGCGCGGCGACCTCGCCCTCGGCGACCTTCACGGCCATGCCGCGAACGACCGATGCGATCTGCCGCTCCAGCTCGCGGACACCCGCCTCACGCGTGTAGTGGTCGATGACGAGCTCGAGCGCGCTGTCCTTCACGTCGAGCTGCGCACTGGTTAGGCCATGCTCCTCGAGCTGCTTCGGGAGGAGATGCTGCTTCGCGATCGCGAGCTTTTCACGGCGCGTGTACCCGGGGATCTCGAGGATCTCCATGCGGTCCCGAAGCGGCGCCGGGATCGGATCGGCGATGTTCGCGGTGGCGATGAACATCACGTTCGAGAGGTCGTAGGGGATCTCGAGGTAATGATCGGCGAACGTGTGGTTCTGCTCCGGGTCGAGCACCTCGAGGAGCGCCGAGGCGGGATCGCCACGGAAGTCGTGACCGAGCTTGTCTACCTCGTCCATCATGAACATCGGGTTGACGGTCCCGGTCTTCTTCATGCCCTGGATGATCTGACCGGGGAGCGCGCCGACATAGGTGCGCCGGTGACCGCGGATCGCCGCCTCGTCGTGCACGCCGCCGAGGCTGATGCGGTGGAACTTCCGGCCGAGCGCGTTCGCGATGCTGCGACCGAGCGAGGTCTTGCCTACGCCGGGGGGGCCGAGGAAACACAGGATCGGGCCCTTCTTGTCTTGCTTGAGCTTGCGCACCGCGAGGTACTCGAGGATGCGCTTCTTCACCTTCTCGAGACCATAATGATCGGCGTCAAGGACCTTGCGCACCTCGGCAATGTCGAGGTTGTCGACGGTCTGCTGATGCCACGGCAGATCGAGGATCCAGTCGAGGTAGGTGCGAACGACCGTGTACTCGGCCGAGCCGACCTGCATCGAACGGAGCCGCTTCAGCTGCTTGCGCGCGACCTCCTCGGCCTCGTGCGGGAGGTTCGCCTTCGCGATGCGTTCCTCGACCCCGTCGAGATCACCCTGATCGCCGTCGTCGTCGCCGAGTTCCTCCTTGATGGCCTTGAGCTGCTGGCGCAGGACGTACTCGCGCTGGTTCTTGCCCATCTCCTCCTTGATCTGGGAGTTGATGCGCTCGCGCATCTTGAGGACCTCGAGCTGCCGCGTCAGCAGGCGCAAAACCTTGCGAATGCGGTCCTTGACCTCGAGCGTCTCGATCAACTGTGCCTTCTCCTCGACCGGTGCGTCGAGGTTGGCGGCGACGAGATCCGCGAGCGCGCCGGGGGCCTGGATCGAGTCGATCAGCGAGCCCGCCTCGCGCGGGAGCTCCGGCATCAGCTGGATGAGCTGCTTCGCGATGTCTCGGAGGCTGAGCGCCAGGGCCTCGGCCTCGACGTCGGGCGCATCGGGCTCGGGGAGCTTCTCGATCCGGGCCTTGAGGTACGGACGATCGGTGAGGACCTTGTCGAGCCGGATACGCGACAGCCCCTGCAGGATGAGCGAGTAATTGCCCGAGCTGTGCTTGAGCGCCTTCAGGACTCGGGCGGCGCAGCCGATTGGGTAGAGGTCGTCGTGACTGGGATCGTCGGTCGAGGGGTCGCGCTGCGCGAAGATCGCGATGACGGGGGACGAGAGGTTCTCGATGTCTTCGACGAGCGCGACGGACTTCTCGCGACCGACGTCGAACGGAGCCACCGCGCCAGGAAAGAGCACGGCGTTTCGGATCGGGAGGACCGGAAGCTCGTTGCCGTACTCCACTTCGTCGTCGGGCGGGGTCATGGGGTTGTTCTTGTCGGACATGGAGGCTCTCTTCCGATGCGCTGGGGTTTCGTGAACCAGGGCCGCGACGAGCCGACGGGCAAACTGCCGGAAGGAACCTCGCGCTCTCACGCGTCCTCGCACGAGAGATTGATGCATCCTAAGCACACCCAAAACGAGTTGCCACCTAATGCGACGAGATTCTGTCGGTGAGTAAAATCACGGGAGATCCGTGACTTTGTGCCACGCCGACACGGTGCTATCAAGGGGCCGTGCTCGATCCCTGGGTCGGACTTCTCGGACTCGCGATGGTCCTCGCGACGGGTGCACCCGCTCGCTCGATCGACCCAGGGCCGAGCCCGGTGTGCCCCGCCGACATGCGCCTCGTCGAGGGGGTCCACCACGAGCACGTGACGCACCTCTGCCTCGACGAGCTGCCGGAGGTCCTGCCGGCCGGCCGGCTCGCGAACAGGAAGAAGGGGCGGGCGAAGGACCTCCACTGTTTCCACTACGCCGAGGACCTCAGCATCCTCGAGGGCGAGGCCACGCCGATCCGTGTCTGCATGGACCAGTTCGAGGCGCCGAATCGCCGCGGCGCACGACCGCTCGTGATGCAGTCGTACCGGAGCGCGGAGGGCTGGTGCGCGAAGGCGGGCAAGCGGGTCTGTGCCGAGCGCGAGTGGGAGCTTGCCTGCGAAGGTCCGAACCACCTGCCGCTCAACTACGGGTGGGCGGTCAACACGAAGCTCTGCAACTCGAACAAGGGGTGGCGTGCGGTCGACTTCGCAAAGTTCGGGGCCAGCCTCGAGGACGCGCGACGCGAAGCCGAGAAGCTCTGGCAAGGCTCGCCGAGCGGCCACTATCGAAGCTGCGTCTCGGCATTCGGGATCCACGACATGAACGGCAACGTCGAGGAGTGGGTCACGTCGCGCAGCGGGCGCCCATGGCCTGGAGCGCTGATGGGAGGATTCTGGGCGAAGCCATGGACGGGCTGCCGCGGCACCAACGACGCGCACGAGCCGACGTTCGTATTCTACGAGACCGGGTTCCGCTGCTGCAAAGAGCCGAGCGACGCGAAGGCAACCCAAGACGCCGAGCCGAGCGACGCGAAGCGGTAGCGCCCGGCTCGAGGTGAGACTACTTCCTCGCCATGCGTGCGGTGTTCTTCGGCACTCCCGAGATCGCGGTCCCCTCGCTCGAAGCGCTCTGCGACGTGGCCGACGTCGTGGGCGTGGTCTGCCAACCCGACCGCCCGTCGGGGCGCGGTCTCGAGCTGCGCTTTCCGCCGGTCAAGGAGCGCGCGCTGGAGCGTGGCTTCGAGGTCGTGCAGCCGACGAAGATCCGCACCGAGGAGTTCGCGGCTTGGCTGCGCGAGCGCAACGCCGACGTCGCCCTGGTCATCGCGTACGGTCGCATCCTGCCTCCGGCCGTCCTCGCCACTCCGAGGCTCGGCTGCATCAACCTCCATGCGTCCCTGCTCCCGAAGTACCGAGGCGCCGCGCCGATCCAGTGGTCGGTCGCCCGCGGCGAATCGGAGACCGGGATCGCGCTGATGCAGATGGACGAGGGGTGCGACACGGGCCCTGTCTTCACGATGCGGAGGCTCGCGATTGGTCCCGACGAGACCGCCGGAGAACTCGCGCCGAGGCTCGCCGAGCTCGCAGCCACGATGGTGCGTGAGGACCTCCCTCGGGTGGTGGCCGGCGAGCTCACCGCGATGTCCCAGGACCACGAGCGCGCCACCCTCGCGCCGATGTTGGCGAAGGCCGACGGAGCCGTCGATTGGTCGCAGAGCGCCGGCACGGTCCACGATCGCGCGCGCGGCATGAGCCCCTGGCCTGGCGCGCACACCACGCTCGACGGCAAGCTCTTCAAGGTGCTCGCCACGCGCGTCGCGAGCCGCGACGGCCACGAAGGTCCCCCCGGTGCGGTCGTGGGGTTCGAGGGGGGCATGCTGCGCGTCGCGTGCGGCGAGGGCGCGCTCTTCCTCGCGCGCGGGCAGGTCGAGGGGAAGAGGCCGCTCGACGCCGCTCAGCTCCATGCGGGGCGCACGCTCACGGTCGGTAGTCGGCTCGGCGCACCCGCGGCGACATGAGCGCAGGGATGTCGAATGGCACGCCGGACGCTCGCGTCTTCGCCGAGCTCGAGGGGAGGTTTATCGAGGAGATTCGCGCGGAATTTCCGCGCTTCCGGATCGTGAAAAAGAGCAAAAATCGCCTCTCGATCGCGATCGATCGCGCGCTCAGGATCCTCTCCTTCGGCGGACAGACGCATTACCTCACGCGGTATCGAACGGTGATCGGAGACACGCTGTACGTCCCCGATGCGTGGGACCGAACGCCGCCCTTGGAGCGCCTCATCTGCCTGCGCCACGAGCGCGTGCACCTCCGGCAGCGGCGCCGCTACGGCCCGGTGGGCATGGCCGCCCTGTACCTGCTCCTACCCCTCCCTGCTGGCCTCGCATGGTTTCGAGCGCGAATGGAATGGGAGGCTTACGTCGAGACCCTCCGCGCGACGGCGGAGCTCTGCGGCATCGATGCCGCTCGCGATCCCGCGCTGCGCGAACACCTCGTGGGTCTCTTCGTCGGACCGGATTACCTCTGGATGTGGCCGTTCCCCGCTGCGGTCGGCCGCTGGTACGACGAGGCGCTCCGGTCGATCGAGGCCGAGCCTCCCTGATCACGCCGCGATTCACCGGCACGACGCCTGCACGTTCACGACGACGAGGAGAAGTCCAAGTGAAGCTGCTCGTCATCATGCCCGACGTGCGCAAGTGCGTCGTCGGCGACTGCGCCTACAACTCCGAGCGACGGTGGTCACGCCGCGTGCGACACGTACCACCCCGCCACGGAAGATCGCTGCAGCTCGCGTCGACGCGCCGGCGTCGGAGCCTGCAAGCTCTCCGACTGCGACCACAACGAAGATCTCGAGTGCCGCGCTCGCAGCGTGCGCGTCGCCTACCACGAGGGGCACGCCGACTGCGTCACCTACCGACCGCGCCCGAGCCTCGCCTGAACGTCGCGGAGTCCCGAGCGCTCAGCCAACGTCTCGAGCGCTCAACCGACGTGCGCCTCGTCGACGATCCCGACCACCACCGAGCGTACCGGTGCGTTCGCGTCATCGACGATCTGCCGAGCGCCGTTGCCCTCGTCGAGCACGAGCACGCGCTGCCCGACACCGGCTCCCGCCGCATCGATGGCGATCACGTACTTGCCCGTCAGGCTCCAGGACTCGTCGCACCGATCGATGACGAGGAGCTTCTTACCGTCGTAGAAAGCGTGATGGATGGTCGAGACGATGGTGCCGCTGACGATGCCGAGGAACATGGCTCACCCTTCAACGTGAAGCTGGTCGACGATGCCGACGATCGCGTGATCAACCGGAACGAAGTAGGGCTCGAGCGTCATCGCCGCCTCACGGCCACCCTCGTAGTAGACGAGCTCGCCAGGGCCAGCCATGCGGGTCGCGTCCGCACAGACGATGGCCTTCCCGGCGGGGTTGCCGCGCTTGTCGAGAGGACGAACCCAGAGCATCGGCACGCCCTCGAGGCCTCTCTCGACGACACACGGCACCAGGGTCCCGATCACACGTCCGAGCAACATCAGAAAACCTCCCAGAAGCGGGTCGAACGCCCGAGCAACGACGCGAGCTCGGGGTCGATCCGCGGCGTGATCGACGTCTCCACTTTCCGTCCCTCGCGAGCCACGCGCATCACGGCCAGCTCGAGCGCGGCCTCGACGTCGTGTTGCTCGCCCGTGAGGTGCGCCACCCCCTTGCCGCCAAGCTCGTCTCCGAGGCGAATGCGGGCGACCCGAACGTTCGCGCCCTTGACCGCCGTGTCCGCGGCCTCGATCAGCGCCGCGAGCCCGTTCGTCTCGATGATCCCGAGCGTGTCGCCCGCAAACTCGCCTGCCGCTCCGAGCGTCGCGAAGTAGACCGACGGCTCGATCTGCGCGAGGAACATCCGGTCGGAGACGGCGCGCCCGGCGACGCGGAGGGCTTCGTCGAACGACTCTCGCACGCTCGCGACATCACCGCTCCAGAGGATGGCGAAGATCCCGGGCTGCAGGGTGCCGATGCGCTCGATGCGCACCGGCGCCTTCTTGAGGAGCGCGTCAGCGGCGCGCGTGCCCGCCGCGATCGACTCGAACTCGAGCAGGGCGAGCGCTTCGGGCGCGACGTCTCGGTCAACGCGGGCAGACCCAGCGGTGACGGGGCGGCCCGAGACGACGCTCATCCGATGATCCGGAAGTGGTCGACCAGCGTGCAGCGCCGCTCACGCGAGAAGGTCCGCGGGCCAGTGAGGCCCTCGCCGGTCGGGCTCGCGATCGAGAAGGACGTGTAGCCTTCGCCACCGGCGCCGAGGCCAGCGCAAATCGGCCCGTTCTTCACGAAGATGCTGCAATTCATCTCGCGAGCCATGCGCGAGAGGTTGCCGAGGTGCATCGAGTGCATCGACGCGGAGTGGCCGAAGCCGTGCTCTGCCTTGACGGCCCAGTCGATCGCCTCGTCGGCGTTCTTGACGCGCGCGAGCGGGATCACCGGCAGGAGCTGCTCGGTCCAGATCAGCGGATGGGACACATCGACGTCCATCACCGCGAGCTTGATCGACGAGTCGACGCGGACGCCGACCTGCTCGAGGATGACACGGGCGTCCTTGCCGACCCACTGCTTGTTGATCACACCAGGCTTGCCCGGGCCGCGCGTCTCGGCGAAGAGGACCTTCGTGAGCGCGCGCTCCTGCGGCCCGGTGAGGACGTAGGCGCCGCTCTTTTGCATCGCCTTCAACAGGCGATCGGCGATCGTCTCGACCGCGAAGATCTCCTTCTCGTCGACGCAGATCACGTTGTTGTCGAGCGACGCGCCCTTGACGATGTTCGCGGCCGCCTTGTCGATGTCCGCGGTCTCGTCGACGACGACCGGCGGGTTGCCCGGTCCCGCGCAGACGGCGCGCTTGCCGCTCGCCATCGCGGCCTTCACCACGTGCGGACCGCCCGTCACGACGAGCAGGCGAATCCCCTTGTGCTTCATCAATTCGCCGGCGCTCTCGATCGTCGGCTCGGCCATCGCCGTCACGCAGTTCGGCGGACCACCGACGGCCATGATCGCTTCGTTGATGAGGCCGACGTTCCGACAACTGACGCGCCGCGCGCTCGGGTGCACGTTGAAGACGACCGTGTTGCCTGCCGAGAGCATCCCGATCGAGTTGCAGATGATCGTCGAGGTCGGGTTCGTCGTCGGAGTGATCGCCGCGATGACGCCGAACGGCGCGCGCTCGACGAGGGTGAGCCCGTGGTCACCGCTCCAGGCGATGGGCTCGAGCTCCTCCGGGCCGGGGGTCTTGTTGGTCACGAGCAAGTTCTTCAAGATCTTGCTCTCGACGCGACCGAGGCCCGTCTCCTCGTGGGCTTCACGCGCGAGGTCCTCGGCGTGCTTGCGCATCGCCACGCGGATCGCCTCGATGATGACTTTGCGCTTCTCGAGGCCGAGCCGTCCGAAGCTCTGGAAAGCCTCGCGCGCGGCCACGACGCATTCGTCGATCGACCGGAACACGCCGGGGGGAAGCTGACCGCGACGCTCGAGGGCGTGCGCGCCGTCCCGCGTGAGCAAGGGCTCCAGGCCCGCTTGGCCACCGGGCGAACCCAGGCGCGACAACACTTGCCGCGCAATGGCATCGATCTGCGTATCACTCAGCCGACTCATGCACTCGTCCCGGGCTGGGGCTCGCGGCCCCGCGCGTGGACCGCGCGGGGAGCCGCCGAACCGCTACTTCTTGTACTTCGTCTCGCCGCCGACTTCCCACTGGTCGACGATCGCCATGATGACGGCGTCGACCGGGCGCTTGTCGGTGACGGTGGTCTGCCGCGCGCTGGAGCCGGATGCGTAGAGCACCATCTCACCCACGCCGCAGCCCACCGAGTCGACGGCCACCACGGTCGCCCCCGTCGCCTTCGCCTCTTCGTCGAGGGTGCGCACCAGCAGGAACTTGAGCCCCACGAGGCTCGGCTCCTTCTGGGTGGCGACGACCGTGCCGATGACCTGTCCGAGCAACATGCGTTACTCGCTCTTCGCGTCGCCGCGACCCAGCGGCAACACCGAGTCGACGTTGGCGTGCGGGCGCGCGATGACGTGCACCGCGACGACCTCGCCGACCCGCGCGGCGGCGGCCTGGCCGGCGTCGGTCGCTGCGCGAACGGCCGCGACGTCACCACGAACCACGGCGGTCACGTAGCCGCCGCCGGTCTTCTCGTAGCGCACGAGCTCCACCTTGGCCGCTTTGACCATCGCATCGGAGGCTTCGACCATCGCTGCGAAGCTGCGGCACTCGATCATGCCCAGGGCGTCCGTCGTACCGGTCATGTTCTCTCAGTCCTTCCTTCGTTTTGTTTCGTATCGCTGCGTCGACGGGATTTCCCGTCGATGTGACCCGCACTGCGGTGCGAGGTCGAGATCCGTGGCGGCGCTCGGGGCCGCTCACTCCGAGGTCAGTACTTGCCCCCTGGCGCGGCACCGACCTTCTCGCCAGCGGCCTCCTTGAGGATGCGGATGCCCGCGCTCGCGCCGATGCGGGTCGCACCCGCGCGGACCATGTCCTCGAAGTCGGCGAGGCTCTTCACGCCGCCCGAGGCCTTGACCCCGAGCTCGCCGCCGACGGCACGATGCATGAGCGCGACGTCCGCCGCGGTCGCTCCGCCCGACGCGAAGCCCGTCGAGGTCTTGACGAAGTCCGCCCGAGCCTTCTTCGAGAGCACGCACGCGCGGACCTTCTCTTCGTCGGTGAGCAGCGCGGTCTCGAGGATCACCTTGCAGATCGCGCGACCGTCCTCGGCTGCGTCGACGACCGCACGAATGTCCCTGAAGACCGCGTCGTCGTCGCCGCTCTTCAGCGCACCGACGTTGACCACCATGTCGATCTCGGTGGCCCCGTCCCGAATCGCACGCCGTGCCTCCATCGCCTTGAGCTCCGCAACGTTGGCGCCGAGTGGGAACCCGATCACGGTGCAGACCTTGACCGGCGAGCCGCGGAGCAGCTCGGCGCAGCGCTTCACCCAGTAGGGGTTCACGCAGACCGACATGAACCCATGCTTGCGCGCCTCGGCGCACAGGTCGCGAATCTGGTCCGCGGTGGCCTCGGGCTTGAGCAGCGTGTGGTCGATGTACTTGGCGATCTCGTCGAGACCGCCCTGGCCGCCCCAGGTGCCGAGGCTCGAAGAGAGACGCCCGACGCCGAACCCGATCCACTGCTTCGCGACCCTCGCGTCCATGCAGACGTCGCCGAAACAGACGAGGTTGCCTCGCGGAGTGGCGGTGCCGAGCATCGAGGCGATGCGGTCGGCGACGCGCGCGAGGTCCTCGGGGC
>Ga0194129_10009876_pt1 | contig 10552 bp, 10 predicted proteins | sample TA2KigCa35mmetaG_FD_150862 | JGI IMG/M metagenome (GOLD analysis project Ga0194129, IMG submission 150862) | Freshwater microbial communities from Lake Tanganyika, Tanzania - TA2015038 Kigoma Deep Cast 35m | ecosystem: Environmental > Aquatic > Freshwater > Lake | place: Tanzania: Lake...
CTTTGGAAAACTATTCTCACGACCAAAAGTTAATTTTTATTATATGATAAATGCTGAACGTAAGGATGTTGATAAGTTGAAAGTGGTTATCGACAAAATGTAATTGGAATATAATTAAAGTTACAAGATTATAGACTGTATGTATTGAATATGAATGATAATACTATTAAATTTACCGATGCGGAAATGCAGCAAATTGCGCAACTTCAAGCCAAGTATCAACAAAAGATATTTGAACTTGGTCAACTTGAACTTGCCAAGATCGACCTAGAACAACAAGTTTCTGATTTGTCTGACGGCAAGAAGAAGTTACTTGATGAATGGACCATCATCCAAAAAGAAGAAAATGATATTCTTCAACAGTTGAGTCAAAGATATGGTGATGGTGTTTTGAGTCTAAAAGACGGAACTTTTAAACCTGCTGATAAATAATTCACATATGTGAAAGTTAAATTTGAACCGTATAATGATGAGGTTTACTACCGGTCCATAAACTCACAAAGTGATGAGCCTGTAGACGAAAATTTTATTGAATTATTCGAGAAATTATTTCAGTCTGGTAAAATAAAATTGGATATTTCTGTAGGTATTGGTGTAAAATTTCTTGACATTCTGAATATATAAAGTATAAGCGCAGCAAGATGCTTATTAATGCTTAATATGAATGCCAAAATTAAAAAACGCTACAAGCGCAGCAAGCAACTCAACAAAACGCAGCAATTAAGCATAGAAACTTATTTAAAGCAGATAATTCCTATTCACTTCTCACCAATTAGAAAGGCCGATGGTTTGTGTTATAATCCCAATCTCAAAAACTCAAGAATATTAATTGGTAAGAGGTTGTTAACAAGACGTAGATTGAATGTTTTGATAGAAGAAGTTACTCACGCATTTTTTTGGGATTTGCCCGAATATAAAGTTAGAAAGTTTAGTGCGCAACTTGGCCGTGTAATATACTCTTTATTTCTCAAAAAGTGATATATTTATTATAAATGGTTAAAAGCAAATACAAAATTTATGTTGATATGGATGGTGTTCTTACAGACTGGGAAAAACAGTTTGAAAGATTGTTTCAAGTTCCAGTAAAAACGTATGAAACTGAACACGGAAATGACAATCGTTACAAATTGGTTCGTAAGAACAGTCCTAACTTTTACGCAACAATGCCTTGGATGAATGACGGTAAAATTCTCTACAACTTCATTAAAGAGTTTCCAACTGAGATATTGAGTCACGCAACTGATGAAAAGTGTAAACAAGGCAAAGAAACTTGGTTGGCAAACAACAATGTGACATTTAAACAAAACTTGGTTCCAAATCGTGAAGACAAGGCTAAATTTGCTACACCAGATTCAATATTAATTGATGACCGTGAGGACAATGTTAACGAATTTATACAAGCTGGTGGTAAAGGAATACTACATAAAAACGCGACAGACACTATCAATCAGCTTAAAGAATTGGTCGGAGTAAAAGAATCATTCAGAATTTACAATAGTATTTTGTGTCCTGACCTTTGGGATGATGAAATACTCAAACCCGAAGTATTGAGTCAGTTACTAAAAATTTCTACTGCATTTTACAAAGACACTGAATTGACTGCTCCAATCGAAGACATATACTTTTTAGGTAGCACAGCTGGTTATAATTGGACTCCAACAAGTGACATGGACTTACACATATTGATTGATTTTACAAAGATTGACGAAAACAAAGAGTTGGTAAAGAAACTTGTTGACGGTTACAAAAACAAATGGAACGAACAACATGATATCAGTATCAATAATCATCCAGTAGAAGTCTATATACAAGATATTAATGATGTAAATCGCAGTCAAGCATTATATAGTATTCTTCATAATAAGTGGATCAAGAAACCGAAATACGAAGACATACAAATTGACAAAGATACGATCAAGACCAAATACAAAGACTTGGTTAACAAAATCAATTCAACTGTAGTAGAACAAAATTTAACCAAACTAAAAGAACTGGTGAAACGTATATACAACATGCGTGAAGCTGGTTTAAGTTCTGGCGGAGAGTATGGCACCGAGAATATTGTATTCAAACTTTTAAGGGCTAGCGGATTCATCGGTAAGTTGAGAATAAACATTCAAAACCTCACTGATAAAGAACTGAATAAAATATAAAAAAAATTACAAATATCGAATCTTAATCATATTTATATCTAGGACATAAAGGAATAAAACTATGGCAGAATTACTAAATCCATCGGAAATATTTTATACGGCGTTTGAGCCAAAAGTTCAAAACCGTTTTATTTTATATTGTGACGGTATACCTTCTTTCATCATTAAGAAGACTGATCGTCCAAAAATAACACAAACAGCTAAGGAACTTGACCACATCAATATTCGAACCTTCTACAAGGGCAAGAGTATTTGGGGCCAAATTACTATGGAATTGTATGATCCAATCGTTCCATCAGGTGCTCAAGCAGTCATGGAATGGGTCCGTCTTCACCACGAATCTGTAACCGGCCGTGATGGTTATAGTGACTTCTACAAGAAGGACTTGACTATCAACGTTCTAGGACCAGTAGGCGACAAGGTTGAAGAATGGACACTCAAGGGAGCGTTCATTACCGAAGCCACCTTCAACTCACTAGACTGGTCAAACGACGGTGAAGCAATGAAGGTCAACTTGACCATTCAACCAGATTACTGTATTCTTCAATACTAATTCTTGTTCATTTATGTCCTTAAACCCTCCGCGAAAAAACGGAGGGTTTTTTGTTTTTATCTATATTTATTGGTATGGATAATAAAGTAACTGTGCTACTACCCGGCGGATTCAAACCGCCTCACGCCGGACACTTGGGGTTAGCTAACAAATTTGCTAGCAGATCCGACGTTGGTAAAGTAATTGTGATGATAGGACCAAGTGAACGTGACGGAGTTAACCGTCAACAGAGTGTAGCAATATGGAACCTTTTGCCCACAAATCCCAAGGTAGAAGTTGTGTCGGTTGGCGAAGACAGTCCCATGAACGCTGCATTTGGATATGTTTTCAATCTACCAAAAAACAGTGACGAAATAATCGCATTAGCAGCTAGTTCAAAGAGTCCAGAAGATGCTCAACGTAGTAAAATATTCAAAGCAGCTATCAATCGTTACAAAACCAAACCAACAAAGAATGGAGTTACCACGCCAAAGAATGTGTCAGCAATCGAGATGACGGATGATGTCCCCACCAACTATCAAGGTAGAGATGATGAAAAAAATGGACAAAACATCAGCGCTAGCACATTAAGGAAAGACTTGGCCAACGGTAATTTTGAGAATTTTCAGACCAATTATCCAGGCGTAAAAACAGGTGTAGTCAAAAGTATTTATAATATTTTAACCAAAAAAAAATCTATGGACGAAGCTAGAAAAAAGAAACTGAAAACATTAATTAAAAAAATTATCAAGGAAGAAGACATCATGGCCGCTTTATTAGATCCAACCAAGTTCGGTCAGTTAAAACAACAAGTTTTGGCTCGTGGTGCACAGATTGGCGCAGCATTAAAACAAACTGGCGCGTCAATACAACAAGCAAAGGCGACTGCTATACCTAAATCCTAAATAAATTTAAAATAAAAATATTCAAAAATACACAATTTGTTCTATGTATTGTTATAACTTATGAGTGACGAAATCGTTTTACAAAGAACTGTTACAAACAAACAACAAACAACGTTTCCAACTGAGGTCATAGACCTTCCTAGTAAAGGATATTTTTATCCACCAGGTAATCCTCTCGCAAAAGGCACCGTCGAACTCAAGTTGATGACTGCCAAGGAAGAAGACATTCTCACCAGTCCAAACTTACTCAAAAAAGGTTTGGCAATTGATAAATTGTTGGAGTCACTTATTGTTGACAAAAATATCAAGATATCCGATTTGTTAATTGGTGACAAAAATGCGGTTATTTTCGCGGTTCGTCGTCTTGCTTATGGTGACAATTATGGTCCAGTAGATATTACTTGTCCAAAGTGTCAAACGTCTAACCGATTGAACATCAATTTGGCAGACATTAAAGAAAAAGAACTTGATGATTCAAAGTATCAACCTGGAGTAAAAGAATTTGAGTTTACACTACCACATTCAAAGTCAGTAGTTATATTCAAATTGTTGACAGATAGTGATGAAAAAGATATTGAACGGGAATCATCAGCACTTGCTAAGTTGAACAACAAAACTTCATCAGAGGTCACATCTCGTTTGAAGAAGTCTGTAATTGTGTTTGATGGTGAAACAGAACCAGCAAAACTAAAGACTTTGATTGACAATATGCAAAGCCGTGATAGTTTGGCATTACGTCAATACATCAAAGATATTACACCCGATATTGATGCAACGTTTAATTTTTGTTGCAAAGAGTGTGGCCACGAAGAAAGGGCAGCAGTGCCACTAACTGTCAACTTTTTTTGGCCTGACACCCGAGTATAAAGTTTACATTCAACAAGTTATATTTGACCTCTGTTATCATGGTAATGGAGGATTTTTTCCATCAGAGGTATACAATCTTCCAGTGTATCTACGTAACTTCTATTACAAAAAATTGATAGAGACTAAGGAAAAAGAAGCAGATGCTCAGAAACAAGCATCCAATCAGTCAAAGTCCGGCAAAATAGATAGACCTACTTTTAAATAATGTAGATATTTATTAGTATAATTAGGACTATATGGCATCATCATACGAAAAAGATTTTCAATCATTAAGTAAAGATTTGAAAAAACTTGGCGAAGAAGCCAATAAAACTTTAAAAGATTTAAACGAAAAAAATAAGTCTTATGCTTCGTCGTGGTCTGAGATTGGTAAGAAAATTGTGTCGAGTATCGACCCAGTAGCAATTTCTCAAAAGAAAATTGAGGAGATACAAGCTAAAATAGTAGACAAACAAAATCTACAAGTAAAATTATCCTCACAAATTCAAAATTTAGAAAACCAAAAATCGAAAATTCAAGAGGATGACGCGCGTTTCAGTGAGTTGAAAAACAAAGATAAAAAAACTCTGACGGACTTGGAAAAAAGAGAATTAGAAAATCTTCAAAAAAGTGAAGCTTCCAGACAACAAACACTAGCTGCAATTCAAAAGAAGTTGCCATTACTTGAACGTGAAAAAAACAATGCGCAAACAACCGAAAAGAGCCTCATGGGTCAAGCTGATAGTTTAAAAATGAGTTCTGCGGCAATGTCTGTAATCAAAGACACGTTGAGTCAAATTTATGCAATGGCTGGTGAGTATGATAAATTTTTGAGTGAACAAGCAAAAACTCTTGGTATTAGTAAAGATATCATCGATGCTCAATACAAGTCTATTCAACAGAATAATACTGGACTAGCAGAAAATGCTGCAACTTCAAGAGAAATAGTTGCTGCTCAAACAAAAGTTTTGCAAGACTATCCATTGATTGGTAAGCAAGCATCTAATGTTGCCCAAAGTGTAGCACAAACGGCAAAGTCCACAGGCTTGTCCGTCGAAGAGTCTACAAAACTTCAAGCCACACTCGCAGAAATTGGCGGAACATCGTTGAGTGCTCAAAACAACATGGCTGGATTCGCAATACAAGCGGCTAAAGCATATGGTGTTCCACTCAATGTGTTGTTAAAGGATGTTGCGAATGCAAGTGGTGCGGTAAGAACAATTTTTAAGGGTAACACCGAAGAATTGATCAAACAAGCAGCAGAAGCAAGAAAACTTGGAACCAGTTTGGACGCAGCTGCAAAATCAGCTGAGGCTTTATTGAACTTTGACTCATCAATCCGTGCTGAATTGAAAGCATCTGCTTTGTTGGGACAAAACTTAAATTTCAATGAGTCACGTAGATTGGCATTTGTTGGAGATTTACTTGGAGCTGAAAAAGCACTTCAAAAAGAACTTGAACGTGTTGGTGATCTTGATAAGTTAAATTACAATCAACGTAAAGCACTTGCAGAGGCAACTGGTAAAGATTTTGGCGAACTTCAAAAGATTCAAACTCAAAAGAAAAATCAACTTGAGATTGAAAAACGTTTTCCAGAAGAAGCAAAAAAATTGAAAATGATGCAAGATGATCTTTCAAATCTTCAAAAGAAGAGCAAAGAAGATCGTGATGCCGAATATAAGAAAATACTTGAACAACAAAAAGTAGAAGCACAAAGTCAACTTACAGCACAAGCAAAAGCAGATGCTATGGATAAAATTGGTCAGGTATTGAAGCCAGTATATGATTTGTTTACAAAAATACAAACAGCATTCTTTAAATTGATATCTATGGCTCCTACATGGGCTATTGTTCTCGGATTAGTGGTAGTAACGATAGTAGGTATTGGGGTTGCTATTGGGTCTGTATTTGGAGGATTTAAGTTGTTTCAAAACGCAATTCAAGGCCTTGGCGAATCGATTGGTAGAGGTGTTGGTAAAGGACTGACGGCAATGTCAAGTGGATTAACATCGTTGGGAACTTCAATGAGAGCAATCAGTCCCGCAGATTTGGCCAGACTAGCTGCAATATTAATCTTATTGACTGGTGCTGCATTTGGTTTGGGATATGCCATGAGTATGTTGGGAAAAACCAGCGCTTCACAAATATTAGCATTCACAGCGGCATTGGTAATTCTTGGAGCGGGACTATTAGGTGTCGGACTTTTACTGACACCACCATCACCTATTGGTATAGGGCTATTAAAATTTGCTGGAGCATTGGCGATCACAGCACTTGCCGCTATGGGATTTGCTAAAGCTATACAAATGGTAGGACCACAACTATCAAGGATCGGCGAGGTCTTTGTCGTACTTGGATCAATTGTTGGTGGCGTTATTACAAAAGCTTTTGATACCATATTGGGTGTGTTTACTGCACTTCCAGGAGTAATTGATAGTGTAGCATCTGGTTTGATGGTGATCGCCAATATTGGCTTTTTCAAACTAACCCGAGCAGCAGCAGGCGTAGCAGCAGTATCAGCGGCAATTTTTGATTTGGGCAAAAGTTTGTCTTCATTCCCAGTAACTCAACTTACAAGCATTACAACACAAATTGACATGCTTAGTAAATCTGCTCAAGGTTTGCGATATGCTGTTGACTCGCTGAAAGAATTGTCGAATGTAAAACTACCTAAACTTGAATTTGGTGGTTTGGCAACACTTGCCGCTGTAGCTACGGTTACATCAACGTCTAAAAACAAAGAATCACAAGAACTCAAACAAGGCCTTGAAGTTGTTGCTCAAAAAATTGAAATATTGACCAACATGATGGCTAACGGTGGTATCGCGGTGAATTTGGATGGTCAAAAGGTCAACTATGCTTTGGCAAAGTCTGCAAATAATAGAGGATCTCTTGGTCAAGCAACCTTCTAATCTGATATTTATAATCAATGGCAAACAATCAAACATTCGCAAACGGGTTAACAAATGATGGTGATCAAATCACTACACTTGCTAATGTTCAAGGTGCTGGATTAAAACTTCCATTACCAAGTGCAAATTTTATCAATATAAGATCACCAGGCAAACTCCGTACGTTATTTCAAATAAACGGTAATGCTGAAAGATTATATTCTATCAATAAACCCGAAGACGCTGGTTTGGCCAATGTATTAAAGTCTAGATTTGACTATAAGAATCCAAATCAAGGTCAACGTAGTAAAATAACTAGTCTAGTTGGTTTTGCTGTTCGAGACGCTAATTTGGTCAGAAAATTTTTGGGTTCTAGTAAAGGAGGTAGATTCATAACCAAACAATTGATACTACAAGGATTTCAACCGTTTGACGAAACAAAGGTATATAACCCAGCCAGCCCGATACTGGCATCATTTAGACGAGCATCATTTGGCGCATTAGATAGACCTAAAAGATTCGTTGATACTAGCAATTTAATAGGCGGTCTTTTAGGTGCAACTGGATTGGGCGGAGTTGTTAAAACTGTTGGTGGATTGTTTGGAGCAAGCCCTGGAACTCCATCTCCACCAAGAAGCACTGTAGCTAGCAAATCAAGTTCTCCAAAAGGAGGATTGGGTGGATTTTTAAATATAGGTGGAATATTTGGTGGCGGCGATTTAACTGAAATAGTTATGCCCGCAACTAATCGTGGCGGAGCAAGAGGATTAATAAGAGGTAATACTGCTACGAATGCTTACAAAGGAACTTATTATTCGTCTTTATTATCGCCAAAACCAAAAGGTGGATTCTTTAGTAATTTATTAAAGGCTGCTGGATCATTTTTAAAAAATAAAACTCTTTTGGGTGGTATATTACCTCCAACACAACCTATCAAAGGGTTAAATTATAGAGCAGATGAAGATACATATAAGTTGATGTTGATATCCGATAGATGGAGTAATTTCACAATACAAGGCGGTGACAAGAGTAAATATTGGGATCCAGGCGTAAATCAAGGTAACTTATTACTTTATACAGGCACACAATCAACCAGTCGTGGCGGATTTATGGGAACCTTATTGAAAGGTCTTGGATTTAATACATCTAAACAAAAAGCAGGGTCTTCCGCAATAAGATTTTATAATGGTGGAAATTCAAGCAACAAACTTAGATTGTATGTTAACAAAAATATTGGTGGCAGAAACAACAGTAAGTTAATCACCACATTTGATACAACTTCAGAAGTTGGTAAATTAAATCTCACTCATACAACCAAAGTTTCAACTGAGACCATTGACAAAATAAATGAAAATAACATTAAAAATTCGTCAAACAGATACGGAGATGTAGTAAAAGTAACAGATGATTTTGAATACAGTGATCAACTATTCAATTACAGTATATTCACAGATGAGAAGTTGTCAAAGAACTACAAAACCACTTTTAGCGATAAAGAAGCACAGTCAGTAAAAGATATCAATCGAAATTTTGATAAGGTTATTGCTGACATCGGAGGCACCTTCGGAGCCGGCACAAAATATAGTGTAAATCAACCAGAACTAAAGCCTCTTCAATTTGCTAAATTCAGTGGGTCAGCCGACAGTATCGGAACAAATTATCTAAAACAATTATTCTTAGAATCATCGAACCCCAGATCTCGTAACAATAAAGACATTAAAAACGATACATATCAAGGACGTTTACGTAGAAATAACGAGCCAGCTAAACAGGTGCCATCTCGTTTGGGTGAAGGTGCGGACGACAGATATATCAGACCAACAAATAATGTTGACTATGTAAATGCTTTGGAGGTTCAAACACCAGAACAATTCAAAAAGTCATATTCGGAAACTGATAAATTTGGTGTATATGGTCCAGACATAATCAAGTTTTATTTTTACGATATTATTAACCAAAAGTATATTCCTTTTAGAGCTACGGTCAAGTCGATTAGTGACAACAACAACGCAACTTGGGAAGATATTCAATATCTTGGCCGTCCAGACAAACTATATTACTACAAAGGATTTACACGTAGTGTCAGTTTCAACTTCACAGTAAACGCACATAGTATAAAAGAGTTAATGCCCATGTGGAACCGAATCAACTATTTGGTTGGCTTGACTCGTCCAGCAAACTATACCATGAAAATAAACGGAGGTTTCATGGTTAGTCCTATTGTACAATTGACACTCGGTGATTTTTACAAGAATCACAACGTGGTGATCAATAGCTGTAATGTTACAATACCTGAAGATGCTGGTTGGGAAACAATACCTGAAGATGATCAACAAAATTGGTATTATGGACCAAACAAAGCAATTGAATGGGATAGCTCAAATATGTTACTAAATAGTTCAATTGATCAAAGAAAAGGCAGATCTGCGGGTCGTGTGGCACAATTCCCAAGATCAGCAGACATTCAAATCGAAATGAATGTTCTTGAAAAAGATCGTCCATATACTGGAAAAGCTATTTGGGGAGATGCTCCAGTTACTATATCCAATCCGGATCCCACGTTCGTCGGCCCAACTCTGCCGGGACAGGAAATACCATTTGAAAAATTTGACAAACAAGACGATCCATCATTAAACACATTTTCTAAAAATATTAGAGTTGATGTTAATGCTACCAAGGAAAAAAAATAGCTTTACCAATAGCTAATATTTATAAGGCATGGCACGAATAATTATATACTAATATGAGATATCAATTTACATCAATTGAAAAACGATGGGACGGTAACAGAGTATATTCGACAACATACTACCCTGTTATTCCACCCGATGTTAACGATATTTATATTACTGCTAGCGAAGAAGATTATCTTGATAGTTTGGCAAAAAAGTATTATGGTAGTGAAAGTTTCTGGTGGGTAATTGCTAACGCGAATGGTTTGGGCAATGGAAAATTGTCAATACCACTGGGAAAACAAATTAGAATACCAGGTAATTTACCACAAGTTATTGAAGATTTAAAAACTGTTAATTAAGTTATATGGCAACAACACCAAATGTTCAGTCAGAACCTACATGGGCAACACCACAGTCTTCCGATATTCGTGATCTTGAGGTAAGGTGGTGGGAAGCTCAAAATATTCCATGGCAATTGGTTCGTGAGTTACGCAGAAGAAACAATTCTACAAATATAGGACAAAACGCGACTTCAAATACAGTCATTGAC
>Ga0194129_10009882_pt1 | contig 10546 bp, 18 predicted proteins | sample TA2KigCa35mmetaG_FD_150862 | JGI IMG/M metagenome (GOLD analysis project Ga0194129, IMG submission 150862) | Freshwater microbial communities from Lake Tanganyika, Tanzania - TA2015038 Kigoma Deep Cast 35m | ecosystem: Environmental > Aquatic > Freshwater > Lake | place: Tanzania: Lake...
ACTTACCCCGTGGGAATGGGCATCAACAAAGCAGTACGAAGATGCTAAAATAATACTTGCAAAAACTAATCCTCAAAAATCAAAATCAAAAGTAGTTTGGAGCTAATGTGTCAGATGAATTTTCTTTTGAAATTGAGCCAGAAATATCTAGTGCTCAAAAATTAGACAATAAAGACTATCAGCAAGATCTTTATAAAAAGTGGTTTAAATCTAAGACACAAGCAGGATTTTTGGCTATTCGCCCTTGGAATCAGGCATTGAAGTTTAGAATTGATGTTGGCAAAGCTTCTCCTGAGGGAAAGCTTTTGAGTAGCACTGCAATTTTTGTAGATGCAATTGATTTTGCTGCGTATCTTCGCAGTATTTCTAATCTTACTGCTGTTAAAAATTATCCTTTTAATGAAAAATTAGGAATTCCAACAAATGAAGGTTTTGTATCATATGGTGGTGCTATGATAGATTCTAAACCTGTTTCTAGAATATTTAAATCTCATTATTGGCAATCAAATGAACAGTATGATGAAAACTCATTTGTTTGGAAGTGTGGTCATTTTGCCGCTCGCAAATCCGACAATGGTGCCTTTATTCCTGATATGAAATCACCTGTATCAGTAGATCAAATTAAAGTAAATCGTCAGGATATCTGCAGTATTTCCTATCTTGTTGATTTATCTTTAACATCCTATGCTAATAGCAATATAGACTGGTATCAGATATGACACAATCACCAATTGATTCTGCCACAGCAGAGTTTATTACTAAACTTTTTCAAGATGTTGCTCAAGGTATATACACTCAACTCGTTGAAAAAGTTAGTATTTTACAACAGTCTGTAGAATCTATGGAAAAACAAATTGCCACTCTTGTTATAGGCTATGGTGAGCAAGCAGTATTCATGGAGGCTTTGGTTGCTCAAATTGCGTTTTCTTCCAATGAGGCTAGGTCTCAATTTTATGAAGACGTTAAAAATGGCCGTAAAGAAATGCTAGAGGTTATGCAAAATGCATCAAAAACAATCTTGGCTGACACTGATTCAAACATTGCCACAGCCGTTGCAGACGTGGCTAACGCAAAGTTATCTGACTCAAGTTCCTGATAATTCTTGTATTCTTTTTGTAGAATCTTCTACATTAGAGCTAATACAAGATTTTAGATATATTTCTCACATATATCCTCTTATCAAATCTTTGTATCCAAATGTTACTTCTTTATATTTTTCAAATTCATCTGTCAAGGAACTTATTAAAAACAACAAACTAGAAGTTTATTCTGTCGAGGTTAATAAATGAATATTATAACGTCTTTTTCAACATTAGATTCATTAAATTTACACTATGTTTCTTCAATAGAAAATGGTTTGAATAACAATTTGCTGATTGAATTGAATCCTGAGTCTGATCAACTTAAGACAATGGATCCCTCTATTCAACAAACAATTAATAATTCTTATTATAAGTATTATTTGTTTGAAGGTTCAAAAACAAATTTTAGAAAGATTATTTTTCCTGAAATAATTGATTCTTATTATAAAAAATTTTATTCAGTTCTTAAAAAGAATTTTTTTATAGCAGAAGCTTCGGCAACAAAAGTAATTTTTGCTGCAAAGTTAATTACAACAAATATGTTTCAAGAAATTAATTCTGAATATGAATCTTATGATGATCATCTAAAGATTTTAACTTCTGTAATTAATAGACTAAATGACGCAGAAGCTGACAAATTGTATTACCAAAAAGTTATTAATATTCTTATTGAAAAATGTCATCAACTAGAAAATGATTTAAATCTTGCTTATCAGCAAGTTCATAATAAAACTATTTCTACTTGGTATTAATATATAAGGGAAAAAATGTCTGATCAAAATTATTCTATTTATCCTATTGAACATAACTCTATCATGAACCAGGATTACTTTAAGTTTCCTGTTAGTTCTGTAAATGACGATGACACTAGTGCATATTCTTTGTATATTAACTATACAGATATACATTGTTCTCCTGGATACTTTATTTGGGATTATTTTTCTTCAGGTGAACTGTATATAAATATTCCCGAAAATCAATCTATTAAGAACGCTAAAAGTACTTTTACCACTTTGTTTAAGAATTTTCTTTCAAAGCCTAACAAATTAGGAACTGTTCTTCCAATTGGTTCACAGCCTTTTGACTTTGTTACTTCAGTAAATTCACCAACATCTAATGAAGATATACTTTGTGCTTGGATGTTTAAAATAGAAAAATTCTTTGAAGTTGGAGAAGCAGTTGCTACTTCTTCTCCCCCTACTTCAATACCACTATGTTCATTTTTAACTCATAAAAATACGGATAAATCAATAACAATTAAATCTGATCATTATTCTTTTGCTAATTTAATTGATAATGCTTCTATCTGTTCTTGTCCAGAATTGAATACTCCTGATTCTTCTTATGCTTCGTGCACTCCTTTTACCCTGGGTTTGAGTTTTAAGATATGCCCTAAATATTTTCCTAAAAAAGAACTTTTAAAATCAACGGTATTAACCCCTCAAAACACAGAGAATTCTTTTGTTCTTGCGTTGGAGTATTTTCTTTCCCAAAAATTTACTCATCAGTTTGATATTTATTCTGTTTCTACTGATGGTGATGTTACTCATGTATTTTCCTTAAATTATCCATTGACAGAAAATTATGATGAACTTGTTCCGTCCGCCATTGCTGTATACGCGGAATTTTTGAACAATTATATCAATTCCGATCAATCTGATGCCCCTTTAAGTATTGAAGAAGATACTAATTTACAAATAAATTCTAGTTATATTTCTTCATTATTATCTGTTTGATAAGGACTTTTTATGAATATTATTAATATTCTTGATAAAGATTTTTTCACACAATATTCTTATTCAATTCAAAATTGCAAAATAACTAGTGAATTGAACTATTATAAGGAAGTTTTGAGTGATTCCTCTTTAAATCAAAATTTAATTCAAAATAATTTCCAAAACAAATATTTACCAAATATTGAAAATTATAAGGATATAACTGATCTTTCTAAGATTCCACAATTAGGTAAAATTATTCTACAAAAAAACTTTCAAACACCATTTACTAGTCTAATAGAATTGAATAATTCTATTAATAGTCCCAGAGATCCTGAAAATATTTTTCCGATTGCAGTAAGATATATATCTTCTAATGGAACTTATTTTATTGAACGTCCACCTTTTCAAACGGAAGTAGATTTTAATAGGTATAAAGGTCGTTCTACTAAGTTTCCTCCATTGAAAATATGGGTTCCCTGGACAATATTAGTTTATAATCCAAGAGACCCATTGATGTATCATTTATATTTTTCTCATAAATCATTATCCTCAATGGAAGATTTTTATTTCCCTTCCTTTTTTCCAAACACTTACGATGATGGCAGATTATGCATGGGTTTGTCTTCTTGTAGAATTCCCACGGATAATATTTCTGTTAAGAATATTAAATTAATGTATTCTAGCATAATTAACGAATATATGTCTGGTGGTTGGAATACAGATCTTTCTCCTAAGCACGACGCACATCTTTCGTCAGATCTAGAAAATTTGGATCCAAATAAATATCCTACACTTTATTTATTTAATAATCCAACATTTGAATATTTTAAAAAACATTATCCCAAAATGCGCACAACCACTATTGAAAAACTAGTAGATCACAAAAATTATTCTGGATGGAGAACTTCTTATTTTGATAGCTTTAGATATTATTTCTTTATGATGAATACTTTTGATTTAGAAACTACTTTAAATTTTTACTCAGAACTTTCAAGATATTCAAAATCACATCTTTTTTCTCGTTTATCTTTTGAAACTATAACTAAAAAAACGAGTCGCTTTGACTACAACATCACTAACCCATCCGTTGTTTTCAATAATGTTACTCCATTGTTGACAAGATATCTTTTATCTTTAGATCCATCAAAAGATCTTTTATCTTCTGAAATAAAAAGAATTTATTTTATTTATCCTATTTCTCCATATATTGCAAATGATGCAAATGATAAAAACTTTTTTACTAATGAAATTTTTCATCAGCTAATTTCTAAGTCACTTTCATCTTGTGATGATAAAAAAGTATATCATCTTGATGCAACTCACACTAAGATAGAACAAGAAATATTAGTTGATTTTAACACAAAGATTTCTAGTTATTATCTCGATTACATTCGTTCTCTTAATAGCAAGGACGCAAATGTCTAAAATAATTTTTTCTTCCTTAAATGACTGGTATGGTAACGCAGCTATTTCCTGTGTGAATGATGATAATCAAGTCGAATTTACTAAAACTTTTGATTATCGTAAAGCTGATAATGAAACTAATAATCAAATTTTCGTAAAAAAATGTTCACCAATTTTAGAATATCTTTGTTTTGATGAAAATGCATCTTTCTTGGAAAAGAAAGATACAGGAATTCTTTCTCCAGGTCTTTTATTTCTAGATAAAAATGTAATTGTTTATGAAAAGCCTCCTGCTTATCAAAATGTCTTTGTGATACCAAAATTAATTAATGAAATTGATTATAATTCTGATGAACCAAAACTATATAGATTACCAATACCTTGGCAACTATATATAGTTTATCATTCTGAATTTACCACAACTAATGTTCGTATGCACTTTATGAATAGTTCATTGAATGATATTAATCAACAAATGTATCTTGCTCCATTGACAAATTTTTATTCTTCTGGCGATCTGTGCCGTCCATTCTTTTCTAATATGGATGACATAGAGAGATATCCAAAAAATGTTTCGGGTCTAATGGCTAGCTCATATGATTGGGTTTGGAATTCTGGAACTAATTTAGATCTTACACAATCTATTGTGGCATATTTTTATCAGGATTCTACAGTTCCAGAATTTCATAAAAACTCTTTGTTCAAGGACACAAGTTCAAAATCATTTGCAAGAGAATCATTTTATTGTTCTTCTGCATATGTTTCTCATTTATATTCTTATTGGGAAAATTTTGAACTCCATGAAGTCTCTTCTCTTAATTGGCCAAAAAATAGCAAAGCTACTTCTTTTAATGACGATTACATGCACGCGAGAGAAGACAGACTTGATGAATATATAAGTCAATTATCTTCTAATCCTGTATGGGTTACCTCTGAGTGTTGCGATAATTGTGGATATTGTGATGACGATGGTGAATATTTTGATAATGATAACTGTGAATGTAGTTGCCATTATTCCACTGAAAATGTAAATATGGAATCGTTTTATGAGTGGGCTGGTCTCAATTTCCCATCAGGTGTTTCTTTTATTGAATCTTTTATGAATTTTAGAAGTAATAATTTAATTAGTCCATTCAATAATACTATCCCTGAAGTAATATTTGATAAACTATATTCACAATTACTTTATTCTTCCCAATAGCTTGACAATTACTCATATTTGTGCTACTATATATTTATATAAACCTAAATAAAGGTAGTAAAATTTTGAACAAATCCAAGTATCAAGAACCAATTTTTACTAGATCAGAAGTTGCACAAATATTAAATGTTACAACTCTAACTGTTTCTAATCGTGAAAAAAATAAAAAGTATCCTTCTCCAAAAAGAGATATGAATAACTATAGAATATATAGTTTAAATGATATTTTTAATCTTCAATTAATTACCTATAATCATGTTGATCCCAAACCTATAATATCTATCCTTTACGATAAAGGATATGATGACATTAAAGTTTTAGGGCAAATGATTGACTCTGCACTGTCAAAAAGGGTGAACTAATATGTCAAATAATAAATCAAACTTTGTTTCTGATAATACTGATATTAGTTCTTCTGATCCAATCATGGATTTAAAAATAGGTATTTATAATCTTTTTGTAAATCTTGTAAATAATTCAATAGTATATTATGGTCCAGAAAAAGCTATTAAAATGTCTATTGAATATTTGCAAGAAATAATATATAATTTTGAGCAAGCAACTAAGCCAAATGAGGAGCAATAATGTTAGATCCACAAAACCTAGTTAATATAATGGGCGGACTTGTTTCTGATCCAGAATTTGTTAATGACGGAAGAATACTTAAGCTTTCAATAGGAGTAGATTATTCAGCTTCTGATAAGAATAGTGATAATACTTCCGGATATTTTGATGTAGTTTACTACCTCAAAGATAAGGATGGATTCGCAAACAAGAACGCCTCCTTTGTTCACAATCAAGTTGAACAATCTAAGATGAAAAAGGGTACAACTGTTCATATTGTTGGACGCCTTGTTCAAGAGCGTTGGAAGCAAGATGACAAGAATCGTTCTCGTGTCATCGTTGTTGCCGAACACATGTCTTACGGTACACGTTCTTCTTCTGGTGCATCCAAGACTTCTGGTTCTTCAGACTCTTCATCTTCGGAATCGCAGTCCACAAGCGTTCCTAGCACCTTCTAATGGAAGAATTTAGTGAGCAGGAGCTTAAGGATCTTATAGATCACGCTCTTGCTACTAAAAATTCTAATAAATCTATTTCTTCTAAAATTTCTTTAGGTTTAGGAGAAACAGATTTACTTCAATCTATTCATCAGAGATTATCTAAACGTATTATAGAGTCTGAACTTAATACAATATTTAGAGATCTTAGATCGGATATTCTTTCTAGAAAAGTTTCTATTACTAGAAAAGATTTACACACTGTAACGTTAAATTGTAAAAAGTGTGAAGTAGAATCAAGTGCAGAACTTCCAAAATGGAATGTAGATAATCCTGATATAGTTGTAATAATTGATTCTCCATCTTTGCCAGCAGATGCTGTTAATTTAATGGTGAATACATTTAAGAAAATAGGATTTTCTTCAAATCAACTATGTCTTACATACGTTAATAGATGTCCTGTAAGAAGAAAATATGAGTCTTCTGAAGTAATAAATTGTTCGGAATATTTACATTTAGAACTTCAAATACTTAATCCTAAATTGATATTTTGTTTAGGAGCTACTCCACTTTCTGTCCTATTCGGTACAGATGTTAAAATAAAAGATGTTAGAGGAAAATTACTTTGGCTAGGATACTGGCCTATAATTGGTAGCTATTCTCCAATGTACACTCTAAAATCTGAACTTTCAGAAGTATTTGAAAGTGATGTTATACAAGCATACAACTTTGTAATGAAGAATGATAAGGAAAAAAACAATGTCTTCTGATATTTGGACAACATCATCAATATACGAATTAACAGAAGAAGATCTAAGCAATTTTAGGGATGTTGTTTTGAGACATGTCAAAAATCAATCTCCCTCTGAAGAAGATAGGTCTATTCTATTAAAGAATATTGATTTATGGCTATATACGTTGAGAACTATTCGTAGAGAAATAGAACTTCAACTTGCAAATCATAAATCAAATCTAAAAATTAAAGTAAAAGATCTTAAAGATAATAATACTTCACAAAATGATATTGATGAAGTATTATATTCTGAGGAAAGATGGCGCAATAACGCGATGAAGTTTCTTACTGCTGTTGAGCGTACGACTCTTTATGTAAAACTTTTGATATCCGAAGATGATAAGTGATAATCAGGTTCGTATTGTTCATACTTTAGAGAATCTACATTTAATAGATTCTCGTTTGGATGAAGAAAACTCTTATGATTTTTTAAAAGATTCTCTTTTACATTCTTCTGATTGGCATAGATACGAATATCCAAATTTAAGCTATGATGTAATTGAAACCCTATGCATTAATTTTTCTTGCTTTAGTGCTAAGATAAAAGATCTTAAAGCAGGAAAGTTATTATCGTCACTTGTTCCGCTGGTAACATTTAGATACTTAATGCTATCTGATGGCTCATGGTCCAATTACTACGCTATTCGTAAAAAACCTGGATATGTCGTTGAAGGCATGCAGTGGTCTAATGGTTTAATATATCGAGTAAGACAAGATGTAAAAGATGATTCTAATACATTTCAAACATATCAAGTAGTTTTATTGATTGATGAAACTACCAAAGTTTTGCACAACTTTCCATGAGGTAATTATGAGATTTCTTACATTTAGTTGTCCTAATAGTTCTTTTATTAAACATCTTGTTTATGATTCACAAAATCAACGACTTGCTGTTCTTTTTAATAGCTTGTCTTTATGGACATATCACAACGTTTCTTTAGAAACTTATGAATCTTTAATTGCAGCCGAATCTGTTGGGAATTTTTTTAATTTAAATATAAGAAACTTTTATGATTCCAATAAAGTGGCCACTATAGCCAACTTTTACCAAATTCAAGAAGGTTATGTTGTCCAAGAAAAAAAATAACAAATATAAACATAAGTATTATAAAGTTAACTATTCTTTGCCACTTTCTTTACAAACAGTTAGCCCTCAAGAAATTCATGATTTAGCTACTCAAGTATTTGGATCGTCTTACTATGTGGACTACGAAGTTTTAGCAACATCATAGTCTCCTATGATATAATGATATTATAACCTAAATTAGGAGACTCTGATGCCGTCTAAAAGAAACAAAACTAGTAAGACTTTATTAGAAAGAGAAAAATCTTCTAAAAAAGTTTCTAAAAATAAATCTTTAATCAAAAGTGCTTCTGTGTATCATATTGTTTGGAGAGATGCTTTTTCTGAGTCAGATGAGTGGCATGATTATTCCTCTATAGACAAAGAAGATTATATATGTCATACAATTGGATATTTAATAGAAAATAATGCTAAATCAAACTATTACACTATTGTATCAACTATTACTATAGATGATTATTTTTGTATGGTCATTAATATACCAAAGTCTATGGTTATATCTAGAAAACGTATTGATATATAGTCTGATTAGATTGGATTAATGTGCAGGAGTCTTTAATTTGTTCAGTTTGTGAAAAAACTTGGAAAAGAAATAAGACACGTGGTCGCAAACCTACTGTTTGTACAAAATGTTTAAAATCCTCAATTAAAGTTTCTAATCGCAAACCCAAACAGCCAAATCAAAAATCTGAACCAAAAATTAATGTACCTGATAATAATGTTAATTCAAATAAAAATATATCTAAAATAACACCTCGATTGGTATATCAATCTCTTTATCCCAAAGATCCTTCTTTTAAAGAACTTGGTGAATCAACTAAAAATGGTTCTATTTGGAAATGCAAAGGTTGCGGACATGTTATGCGTTTAGATTTAGCTATTACTGCTATTCCTACGCATAAGTGTAGTCCAAACTTTAGTAAAATTAGTTTATATGAAAGAATAGGGTAATATGAAAAATACAAATAAGCGTTCTTCACAATTTCGTATGGTCAAGAATTCAATGACTCATAATATTTTAATGATTACTAAGTTTTACGATAATTTAGTTACTTTTGCTGATCTTGATACAATTCATCCTAGAAAATACAAAGATCGCAATAAAGTTAGAAGATCTCTTCTAAATTTACATTTACACAATTATATATTATTAAATGATAATGAGACTTGGATTATTACACCTAATGGTAAAAATTTTCTCTGTGATTTTACAGAAAAAAATAAGTCAAAAACACTCTCAAATTGAGGATAAGTGCATAAAAAATACACAAACAGAATATTATTGTTTTTAAAAAAAGTAATTTCTTCTTTAAAAAGTTTTCAAGAAATATTTAGATTATTTGAAACAATAGCTTCTATTTTGTTAATGTATTTAACTCACAAAAAAATTCCTTCTATTTAAATTATTTGAAGAGGTATCCTATGGGTATGGACGTTTATGGCTTAAAGCCAAAAACTAAAGTAGGAGAATACTTTAGAAACAATGTTTGGTATTGGCATCCTCTATGGAACTACTGTTGTTTTGTCGATAGTTCTCTCATAGAAAAAGTTCCTGATGCACATTGTAATTCTGGCGATGGCCTCAATGCGGTTGATTCTCGCAAACTAGGATTCAAACTTCGCCAGTGTATTGATGATGGATCTGCTCAAGATTATATTGATTCATATAATGAGCGTTTAGAATCTTTGCCGCAAGAACCCTGTTACTGCATTAATAAAGTAACAAATTTGTCTAGTTCTTTAGATTTATTATTAAATTTTATTTCACAAAATCCAAAAACTCAATTTGTTGCAGATTCTTCTTTAGAAGATTCATGCGATTCTACGGGTCTAATACCATTTCCAAAAAGTGACCTAAAAGAACCAAATCCTGAGTGTAGCTTGTGTAAAGGATCAGGATTTCGTCAAAACCTTGGCAAGAGTTATTATATTGATTTAGAAAATATTAAATCATTTGCTTTGTTTCTTATTGATTGTGGAGGGTTTCGGATATGTTAAATCCACCAATATGTCCACGTTGTCTAGGTTATATTCCAAGTAATGCTTTTGCCGGTGAATATCCAGGAGCTATATCTCGCATAGATAATAAAACTGAGATATGTTCAGACTGCGGTACAGAAGAATCAATATTAGCTTTAATTGAACCCAGACAATGGCCTATTATTATTTACGAACATCCTGCGACAATTGATGCTAAAGAACGAGTTAAAACAAGACTCATGATGGAGATCAATGCTTATGGCTAAAAACGCTGATAAATTTT
>Ga0194129_10009884_pt1 | contig 10544 bp, 3 predicted proteins | sample TA2KigCa35mmetaG_FD_150862 | JGI IMG/M metagenome (GOLD analysis project Ga0194129, IMG submission 150862) | Freshwater microbial communities from Lake Tanganyika, Tanzania - TA2015038 Kigoma Deep Cast 35m | ecosystem: Environmental > Aquatic > Freshwater > Lake | place: Tanzania: Lake...
TTATTCCAGGAAATCAATTTTAATTTTCAAATAAAGAAAGCCAAAAAAAGCCAACAAACAAAAGCAAACTCAAAACATGCGGACAGTGAGCCTCCCCCGATGTCTCTTGACTGCACTCTTTGTTGCAGCCGCATGCGCAACAACTATCCCGACGATTGGGTACCTACCAAACCAGAACCTGCCCGTCTTCACAAACTTCACTCCTGCTGTGTTTTCACACCTCACTGGCGCGAGTGTATCGATCGCCTTCGGCTATCAACCCGACAAGGATAAGTTGACCTTGACGTACTCGAGCACCAGCATCACTGGGGTGTTCAACGCAAAAACCGGAACCCTCAGTCTGCGCGGCCGTGAGTCGACCCAGGCGTACGTGGATGCGATCCGCTCCGTCGTCTTCTCGACCACGGCGGACGATGGCGAGGCACGTCAAATCACGTGGACCTTCGGAGAAGACACCGTGTACCTCTCTGACACTGGGCATTTCTACACATATTTCCCGCGGAGCAACCTTATGTGGGAGGATGCCGTTAAGGTGTGCAGCCAAACCAAGTTCTTCGACATCCAGGGATACCTTGCAACGATCGCATCGCGTAACGAGTACGAAAGCATCATTTCCCGCTTCGACCACGATATGTGGGTCGGTGGTACGAACGCTCGTGCGCCTGGTACATGGCGCTGGGTCACAGGGCCCGAGGGCCTGGAGGGCACTAACGCTACGGGCTTCGGCCGTGAGTTCTGGACAGGTCAAAGTGCCTTTGCTCTTCCGCAGCCTGGATCATCGATCGACGGCGCTTTCGTGCCCTGGGCGCGTTTCCAGCCCGACAACGAACTAGGGGTGCAGAACTACCTCTCGCTTCGCTTCGGCTCCGCAGGAATGGGCTTCTACGACGACGCAATGAGCGCTGTACAGTCCGGCTACCTCTGCGAGTACGGAGGCCTCGAAGCCCCATCCCCGAAGATCAAGGACTATCAGGGTGCAGTGACGCTTGTCCCCGGATGCAGCATTCTCACACAGTCGCAATGCGTGGCCAACAGTAAGCTCGGATGCGCGTATGCTGCGGGAAGGTGCGACCTCGTAACGTGCCTCGTTTTCAACACTGAAGAACTTTGCAATCAAAACTTCCAATGCCGCTTCAATACCAAGGCCTCTCCACCCATCTGCCAGAGCACGCAGTGCTCTATGTACCAGAATGCTGTGACTTGCAACGCTGATAAATCGTGTCGTGCGAAGACGGTGGGTTCCACTACTCAATGTGTCTCGTCTGTTTGCACAGACTTCTCAGCGACGCCAAGCACGTGCTCTGGGGTTGCTGGCTGCACGTTCCTGTCCCAAGAATCCATGTGCGTCGCGAACGCCTACGCAGACTGCGCTGCCATGGACATTGTCTTCCTCGTAGACGGCTCTAAAGGAATGTCCGAGACTTACGGTCGTCACAGCAACGGCTTCGCTGGACTCATGGAGCTCATTAAGAACTACTCGCAGAGTTTACCTCTTGGAACCGGCAACACCTTTGGTATGGGCATTGGAATAGTCCAGTTCGGTGCTAATGCCAACTACAATGGTGACTCCAATGGCGCGAGCACGGGAACGTACACGATCAAGACTACATTCGACCAAATCAAAATGGAAGCCCAGAAACAATGGGAAAAGTTTCAGAATTTTAATGGCGTACCCAGTATTTTGGACGCCTTGCGCGTCGCCAAAAGTAGTGTTTCGCCATCCAGCCGCAACAAGATAATCGTGATTGTCACCCAGTCGACTGGGTATACCGATGCAGCCGCCGCAAAGCAATACATCAGCGAAAACAATCTGACTGTCTACGGCATCACTGTGCGTCCCCACACCAGCCGTGACACCAGCGACATTCAGGCCCGCGCAGCGCTTCTCCAGATCGTTCAAGCCAACAACTACAAGGACATCGAGCTGGATTCCTTTGCGGAGACGCTCTCAAGTCTGTGTGATGCCAAGAATCTCTGGGGGACAAGCGCACGATCTCCCTCCAGGTTCTGTGGCAATTACGTTGACAGTGTAACGTGCCAATCTAACCTTGCGTGTGCCTGGGACAACAGCGCTGGCGTGTGTACCGTAACACACTGTGCGCTGGGTTGGCAAGTTAACTGCGCCTCGGACCCTAATTGTGCAGTCTTCAATGCCAGCGCCATACCGAGCAGTTGCTTGCGCAGTGCCTCTACCAAGCCCCCAACCGTGATCCCATGCATGCTGAACCCCAACGAGGACTCTTGCATTGCTGACCCCACTGGATGCAGCTATGACTCAACCCGAAACCCACGATGCCAACGCACGAAGTGCACCGCTAACGACCAGAGACTCTGCCTCTCTAACCCAGCTGACTTCTGCAGTTGGAATGGTCAGGCATGCTACGTTAACATTTGTGCTCAGAAGCTGAATGATCAGGCAGCGTGCACGTCTCAGCCGCAGTGCGTGTGGAACAATACATGCCAAGAGTCAGCCTGTGCTCCGATTCAGGATGAGAAAGTCTGCGACGAGAACTACGCATGCGAGTGGAATGTGAAGACAGACCCCTCTGTGTGCGCCCCGCGACGTTGCGGCAAGTTCAACCTCGATGCCACAACAGCGAAGGCCAACTGCAACAACGACCCTGCATGTTACTGGTCGCCGCAAAGCGAGAATTTGCAAAAAGATCAATGCGTGAAGAAAACATGCGCGAATCTACGGACGTCCTGTGACTGTGCCTCAATGTCAAGTTGTATCTGGCGTGAGGGCAAATGCCGTGAGAATCGTTTCGTGCAATGCCCTGCCATCGATCTTGTTTTCCTCATGGAGGGCTCGCGCCAGATGACGCAGTCCTTTGGTCGCCACCGGAACGGCTTTGCTGCCATGATCCAGAACATTCGCAAATGGGCCAAGGATGCTCCCCTAGTCGATGATCCGAACAAGGTGGGGTTCCGAGTAGCCACTGTGCAGTACGGACCCGAGAACGTTGCTGGGACGACGTCCCGCGATGTCGGCGGAGGCGGTAATGTCACAGGCGATCTCTCGAAGGTTCTGGCTGAGCTCGAATGGCATGATAAAAACCTCCTCGGAAAGAACGTGATGAACCTCGATTCCAAGATGTACATCCAACAATCCCTCCAGAAAGCCGGTTCAATCTTCAAGACGAGTCCTCGAGGAACCATTCCCCGCACACGCATTATCATGGTGATGGGAAACTCGCTCATCCGTGACGGGTTGCAGATCTCCAACGACGTGAACCAGCTCAGCCTCGATGGTGTGTCCATCTTCAGCAACCAGATCCGCCGCTTCGATGCCATTACGGCGCTTGATCGCAGTGCAGGCTCAATGCTCAAGTCATTAGCCCTCAGAGCTCCGTCAGTGCTCTCAGAGCCGATTGCCTCAGATGCTTCGTCCACGAACTTCTTATATGCAACTGTGGATAACATCAATCCGCTACTCCTTCAGAAGTTCTGCGACCCCACCACGAATGTGGGACAGGCGCTCGATATCAGCCGCTCCGGCGATATCCCGTGTGGGTGGCTTTCGAACTCCGATGAATGCAGCGGGCAGAGATACTGTCAGTGGGACACTGCAGCGATTACTACTTGTCCTGAAACGGACCAGTGTCCACAGCTCGGGTGCTTGCCCCTCGGCAAGGCCCTCACCGACGCAGGATATACATGTGCGAATTGCAAACTGACCAACGGAGCTTTCGACTGCTCAAAGTCCAACGACTACAGTCCTGTTCCCGGAGCGTGCGTCGTCAGTACGTGCACGAAATGCCAAGGGGATGGTGTTACGTGCACAAATACGTGCAAGAATGCGTCAAAGAGTGGAATGTGCGAGCGTAACATTTGTTCCACCATCACACAGGCGGACGCCTGCAACAAGAACTACGGGTGCTCATGGAATCCTGCGGCGATGACATGCGTTGATAACACGTGCTCCAAAGAGCGCGACGTCTCCTCGTGCGCAGCACGAAAGATGGTCGTGGCTTCTACCAACGGAAAAACCGATGAATGTGAGTGGATAACGCCCAAATGTGACAGCCCCCCATGCCCACAACTGTGTCGCAACCAGCCTTGTCCGTACTACGGCTCCAATGATTGTGAATCCAATCCAAAATGCTTGTACGATTACTCTCTCGGGTGCCTTGCCAAGCCCTGCGACTACGGCAGAAAAAGTGACTGTGACGATTTATGTGTCACTAAAATGTGCGGTGCCGATCCAAACTGCTACTATGATCCGCAAAGCCTCAAGTGCAACAAAAGAGGAATTAATTGCGTGGTCACAAAGGATTTTGGTCCGTGGACTGATTGCAGTGCAGCCTGCGGTACGCGCTCGCGTCAGCGGACGAAAAAAATTCTACAGTACCCAGAACAAGGAGGCACTCCATGCCCAGACCCTAAGGACCTCATCGAGGTAGCGAACTGCTCCAACGCAAATGATGGTGACCGCATGACCTGCCAGACGTTCTGCTCCAAGCAGCTCACCAAATACAACTGTACCCGCGCGGATCCTACGAGCTCATCTTCATGCTATTGGGACGGTAGTTGTATGCCGAGGGTACGAGGAAGGTGCAGGATGACGGCCCCGACCGCGGACAAGTGCAACTCCGGTTGCAAGCTCGTAGGGGGCATGTGTGTTGACGACATCACTGTGTGTCAGTACGACGACTCCGCTACATGCACTGGCCTGAGCTGCTCATGGATCGAGCCCAAGGTAAACAAGGGAACGATCTCGGTTATTTACAACCCGGGTGATAAGCCGCGCCCGCTGTTTGTCGGGCTTTCGCTGCCTTCCACGACGCTGATCAACGGCGCTGTCGTTTACATCCAAGACAACTACCAGGTTGGAAAAGATATCCTCGTTTACACCAACTCCGACTTGCCGAATGTGAACGCCTACTGGAATGAAAATGCAGGCGCTCTGCACTTCTCCGGCACTGCCACAATCCAGAAGTACGCAGTGCTGCTGCAGACTGTGTCCTTTTTCACCGCATCGACGTCGCAAAAGCCACGAACGGTATCTTGGAGTCTTGGCAAGGACACGTTCTACCACTCTGAAACTAAACACTTTTACAACTTTGTTGAGAGTACAACCCCCATGAAGTGGCTGGAGGCGATGCAGTTCTGCAACAACACGGCGCAGGGCCCGCCGGGTTACACCGGCTATCTCGCCACCGTCACCTCTGAAGCCGAAAACCAGCTAATCACGACTAAACTCGAGGCCTTTGGTTGGCTTGCCGGAAGCGACGCCTCAGAGGAGGGCACATGGAAGTGGACGACCGGTGAAAACGATGGCAAGTCTTTCTGGCAAGGCGGGCCACCGCCCCAGGGTCAAGTGTCCATGGGCTCCTACGCGAAGTGGGAACCGCCAACCCCCGAAAATCAAGGCGGCGAGCCCAGCAACACGCTGGGGTCCGGAGACGCTTACGACCAGGACTACCTCTACCTGAAGAAGAATGGCTACTGGGCGGACCAGTCTGCAACTTATTCCACCACTGGAATGATTTGCGAGTTTAAAGGGCTTCCTTCAGACGCCCCTCTTGCCATCCCGGTTGGCGGATCTTCGACCGTCGTAATGGCTGGATGCTTCCCCCAGACGTGCGCATGGCACAAAACAGGCGACAGTTGCGTTGATGACGTTGAGTGCATGTGGAACAATGGCGCGTGCATCGCGAGCTGTGCTACTGGTGGCAATCCAACTGACTGCGATGGGCTTGGGGGTGTCTGCCGCTGGAACACGGATGAAGTGCCGCCTGCCTGCAAGCTCGACGCCTGCGCACAGAATGGTATGACTATTTGTGAGAAGACAACGACTTGTCGTTGGGATGGAACCCAGGGCAAGTGCGTATACCGCACTGGTTGCGAGAAGAACACCGTGGAAGACTGCAATAAGTTCGCTGGCTGTGCGGTTCAGAACAACTTCTGCATGCAGAAAAGCTGCTCGACGTACAGTAAGCAGGCTGAATGTCAGGCGCAACGTATGTGCCTCTGGAAACCAACCAGCGCTCTGTCCTCCTTCGTGTGCGTCCAGAAGTCTTGTGAACACATCGATTCTGCTTCCTGCAGCGCGGACTCTAAGTGCAACTGGCTCCAAGAAGACTCGCAAGCTTTCCTGGGCGTCCCTCCAGGCGGCACCGTCGTGCAGCCCTTTTTGAACACTTCAGGAGCACCGGACACAAGCACTGCAGACGTCGATGGTGCGACTGTGACGATTGCGGAAGGCTTTGAATCCAACTCCGATACGCTGCTGTGCGATGCAACAGATTGTCCTGCCAGCGTCATTTCGGTAAGTTATGATGCCCCCACTTTGTTTCTGAAGGTTGTCAATAACCAGAAGGTCAGTGCCTTGCGCATGTTCAAGTATGTGGAGAAGGTCAAGTTCCGCACCGTTTCGATCTCTCCACGCCGCCGCACGATCTCTTTTGCTCTCGGAGACAACATGGCCTTCCTTCCTGGAAAGGGCGGCCGGCAGCCATACTACTACAAGGTGTTCCCGAAAGTTCAAGCGACCTCCCTAAACAAAGCACAGCAGATATGCAGCGTTCCTGTCTTCGGTTTGACCGGGTTTGTTGCAACCATCCTGGAAGAGCGCGAGAGCATCGCACTGAGGCTTCTAAAGGCCAAGGGCATCCTCGGTGCCACTGACACTCCCTCGCAGGTTTGGACGTGGACTGCGACAGGTCAAGCTTTCTGGAAGGGTTACGGCTCCCTGGGTACCCCCAACAGCAACTCTGACTACGCGCTCTGGAACCTTGGTCAGCCGGCAGGACCCACGTCAAGCCGTCAATCCGCCTTCCTCATGACCGATGGCAGTTGGGTAAGCACTGCACCAAGTGCTTCCATTGGCTTTGGTGTCATTTGCCAATACGGTAACGGTACCCAAGCACCAGCCTTCGTGGCCGGAGGTACACGTGGTGTTGCCCCCTCAGGATGCTTCCCTCGTGTCTGCGGTCAACTGACAACAGAGCCGGAGTGTCGCGCGAACTACCTCTGCGACTGGCGGGGCGGACAATGCATGAGCGACGAGCGCTGTGGTCTTCGATCCAACCCAACTTCGTGCAACACCGCACTTAACTGCTTCTGGGACTACGAACGGTCAGCGTGCCTCCCCGGACCAACCACGATGTGCAACGCGCTGACTACAGAAACGCAATGCTCTGACACATTCTTCCAAGCAGCGTGCGCGTGGGACAAAAGCTTAGTGCCTGCGGCATGCACCCCGCGCGGATGCAGCAAGTACCCCTTCAAATCCATCTGCTCCAATAACCCTCGATGCCGCTGGTTGGTGAAGGATCAACTTTGCATCCCGCGGCTCTGTGGCTACATTCAGGAACAGCAGTGTTGGCAGGACCCCGTATGCATCTACGACTACCAATCCTCCATTAAAACATGCACGGTGAATCCATGCTACAATCTGTCTCAAGCTGATTGCCAAACAAACGCACGCTGCGCGCTGAGCGGAACGACGTGCACGTATAGCCGCTGCCAGGGCCTCGACAAGAGCACATGCGCTCTCGACCCTGCATGCCTCTTTCAGGGTTCCAGCTGCTACAAGCCGGTGTGCGACTCCACAGAATTGATCAACCAGACTTCATGCGAGGCCTCGAAGGACTGCTACTTCGACACGAGCTCGAAGAAGTGCATGGCCGACCAGTGTCGTGCTTACAACCAAGCGCAGTGCACGCAGGATTCAACAAAGGCTGTGTGCCTTTGGTCCAACACCTTTTGCCGCCACAAGACTGTCGTAGAAACTTTCTCCTCCGCCTCGAACGGGGCCAGCACCGCGGTCTGCGCCGTGCAAGAGGTCCAACCGAACCTGTGGTGGGTGTGGCTGCTGCTCTTCCTCATCCTCGTGGGTCTCACAGGCGTACTGTGGCGTCTCTACCTTGCCTACAAGTACGGCTACTCCTTCACCGACCCCGCCCGCTACACCAAAAAGTGCCATCCCCACGAGGAATACGCCAAAGAGCTCGGAGATATAACATCCGAGCAGATGCGCTACAAAAACAGCACCGAGGCTGCCCCTGCGCTGCCTCTCGCGGAAGTCACCACGCCTACCAGCTCATATCTCAATGATATCTGAGAAAAAGGCAGAGGTGACAAGCAGGATGCGACGTTAATCTTTTTATTTTTATCGGACATGGTGGAAGGGGGCCAAAATGTTTTTTGTTCTTCCTTAAAAGTGTTACTTTGTTTTCCTTTTTAAGAGTTTAGTTTACGTTTGAGTTGAAAAGTTTTTTACAATTTTTGGTTACCCCCACACCACTGTTGTACATATACACTATTTAAAAGTTACAAAGGAAGCAAAGAGAAACCGAAGAGGTAAGTTGGCGAGCCATGATACCACTTTCTTTTTGTCGTCATAAGAATAGGGTATGTTAAATACCGATTTATCTGCCATTACACATGGCGGCAAAGAGCACAACGTTGAGGACAGCGAGCCTCCCATGACCCAGGAGGCGATCCCACCACCCCACCGTGGGGACACACCTGACCCTCCCCCTGAGATCCCCTCACAGACGCCCTCTCCCACAACCCCAACAACAGAACAAAAGGGAAGTGCTGGACAGGTTTCGACGCTACCACCCCTTCCCCTTTCGGCCCGAGTAGCGGGCACAGCCCCCCATCCCCCGAAGCGACAACCGCAGACGGCGCGGTACCTCTACCTTGCCCCGCGTCATGAGTCTCTCAGAGAAGAGGGGCAGCAACGACGAATGCAATTCGACGTTCGCTCCCGCCTGCAGAGGATGTTCCGCGAGCTGCGCGAGCTGGATGAGAAGTGGGAAAGCCGGAGGGGCAAGGTTTCGAAACTGCCTCCGGCCAGCTCACGGAAGATAGCGCCGCAACCTCCACCGAAAGGGAAAGGCACCGCTAAGGTTGGGGGTAATTCTTCGAGTGGTAGTAAGAAGGGCGGGGACTCTCTATGGAAGGCTCCAGATCCGTGAATGTAAGTTGCCATCAAGTAAATGAAATTTTACCCAACAAAAAAAAAGTTAGAAAAAGAGTCGAAACGGAGGCAGGGAGTGTGTGTGTCATGTAAGACTCAATGAATACAGAATACTGCAGATATTTCGGATTTACGTTTTTTTTTAAAGCGAACTAGGAGATAAAGTAGGGTCCATGGTACGTCGGTTCTCTCCCCCCACCTTCATCCTCCCCTGCTGTGTACTTATCCTCTTCTGCTGTCCTGTGGGCGGCCAACTTTCCGAAAAGCCTTTGGTGAACCTAACAGGCGATGAGGTAATTCAGCTGAAGGAGCAGGACTGTCCCTTTTCACCTTGGAGAGGGAAACCGCGCTACTGCTTTGAGTGCCATTGGTGCCCCTTCCGTCGTGACACATGTTGCGAGATGGCCGACGAGAGGACTCTGCTGGAGAATATGAAAATATCGGGAACCGATAATTGGGAATGCTTCATCACTCTCGCACACTTTCAGGAGTGTGGCAAGTGCTCGCCTGATTCGAGAAAGTTTCTGCAGCAGCGAGCGCTAGCCTACGCGCCACATCCTCTGAACTGGTCCATCAGGGTGTGCAAAAAAGCGTGCAGTTACATATATGATCGGTGTAGTACTGCGAATCTTATTAGAGACTTTCCTAATCAAACCAAAGAAAAAATGATTAACAAGACCCTCTACCCGACATGGGAGTCTTGGTGTGCCGGTAGCCCCGACGAGTGGGATATGGACCAAGCTTGTTACAACAGTGCTAAAGGGATCCTTCCTGCATGGGCATGCAGTGCCTTACTTGTGCTGCTAGTTTTGTTGTTGTTATAGAGTACGGGTACCATGAGGATCAGTGAATGTGGTGGATCCGAATGCACAACAATACTATATATAAGGGCGTGCACAAGAATGTATACAGATCAAAAAGGACATTGCTTCGCGAGACTTCATTTCCTTTGACACTCCCTAAGCTAGGGCCCCCCTCCTGGAAGCAGCAGTCATATAATGAAACGAAGATAATGAAATGAAGGGGACGATGAATTTTCCAGCCAAGTCCAAAACCATTTTTTGGTTCTTTAAACTATTCCTTGTGTCTCTTCTTAATGTTAGTTAGCCTTTATATATTTTAATTAAAGCTTCGCGCCGTTACACATTTTTTTCGCCAGAAAGAAATAACGTCAGCATGCGCAACCAAGTATCTCTTTTTATAATTGGGGCCTTCCTTTTGATCCATCTCATCCAGGCACAGCAGGCACCGGCGCCAACTGGTGCCTCTTCCCTGCCAACAGTACCCCCTACCCAACGGCCGTCGTCCAACCCCGCTATCCCCGTTAACCAGACATGGCTTATGGAGCAGTCGTGTCCGTTTTCCTCGTGGCGTGGCGACAAAAGAAATTGCTTCGAATGTCGTTGGTGTCCGTTCCGTCGCAGCACTTGCTGTGAGGCGAGCGATGAAGTCACCATTTTAAAGAACCTGCAGGTTTCAGGAAAGGATAAATGGGACTGCTTCATCACTCTCGCACACTTTCAGGAGTGTGGCAAGTGCTCGCCTGATTCGAGAAAGTTTCTGCAGCAGCGAGCGCTAGCCTACGCGCCACATCCTCTGAACTGGTCCATCA
>Ga0194129_10009889_pt1 | contig 10538 bp, 11 predicted proteins | sample TA2KigCa35mmetaG_FD_150862 | JGI IMG/M metagenome (GOLD analysis project Ga0194129, IMG submission 150862) | Freshwater microbial communities from Lake Tanganyika, Tanzania - TA2015038 Kigoma Deep Cast 35m | ecosystem: Environmental > Aquatic > Freshwater > Lake | place: Tanzania: Lake...
AGGTTCTGGTTTCGCTGTAGATGGTGGTGTAAAACAACTAGCATTTACAGATAATGATAATATGTATTTGCGTGGTTCTGGAATCAACGTAGATACTTTTGGTTCTTGGGCTAAGGTATGGACTTCTATAAATGATGGTCCTGGTACTGGAATGGATGCCGATAGACTTGATAATAGACAAGGAACTTGGTTCCAGAATGCTCTCAATACTAATTTTGGTATTTTGAGTGATAATCGTTTGCCTTCATATCAAACAAAGAAAGACTTCCAAGATTCGATTCGTATTCTATCGTTTACTGGTCAAGCAAGATATAGAATTTATATTCCAGATCAAGTCCTTACGGTAGCACCATTCCTTCCTGGTGAAAACGTTAACCTATACAACTCACTAGATCAAAGTATTGGTGGTATTTCAATTACTGCAGTAGAAGTAAACAACGATACAAATGATTCTTTCAATAATTTTACCATTATCACAGGAACTCTGACAACTGGTAATTTTACTGGCGCAGTTGCAATTGGTTCAGCAAGTAACAAGAGAATATTTAAAGACTTTACTATTTCATATCTTGATAGTAATGCTGATGGTATTCCAGATGGTTCTTTTGTTGCTGCCACAATTGAGAGTGCTGGTGGAACCGCTAACCTAAGACTTGGTAGAAAAGATGGTCAAGCTTCAACACCTGGAGTATACTTCAACTCATCAGCTCTTGCTGCTAGTTATAATGCTGCTATTGTTGCTACTGGCGGTACTGCTTCAACAGCAAGTGGTGGTCTTGATGTCAAGGTAGCAAGTGCTAATAGTTTTACAATAAACAACAACATAATTTGGAATGCTGGTAACGTAGCCTTCAACAGCACAAACGTTGTTTCTACTGCCGTTATTCGTGATGCTTCTGGTAACTTTAGTGCTGGTACAATTACTGCTGCTCTTACAGGTGCTGCTTCTGCTAACGTACTGAAAGCTGGCGATACCATGACTGGTTCGCTAACACTTACTGGTTCTGGAAGTAACTTGACTGTATCTGGTACTTCTGGATTTACTGGCAACGTTACGATGTCTGCCAACTTGACGGTAGATACAAATACTTTATATGTAGATTCCGTTGGAAAAAGAGTTGGTATTGGATTAAATCCAGGTTCTGCATCAACTATAGATAACAAGTTACAAGTTTTAGGTGCTGCTCTAGGAACAACGGTTAATAGCGCAACTTATATTGGATCATTTGAAAATACTAATGGAAATTACAGCAGATTAGTAATCTGGCAAAGAAGACATACTGCTGGTTCTGATTGGCAAACATCAGCAACAAGAATTCAACAAAGAATTGATGTAACTGATCAAGCTTATATTGAATTCAACCCATCTGGATCAACATATGGTCTTGCTCTTGGTACTCAAAATAACGAATCCCTAAGATTAATTCAAACTGGAGAAGTTGGTATTCGTAAAACTCCTGCTACTGGATATAATCTTGATGTCTCTGGTAAGGGTAGATTCTCCACATCTATGGAAATTAGTAATGCTTCTGGAAACTCTGGAGCACCACTATTATTCCTTGGTTCTTCTGGGTTTAGAAACTTCAGAATTGGTAACCAACTAAATGCTAATGATATATTTGAGATTACACCATCTACTACTAATGGTGGAACTGCTTGGAGTACTACACCAGCAATAGCAATTCAAGGAGCAACTAGCAGAGTTGGTCTTGGAATCACTACATTTAGTAGTACTGCTACTGGATCCACCGTCAATTATCAACTAAACGTACAGGGCAATTTGAATGTAAATGGTATTGTATATCAAAATAACGAACCATTCGTAACTTCAAATTGGACAAAATCAACTAATGATAGTGGTGCTAATATTTACAGAAACTCTAAAGTTGGTATTGGAAATGTTACTGCTCCAGCATATCAATTAGATATTGGTGGAACTGGAACTGTCAATATGACTGGTATTCTACATGCTAATGGGGATAAACAATGGTTAGATACTTATGGTGTATTCAAGGCAAATAGAAATACCATTGCCGAGAATGTTACTATTCCAGCAAACACTAACTGTATGACAGCTGGACCAATAACCATAAATAACACATATACAATTACAATCCAAAACGGCGCTTCCTGGAGCATAGTATAAAATGAGTATTTTATCATTAAGAGATATTCAAGGTTTATCGGCCTTTGCCAATAAAATTAGAATTCCTTTAGGTCATCAATTAAGTTTTGATGGCAATTTAAAAATTCCTGTTTGGGGTACTTCAACTAGACCATCATCTCCAGAAACAGGAATGATTGGATATAACGAGACTTTAAAGATAACTGAAATTTACAATGGAACTGCTTGGGTAAATGTTGCTAGTAGCGGACTTCCAGCAGATACTGGAGCTGGCGGTGGATGGAGTATTGCTCAAGGCGCAGATGGAACTAATGTTACTGGTTTTACAACCACAACTATGACACAATACGTTGATAGTTGGTATCTTTCTGCTGGTGGTAATGGTGGTGGAGGAATATTAAATTACGCTTGTACTGGTAGTAGTTCTCAGTTCCACTGGCATACTGGGCACAATGGAAACTCTACTCAGTGGCCATTATATTTTGCTATTAATGTTTCTAATGCTGATAAAGGAAAAGTTTTAAATCAAATAGAATGGCGAGCACATGGTAACGCTATTGGAAATGTTGACTTCTTTGGATCAAATAAGTCAATTTCAAGTGCAAATTATAGAAATGAATCTGAATATACATATTTGGGAAGAGGTCACTTTGGCGGCCAGGGCGGGGGCGGATCTGATTGCACAGTAAAAACTCAAGCCTTTAATTCTAATGGTTATGGATATAAATGGTATATGATGAAATTAGTTGATATTAGCAGTTCTGCTCTTACATATCCAAATACAGGTAATCTGAATGGTTGGGCTATGTATGGCATGAGATTAAATAAGATCTAACTAACCAACTAAATAACAATACACAAAATTACTTGTGATCATTATGGACACCGCAACACTCAAAAAAAACTTTGAAGAGCAAATTGCTGAACACTTTGCGTAAGATAAGATGCCAAGCATACTAAGATTAGATCAATTACAAACATTGACTGGAACTAATGTCATGACATTTGACACTAGTGGCAATGTTTCAATTGCTAACCAAATATCAAATTTAAAACTCCCTGTTTGGAATGATACTACGAGACCAACTACCAGTTTATCCATAGGGTTGATTGGATGGAATACTGAATCCAAATCTATAGAAATTTATAATGGAGTAGACCCAAGTTCAGGAAACCCCGTATGGATGTCAGTTGCAGCTGTTGGAGGTGGTGGGCAGTTTCCACCTGCTTATCAACAAATTATTGATGCTTTCACGGGAACTAAATATTATGTCGATCCAGCGGGAAGCAATTCTGGAGCAGGAACTGAGGCTGCTCCTTGGCAAACAATAAATTATGCTATCACAACAGCAGTTACAGGAAGTATGATAATTGTAAAACCAGGAACATATCAACAGTCAGCTGTTATGTTTGAAGATAATAGTTTTACGTCAAAAATATATTGGGATAATGGAAAAAATTTAAGGGTTGTATGTGCTCCAGGGCAAGTAAAAATAATAGGACCAGCAACAGACCCAGGGGAAAGAGATTTTCACCACATTATTCAAACAAATTCATCTTCTAAATTATATGGATGTATAATTTATAGAAATAATAATGGCAGAACTGAAAATTATAGTAATGCCATTTTCGGATATCCAACTCCAGCAGCAAATACTGGAGAAGTTTATAATACATTTTTTAGGGAAACTGGTTCAAATGGTCGATGGTCTTTGCATTACGATAATCCAAATGATCATTCCTGGAAAGCATTTAATTCTTCTTTCATGGGTTCTACTTGGCTAGGAAATTATACTGGGGGATCTTCTACTCAATGTGTAAATTGTGCTGGAAGTGTGGCTTGGGTATCTAGTGGAACCAATACTTCTCCCCTACAAAATGCCACTTTTAATAATAATTTTTCTTGTCAGAGTTCGACACAAGGAGTATATAGTGGAACATATGCTTGGGATCTAGCAAAAGTAACGCAAACATTATAATTTAAAGATTATGTTATTATACGACAGTAATGATTTGTTTCAAACAAATCTTGAATTAGATTGCAATTTAATAGAAGAATCTTGGGGTTCTTATATTAAGGTAAAAAATTTTTGGAAATATCCACATAAAATTAGAGAAATAGCTTTAAACATTCCTTGCTTTAAATTACCAGGATCTTGTTATAATATACATAATGGAACTAAATATTTTGACGGTAGATCTCAATTCGTATTTCCAAATCAACCAGAATTTTCTAATATAGTTTTTTACATTATATTAAAATATTTTAATATTGATAAATCGTTTTTGGAGTTGAAATGGAAATCCCCAACTCTTTTATTTAATAATGTATTTAAAATGATTGATAAAAATTATAATATGTATCAATCTTACAGTTATGCTCCCCATAGAGATGGAATAAATCAAATAGCATGTACTTGGTATATGAACGAAAATTATGGAGATGGAGAAGGAACCGCATTTTATGATATTAGCATTTCAGAGACAGATGATTGTTTAATGAACAATTTATCTTCTCCTTGGGCAAACCAACCCAAAAAAATAGGAGAAATTCCAGCGGAATATAATTCCTTGGTAATTTATTCTGGAGATATTCCACATGGTCAAATGGTAACCGAAAGATGGTTTGACGAAGAAAGATTAACTATGGTTCAATTTTATAATGATCATAGAATTTATAAGTAAAAATTATGACAATTGAAGTAAATTGGTGTAGGATTACTGCCGATGCATCTTATCCATATATACATCATAAGGCAGATGGAAAATATCCATTAATGTTTAATCCAGAAATAATTTCTCACCCAAATCCAAAATCTAGATATAATATTTGCCCCGCATTTTCATCTGTTCAGCAATATTTAATACGTTCTCCTTACTATGGTTCTTTTTCTTTTGGAATTGATGGAATTAATTTTGCAAAATCTCCACATTTAATGAATTTAGTAAGACCAGCTGATGAAAATTATGGCAATTTAGATAAACCATATTTTCAATTTCAAGTTCCATATCTTTTTTGGTCAAAAAAAGAAGTTTATTTATGGATAGAAGACGTTCCAGAAATGTTCAATACTAATTATAAAAATTGGCATATCATAAAAGGAATGTTACCAATCCATAAAATTTATCGACCAATACATCCAGCTATAATAATGAAAAATTATAATGATACTTTTAAAATAGAAAGGGAAGAACCCCTATATAGTGTAACTTTATTCAGTCCTCACGGAAAAATAAAGTTAATTGAGAAAGAACCTTCCGAAGAAATATTAGTTAAATCTATTAGTTCCACAAAAGCTTCTGCATTCTGCCCATATAAATGGTCTAAATCTTTATTTTCTAACTGGATTGATGGAGTTAATTAAAAAATGAAAAGTATTTGTTTAAAAAATGTAGAGATTTTTCCTACATTAATTCATGAACTACATGAATTTTTTGAAGATGAGTATGTAGATAATTTAAGAAAAATTTGTGAAAATATAGAATGTACTCCTAAATCAAATTTTGGGTTGCAACAATCAATTGACAGTTATTTACACAAAAATGAAGATTTTAAAACACTTGTTTTTTATATAAAATCTGTTTTAAATACTATAAAAATAGCAGAAGAATATGACACAGATGAATTTGTAATTACACAAATGTGGCTAAATAAATCGGATAAAGGAGCATTTCATGAACAACATTGGCACTCCAATTCTTTTTTTAGTGGTATATTTTATTTAACTGAAGGAGGTCCTACAGTATTTTATGATCCCGTGGTTGGTAGGCAAATGTCATCTATGAATGTTTGGGCATCTACCACACAACCAGCTATAGCTTTACCACCAAAACCTGGATTACTAAGAGTATTTCCTTCGTATTTACAACACAAAACACTTCCATCAGACATCGATGGAACTAGAATGACTTTAAGTTTTAATTGTGTTCCATCTGGAAAGATAAATACTAGAAATCCATATACTCGTCTTTCAGAACTAGAAATAGAAATAAAATAGTATATACAATATTACCATGTCACTCTTAAACGTTGGAACTGTCAATGCAACCAATAGCATTAATTTACCTGCCTACACCACTGCAAAACCTCAACATTTTAACGCTCTGCCATATAGATTTACGTTGGCTTTGAAATTTCTATCTATAAATAAGTGAGAACACTATAAATTGAAGTGCTATACCAATGTCAAATATTAATGTTGCTAAGGTAACGCCATCGGTTGGAGTAAAGTTTCCATCATTTACAAACAGCAATAGACCAGCTGGAGAAGTTGGTTTGATGATATATAACGAGACTTTAAAGGTAATTCAAATTTACAATGGAACTGCTTGGGTAAATGTTGGTACTCCATCCGCATTTACGGCAAGTGGGGGAAATAGCACTATTACTTTTGGTTCTTATAAAATTCACACATTTACATCATCTGGTACATTCACAACTACATCCGATGGAACTGTAGATATTCTTATCGTTGGTGGTGGCGGTGGAGGTGGTGCAGCTGCTGGTAATTGTAGTAATGGTGGTGGTGGTGCTGGTGGACTAGTTTATAAAGCAGGTCACCAAATAGCATCTGGTGTATATTCTGTTGTAGTTGGTCTTGGGGGAAATGGAGCTCCAGGTGGAACTGCTATAGCAGGAACTCCAGGTGGTAATAGTTCCGTTTTTGGATTTAGTGCTATTGGGGGTGGATCTGGTGGCGGTGGAGGTGGACATAATGCTGGATCTGGGCAATCTGGTGGATCTGGAGGCGGAGGTTCTCATCCATTTAGTGGTTCAGCAGGAACTGGAACTCAACCAGCACAAAGTAACTCTGGTACACAGCAATTTGGAAATCCTGGTGGTATAGGAAACAACAGTGCTCCAGAATGGGGTGGCGGCGGCGGCGGAGGAGCAGGAGCTCAGGGAGAAGCTGGATCTGCGCCGTCTGGAGGAAAAGGTGGTACTGGCCTTTTATATGATATTCAAGGTACTCCTTTTTATTACGCAGGAGGAGGTGCTGGAGCAAATTGTGGAAATCCAAATTGTACTTGGGTAACTGGTGGGACTGGCGGTGGCGCCCCTGCTTGGTGTGGGGTAGGAAGCCGTGGTGGTGATGGATTTGGTGGTGGTGGAGGTGGTGGTGGATATGGAGGTAGTGGTAGAAATCCATATGCTCCACCAGGAGCAAATAGTGGAGGTCGTGGTGGAGATGGTATTGTCGTTATTAGATATGGAAATCAAAGTGCAGATGCCACAATTGGTCAGTCTTCATCAAATCCAGCTATAAATGCACTTCAAATTTTATCTAATAATCCAACAGCTTCGAATGGATTATATTGGATAAGACCAAGCGCATTTGGAGGGTCGGCTCAACAAATATATTGTGATATGACTGGTGGTGGTTGGATGCTAGTTTCATCAAGTAATGCAGCAGATAGCACCATCCCTGGAGGTACTGGAAGAAATAGTACTTCATATTACTTGAATAGAGCTGGATCTCTAGGAACTCCAAATCCAAATTCCGATTATATTATTGGATCGTTAGTAGAAACTTTATTATTTCAACAAGTAAGAGTTTTTGCTTTTGGAAGAGGATCTACAAATGGCACAACAACTTGGACAGCACCAGGAACGTATATCAATTGTGAATGGTATACATATTCATCGGGTGCTTTAAGATTAACTGATATTTTACCAAGATCTGTAGTATCAATATCTGGTAATAGTTCTTTATCAACTAGTGCCGCTTTCTTTATTATGGATGGAATACAAATAGATAATGTACGTGGTGGATTCAATTCCAATTCAAATCAATCTACACTTGGTGGTGTTGGAGTTCAAGGTATAGATGGAGATACTTCCTCTGGTTGTTATTTGGGACACGGGAGTAACGAAGGATCATTTGAAGGTTGGTATGATGCCAGCAACAACGCCGCAGATTGTCAAGGATACACTACGTGGGTAAAATAGGAGAAAAAATATGATATATGCTCTAGTAAATAATAGCAAAATAGAAAATATGATGAAGTATGAAAATGAAGATGATTTTCAGTTATTTTTGCAAAGTTTTCCTTCTGCGTTGATACCTGGACAATGGATAAAACTAACAGAAAACAATAGAACAAACGATATGGATGCTGGAGTTGGTTGGTTGTATGATTATACATCTGATAAATTTTATCCTCCACAACCATTTCCATCTTGGAAGTTGGACGAAAACTATGTTTGGAAATCTCCAATAGAAAATTATAATGAAATGCCAATATGGGATGAAAATTTACAATATTGGCATGATTGTGTAAATTGCAATTTGTAAATGAATTTTATATATCAAAAGAAAAATGGGTTATGTTCAAAATCGTGCAAAAAAATTATAGATTTATTTGAAAAATCAATACACTTACAAAAACCTGGATCTACAACTTTAGGAGAAGATCATTCTTGGAAAAAATCAACTGATATTGGTATATCTCCAGAAGCGTTAAAAGATTTGGAGTGGGGACCATTGGTATTGGAAATAATAGATGCATTAAATTTATCTGTGAGTGAATATAAAAATAAATTTACTGTTGAAAATTCTGGTATTAACACTATTTCCAGATGGGCTTTGGAAGAAAATTTTAATATTCAAAGATATCTTCCAGAGGAAGGGTATTATATTTACCATTGCGAAAATAGTGGTGTGGAGCATTCACCAAGAATGTTGGCTTGGATGATCTACCTAAATACTGTTGGTGATGGTGGTGGAACTAAATTTTTATTTCAAAATAAAATTACACAAGCAGAAGAAGGAAAAGTCTTAATTTGGCCCGCTGATTGGACCTATCATCACAAAGGAATTGTTAGTTCTACAGAAATAAAGTATATAATTACTGGTTGGTATCGTTATTATTAATTTTTTATGGCAAATCCGATGATGTGGTATAGCACTTCTATACCAGAAGAAGTATCAAATCTTCTTGTTGATGATCTGAGGCAATATGATGCATCTTTTGTGGAAGGAAGTATTGCAAATAATGTTGTTGAAAAGAATATTAGAGATAGTAAAGTTTATTGGATACCATCTTCACATTGGTCTTCTGGATTATGTTATCATTATATTCTTCAATCAAATGAAGTTAATTTTAAATATGATTTATTTGGATGGGGAAATTTTAATATGCAATATACAAGTTATAAAAAAGGAGAGTATTATAATTGGCATGTAGATTCTAATTTTCCAGATTGGGTTCACGATTTAAAAGATGATCACCAGAACAATTTTATAAAATCTTCTTCTGAAAGAATTAGGAAATTGAGCTTTACTCTACAGTTATCAGATCCTTCTGAATATGAGGGAGGGGAACTACAGTTTCTTAGTGACAATAATAATACTTTTTTTGCTCCAAAATCAAGAGGATCTATTATTATTTTTGATAGTAGATTGAGACATAGAGTAAAAAAAGTTTTATCTGGAGAAAGGAAATCTTTAGTTGGATGGGTGACGGGACCAAGATGGAAATAAAAAATACTGATTGGAAGGTTATAAAATTTAATTCTATAGTCAATCCAATATTATTATATGAAGATGTTCCGAAAGAAAGAGGAAAAATTACGTATAATAAATACGGAAATATTGTAAACACTAGTGAAGAAAAGCAAGTACTTGGTAGTTTATCCAGATATAATTACAATCCATATAAACCAATTCATTATGCTTTAAAAGAAAAAATAGAAAAAAAAATTGGAGAAAAATTATATCCAAGTTATTACTATGATAGATTTTATTTTGATGGTCAAGAGTTAAAAAAGCACATTGATAGAGGAGCATGTGAAGTTAGTTTATCTGTTCATATTAGCAACAATTTAGATTATGAATGGCCATTATATTTTGAATATGAGAATAAAGTGATTGAAGTTACTTGTAAACCTGGAGACGGAGTTTTATATAAAGGTTGTGAAGTATTGCATTGGAGAGATCCTATGAAAGGAATTGAAGATAGTTATTTTCATCAAGTCTTTTTTCATTATGTTAGAGCAAATGGTCACTATCTTCAGTATGCGTATGATAACGCTATAGAAATTTTTTGATAAATAACAATACACACCATTACCTGTGATTACTATGGACACCGCAACACTCAAAAAGAACTTTGAAGAGCAACTTGCTACTACCGAAAAGCAAATTGCTGAACTTGAAGAAAATATTGCTAAGGCAAAAGAGTACAAACTCAAACTACAAGGTGGTCTAGAAACTCTAACTCTTCTAGAACCAGAAGCAGAACCAGAAGCAGAAGAAGTACCTACAGAAGTTGTAGAATAATCCCAGATCCCTTCTTACTAAATATGTAAGAAGGGTTTTTTGTGGCTAATGGCATCTCCAAATAGTAGAGCTAGTCTTATCACATATTGTAAGAGGCAGCTTGGCGAACCTGTCCTTCAAGTCAATATTGA
>Ga0194129_10009890_pt1 | contig 10537 bp, 6 predicted proteins | sample TA2KigCa35mmetaG_FD_150862 | JGI IMG/M metagenome (GOLD analysis project Ga0194129, IMG submission 150862) | Freshwater microbial communities from Lake Tanganyika, Tanzania - TA2015038 Kigoma Deep Cast 35m | ecosystem: Environmental > Aquatic > Freshwater > Lake | place: Tanzania: Lake...
GCTGTTTCCATCAGGGGCAACTGTACTACAAAGGTGGTACTTTTATCTTCAATGCTATGAAAGTCAATAACGCCGCCAAACATTTCCACAATGCGCTTGCTGATGGCCAGACCCAGCCCCATTCCGCTGTTTTTAGTGCTGAAATTCGGGCTGAAAATTTGTTTGCGAAGCGCTTCCGGGATTCCCGAACCATTGTCTTCAAAGGAAACCACAACCCAGCTTTTGTCGATGTGTGAACGTATTCTTATCAGTCCTTTACGGTCTGTAGGAATGGCTTGTACTGCATTTTTAATGATATTCGTAAACACCCTGCCCAGCTGATGCTGATCTGCCACCACAAAGGTTTCTGACGGCAGTGCGACATAATCAAAAACAACACTTTCTTCTTTACTAAACAATTGAATTAACGAATCCAGAACCATGGACAAATTTGTCTTCTCCATTTTGGGTTCGGGCATTTTGGCAAAAGATGAAAATTCTTCAGCCATGGCTGATAAAAAATCTATCTGGGTAATCAAAATCTCCGTAGTTTTTTTGATTTTTTCTTCCAGCTGTTCATCTTTTCGCTGAATAGCGTACTGCAAATGCTGAAGGCTCAGCTTCATGGGTGTAAGCGGGTTTTTAATTTCATGAGCCACCTGTTTTGCCATTTCCTTCCAGGCACCCTGTCTTTCGCCTTCTGCAAGACGGGAAGTACTTTCTTCCAACTCCAGAATCATTTTGTTGTACTGAGAAATCAGCAAACCGATTTCGTCATTGTGCTGCCATTCAATTGGCGAGTTTGGCAAACCCAGTTTTACCAATCCCATTTGCTGACGAATTAAATTGAGCGGTCCTGTTATGCGCCGCGCCAAGATGTAGGCCACCAATGCTGCCAGAGCAAATACGAGGGCAAAAAGATTGATAATGGTTACTGCATAATTTGAAATTTCGCGATACAGATCCTTTCGGTTTGAGAAATAAGGCAGATTCAGATAGCCTTTGATGTTCAGGTCATTGTCGAGAATGGTGTAATACGCTGAAATGTAGGTCAAATCACCAATATGTTCGTCAAGCACAAATCCGGAACTGCCATTGTTTAATTGTTTGTAAGCCTCAGGATTCATAAGGTTTCCCAAAATATCCTGCTCATAAATCTTGTCGTTACTTGAAATCAGCAATTTACCGCGGGCATCATACAAATTGATATCGGTATTGTAGTAACTGCTCAAGTCATAAACAAGCCCGGTTTGAAAGTTATTAAACAATGCGTCAAGGCTGGCCTGCGTGCCAATGGCATTGGCTATCTCTGAGGTTTTATTCCACAGTGTTTCCCTCTGTCGGAGGGTGTAATTGCTACGGAAATAGTTGATGGTAACAAAAAGGACAACCACAAAAGTCACAAATACCACAAGGGTAACGTAAACCTGTAGTTTAGAACTGAGAAAAAGTTCTCGTCCTGAAGTAAACGGGATGCTGTTTTTAAGCATCTTCAGCACCCTGAGTCTGGTCTCCGTAGCGGTTTGCAGACTGAGCAAAAACTCGCGGAGAAGAATTACCACATAATACAAGAGAGTGAGGAATAACCCGGCTATACCCAGTACAGTAAATCCGGAAACCGACTCAAGAACAGAAACAGAAGGTTTGCTGATGATAATTTCATTACCAAGCTCATCGGAATAGGTAAGGTGGCTATATCCTTCTTTTGTCAGTAAGGTATCCTTTCCCCAATCCGGGAACGAAACAGCGTAGTTAAACTGTCCGTAACGCCTGCCCAGCTTGTTTTCGCTGTAAATGGCATAACTATAGCCGTTTTCGGTAAATAAACCTTCCAATGGTGATTTGTTGAACATATCGGCCAGACGACCCTGTGTGCCTGAAATACGGGGTTTCAGCAAAACAAAATAGGTCCCCAGATACACGCCGCTGTCACCTACGTCAAAACGTCCCAGATAACTGCCTTTCAACTTACGCTCATTTACCAGGGCAAAACGTGTGGTAATGGGTTTACAAACATCGCTGTAGAAAAGTTTGTTAATGGTTGTGTAGTCAAATGGATTTTGTTCGCGATAACCTCGCCCGGACGAATTGTAATCAAAAATCAGCATCTCGAAATCTTCGCTGTATTCCGAGAAATACAGCTGACGCAGTCTCTTTTCGAATTCATTTTTCGTCTCATCGGTGCAGGTGTAATAATCTACTACGCCTCTGTCATACAAAAGTTTTTGCTCTGTTGAAACCAATAAATTATAAGGCTCTTTTTCGTTTTGAAGTAACAATTTGGCAGCGAGAATCTCACGAACTTCAAGTTCCTTTATCGCAATCTGCCGGTTAAAAATCAGTCCCGTAACCAGACTGGGAATGACAATTTTTAGTCCAACCCTTATCCATTCTTTGTGTTCTCTGAATACCAGGTCGTATAACAGTAAACCTGACACAACTACCGGAAGAAAAACTGCAAGCCACAAAGGTTGCGTATAAAATACCCAGAGATAAAACAGTGTAAAACTGAAAACAGCCAGAAAGCGACGTGTTTTTATTCCGAAATACGCTTCAAATAATTTCACCTGCTGCAGCAGTCTGAATAACACTATGTACCAGATAACGATGGCAGCGAGCCCAAGCAGTGAAAATATGTTTACAAGGTGTATGTCGTGAAAATTAAAATTAACAGAACTGTCACGCACAAGCTTTGCGGTCTCAGACAAAATAAACAAAGAAGAACCATATAGTGCAAAAAGGGTTAGAACCAACAGCAACAGCTTCAGCCAGATGGGCAATCTGCCCGAAAAATGAGAGGTAAGACGATTCAGCCAGGAAACAAAGTAATAACCACAGATACTGACAAACAATAAAACTCCGAGGTTAGGAAAATAAGCGGATGAGGCATACAGCTCCGGGGCAAAGAGTGCCGTAGCAGAAAGATTCCAAAATGCATAACCCCTGATGTATAAATTAGCTGTAATGAGCCATAGCACAAGGTTTACCGGCAATTTCAGCAAATGCCATTCGCGACGTGAAGCGAACCCAGCCCAACCGAGACTTATCAGCAGAAGCCCAATGCCTGTCATTACATCAAATGGAATTCCCGGCTTGAATTCGTCTATGACCAGATAAAACAGGGGCATAGCAGCAATTTCCACCGGAATACTATTATCGATTGGGTTTGCAGACAATGAAAATTTATTGTCCTTTTCTTCCGCCAACATCGCGGTTCCCAGTGCCTTCAATTCCGGGTTACGGATTAAGTCGCGGGCAAATACATAATCCAGCGAATCCGTATGTATATTCCAAACAGCCAGATAGCGCCCGTAATGTTTCTGAATTTCAACACCATCGCTTCCTTTGGGCTGCAGATTATAACTATTGGAAGTCCAGTAAACGGGACTGTTCCCCCGAAAAATAAAAAACTCCACACCCGCTTTTTTAAACTGCAGAGCGGTAGCTCTGCGCTCGTCAATTCGCCCTGGATTGGCGGCAAATGTCCATTCCTCACGTATCAAATCGCGGGCTTCCTGCAATAATTCCGTAATCCTTGAAGACTCTTTCTGAAGTGCAGCCTCCGGTCCCAGATTCTGGTTGCGAAGCATCAGCACATAACCCGAAATCGACAGCAGTAAGCCTGCAATCATCCATACCAGTCCGGGTTTGTGAAACCAATTTGCCATATTGCTTTACATATATTTGCCCACCATAAGGTAGTTGCACAGATAATCATGGATGGCATCTTCCAGCTCATAAAAACCCTGATTGTATCCGGCTTCTATAAGCCTTTCCATGTTGGCGCAGGTATAATACTGGTACTTTTCACGAATATCTTCAGGTATATCCACAAATTCTATCTGAGGCATTTCGTTCAGCGCCATAAAAATTGGCATAACCAGGTCCTGAAAAGTTCTTGCTTTTCCAGTACCAAGGTTATACAGATCACTGTTTTTCCGATTTTCCATGAAAAACGTCAGTACCTTCAGCACATCCTTCACATAAATAAAATCGCGAAGTTGTTTACCATCTCTGTAATCAGACTTATAACTGCGGAACAATTGCACAGAACCCGTTTCACGGATTTGTTTGTAGGCATGGTAAACTACACTGGCCATGCGTTTTTTGTGATATTCGTTGGGACCAAAAACGTTAAAAAACTTGAAGCCTGCCCAAAATGGCGGAGTGCGCTCCTGCTGCATTACCCAAAGATCAAAATTATGTTTGCTAAGTCCGTAGGGATTGAGCGGTTGTAATTTTTGCAACAGTTCAGGGCTATCTGAAAAACCATGTTCGCCGGCGCCATAGGTAGCAGCGCTGCTGGCGTAGTTCAGCGGAACTGAGTGCTTTACACACAACTCCCAAACACGCTTACTGTATTCCAGATTCAGGCAATTCAACACATCCTCACCAAATTCGGCAGTATCGGTGCGGGCACCTATGTGGTGCACAAACTGAATGCGCTCGGCATGGTGTTCAAACCAGGCAAAAAAATCATCGCGGTGCACAAAGTGGCTTAGTTTCTTGCCTTCCAGGTTATAACTTTTTTCTGGATTGGAAAAATCATCGACTGCCACCAGATCACCGTAACCCAGTGCCTGCAAATGCCCCAGCATAGCCGAACCAATGAAACCTGCTGCTCCGGTAACTACAATCATTGGGTCAAAAATACAGTATTCACAGCGGTTTTGCATGGAAACGGAAGTCGATTCAGCCTATTTATGCTTCAAACGCATCCGCCTTGCGGGGCAAAGTGAGTATTATTGCAATAACGAAATCTGATATGATTGCCAAACGACACCAACTGACAGTTCTCATCATTCTCGGCATGGTGCTGGGTATTGCGCTGGGTGAATGGATCTACCTAAGCAGCACGAAACCCGATGCCCTATTGTTTGCCAACCGGATGAAACTGCTCACCACCATTTTTCTGCGCCTGGTTCAAATGATCATTGCGCCGCTGGTATTCAGCACCCTGGTCGCCGGTATTGCGAAAATGGGCGATTTGAAAGCCGTGGGCCGAGTTGGTGGAAAAAGCATGATTTGGTTCATTAGTGCCAGCCTCATCAGCCTCTTGCTGGGCTTGGTTCTGGTAAACATCTTCAAACCCGGTGTGGGCGTTAATCTGGGCGAAGGCGACGTGGCCGGCGCCAAGGATTTTCTGAGCAACAGCAAGGGGTTCAGTTTACAGAGCTTCATAGAACATGTATTTCCAAAAAGTGTCATTGAAGCCATGGCCACCAATGAGATATTACAACTGGTGGTTTTCAGCATCTTTTTTGGTGTAGCCATGACGGCCCTGGGCGAAAAAGCGGCTCCCCTCACCCGCGCGCTGGATACCATTGGGCACGTGTGCCTAAAAATGGTGAGCTACATCATGTGGTTTGCCCCGTTGGGCGTGCTGGGCGGTGTGGCATCCATTGTAGCCAAAAAAGGACTGGGGGTTCTTACCGTTTATGGCAAATATATGGGCAGTTTCTACCTGGGACTGGGCTTTTTGTGGCTGGTATTGCTAGCCGCTGGTTTCATCATTCTCAGAAAACGCCTAAAAACTTTGCTTTCTCGCATTCAACAGCCACTGCTCATAGCCTTTAGTACCACTTCCAGCGAAGCGGTTTTTCCCAAACTCACCGAAGAACTGGAACGCTTTGGCTGCCGACCCAATATTGTGAGTTTTGTATTGCCGCTAGGCTATAGTTTTAACCTGGATGGCAGCATGATGTATATGACATTCGCCAGCATTTTTATTGCCCAGGCGTATGGAATTCCGCTGGACACAGGCACACAGATAAGCATACTGCTGGTACTGATGTTTACCAGCAAAGGCATTGCGGGTGTACCCAGGGCCAGTCTGGTGGTGGTAACCGCAACCTGCGCCATGTTTGACATCCCCGCAGAAGGCATTGCCCTGATTTTGCCCATTGATCACTTCTGCGATATGGGCCGCAGCATGACCAACGTTTTGGGTAATGCCCTTGCTACCTCAGCGGTGAGCAAATGGGAAAACGGTTTGGAACACGCCCATGAATGAGTTTCAGGAGCTCTCTTCCTTTAAACCCGATGCTGATATTCTGCTGGCCACCAAAACCCAGCTGGAAAAGGATGTAGGCATCGCTGATTTTACCTTCAAGGAAGAAACCTATCCCAATCTGCCTGACATGGTAGCCGAATTGCAAATCTTTATGGCGGATTTACAACAGAAAAACCCGTCTGCCCTGATGCGTGTTGTAAACAGAATTGACCTGAGCGAGAGTCAATACAGAAAGGTAAAAAGCATGCCCGGGGAATTCACCGAAAACCTGTCAAAAGCTTCTGTTTTAAGGGCATTTCAAAAAGTGGTTATTCGCAAACAAATGGGCGAATAATTTGGAAATGTCACCTTTTTCCCTATATTATCCGTGATTTAAAATCCGTCGGTTTGCAGGTATGCCCACAAAACCCGAAATTTGCACCTCATGGAATTGAAAGACATCGTTTCGGTATCGGGTGTGCCCGGTCTGCACAAAATCATTGGAAGAAACAAAACAGGGTTGATTGTTGAAACCATCGGCACAGGCAAAAAATTTGCCACCACCCTGCAGCAGCGTGTGAGCGTACTGGCAGACATAGCCATGTTTACCGACGAAGGCGAAACCAAATTGTGGCAGGTACTTCAACAGCTGAAAGCGCTGGATGAAGTCGGTTCAAACCCGCCCGCTTCCAATGCCAACAACGATGAAATCAAATCTTACATGGGCAAAGTGCTTCCCAACTTCGACCGCGAAAAAGTATATCCCGGCGATATGAAAAAGCTGTTCAGCTGGTATGACATCATCAAAGACTTGTTGGACTGGAGCAAACTGGGACAGGAAGAAGAAGAAGAAAGTGCAGAAGGGGCGGGCAGCACCGACAAACCCGCAAAAAAATCTGCTGGCAAAGCAGCCGCAGCCAAAAAGGCAAAAACCTATGCCCCCAAGCCCACCGGCGGCGTGAAGGCAAAGACCACAACGCCCCGCAAAATGGGTTCGTAAGGATTACGTATAAACTCAGTTTTAACATTTTTCATTAACCGGCAGACCAACTGCCTGTTATACAATTGCCCATTATCCGCTCATTTTACCTATATTTGTACCAACACAGACGACCGTTCTATCTGTTTTAGTATCTCTGGCATTTAATTGGCTTGTTTCTTTTTAATAAACGGGTTTTGCACCACCATCGGCAGCTGACAATTAATACCATTCGTATTTAACCCGGTAAAGCTGTTCTCGTCACAAATTATTAAAAATGAAATTCAACGAACTCAACCTCATTGAGCCCATACTGCGCGCATTGCATCAGGAAGGCTATGACACCCCCACACCCATTCAGCGACAGGCCATTCCGGTCGTTCTTCAGGGTAAAGATTTAATGGGCTGCGCCCAAACTGGTACCGGAAAAACCTGTGCCTTCGCCGTGCCCATTCTGCAAAACCTTTACAACAACCGCGCAAATGAAAACCGCCGCAGAATCAGATGCCTGGTAGTAAGCCCCACCCGCGAACTTGCCATTCAGATCCAGGAGAGCTTTGAGGCTTACGGACGCTATACCGGATTGAAATCTGTGGTGATCTTTGGCGGTGTAGGACAAAAACCCCAGACAGATGCCATTCAGCGCGGCACCGACATTCTCATTGCCACGCCCGGCCGCTTGTTGGACCTGATGAACCAGGGTTTCATCACCTTGCGCGACATTGAATATTTTGTGCTAGATGAAGCCGACCGCATGCTGGATATGGGCTTTGTGCACGATGTAAAGAAAATCATCAAGGCGCTGCCCCATCGCAGGCAGTCGTTGTTCTTCTCGGCCACCATGCCCACTGAAATTGTGAGCCTGGCCAATACCATCCTCAGCATTCCGGAATCGGTATCCGTAACACCCGTATCATCCACCGCAGATACCGTGCAACAGTTTTTGTATCACACAGACAAGCAAAATAAAATCAAGCTGCTCACCTATATCCTCAAAGATCGCGGCATTGAAACAGCCCTTGTGTTTACCCGCACCAAACACGGTGCCGATAAAGTGGTGAGAATGCTGATTAAGGCCGGAATCCGTGCGGAAGCCATTCATGGCAACAAAGGACAGAGTGCTAGACAGCGGGCACTCAGTAACTTCAAGGACAAAACCACACACGTGCTGGTGGCAACCGACATTGCTGCCCGCGGCATTGACATTGACGAACTGGCATGGGTAATCAATTACGATATCCCCAACATTCCTGAGACCTATGTGCACCGCATTGGCCGGACAGGTAGGGCCGGCGCCAGCGGAACCGCCCTGTCCTTTTGCGAACAGGAAGAGAGACCCTACATACGTGATATTGAAAAGCTGATTCGCAAGTCCATTCCATTGGCTGAGCACAACCCATACTCTGCTTCAATTACCACTGCGCCGTCATCGGCTCAAACAAATGCACCTACGCAGGGCAAGACAGCGTATGCTGACAGAAACAGTCCCCGAAATGAAAATTCAGAGCGGGGAAATATTCTAGGTCGCGGTGACGCCAAGCCCCGCCGCCGCTGGTATGGTAAGCGCGGTTAAGAAAATTAGGCAGCGGTAAAGTCTCGCTTACATAAAATTACAACCCTTACATCCCACTTGCAATATGTAATTTTGTAATTGAATGATAATTGAAAAACCACTAACTGCAGCCACCCTGATTGAACATTTCAACCGGCTGATAGCCTTTGAAGCCAGCAGCAAGGGAGATTTTGCAAGCTGGTTGAAGGAAATTTCGGACCTGGAATCATCGGTTTCCGAAGACCTCGCCTGGCGCTATATCCGCATGACTTGCGATACAAGCAACAAAGAGCACGAGGCCGCCTACCTGGATTTTGTGCAGAATATTCAGCCCGAACTGGCGCCGCTGGAAGATAAACTGAACCGCAAGGTAGTGGAATCTCCCTTTGCCAAAAAAGCAGAACAGGATGAAGCAGTGCGCATTTATTTCCGCAGCCTCCGCGGTGCGATTGAGCTTTACCGAGAGGAGAATATTCCCATACAGGCCGAACTACAAACCCTGGCACAGGAATACAGCTCCATACAAGGTGCAATGTCTGTAGATATTGACGGGCAGACCTATACTATGCAGCAGGCTTCAAATTTCCTGCTCCGAACCGATCGTGCCCTGCGCAAAAAAGTGTGGACTGCCATGAACAAACGCAGACAACAGGATACCGAAAAACTGGAGTCACTTTTCGACAATATGGTACAAAAACGCCATCAGATGGCGATGAATGCAGGCTTTGCAAACTACCGTGATTACATGTTCAAGGCGCTTGGCCGTTATGACTATACCGCCGAAGACTGTAAAAAGTTTCATGATGCCATCGAAATGCACGTGGTTCCGCTGCTGAAAAAAATCACGCAAAAGCGCAAAGAACAGCTAAAGCTGAATATGCTGAAACCCTGGGATACATCGGTAGACCCACAGGGCCGGGAACCGCTGAAACCCTTTACAAATGGAGAAGACCTGCTCAATAAAAGCCTGGATTGCCTGCGCAAAACCGATGCATTTTTTGCCGAATGCCTTCAAACCATGCAGGAAAAGAAACTGCTGGACCTGGAAAGCAGGCTGGGCAAAGCTCCGGGTGGCTACAATTATCCTCTGGCAGAAACCAATTTGCCTTTCATATTCATGAATGCCAGCGGCAACCTGCGCGATGTAGAAACCCTGGTGCACGAGGGCGGACACGCTGTACACAGCTTTCTCATGGCGCCATTGCACCTGAACGCTTTCAAAAACACGCCCAGCGAAGTGGCCGAACTGGCCAGCATGAGTATGGAACTCATCAGCATGAAAGGCTGGGATGCTTATTTTAGCAATTCCGATGAACTGAAAAGGGCCAAAACCGAGCAACTGGAAGGCATTATAGGCACACTGCCCTGGATTGCACAGGTTGATGCTTTCCAGCACTGGATTTATGAGAATCCGGGACACAATAAAGATGAGCGCAAAGCACTGTGGCTGAAACTTTCTGCCAGGTTTGGCACCGGCATGGTGGACTACACCGGATGTGAAAATGCACTGGCCTACAGCTGGCACAAGCAACTGCACATTTTTGAAGTGCCATTTTACTATGTGGAATATGGTTTCGCTCAACTCGGTGCACTGGGTGTTTGGAAAAACTGCAACACCGATAAAACAGCAGGACTGCATGCTTACAAGGAAGCGCTAAAACTGGGTTATACCTGCAGCATTCCTGAAATTTACCGTACCGCGGGCATTCAATTCGACTTTTCGGCAAACTATATTCAATCGCTGTTTGCCTTTCTTGAAGACGCGCTGCGGTCACTGGAATGAAGAATGTACTAAAACCGGCAATTGGCATTCCGCTTGCCGTGTGGCTTTTAGCCCGTATGGCTTCGCATTTCATGGGCATTGAATCACAGTGCTGTGGCGGTTGGACAGCAGAATGCTGGAGCCGTTGGGACAGTGGATTGTACCTGCAAATTGCCGAAAAGGGCCACAACCTCATCCCCTGCCCCGACTGGCCCGGAGCCTGGTGTGGTAACGCCGGATGGGCACCTTTGTATCCTTTAATGATAAAGTCAT
>Ga0194129_10009892_pt1 | contig 10537 bp, 4 predicted proteins | sample TA2KigCa35mmetaG_FD_150862 | JGI IMG/M metagenome (GOLD analysis project Ga0194129, IMG submission 150862) | Freshwater microbial communities from Lake Tanganyika, Tanzania - TA2015038 Kigoma Deep Cast 35m | ecosystem: Environmental > Aquatic > Freshwater > Lake | place: Tanzania: Lake...
ATACCAGTCCTCGCACCATTCCCAGACGCCGCCGAACACGTCGTGCAGGCCCCAAGGATTGGGCTGCTTGGACCCGACCGGATGGCTGCGCCCCTCCGCCCGCGGGTAGAACCACGCGTGGTCAGCGAGACCCCGGAAGCCGTCATCCTCGCCCCACGGAAAGCGGGTCGTCGAACCCGCCCGCGCCGCGTACTCCCACTCCGCCTCGGTCGGGAGCCGGAACCGCCCCACGCCGCGCGCCCCGAGCCGGGCGAGGAATTCCTGCGCATCCAGCCAGGATACACCCTCGACCGCATGAGCCGGCGAAGCCCCGTAGTTCCGGAACGTCGAAGGATTCTCCTTCATCACCTCCAGCCACTGCGCCTGCGTGACCTCATATTTTCCGATCCAGTACGGACGCGAGAGCGTAACCTCACGCTGAGGCCCTTCGTCGCGCGCCCGGCCCGCCTCCGACTCGGAGCTGCCCATGACGAAGCGCCCCGCGGGAACTTCGACGAAGGCAAAGCTCAGTCCATCAGCCAGCGTCACCACGCGCTCGCGGAGCGGCGCGGTCGGAGCGGCAGCCGGAGCGGCCGACACCGGGGGCGAAGCTAAGACCGCGACTGCGACCCACCACCCCAACCTTAGCCTCCGCTGCATCCCCCGGTTCATCGCTTTTCCTCCGGTTCCCACACGAGGCGGAGCCCGACGGCGGTATAGCGTCCGTGCGGACGGTGGCGGTGACGATTGGCGGAGCGGAGGCTCACGGGAAAGTCGTACCAACTGCCACCGCGGAACACCCGTTCGGTGCCAGAGGCGGGCCCGCTGGGGTCTCGCTGTGGTCCGGAAGCGTAGGGTCCGTACCAGTCGCTGCACCACTCCCAGACATTGCCGTGCATGTCCTGGAGGCCCCACGCGTTGGCGGGCTTGGTGCCGACCGGGTGGGTGACCGCATAGGAACGACTGTTGGCCCAGGCGTGGGCGTGCGTCTCGCTCTCCTGAAGATCATCTCCCCAAGGGAAGCGCGTCGCGCTGCCCGCCCGGGCCGCGTATTCCCACTCCGCCTCGGTCGGAAGCCGGAAGCGGCCGGCCCCGCGCCCGTCGAGCCGCGCGATGAAGCGCGCGCAATCCTCCCACGATACGGAGTCGACCGGACGGCGACGAGCGTCCACGCCGTAACGGAAGGCCGACGGGTTGCGGCCCATCACCGTCTCCCAGTGCGCCTGGGTGACCTCGTGCACGCCGAGGAAGAAGCCCCGGGTGAGCGTGACCTCGTGGCGAGGCCCCTCGTCGGCACCCCGCCCCGCCTCGCCCGCGGGGCTGCCGCGAACGTAGGAGCCGGGCGGAATCCAGACGAACCGCATCGCCTCGCCGCTCCCGAGGTCCACGCGCCGCTCCCGCCCGGACGCGTCGCCAGCGGTGCGTCCGCTGACGACGTTCGCGCTCAGGAGCAGCAGCCCGATGCAGACTGCGCTGGCCACGCTGCGCTGCGTCATAGGCGCGTGCTGATGCTGAGGCGGAAGGACCGCGGATCGAAGTAACGGATCGAGCGGTTTGAGACGGTGATCCGCTCAGCCCCGGCCGTGGAGGAGGACACCAAGGCCCCGGTGGCAGGGTTGATGAAGAGCGTGCTGGTGTTCGTGCTGATCATCTTCTGATCGTCGAGCAGATTGGTGATGTTGAGCCGGATGTTCCACATCCGCCCGAGGATCTTGCCCCGATAGGCCAAGGCGGCGTTGATCTTGTACTCCATCGGAATCTGCGGCCGGTAGCGGCGGTTCTCGTCGTTGGAGCGGTCGCGCAGTCCGTTGTCGATCACCTGTTCGCCCTGACGCGGACCGTTCAGCGTGACGCCGAGGCTGGCCTCGAAGCCGCGCAGACGGCCGGAGGTGAACTTGTAGTTGTTCCACATCGCCCAGACGTTGCGGGGGACGTCGCTCGTCCGGCGTCCGATCGCGCCCACCTTGGTGACCGACGCCTGCGACTCGTCGGCGGAAATCGACCGAACCTCATCGGTGTTGTAGCGGAGGTAGCGCCACCACGAGTCGTACTCGGTGCTGGAGGGCTGGTCGACGATCTCGAATCCGCCGGTGACCGCCTGGATCAAGTGAGTGTAGGTGAGAACCGTGCTGAGCTGCTCGGTGAAGTTGAGGTAGATCTGCGTGTCCACACCCTTGGAGCGGTCATCGTAGGCGACATCGGAGTTGCGGTTGAGCGCATAACCGTTGTTCGCATTCAGCGCGGTGGCACCGGAGCCGATGGAGCCACCCTGCAGCGCGGTGTTGGTGGCCGGGTCGTTGGCGGCGGCCTCCATCGCGCGGCGCAGCGGATCATTGGCCGCCGTGCCCAGCGAGGCGTAGTCGACAAGCAGGAAGCCGCTCTGCTGCGGCGCTCCGGTGACGCGCGGGTGGGTCAGGTCGGCGGCCGCAACGTAGGTGATCGGCAGGAGGTACGTGACCGGCTGGCTCGTCTGGAAGGACGTGAAGCCGGAATTGTGCACCGTGTAGGCGTTGGGGCCGGTGCCGCGGGCGACCGTGTTGCCGGTGAAGCCGGTGCGCAGCAGCGACTGGTTGTTCGAGCGGGGCTGGGGCGCGAAGGCGAAGTTGTAGATGGCATTCTCGCGATCGAGCTCGAAGTACGACACGGTCGCGGAGATCCGCGAGCGGCCACGGGAGTCCTTCAGGAGGTCGACCTTGGCTCCGATTTCACGGCTTTGGGTCCGCTCCGGCTTGAAGGGATTTGCCGCACCGTCGCGTTGGCCGGTGTTCGGGAAGATGCCTCCCGCGCTCACGACATAGAGATTGATGTCCGACGTCACGGCAGCGTTGATGCCCAGCGTGAAGGTGTCATCGCGCTGCGGCACCGCACCGAAGCGGTACCCATTCACGATGCGGGCCTGACCGGCCGCATTCACGAGGCTCGACGGATCGGGAGACGAGGGAAGGGTCCAGTTGCCGAGATTCGTGTCCGGCTGGGTGGTGTCCTGCTTGACGAACGAGGTGAAGTAGCTGCGCACCATGTAGCGCTCATTGCGCCAGCCGCCGATCGTCGTGATGCGTTCCTTCCACCAGCGCCCCTGATAGACCGCGTAGTGGCCGGTGCTCCACTCCGCGAAGTACGAATCGCGGAACGGCCGGAACTGCTCGCCGCCATACCGGATGTAGTCGGGTGCGGCAAAGGGCAGGAAACCCTGCGTGGGGCTGCCGGCGGTGTTGCTGGTGACCTGCGTGGTCGAGAGGTCATTCTGCTTCACCCGCTGGTCCGTGCGGCCGAGCAGGATGCTCTGCCGGGCGCCAAACAGGGTGAACTCGTAGTTGAGGTCGAGCCGAGCCTGGTGGATGTACTTGTGGGTCTCCGCGTAGCCCCAGCCGTAACCGATGGTCTTCCATTGCGTGAGCGCGCCGTTGACCGGGTCCGCGCCGACACTGGTCCAGCGACCGGGGCTCGTGGGCGCGACCGCCGCATTGGTCGTGGTCGTGCGCAGGACGGAGCCGCTGATCGTGCGGCGCTCGTTGCGGCGGTCGGAATAGTTGCCGCCGATCACCGCGGTGAGGCCGGGCAGCAGCTTCTGCGTGATTTCAAAGGTGCCGTTGAAATAGTCGTCCTTGGAAAACGTGTCGGGGCCGCTCCAGCGGTAAAGCCGGGTGCGACCGAAGACGTCCTTCGCGACCAGCCGGGCTTCGTTCCACTCGTTGAGGTTCTCCCCAATCAGCTGCCGCGTGATGGGGTTGCGGACGTTGCCGGCGCTGGAATCATTGAGATCCTGAAAGCCGGTGCCCTCGGTCTCGAACCGACCATACTCGATGTCCACGAACACCGTGGTGTCGCGGAACGGACGAAACTCGATCGCCGGCGTGAACAGCACACGCGAGCGGTCATCGAAGTCTGAGCGACTGCTCAGGGTCTGGTACACCAAGCCCGCCCCATAGTTCACGAAGGCGTTTCCGTTCCTGGACTTCCAGAGCGGCCCGGTGTTGTAGAGCTCGCCACGGAGGAACTCGTTGCTGCCGATCCCGAAACGCAGGTCCGTCTGCTGGGTGGCGCGGGGATACTTCGGGGTCAGGGCGACGATGCCGCCGAGCGAGGCGACGCCGTAGAGCAGCGACTGCGGACCGCGCGCGACCTCGAGCCGGTCGACGTTGATCACGTCCGTCACGGTGTCCTGCCGGAAACCGCTGCGCAGGAACGACCGCGTGTTCAGTCCGCGGATGGTGATGGCGGTGGAGTCGCGGGACACCGCTCCGGCCGCCCCCGTGCCGGAGGGACTGAACAGGAAGTTGTTCGACGTCGCCACCTGATCCTGGACAATGCCGGCGGAGTACTCGAGCGCCTCCTTGACGTCGACGGCCCCGATGTCGTCGATGAACTCGCGCGTGACGACCTCGATCGGCAGCGGGATCGACTTGATCTCCAGATTGAGACGGGTGCCGGTCGTGGAATTGGTGGCCACGTAGCCGCGGTCACGGGTGGTATCGACGCGGAACTCGGCCGCCTTCACGACCTCCTCTCCGGTGGGATCCTTGACCGCCTGAGCCAGCAGCGCCGCTGCTGCGAGCGGCGCGAGAATGATGATGAGGGGAAGACGACGTAGGTTCATGGGTTGGAGCGGGTAGTCAGGTTTGGGTTTGGCTGGCACTTTGGGTTAGGCTCGGACTTGGGGTTCGGACTCAGGCTTGGAGGGGGGACCTCGGGCTGGCGCAGGGCTTGGCCTTGGGATCTGGCGACGGCAGGCACTACGGAGCCACGGCGTCCGGTAACACCGGGCCAGAATAGCCTCGGACTGGCCGGGTTGCTATCCTCCGGAGCGTCCCGGGGGTGTGGATCTGCGCACGCGTGGCGCGAGGCCGCAGGATCGAAGGCGATCGCGCCCCGAATCCGGATCGGAAGGCGGGATCGGACGGCGGTACGGGCAGAGAGAAAACGTCGTTCAGGGCGGGGCTTGGGTCGGGGTTAGGTTTGGTTTTGGACTGCAGCGTGAGCCGAGGCCCCGCGCCAACGGATGCGCCGAGGCGCAGACCGAAGGAACCGGGCCCTACTCCGCTGAGGGGGCGACTACGACCCAACGAGTCCCCGGGCCAACAGCGCAACCGTGGCGTTACTCAATGGTTGAGTAGACGGGGTGCAGGTCCGTCGCTTTGGCCCCGATATTAGGTCCAGTCTGTCTCCCACCCGTCCCGCACGCTCGGCTGGCGGGGTAAACGGAGCGGCGGGGCGCGCGCGGCGTCGCCTCCCGACAAGAAAAAGCCCCGCTTCGACGGAAGCGGGGCTGGGGAATCACGGGCATCGGCGAGTGCCCGCGACCGCACACGATGTCGCACCGACCCGCAGCCCCCTTCGGGGCCGCAAGGCGCGCCCACCGATTAGAACTTGGTCGACAGCGAGAACATCAGGTTCTGGGGATCCCCCCAACCACCCATGTTGCCCTCGCGGTACTCGGCATCGAACGCGTTCTTGAGATTGATCTGCGCCAGAGTCACGCGACCACCGATCTTGAAGCGGTATTGCAGCAGGAAATCCACGGTCGTGTAGGGGTCCATCGTCGCCGTGACGTTCGGGTCCGCAACGAAGCGCGCCGAACCGCTGTCGCGGAGGCCACCACCGAACGAAACGCCACTGAGCGGACCGCTCTTGATGTCATACTTGGTCCAGAGCGAGAGCGTGTGATCGGGGAAAGCAGCGAGCGGCAACCCCACGCGCGCCGGATTGGTGGACGCGACGGTCTTGGCCTTCGTCGCGTGCGCGTAGCCAAACATGATCTGCCAGTTCGGCTGCGGGTTGTAGGAGAGATCGACTTCGACGCCCTGCGACTCCTCGGACTCGCCGAAGATGAACCAAGGCTGACGCGCCGTGGTCACTTCACGGGCCGAGTCGCGTGAAGCAAGGCCGGCGCGTTTGACGCCGTAGAAGGAGACCGAGCCCGCGAGCCGCCCGTCAAGGAGGTTGGACTTCACGCCCACATCGAACCCGCTGCCATCCACCGGATCGAGGCCGCGGCCGTCCGCGTCCGCACCCAACTGGGGTTCCAGCGACTCGGAATACATCGCGAACACGGAAAGCGCCGGAGTCACCTTGAAGAGAGCACCGTACATGGGGGTGTCCGCCTTGGTCTTGGGCGTCGCGATCTCCGGATTGGTGACCGTCCGTTCGTAATAGGAAACGCGGGAGTACTCATTCCGACGCAGACCGACCACCGTGTAGAGGCGGCTCTTCAGCCACTCGGACTGCAGGCCCGCGTAGAGGCCGGTCTGTTTCTCCGCCCGGCGACGCATGATGTTCCAGGTCTCGGGGCTGGCGGCACGCTCCGCCGCCGCGTTGCGCAGCGGCTGGGTCCGGGGATTCCACACGGCGAAGGCTCCGTAGCGCCCGTCCTGGAAGCGACCCGCCGTATCAAACCAGCCCGGCGTGTCCTGATTCACGCGCTGGGTCTCGTAGCCGAACGCGAGGCTGTGCCGCGCCTCGGCAAAGTCGAAGCGATAGGTGAACTTGTTGTCGAAGTTGTACGAGTCGCGGTAATTCCCGAAGTTGCCGAAACGGAAACGCACCGTGCCGTCAGCGAAGGGCTCCTGATCACCGCCGATTGAGCGCAGAATCTCGAAGTCATCGATCGCGAAGTTGCCCTGCAGCTGGTAGACCAGTTGCTCGCCGATCTTCTGCGTGAATTCGAGGTCCGCCGTGTAGGACTGGTAGAACGAATAGGTTTCCTTGCCCATCGTCACTCCGCGGCCGTACGGATCATCGCTGGAGAAGACCGGCGCGAAGATGTCGAATGTCGGGACCGTGGCGAAGCCGTTCGCGTTCAGCCAGGCGCGCGGCGCCGTTCCCGCCGGAACGGAGGGGTTGAAGAGATAGCGGTTGTTGCTCCGCAGCACCGCTGCGGATTCGCGGTCTTGGTTCACGCGGCGAACCGTCTCGAGGTCGACGCTGAGCACGCCGGTATCCCAGACCTGCCACATCAGCGTGCCACCGAGGTAGTGTTCGTTCTTGAAGTCGTTGTCGCGCCACCCGCCGGCATCGATGCCGCCCGCCCCGACGCGCAGGGCCACGCGGTCCCAGCCGCGCTGGTATTCGAGTTCAGCCTTCTTGAAATCCCAGCTGCCGAACGTGACGCGGACATCGCCGCCCTCGGAATTGAACTCCGGCTTGCGGGTGATGTAGTTGACGACGCCGCCCGGACGAACGAGGCCGAAGAAGATCGACGAGGATCCCTTGATCACCTCGATCCGGTCCATGCCCCAGGTCGAATACAGCTGGCGGCGGTACTGGCCGTTGCGGTACGACTGCAGGCCCGAAAATCCGCGGATGTTGATGTAGGACTCGTAATTCGGGTTGGTGATCACGCCGGGGATGTAGCGGAGCGCCTCGCTCTGCAGGCTGCCCGCGATGTCCTGCACAAACTCGCCGGTCAGGACGTTGATCGTCACCGGAACATCCAGGATGTTGGCGCCGAAGCCGGTCGCGGTGATCGCGTTCTGCGCGCGATAACCCGAGGCCTTGGCACTCGAGACGTTGAACTCGGACAGCTTGATCACCTCGTCCGACGAGGGAACCGACTTCGCAGCCGTCGAGGCCGGCTGCGCGAGCGCGGCCGACGTGGCCGAGAGCAGGGCGATGACTTTCAGAACAGGGTTTTTCATGGGTTTGGATCTTGGTCGAGCGGACAGACGTGCCCGGAAAATCCCGATCGAAGCTGGAAAGCCACGACCGGGTGGGTAAAGGGCGGCCAAGGAATAAAGAGCTTTCCCTAAGAGTCTAATGCCGCCCGGGTCGAACCGTTAGATCGTTGGCTTGAGCTTCCCCGCGCAGGCCGCGATAACGCGTCATGGCTACTCCCCCGACCCTTCGCACGTTGGCCCGCGGGTTGCGTCTGTCCGCCGCCACCGTCTCCGAGGCGCTCCGAGACAGCCCCAAGGTCAAGTCCGAGACCAAACAGCGCGTCATCGAGGCCGCGCGGCAGGCCGGCTACCGTCCTAACCCATTGGTTGGCTCGGTCATGGCCGATCTTCGGCGTCGGCAACTGCAGGGCTCCCGCGGGGTCATCGGCGCGCTGAACTCGGAGGAGTCCGCCAACCCGAGGCGTGCCCGCTACCATCAGGCGATCCTCGAGGGCGCCACCCGCCGGGCCGAGGAACTCGGGTTTCGCCTGGAGCAATTCTGGGTCGGCGAAAAGAAACTCTCACTCAAGCGCCTCAACACGGTCCTGCTGACGCGCGGCATCCAGGGGGTCGTGGTGATGCCGTTCGAGGAATCGCAGGATTGGTCGGAGGCGGACTGGAGCCGCCTGTCCGCGGTGCGCCTCGACTACTGCCTCTCCCGGCCCGTCCTGCACACCATCTGCCCCGAACACCATGGCTCGTTGCTACGCTCCGCCAGCCGATTGCGGGAAAGGGGCTACCGCCGCATCGGTCTCTATGTGCGCCGTGCCACCGAGGCCCGCATCCTCTTCGGGTGGACTGCCGCCTTCCTCGGCTTCCATCTGACGATTCCCCCGGAGGAACAGGTTCCACCGTTCGTCTTCGAGTCGCCCGACCGCCAGGAGTTCCTCCGCTGGTTCGAGCGGAATCGGCCGGATGTGATCATCGGACACCACACCGACGCGATCGGATGGCTCACCCACCACGGGCTCCGCGTCCCGCAGGATGTGGGCTTCTTCAACCTGAACACCACCCAAGACCCCTACCCTTCCGCCGGTCTTGACCTTTTGCCGCGCCAACTCGGTGCCGCCGCCGTGGAATCCGTGGTCGCGCAAATCCAGCGTACGGAACGGGGAGTGCCGATCCACGCGAAGACCATCACTTTGGAGGGGGCATGGGTGGAAGGACCCACCCTGCGTCCGGCCCCACTCGCCCCCAGCGCCGCGGCAGCCAGAACGATCGTCGGCTGATCGAACGGTTCAATCGAGCGATCATTGCCCCGCTCGCGGGGTGCCGGAACACTCGTTTTCGAACCCCATGCTGCGTCTCGCGCTTCTGCTGTCCGCCCTCGTCTGCGGTCTCCCTGCCAGCGTCCGAGCTGCCTCCGTCTTGGCGGTGACGCGGACGGAGTCGGCGAGCGCGACCGACTGGGCTGCCGCGCTCGCGCGCCCCGAGTCCGCGGGGCGTTTCGGGAGCGAGTCGGCCCGGGTGGAGGGGTTCCCCAACGCCCAACTCGTCGTCCAGAGTGCCTCGGGCCTCGTGCAGACGCATCCCGTAACGCCCGCGCTCCAGCAGGCCGTCGTCACCCGCGCCGGCACCACCGCGTGGCTCGTCGCCGGACTCGCCCCGCGCGCCGCGTCAACCGATGCCACTGCCGAGGTGCAGCTCCTTCTCCTCAGCTACAACGAAGCGACCAACCGCTGGGCCGAACTCAGCCGCTCCCCCGCCACGGCGGACGCCAGCCTCGCTTGGGAATCCGCGAACGCGCTGCTCATCCGCGCGGGTTCGGCCGATCCCGTGGTGCAGCGGACAATCCTGAGCGCGCCCGAGCCCCGGGCGAAGTCCCTCGATCTGGCCGTGGTCGGCCTCTACCTCGCGGCGATGTTGGGGATCGGTCTCTACTTCTCCCGCGGGCGAGGCACCGGCACGGCCGACTACTTCCTCGCGGATCGCGAACTCAACTGGTTCGTCGGCGGTGTCACGCTCTACGCCACCGCCACCAGCGCGATCAGCTTCGTCTCGATCCCCGCCAAGGCGTTCACGTCCAACTGGCAGTACATGGCGTCCAACTACGTCACGCTCATCGGGACGACGATCGCGGCGTTCGCTCTGATCCCCCGGCTGCGCCGCATGAATCTGGTCTCGGTGTACTCGTACCTCGAGACGCGTTTCCATCCGTCACTGCGGATCTTCGGTAGCGGCGTCACCATCCTCTTCAACCTCGTCGGCAAGCAGAGCGTGGTCATCGCCCTTCCGGCCCTGGTGCTGCAGCAGATGCTGGGACTCGACTTGCTCTGGGGCGTGTTCCTGATCGGCGCCGTCACCACGGTCTACACGCTGGTCGGCGGATTCCGCGCCGTCGTCTGGACCGATCTGGCGCAGTGCTTCCTCATGCTGGGAGGCGCGATCTACGCCGTCATCTGGATCATGAACTTGGTCGGAGGAGAACCCCTGAGCCTGTGGCGCGAAGCGTCCGCGCTGGGCAAGACGCAGATCTTCAGTTTCGACCTGAGTCTCGTCACGCCGACGCTGTGGGCGTTTCTGTTCCTCGAGATTTTCAACATCCTCACGTGGCCGAAGGACCAGATGCTCATGCAACGCGTATTCGCCACCCGCAACGAGGCGCACGCCCGCGGTTCCGTCATCTTCATGGCCTTCCTCGTCATCCCGGGCGCCACCACGTTCTTCGCGATCGGCACCGCGCTCTTCCTCTTTTACCGCGAGCACCCCGAGCGGTTTCTCCCGGGGATCGCGAATGACGCCGTGTTCCCGATGTTCATCGCCTGGGAAATGCCGGCTGGCCTGAGCGGACTGCTCATCGCCGCCATCCTCGCCGCCTCGATGTCCACCCTGAGCAGCGGCCTGAGTTCCCTGGCGACCCTGATGCGGGTCGACTTCCTCGATCGCTTCGGCGTGTTTGCCGGCGT
>Ga0194129_10009893_pt1 | contig 10536 bp, 7 predicted proteins | sample TA2KigCa35mmetaG_FD_150862 | JGI IMG/M metagenome (GOLD analysis project Ga0194129, IMG submission 150862) | Freshwater microbial communities from Lake Tanganyika, Tanzania - TA2015038 Kigoma Deep Cast 35m | ecosystem: Environmental > Aquatic > Freshwater > Lake | place: Tanzania: Lake...
CGGGGCGGCGGGCGGACGGGGAGCGACGGCGTTCCATGCTCTGCGGACCGGACCACGGGGAGAGGGCGGTCGGCAGCCTGCCGCCCAAGCCGCACAGTGTAGTCGGGGCGCCGGGGACGATGCTGCGCCGGAATGGGCCGTCGTCAGGCCCGGCCCGCGTTCGCATCGGTCCCGGCCAGTCTGGCCGTGTCGCCGATCGCCGCGGGGGGCTCGACGCGGCCCGCGGCCCGCCACTGGGCGGCTATCGGCAGCGTCGCCGGAGCGGACCGGGCGGGATCGGGCTGCCAGAGATCGCCGAGCGGTTCGCCCGCGACGAGCCACCGGACCAGCGCGTCGAGGGGGGGCGGCAGCACCACCGCCACACGGCCCGTCCGGTGTCGTCGCACGATCCGTTCGAGCACCGACTCCACCCGCACGCGGGCCTCCTCGAGGAGCTCCCCCTCTGGCGGGATCACGCTCCAGGGATCGTCCTGCCACTGTCGGAAGATCCGCGGCTGCTGCCGCCGAATCTCGTGCGCAAGTTTTCCCTGCCAGAGCCCCAGGTCCACGTTGGCCAGTTGCTTGAGCGGTTTGGCGACCCGGCCGCAGAGGTTGCCGATGATGCGACCGGCCTCGACGGCACAGGCTGTGGGCGCGGTGTAGATGGCCTCGAGCGGAGACGTGGCCAGGATCGTGGCGGTGGTCCGGAAATCCTGCAGGCTGATGGTCGTGGGAGGCACGTCGAGCGTGCCGCGGACACGCCCCTGGTCCTCGAAGTCGGTCGCCGGGGAGCGAATGACGATCAGATGGTCTGGCATCGGCTGCGCATGATCTCCGGGGAAACGGGGGCGGCCCTCAGGTCGCGCCGCGGGCGAGTGACTCGAGGTCCGAGATGGCGCGGGCGTAGTCGGGGGAACGGATCACGGCGCTGCCGGCCACGATCAGCTCGGCGCCGGCGGAAGCCGCGGCCGCGATCGTGTCGGTGGAGATTCCACCGTCCACACCGAGGCGAAAGCGACCTCCTGTTTCACGGCGGACGGCAGCGAGGCGAGCGAGCTTGTCGAGGGCCGGTGGCTCGAACCGCTGGCCGCCGTGGCCGGGCTGCACGCTCATCACGAGCACGCCGTCGCAGGCATCGAGCAGTGGTTCGACTCGGTCGACGGGGGTGCCGGGGTTGAGGGCGAGGTGGGCCCGCGCGCCGAGCCCGCGGATCGACGCGAGCGTCCGGCGCGGGTCGGCGAGGGTCTCGACATGGACCGTGACGATCTCGACTCCCAGCCGGCAGTAGTCCTCGATCGACCGCTCAGGCTGCTCGATCATCAGATGCACTTCAAGCGGCACCCGGGCGGCCTCGCGGATCGCCCGCACGACGATCGGACCGTAGGTGAGCTGCGGCACGAACCGCCCGTCCATCACGTCGAGATGGAGGGCCTCCGCGCCGGCCGACTCGAGCCGCTCGACCTCGCGGGTGAGATGACCGAAATCGCATAGCAGCAGGGCCGGAAGCACTACGGGGCCGTGCGACTCGAGGATGGATGTCATCCTGGCGAGGGCGGCGTCAGCGGCGGAATCGGTGGCGGAGGTCGGCGATGTCATAGGCTGGCGGACGACGACGTCCACCAGAGCCCGGAGTCTACCACGGATCGGCCGCAGCGGTGTGGCCGGGCCGTATTTCTCGGCCCGCCTCCGCTTCGCCAAGACCTCGTCCCTACAATCGTCTCCGGGCGGCCCTGCGGTCGCAGTTCCGCTCCGTCCGCCCACCGGTGTCGAGGCATGTCCACCCACGCCGTCGCATCGTCGTCTTCGGAAGGGGCGGATCGCCCGCGCGGGGAGGCTTCCTTGCCCAGCCGCCTCGATGCGGCGACCCGCACGGCGATCGAGGCCCGCGTGCAGGTGATCGGCCGGGACCTCCTCGCCGCGTCGCTCGCCGCCAGACCCACGGTGGCCTCGGCCGACTATTGGGCCGAGCAGGCGGGCGAGTGGGTGCTGGCCGACGACGACCTCAAGGTCCGACTCTTTCGGCTCGTCGACTGCATGCCGATGCTCGACGATCCTGCCGCCGTCGACCGCCACCTGCGGGAATACCTCGACGAGGAGACGATTGAAAAGTTGCCCACGATGCTGCGGACGGCGCTCAAGGCGGCTCGCAGCGGCCTGCTCGCCCCGTTCGCCGCCCGGGCGGTGCGGGCGGCGATGCTCGCCCAGGCCCGTCGCTTCATCGCCGGCACCACCCCCGGCGAGGCGGCGAAGGCGGCGTTCGCCGAACGGCGGCGACATCGCGGTTTCACGCTCGACCTGTTGGGCGAGGCCGTGATCAGCGAGGCGGAGGCCGACGCCTACGCGGCGGCCTACCAGCGACTGCTCGAGGAACTGCCCACCGTGGCCGCCCGCTGGCCGTCCGACCCGCTGGTGGACGAAGGACCCGATGGCGTGCTGCCGCGGGTGAATGTGTCGCTCAAGCTCTCGGCGCTCGACAGCCGCTTCGATGCGATCGATCCGGAGGGCACCACCGCCCGGGTGCTCGACCGCTTGCGACCGCTGTGGCGGCTGGCCCGCGATCGTGGCGCCCACGTGCACGTCGACATGGAGAGCCACGCCACGAAAGACCTGGCGTTCTCGATCTTCCGGACGATCGCGATGGAGGACGAGTTTCGAGACTGGCCCCACTGCGGCATCGTGGTGCAGTGCTACCTGAGGGAGGTGGCGCACGATCTCGTGCAGCTGGCCGACTGGGCCCGCCGGCGGGGCACGCCCGTCTGGGTGAGGCTGGTCAAGGGTGCCTACTGGGACTCCGAGACCGTGCATGCCCGGGCCGCCGGCTGGCCGGTGCCCGTTTGGCAGGAGAAGTGGCGGACCGATGCTTGGTACGAGGCGGCCACCACGTTCGTGATGGAAAACGCCGGCCTGCTGCGGCCGGCACTCGGCAGCCACAACCTCCGTTCGCTGGCCCATGGCGTGGCCGTGGCCGAGACCCTGGGGCTCGATCGCCGTACGGTCGAGATGCAGACACTCTATGGCATGGGTGATGCCGAGAAGGAGGCGGTGACGGCGGCCGGCTGGCGGATGCGGGTCTACATGCCCTATGGAGACCTCGTGCCGGGCATGGCCTACCTCGTGCGGCGGCTGCTCGAGAACTCGTCAAACGATTCCTTCCTGCGGGCGGGGTTCGTCAAGCAGGTGCCGGCTGAAGTGCTGCTCGCGCCGCCCGGGCCGTCAGCGAACGGTGCGACGAGGCCGGACCCGCCCGCCGCGGCTGGGGACGGCTTTGCCAACGAGCCGCTGGCAGACTTCGCCGTCGCGGACCACCGCACCGCGCTGGGCAAGGCGGTCGCACGGGCCGCCGCAGCCCGCGACGATCCCCCGCTGGTGCCGCTGATCATCGGCGGGCAGCCGATCGCGGTGGCCAACCGCTTCGACCGTCGCGATCCCTCCGACCATGCCCGGATCGTGGCGCACGTCTGCGCGGCCGGTCCCGCCGACGCCCATCGCGCGGTCGCGATGGCCCGCGACGCGCTGCCCGCCTGGCAGGCACTCGGGGTCCGACGGCGAGCCGACATCCTCCGGGCGGCGGCAGCGATCATGCGGACCCGGCGGTTCGACCTGGCGGCGCTGCAGGTGTTCGAGGTGGGCAAGCCCTGGCGGGAGGCCGATGCCGACGTGGCCGAGGCGATCGACTTCTGCGAGTACTACGCCCGCGGGGCGGAGCGGCTGTTGGCCGCGCGGCGGGTCGACGTGCCGGGGGAGGAGAACGCCTCGAGCCTCGCACCGCGCGGCGTGGCCGTCGTGATCGCTCCCTGGAACTTTCCGCTTGCCATCCTCTGCGGCATGACCTCGGCGGCGCTCGTGACCGGCAACACGGTGGTGATGAAGCCGGCCGAGCAGTCGTCGCTGACGGGGCTTCGGTTGTTCGAGATCCTGCGGGAGGCCGGCGTGCCGCCCGAGGCCCTCGCCTTCCTGCCCGGCCGAGGCGAGACGATCGGACCGGAACTTGTCGCGCATCCCGACACGGCACTGATCGCCTTCACGGGCTCGCGGGCCGTGGGGCTGGCGATCAACGCGCTGGCCGCACGGGCCTCGGCCACCGTCGGCAGCCGCTTGATCAAGCGTGTGATCGCGGAACTGGGGGGCAAGAACGCCGTCATCGTCGACGACGACGCCGACCTCGACGAGGCGGTCGTCGGCGTCGTGGCCAGCGCTTTCGGCTTTCAGGGCCAGAAGTGCTCGGCCTGTTCGCGGGCGATCGTGCTCGATCACGTACACGACGCCTTCGTGGCCCGCCTCGCGGGGGCCGTGGCCAGTCTGCGGGTCGGTCCGGCCGAGGATTCGGCGACTCGCGTCGGACCGCTGGTGGACGAGGCGGCCCGCGACCGGGTGCGGTCGTTCATCGACCTCGGCCGGCGGACCGCCCGGTCCGTGGTCGCCGTCGACGTCGGCCCGCTCCGCGACCGCGGCTGGTTCGTCGGCCCGCATGTCTTTGCCGACGTCGATCCAGTCGGTCCACTCGGCCAGGAGGAGATTTTCGGTCCGGTGCTCGCGGTCTTCCGGGCCCGTGATTTCGAGCATGCCATCGACCTCGCCAATGGCACCGACTATGCGCTCACGGCCGGCGTCTTCTCCCGCAGTCCGGCGCGGCTCCGGCGGGCCGCCGAGGCGCTGGCCGCCGGCAACATCTACCTCAACCGGGGTATCACCGGCGCCCTCGTGGATCGCCAGCCATTCGGCGGCTATCGGATGAGCGGTCTCGGCAGCAAGGCGGGCGGCCCCGACTACCTGCTGCAGTTCTCGGTGCCGCGGACCGTCACCGAAAACACCATGCGGCGGGGCTTCGCTCCGCCGGCCGACGAGTGAAGAGGCTCGCCCGCGACGAGGCCGTACCGCCGAGCTTCGATCGCCGCTGGGAACTGGAGGAGGATCTGGGGCACTTCACCGGTGCGGTCAGAGGAATCCCGTTGCCTGCCTGACCTGCCCCCCTTCAGCGAGGTCACTTTTGGAGCGAGTATCTCTGGGTGGTGCAACCCAAGGGAGGGCACGATATGCCGCGAGGAAAGAGGTTCACGGCGGAGGAGATCAACGGGAAGCTTCGCGACGCCGGGGTCGAGTTGGCCCGAGGCAAGACCGTGCCGGCGGTGGTGCGGAAGCTTGGTGCGACCGACAGACGACTTCACCGCGCGGCGGTATTTCTTCCCGAAGGTCACGACGACGCGTCGCGGCTGATCGAGGGCGTGCTGGCCGCCGCCAAGACACTGCCGCCTCTGCAGTTCATCGAGATTCCCTCCGCAGAGGATCGCACCCCGCCGGACGTCTATTGGCTGAAGGTGGCCGGAGCGCTCGTCTGGACCCATGCGAGCGGCAGATGGGTGCTCGACCTGCACGACCCGGGGGGCACCGTCGTGAGCTGCAACACGGAGTGGACCACGGCCGGGATCCCGTGCGTCGGCGTCGATCTCCAGGCCTCGGTCGAACGGGCGGTCGCGCACTTTTGGAAGCTGCGCCGGGGCCACGTCGCCTTCGTCGGGCACATGACGTTGAACAGCCCGGCGAAACGGCGGCAGCGAGATGCCTTCGTGCAACTGGCCCAGACCCAGGACTGGTCGACCGCGGTGCTGGACCTCGCGGGCATCCCCAGTGACGAGCGGCACCGGCTGGTGGAGCCGGAGCGTGAGCAGGGGCTGATCACATTCTCCGGCATCTCCCCAGGCCGACGGCGGTGTTCCGCGACGATGACTACATGGCGGCGCTCGTATGCGGAGTCGCCGCCCACCTCGGGCTCACGGTTCCCGCCGACGTGGCGGTGCTGGGCTCCTTCGACATGACGATCGCCCGATTCAGCATGCCCACGATCACTTCCTTGCCCGGGTCGGGGCAGGCCGTGGGAATGACCGTGATCAAGCTGCTCGCCGACCGGATCACCGGCAAGCCGGCTCCGGTCGGTCTCGTCTTCGTGGCGACGCCGCCAGTCGCCGAGCGGGAGTCGACCGGCGGCTCCACCGAGCGGGACGACGACATGCGCAAGGCCCGCGACCTGATCGATCGCTTCGCCTGCAAGGGGCTGACGGTGGGTCAGTTGTTGCGGCTGTCGCTGTCCAAGAAGACGCTCACCAAGCGGTTTCGGGCCGTGTTCGGTCTGACGCCCGGTCAGGCGATTCGCAGCGTGCGGGCGGACGGGGCCAGCGAACGCCTGTCATCCACCGACTTCTCCATGGGGCGGATCGCCGACATGTGCGGCTTCGACGAGCAGAGCAACTTCAACCGCTTCTTCCGGCGGCGGGTGGGCTGCTCGCCGGGGCAGTACCGGGCCCCACCGAGTTGCAGGATGGCTTCCTCTACCTGACTGCGGTCATGAACCTCTACGGCCGCAACGTCCTGTCGTGGCGGCTCTCCAACACGCTCACTGGAGACTTTTGCGTGGAAGCCCTCAACGCAACGCTGTCGCGATCCCGGTCCGAGATCTTCAACACGGACCAGGGAGCCCAGTTCACGGCGTCGGCCTTCACGAGCCGAGTGGAGAAGAGTGGCGTGGCCATCTCGATGGATGGCCGAGGCCAGGCGCTGGACAACGTGTTCGTCGAGTGGCTCTGGCGGACAGTCAAGTACGAGGAGGTCTATCTGCGGGACTACACCGATGGCTGGCAAACCCAGAAGTCGCTGGGGAGGTACTTCGACTTCTACCGCGACGAGCGGCTCCACCGGGCCCTCGGGTATCGCACGCTGTCGGAGGTCTACGCAGAGGGCTGACGCAACGAAAGCGTTCGCGAATAATTTTCCGGTGAGGCGGACTCAGAACCCACGATCACCAACAGGAACACAAGCCATAAACAGCCTCGTGGCCGCGCGGAACCCTTGGTAGGGGTCTCGCGGGCCACCGCCTAGCGGCGCTCCACCTTAAACAGGGCCCCCACCTGTCCAACAATTGGGGTCCACCTCAGGCGGGCGTGCCGCCTGCCGTTCAGACCACGAATCGGGGGCCTCGGTCCTCCTCACGAAACGCTCACAATCGCCCGCTAGTCTCCGGGCCTCCAGCGGTCGAGGACGCTGTCCCGGCCGGCCCCCTCGCCCGGAGCAGACCCGTGAAGTCCGACCGTTTGCGGGGGAGTCTTGGTCCGGCGTGCGGCCTCGTCATGGCCGCTTGGAGCCTGGCCTTCGCGGCCGGCCGAGTCGCCGGGGACGACTCTGCCACGCTGCCCGCGTACACGAAGGCGGCGGGAGAGGTCTCCGGCGCGCTGACCTGCGTTGGCTCCGACACGATGAACAACCTCACGTCGCTGTGGGCCGAAGGCTTCAAGAAGTACTACCCCAATATCCGAGAAGGCATCGAGGGCAAGGGGTCCGCCTCCGCGCCTCCCGCCCTGGCCGAGGGCACCTGCACCTTCGGGCCCATGAGCCGCGATTGGAAGCCGTCGGAGATCGATGCCTTCAAGGCGAAGCATGGCTACGCCCCCACGGTCGTGCCGGTGGCGATCGACATGCTCGTGGTTTTCGTCCACAAGGACAATCCGCTCGCCGCGCTCTCGCTCCAGCAGGTCGACGCGGCCTTCTCGAAGAATCGCACCGGCGGAGCCCGCGAGGACGTTCGCACCTGGGGCGACCTGGGCCTGGCCGGCGAATGGAAGGATCGGCCGATCAGTCTCTATGGACGCAACGCCACCAGTGGCACCTACGGCTACTTCAAGGAGTTCGCCCTGTTCAAGGGGGACTTCAAGCCCACCGTCAAGGAGCAGCCGGGTAGCTCCGCCGTCGTGCAGGCTGTCGCCAGCGACCGCTTCGCGATGGGCTACAGCGGCATCGGCTACATGACCGCCAACGTGCGGGCAGTGCCGCTGGCCGCCGAGCCGGGTCTCGGGGCCGTGCCTCCCACGGCCGAGGCGGCCTATGCCGGCGAGTACCCGCTGGCCCGCTTCCTCTTCTTGAGCGTCAACCATCGGCCGGCCACTCCGCTCGATCCGCTGCGGCGGGAGTTTCTCCGCTATGTCCTCAGCCGTGACGGCCAAAGGGAGGTCACGAAGGACGGCTACCTGCCCGTGACGGCCGCGGTGGCCACCGAGGCACTGGCCGCGGTGGGCATCCCGGCGCGGTAGCAGTCGCGGCATGAACACGAATGCCACCGTCACCGGCCGTGTCCGCCGTCGTACCAGCCATCCCTGGGTGTGGGCCGGCGACGCGTTGGCCCACGGCCTGATCACGGCCGGCGGGATCGGGACGATCGTCGCGGTGCTGCTGGTGGGTGTGTTCCTGCTCGTGGTGGCGGCCCCGCTGTTCGGGTCGGCGCGGGTCCGGTCCGCCGGCTCCCTCGCGGCCGCCGGCGCGGTGCCATTGGCGATCGGGGGCGACGAGTCCGGTGACCTGTTCTGGCTAATGAACACCAGGGGGGTGCGGGTAATCGGCATCGCCGCCGGCGAGACCATGCTCGAGCGGCCGGCCGCCGACTTCGGGCTGGCGGACTGCACCGTCGTTCGCATGGCGGCCGGCGGCCTGCTGGCGGCGGCGGGCTTCTCCGACGGCTCGTTTCGTACGGGGCGGCTGGGGTTGGAGTCGAGTTTCGTGGCGGCGGCCGATCTGCCTCCCGATCTGCCCCCGCCGGCCGCGGGTGAGGCGGTTCGCCATGGCGACGGGATTTATGTCCGCGGCCAGGGTGGCCAGTTCTCGCGGGTGGGGCTGGTGAGCGACCTGACACCGTCCGGTGGCACAGCCCTGGCGGAGCCGATCGTCGACATCGACGTGACGCCGCTGGCCGGCGGTCCGCTCGCGGCCGCGCTCGACGCCGGTGGCCACGTCCGCGTCGAGTCGTCCACGTCCCGCCGCAACATGCTCACCGGCACGCGGACGATGCAGGCCGTGGGTGCTACGATCGCGCCGCTGGAGGGTTTTCGGCCCCGCTTCGTGCGTGTCTCGGAACTCGGCGACCAGCTCTTTCTCCTGGCCGCCGATGGCCGGGGGCGGCGCTACGCGATCCGCGACGCGAAGTCGCCGGTGCTCATGGAATCGTTCGACGTCGGTGCGGGGGTGACCGCGGTGGGGCGGTTGTTCGGCGGCACGGCGCTGGCCGTGGCCGGTCCGGACGGCGGGGTGCGGATCATGTTCGCCACGCGTCCGCCCACCGGGGCCCGCGCCGAGGCGAAACTTCCCGAAGACGGTCTGCGGATGGTCGTGGCCCGCCGCTTCCCACCGCCACGCGGGGCCGCGGCCGTGACCGCCTTGAACTGCTCGCCGCGGTCGCGGCTGTTCGCCGTCGCCGACGCGGCGGGCCGCGTTCGGCTCCTGCACTCGACCTCGGGCCGCGTGGTGGCCGAGGTCGCCGCGGCGGGGACGGAGGCGGCACGTGCCGCGACCGCCCTGGCGATGCCGCCGCGGGAGAATCGCCTGTTCGCCGCCGGTCCGGCCGGAGCGGCGGCGTGGTCGCTGGCCGCGGGCTATCCGGAGATGACCTTCCCGACCCTCTTTCTGCCGGTCTGGTACGAGGGCTACCCGGGCCCGGCGCACGCCTGGGAGACGACGGGTCACGAGGCCTTCGAGTCGAAGTTCGGTCTCGTGCCGTTGATCTTCGGCACCATCAAGGCCACCAGCTACTCGATGCTCTTCGCCACGCCGATCGCGATCCTGGCGGCGATCTACACCAGCCAGTTCATGCACCCGCGCTGGAAGTCGCGTGTCAAACCGACCATCGAGATGATGGCCAGCCTGCCGAGCGTGGTGCTGGGCTTCATCGCCGGGCTCGTGTTCGCGCCGGCGCTCGAGCGGGTGCTCGTGCCAACGCTGGCCGGCGTCTTCGTGGTACCGCTCACGATCCTGGCGGCCGCGCATCTCTGGCAGCTGTTGCCCTCCGGCCTGCGGACGAGCCTCGCCGGCTGGCGGTTGCCCCTGGTCGCGCTGGGGGTGATCCCGGCGGGGCTGGCGGCGGCGGCCGCCTTGGGTCCGATGGTCGAGTGGCTCCTCTTTCAGGGCGACGTGCGGGCCTGGCTCGACGGCCACGACGGCAGCGGCTTCGGTGGCTGGGTCGTGGCTGCCCTGCCGCTGACCGCCGTAGGATCCGTCTGGATTACCGGTCGTCTCGTCAATCCGTGGCTCCGTCGTGTGGGCGCCGGCTGGAGCCAGCAGCGGGCCGGGATGGCCTCCCTCGGCGTGTTCGTCGTTGGGGTCACGGCGGCGGTGCTGCTGGCCGTGGCGGCCGGCGTGTTCTTCGACGCCATCCGGCTCGACACGCGGGGCGGGCTGTTCGGCACGTACGTGCAGCGGAACGCCCTCGTCGTGGCCGTGGGCATGAGCTTCGCGATCATTCCGCTGATCTACACCATCGCCGACGACGCCCTGGCCAGCGTGCCCGAACACCTCCGCAGCGCCTCGCTCGGCGCCGGGGCCACGCCCTGGCAGACGGCGGTGCGGGTGATCGTGCCGGCGGCGGCGAGCGGCTTGTTCTCGGCCGTGATGATCGGGCTGGGGCGGGCGGTCGGTGAGACGATGATCGTGCTGATGGCCGCCGGGAACACGCCCCTGGTGAGCTGGAACCTGTTCAACGGTTTCCAGACGCTCTCGGCGGCGATCGCCACCGAACTGCCGGAGGCG
>Ga0194129_10009896_pt1 | contig 10534 bp, 9 predicted proteins | sample TA2KigCa35mmetaG_FD_150862 | JGI IMG/M metagenome (GOLD analysis project Ga0194129, IMG submission 150862) | Freshwater microbial communities from Lake Tanganyika, Tanzania - TA2015038 Kigoma Deep Cast 35m | ecosystem: Environmental > Aquatic > Freshwater > Lake | place: Tanzania: Lake...
CATCTCGAACTCATCGAGTCCTGGCTGGCACCTCCGCTGCGAAGCAGGCTGCTGGTACCTTGGCGGCTCGCTGGCTGGCTGACCGGTGCAATACCGGCCTTGTTTAGTCAACGAGCGGTGTACGCCACGATCGCTGCGGTAGAAACATTTGTCGACCATCATTATCAACAGCAAATCGACTACTTAAACCATACCGGTGGGCCCGAGGGTCTGTTGGATCTGCTTCAGCGCTGCCAGATGGATGAGTGCCATCATCGAGATGAAGCGAATCTCTTGGCCGAAGGCTCTGCGTCTTGGATCTTGCGCAGTTGGTGCTGGCTGGTTGGCTTTGGGTCAGCTGCAGCGGTAAAAATTGCACGCCGTTTATAACGAGCGGTGGCATGCCTTAAACCTCGCCTCGGTAATCAGGCAAAGCAATTCGTGCTCGCTAATTTATCATCGGGCTTACACGGAATCTCTGAATACAAAATAGACGGCGCCCATCAGGCAAAGCGCAGCCCAGAGAAAATCTAGCTTGAACGGTTCGCCCATATACAGCACAGCAAAAGGGATAAAAACTGTTAGCGTTATCGCCTCCTGAGCAACCTTGAGTTGCCCAAGGCTGAAAAATTGAAAACCGATTCGGTTGCCTGGTACCTGAAAAAGATACTCAAAAAATGCAATGCTCTAACTCAGCAGTACGGCGACCCACCAAGATTTATCCGAGAGGTGTCGCAGGTGTGCGTACCAGGCAAACGTCATGAATATATTCGAGACGATAAGCAATCCAAAAAATGATGCTGGACCATGTAAAAGCTGCAGCGTATTAGCATTCATTACAATTCTCCGGATCACCGGTGAGGAGGTACGGCATACCAAAATGGGTAAGGCTAATCTAATGTACCTGTCTCTGAGTAGGGTAAACTTCGATAGGGTATCGCTAGTATCTGTAAGGTACAGGTGATCTTCACCGAAAAACTAAGATTAGATAGCGCTCTCGTGAACTTTAATTTTACTTATTTCCTAAAGCGACATGCACTCACAATCATTGTAGTTGTTTTATGTTCGTGCTTCAGCGCTACTTCGCCTGCAGCTAGCCTGTTTGGGGACTTATCATGCCAGACTTGGGCCGAACTACCGTACTCGAAAAAAAGAATTTGGACCAACGCTTTTCTCGCGCCGCTCAGCTTGACGTACCAAGGCCTTGAGCGAACAAAACCAGATCGTTACAACGATGACCCGAACGCCGCTGATCCCGCCATTAAAAGTATTGATAGCTTTTGTTTGTTGCACCAAGAGCTCGGACCGGCGGATGCAGCAGTTTCTTATTTAAACGGGCTGATTGAACAGTGAGGCTTGGTTAATTAGCCTGTCACGCGTCCTCAAAGGCCGAGATTCTGTTGCGTCCTGCAGCTTTAGCGCGGTACATCGCTTGATCGGCCATCTTCTGGATCTCGAGCATGGATTGGTCGCTGTGGTGATTGCGCGCTACGCCGATACTGGCGGTTATCTTTAGCTGGCGGTCGCCAAACGACGGCATCAGGACTTCAATAGATTGCCGCAACTGCTCCGCTACCTGGGTCGCAGCGATTGCATCAGTATTCGGTAGAAAAACTGAAAACTCTTCACCACCGATACGCCCCATCACATCGCTATTTCTCAAGCCGCCCTGAATACAATTCGCCACCGACCTCAACACAATGTCGCCAGCGGCATGGCCATAGTTATCGTTGATAGATTTGAAATGATCGAGGTCGATAAACAATACCGAATAAGGTGTGCTGTTGCGCGTCGCTAGGTTGATTAGGCTATCGCAAATCTCATAGTAGGCGCGGGCGTTTAAAACGCCAGTCAGCATGTCACGCGTCGCCATCTCGCGAAGCCGATCATTAGATTCACGCATTCGGATGAAGAAATAAATGGATTGCTTCGCATACGCGTGGAAGAAGATCGCGAAGTAGATCATCGCAATCACACCGGTCGCGACCGCATTGGGTGAGAGGGGTAGCCCCACGTGGGGGTTCAGCATGACGACACTACCAATAATGAATGCCGTGACCACCGCCCCGACCCTGCGGCCGAGAATCAGATAGGTCGCGGGAATATTGGTAAACAGCCAAAAGATTCTCAACTCATCATTGTCAACGAATACAAAGGCAGACAAGAGATCGACCAGGCTGGTCACCTCAAACAAGACCGCTACCGGTAGGAACAGGTGCTTACGCCCGCGCACCACGAGCCAGAGCGTCAACGAGCTGACCGAGTACCAAAACATGACCTGCATATGCAGCTCGCTAAACCGAGGCGAAGCGCCGACATGAACCAGCCACAAAAACAGAATCGATGTGGCGGCCGCAAACAGCTGCAGCACAATCATGAACTTGTACTGAAATTCCCGGAATTCTTCGCTTTCCGGAAACTCAACGTTTCCAAATACTATTTTGGCAAGTGGTGACATGATTTGTAACGGTGTAATTTATAACCGTTACATTACTTACCAACGACGTTGATTTGTCTTCGCCTGATTTGGCGGAAGCAATTCTATTGAAGAGGTTTTATTTATTGAGTACTTGGTTAAGTATGTTCTCACCGCTCAAAGCCGAGCTACCCGTAGCGACAGGGGCCAGTTAATTGAACGCTTCATGTCCGGATTACCCCAGAGCGTTTCAATATTTTCAGTAAAGCGCGTCAGGATTGCAGCGTTGCCCTGTGCGTGGGCGTGTCGCACGGCCGACCATGTCGAGAGATATCCTAAAAACGCCGGCAAATCCCAGGTGCGTGTCATGGCCATCTTAGGTGCGGTAATTTCATCAAACGGGAAATCAAGGGTGCGGTAGCCTTCATCCACCAATTTGCGCTCCGGCGGCCAATAGGCTTGCAGTTCATTCCAGTAAAACGCTGAGAAGGAGGTATCCAAAGACGCTTCGAGTGTCGGCACGCCGTAGCTAATCAAGGCAAGGATTGGGCCGCGCTTGGCTACCCGTCTCGCTTCGTTATAAAAGCGGGGAAGATCAAACCAATGCGCGGCTTGCGCAGCGGTGACTAAATCTGCAGTGTTATCGGCGCAAGGAATGGCTTCGGCCGGCGATTGGATAAATGTAACCTGATGGGTGCTTTGCCCGGACTGCGCGCTGTGCTTTGCGAGCGAATTCGTGATGCTCTGGCGCGCCGCATCGGCTTGTTGAATTTGTTCAGCGCTCGGATCCAGCCCGATGACATGCTCAAATTGCTGCGCCAGACTAAACGTGAGTTGACCGGTACCACACCCGACATCAATTGCGATGTGACGGTCTGATACCAACGACGCGAGGTAGACGCTCAGCGCATCAGGGTAGTTTGGCCTGAAGGCGGCATAGGCTTTGCCGCCCTGTTCAAACCAATTATGAGCCGAGCGTGTTTGCGCGTTCAGAGAACTTTGGCGATTGCATCAACCACGCGGTCGATGTTCTTCGAGTTCAGTGCGGCGACGCAGATACGTCCTGTATCAACCGCGTACACCGAAAACTCGGTGCGAAGACGGTCCACCTGCTGCTTGGTCAACCCCGAATAGGAGAACATGCCGCGCTGCTGCACGACGAAGCTGAAGTCATGCGCCGGTGCCTTGGCTTTAAATTTGTCCACCATCTGCTGGCGCATTTCTTTGATGCGAACGCGCATACCTGCCAGTTCGTCTTCCCACAACTGTCGCAGCGCTGGCGTGGACAGCACGTTGGCGACCACCTTGCTACCGTGGGTCGGTGGGTTGGAATAGTTAGTGCGGATCACGCGCTTCAGTTGAGACATTAAGCGCGCAGCTTCTTCTGCGTTGGCGGCAACGATCGACAGCGCACCGACACGCTCGCCATACAGAGAAAATGATTTGGAGAAGGAGTTTGACACCAGTAGCGGGCCACCGGCTTTGGCGAACATGCCGACCACCTTGCCATCTTCCGCGATGCCATCACCAAAACCCTGGTAGGCCATATCCAGAAACGGCACCAAGCCGCGGCTCGTTACCACGTCAATGACCTGCGTCCATTGCGCGTCGCTCAGGTCAGCACCGGTGGGGTTATGGCAGCAGGCGTGCAGAACAACCACCGAGCCGGATGGAATTGATTTCAGCGCGTGCAGCATGCCATCGAAATTCACGCCTCGGGTCGCTGCATCGTAGTACGGATAGTTTTGAACGGTGAAACCGGCGGATTCAAACAGCGCGCGGTGGTTCTCCCAGCTTGGGTCGCTGATGTACACATCGGCGTTGGGTGCAAATCGCTTCAGAAAGTCAGCACCGAGTTTCAGTGCGCCGGTACCGCCAATGGCTTGCGCGGTAATCGCGCGCTTGGAGGCAATGATTTCGCTATCGGCACCAAATACTAGCGCTTGCACCGCTTGATCGTAGGCGGGCAAGCCTTCAATCGGCAGGTAAGTGCGGGCGGCAGGCTTTTCCATCAGCATCGCTTCCGCTTTTTGTACGCAGGCGAGCAGGGGTACTTTGCCCTCGTCGTCGTAGTAAACGCCGACCCCCAGGTTGGTTTTTTGTGGGTTGGTGTCGGCATTGAAAGCCTCGGTGATACCGAGAATCGGGTCGCGTGGAGCCATTTCAATGGCGGCGAAGAGCTGTGCGGATAACGGAGCGTTCATCGTGATAGAGTGATTTTACAATCTAAAATGCTTATAAATCAATGACTAACGGGTTTCAAACTTTTTACAAACTGTCTGAAATCGTTGTATTTGCGTAAGGTAGAATGAACTATTTTACAGACTAGACACATCACTCTCAACAGTGAAAGAAGTCAGCAACTACTATGACTGAATCTAAGCAGCGACAACGCAAAGCAGCGATTTCTTCTTCTACTGACAAGATACAAAGTCGTGGCAAACAGTCAGTTGCTCGTATCTTTGAGACTCAAGATTTGTTTGACGGTCAGATACGCATCTACAGAACTATAAAAAGCGGTGATGTCTGGCAATTTCGGATGTACGTACAAGCAGAGAAGCGTTATGTGCGTGAAAGTCTTCGCACAAGAGATAAAGAACTTGCTACTCAAAAAGCAAAAGCAAGATTCATTGAAATCTCAGCAAAAATACTTCGTGAAGAAAAAATCTTCTCAATCACGGCAAAGCAATTGGTAGAAAAGTATTTGGAGTATGAGACTGAAAGGCATGAGAGTGGGCAGATACGACTTGGACGATTGGCAAATGTTCGCACTCATGTAAAACACTACTTGCGATTTATCGGTGAAAGAACGGCGATACAAAACTATTCAGGAAAAGAGTTTCGCAACTACCGTGCGTTTCGGCAAAAGCAAAAGAAAGACATCACGATGAGTGCGGTATTGAACGAACTCATTACGATTCAAAAGATGTACTCGTTTGCGAAAGATGAGCAGTACATTGCGGCAAACTACAAGATTGAAAAAGGTCAAATCAATGTCAGCGATAGCGATGCTAAAAGGGAAGGGTACACAATCAAAGAATACGAAAGATTGGTTAGTTTTTCAAAGAACTTTTTCAAAAGCGGTCGTGATGATGAAGAGAGATACTACAAAGAATTGATTCATCTTTTTGTCTTGGGTATGGCGCACTTTGGATTTCGGACGGGTGAGTTACTCAGTTTGAAGTGGGCAGATGTTCAATTTTTGAGAGATGATGGTGTGATGATTACGATTCGTGCTGAGAACACGAAAGTCAATAAAAGACGATTTGTTGGTGGTGTCAATGGTCAAGTATTCAAACGGATAAAAAAAATTAGTCGGTTCAAAGATGATTCGTCATTTGTCTTTTCAAAATACTCAAAAGACGAAATGATGACGAAAACGATGCTGTATTCGTTCTTCAATGAATTGATTCAAAGAGTGAAGGCAAAGTATGACGACTTTGATGATACGAAGACTTTGTACTCTTTGCGTCACTTCTACATCACAATAAGACTCATAGCAGGTTCAATTACTGCTTATCAACTCGCACGATACTGCGGCACGTCACTACAGATGATTCAGAAGACTTACGACAATGTGACTGACTTGGATGTAAGTAAAAAAATGATGGCGTCTAAGCAGTTCGTGTTTCGCAACGGTGAACTTGTCATGAAAGATGATTTGGTCAGTTCTGAATCTGAGATGTCAAAAAAGTAACAATACTCAGTAGACTCGGTTCGTGCGTGGGTAGGGAATTACGAAAACATGCTTCTGGAACGCATCAGAACGGTCGTAGACGGGTTTTTCTTCCTGTTTTGGGGCAAACTACACGTAACAAGAAAGGTGATGGTGCTCGGGAGGAAGTTCTTTTCAATTGAATAACTTCATTGCTATTGAACGCACTTCAAGAATCGTAGTGCGGTAAGTAGTGCGTTCGCAGGGAGAATTCATGAATAAGTTAGATAAATTCTTTGCTCGTTACTCAATAGCATTTGGTGTTTTTGGACTTGGATTTGCTCTGAGGGATTTAGGATTCTCATGGGTTGCGACAATGGGATTCACACTTGCATTCGTGTCAATTATGTCTGTCATGCTGGTAATCTTGAGTGTTCTAGAGTCTAAAAAATTGTGAAAAAAATTTTGGCATGACTTTTTGTATGAAAGTGACTTTTCACTCAATAAGGTTGCTTTGAAAAAGCAGCATACTTATTAGAGGACTCGTTTTTCAAGCAAAAGTCAATTTTGTTTTTGATACATCAATCACAATGAAACGACTACTCTTTGTTGTGCTGCTGATGGTCTGCTCAGTGTCGTGGGCGGAATGGGAGTTTCTCAGCAAATCAAGTGATGGTAAACAAAAGGTCTATGTCAACAAATCGACGATAAGAAAAAATGGTGCGATTTCACGAATGTGGGTATTGACAGATTTCTCACAGGTGCAAACAAATGCAGGAGGTGAAAGTGAATCGCCCCGGGTTTACTAGACACTTCCTAGCCTATAAATTTAGGCCTTCAAGGGGGTGCCATGAGTGGGAAGCGATATACCGAGGAATTTCGAATTGAGGCAGTCAAGCAAGTAACAGACAGGGGGCATCCGGTCGCAGAGGTAGCCAGTCGGCTCGGAGTGACCAGCCACAGCCTGTACCAATGGATTAGACGTTACCGCGTCCCGGAGGCAGAGCGCCAAGTTGCTGAAGACCAGAATGCAGAGTTACGGCGGCTCAAAGCTGAGCTCAGGCGGGTAACAGAGGAGCGCGACATCCTAAAAAAGGCCGCCGCGTACTTTGCCAAGACATCCGAGTGAGGTACGCGTTTATTAGAGAGCAGCAAGCTGATTACGCTGTGCGCAGATTGTGCAAAATGATGGCGGTTCATCCAAGCGGCTACTACGCGTGGCTGGAGACGCCTCACTGCCCTCGCGCGATCGAAGATAAGCGGCTGCTCGGCCATATCAAGCAATCTTGGCTGGAAAGCGGCTCGGTCTATGGTTATCGCAAAGTACGGGATGACTTGCTCGCTTTGGGCGAGACCTGCGGCAAGCATCGTGTCTACCGCTTGATGCGTCAGGAGAAATTGCGCTCGCAGACAGGTTACCACCGGCGACCTAGCCCACAGGGCGGGCCAGCTGCCGTCATGGCGCCGAATCATCTGCAGCGACAGTTTGATGTGCATGAACCCAATCGCGTTTGGGTCACGGACATCACCTATATCCGGACGTACGAAGGCTGGCTGTTCTTGTCTGCTGTGCTGGATTTATTTTCGCGTCAGGTGATTGGCTGGTCGATGGGGCCGCGCATGGATCGGGATCTCGCCATCAACGCGCTACTCATGGCGGTGTGGCGTCGTCAGCCTCAATCGACCGTAATGGTCCATTCCGATCAGGGTAGTCAATTCAGCAGCTATGACTGGCAAGCGTTTTTGCAGGCACATAATCTGCAGCCGAGCATGAGCCGGCGTGGTAACTGCCACGACAACGCCGTTGCTGAAAGCTTTTTCCAGTTGCTTAAACGGGAGCGTATTCGCCGCAAGATTTACGCGACCCGCAACGAAGCGAGACAAGATGTGTTTGATTACATCGAAATGTTTTACAACCCTAAACGCCGTCACGGCGTGAGTAATCGGCTCTCGCCGGTAGAATATGAAAAGCAGTATTTTGAGAGGCTTGCGAGTGTCTAGGATTTCCGGGGCGATTCAGTATTCCCAAGAATTGATAAATACACAGACTACCTAGTGGTGCATTGTTCATTACGGATTTGATTTTCAGCAAGATGAGAGGTTTATATACTTCATCTACTAAATCAATACAAGAGGGCTTTATTTTTCTTCGACGAATTCATTTATACTTTTTATACCCTTTTTCTTGATAAGCAGGCATCTACCTTTGAACATAAAGAAAGTTTCTCACTTTTGTCAGGAAAGGTAAAACAGCGTTTGATAGCTACTAGTGAAGTGAAAAGGTCAGACAAAAACAGATATTCCACTATGGTACGGAGCATATTAAATAAACTCAAATAGTACGACGCCCCAGATTGTCAAATTAATATTTAAATTGGTTGGTTTAGCACGGCTATAAATGAATTTGCCGTCAAAAGAATCCCCCGTGCACCAAGCTCGAAATTTTTATACACCTAGTTAAATTTTTTGACAAAATTATTAAGAAATACCAACGCATATACCCGTGGATTACCTTGCACTTATAAATGTAAAACTTTATGTAGTAGCTAGAAGCGGGCGCGTACTCCCAAAATAAAATTTCGTCCAGGCTGAGGTTGGTAGTCTCTAAGTAAAGACGTCGATAGTCGGATTTCTTCATTCAACAAATTGCGTGCGACTACAAACCAAGTCAGTTCATTCTCCCCGATACGTTGTCGCCATGAGATGTTTGCGTCGACGCGACTGTAGCCCTTCGTAGCTCTCTCAATTGCGCCATTTTCATCCTCATACACAGGGCTAATGGCAGTACGATGGTGTGAACTCGCATTAATCACTGAGAGCGATGAACGCCAATTCATATCTTGATAACCAATGGTGGCCCCAACCCGCCGAACAGGTTGAAGTGCAAGGTAACCGAGGTTATTTAGGGTGCCTCGGGAATCGTCGGTAAATACTCGGCCAAACCATCCGAATTCAAAAAGGTTATAACTAGTTTCTAGCTCGTAGCCTCGAATAGTTGCTCCGTTTTGACTAAAGCTACGCGTGATGTCCATGTCAGTAACGCCTGGATCAGATACTGAATATCTTGAGTAAACAAAATTACTCAAGTTATTTTGGAAAACGTTACCTCTCCATCTTAGCCGCTCCTCAGATTTTTGAAGGCCAATGTCAATGTTTCGTGACGTTTCTCTGCGGAGGTTAACGTTACCCTGATCGTAAGTTTCGGTTGGATGATGCGGGCCACTTGAATAAAGTTCTTCAGTTGTTGGGGCCCGCTGGGACATCGACAGCGTACTAATAAGCGAATAGCCCGCCATAAAATTCCACAAAGTACCTACTGAAACCGAACCTAGCTGAAAATTTCGGTTAGTCTCTTCCATAGGGCGTCTACGAAGCTGTTCGACTCGCGCTCCAGCATTTAAACGCACGCTACCAATATCCGTTTCTTCCACGATAAATACCGCGGTTGAATTGGAGCGTGTCCTTGGAACAGTCGTTTCCCCCGGATCCTCTAAATTCGGAGCCTCTACGGTTGAACCGATCGCCTGCAATCCGAGCCGGCCGCGCCAGCCGGCAACTGGCTGATGCGATAGCTCAATACGGGACTCAAGCATTCGGTTGAGAAACCTGGCAGCCGCTTCGGTGCCTCCAACAAGCTCGGTATGTTTATAGTCACTTTGCCCAAGCTTGACTCGCAGCGAGTCAAAGCCACTTAGGGGTGATCGGATCAAGCTGTCGACGTCAAATCGAGTTTGTCGCAAATCAATTTTTGCTACTTCGTCCCGCCCATGAATGCCATATAACCTATCAACCTGCGACACCGAGGCACCCACATAACCCCAGGACTCAATCACTGATGCGCCCACGCCGAGGTTATTTTCGCGGTTACCGGAAAACGATAGGCGACCCGTTTCATTTTCCCCGTCAATTCCTGTCGCCAGACTGTTTCCAGGAAAACGGTAATCTCCCGAGCGCAGCATTGTGCCGTCCAGGTGAAGGCCCAGCTTACCAGCGGCGCGTTCTGCATTAAATGAAAATGCCCCGCCGCTGTCAACGCTGGTTGCTCTGAACTCAGCTTCACCGGTCGGGCTATCTACCAGTTGTGTCGGAATTCGACCATTTACAATATTTACTGCCCCGCCAATCGCCCCCGAGCCATAAAGCAAGGTGGAGGGGCCACGCAGGATTTCAATTTGCCGCGCGCTAAGCAAGCCTGCGCTAACGGCGTGGTCGTTTGAGATTGAGGACAAATCACCATTTACCATACCATTTTGCAGAATCTCTACGCGTGGCCCGTCCAGTCCGCGAATAATTGGCCGCGACGCACCGATACTAAAACTGGACGAACTTACGCCTAGCTCTTGCATCAAGGTGTCGCCCAGCGAACCACCGATTTTGTCGCGTAATGCGTCGCCCGCAAGTGCGCGGGCGGGTGAGAGGACGGTGGCGTTTTCCTGTGAACCGAACGGATCGGCGGTCACTACCACCGGCGCTAGGGTGCTCTC
>Ga0194129_10009899_pt1 | contig 10532 bp, 12 predicted proteins | sample TA2KigCa35mmetaG_FD_150862 | JGI IMG/M metagenome (GOLD analysis project Ga0194129, IMG submission 150862) | Freshwater microbial communities from Lake Tanganyika, Tanzania - TA2015038 Kigoma Deep Cast 35m | ecosystem: Environmental > Aquatic > Freshwater > Lake | place: Tanzania: Lake...
CTACTCCGGCGGCTGGCAAATGCGCATCGCCCTGGGCAAGGTGCTGCTGCAGGAGCCCGATCTGCTGCTGCTCGACGAACCCACCAACCACCTGGATGTGGAAACGATCCACTGGCTGGAGGACTACCTCGTGGGCCAGACCTGCCCGCTGGTGGTGATCAGCCACGACCGGGCCTTCCTCGATCGGGTGTGCAATCAGATCGTGGAAACCGAGCGCGGCGTCTCCCGCAGCTACCTGGGCAACTACAGCCAGCACCTGGAGCAAAAAGCGCTCGAGCGCGAAGCCGGTCAGGCGGCCTTTGAGCGCCAGCAGAAAGAGCTCGCCACCCAGCAGGCCTACATCGATCGCTTCCGCGCCAGCGCCACCCGCTCCACCCAAGCCAAGAGCCGCGAGAAGCTGCTCGACAAGGTGGAGCTCATCGAGGCACCGATCGAGAGCGTGAGCGGCCCGCGCTTTCAGTTCCCGCCCGCACCACGCAGCGGTCGTCTGATCGCCGAGATCAAAGACCTCAGCCACAGCTACGGCGAGCAGATCCTGTTCCTGGGCGCGAATCTGGAGGTGGAGCGGGGTGATCGCATCGCCTTTGTGGGCCCCAACGGCGCCGGCAAATCCACCCTGCTGCGGCTGGTGATGGGCATCGAGACGCCCGATGAAGGCGTCGCCGGCCTGGGTGAGCACAACGTGATCGCCGGCTATTTCGAGCAGAACCAGGCCGAAGCCCTGGATCTCTCCAAAACGGTGATCGACACGCTGTTCGAAGCAGTGCCCGACTGGACCCAGACCCAGGTGCGCTCCCTGCTGGGCAGCTTCTGCTTCAGCAACGACGCCGTGTTTAAAGAGGTGGGCAAGCTCTCCGGCGGCGAGAAGGCGCGGCTGGCCCTGGCACTGATGTTGCTGATGCCCTGCAATCTGGTGGTGCTCGATGAGCCCACCAACCACCTCGACATCCCCGCCAAGCAGATGCTTGAGGATGCCCTGATCGAATACGAAGGCGCGGTGCTGGTGGTGAGCCACGACCGCTACTTCATCTCGCGAGTCGCCAACAAGATCGTGGAGATCCGCGACGGCGACTTGGTGGTTTACCGGGGCGATTACGCCTACTACCGTGAGAAGAAAGCTGAGGAGGCCGCGGCCGCCGAAGCCGCGCGCGCAGCGGCTGATCAGGAGGCCAAGCGCAAGGCCAATCGCGACAAGCAAAAGGCCAAAGCCGAAGCGCGCAAACAGAAGGTGGCCTGAGGCGCGCTCAAAACAACTTCACAGTTCGCTAGGCAAGACGACTCATTGTTCTTGTCCAAGACACAGGGTGCTCATACGCTGATGACTTCCCCCCCTTGAGAGGTCAGGCCATGGGCATCGTTCCGAATCCCTCCCATGTCACTGGGGCTGACCTGATGGCGATGGGGATCGCTGTCTCCAGCTCCACCGGCCTCGATCCAGTGGAGAGCTATTTCGAATGCATCACCGCCTGCTCCATCGACGATGGGGAGTGCGTGACCCAGTGCGTGGAAGTGCTGCGCGAAACCGACAGCTGATCGCCGCTCAACGCGATCCCATCAGGGTGGAGAGCTCCACCGGCGTCACCTGCAGTCGCAGGGTCTGACCCTGCCGCTGCAGCGTGAGCTCCATGGCGCGGCCCACACCATTGCGCTCCACCAGCTGGGTGAGCTGAGCCGGGTTGCTCACGGCTTGGCCATCCACCGCGGTGATCCGATCTCCGGGCCGCAGCCCCGCCCGTGCCGCCGGTCCCCCCGGCATCACGCTGCGCACCACCGCCCCAGGCATCGGGCTGCCGCTGGCATTGCGCACAGCATCAAGACCAACCCCAATCATGGCGTGGCTCACGCTGCCCTTGCTCACCAGCTGCGCTGCCACGCTGCGGGCGCGATTGATCGGGATCGCAAAGCCCAGCCCGGCACCGGGGCCCGATCGCACCAAGGTGTTGATCCCCACCACGGCCCCATCGGCATCGAGCAGCGGCCCCCCGGAATTGCCCGGGTTGATCGCCGCATCGGTCTGAATCAGCTCGAGCCGCTTATCGGTGATCCCCAGGGAGGCGGCGTTGCGGTTGAGGCTGCTCACAATGCCAAGGGTCACGGTCTGATCCAGGCCAAAGGGATTGCCCACCGCAATCACCCACTCGCCCACCTGCAAGCTGTCGGAATTGCCCAGGGGCGCCACGGGCCAGGAGCCGCCACCCGCTAGCCGAACCACCGCCAGATCGGTGACGCGATCAGCGCCCACCACCGTCCCCTCCACGCGGCGGCCATCACTGAGGCCCACCGTGACCCGCGTGCTGCCCTCCACCACATGGGCGTTGGTGAGCAGCAACCCTGTGGAGTCGTAGATGAAACCACTGCCCTGGCCCCGCTCGGTGCGCTGCGACGGCGGAATGGCACCTCCGCCACCCTGGGGCAGACCAAAGAACTGCCGCAGCAGCGGATCCATAAACGGAAAGGGCGGCAGGCTCTGGCGGCCTGGCACCACCACGGTGCGCTCGGTGTGGATGGTGACCACGGCAGGGCCGGTGCGCCGCACCGCCTCCGCCACAAACGACTGGCGCGACAGCACCGCGCTGGCCGCCGGCGACTGCGCCAGGGCCGCGGGGAGTGCAGTGATCACGGGGCCGGCCAGGGCCGCAGCGAGGGCCAGAGGCAACACCCGAGAAGGCACAGCAGCCATGACAAGTAATCCGGCAGATGTCGACCGTACGCAGGTTTTCTGCGGCGGCAAAGGGGCCAGCGCTGGTGGAATCCCCCCCACCGCAGCTGGCGCAACCGCGCGATGATGGGGACACTGGAATCACCACAGTCCACCGGAACGCCGTCCATCCCCTCCCTGCCGGGAACCCTCGCCATGAGCTCCGAGCTATTCGCCAAGCTGCTGCCGCTGGTTTACGCGGCTTGCTTCCTCGGATTGCTGTGGCAGGCCTTCCGGATCATGGGGCGCGGCTTTGCTGCGGTGCCGCGGCCTGGTGATCAGAACCGCATCCCCCGCGGCGATCGCACCGGCCGTCTCACCATCCATCCCGAGCTGCTGGATGCGGATGGCCAGCTCACCCGCGACGACCTGCTCACCGTGCGCTTCGGCGGTGATCAGGAGCAGCCCGCCTCACCGAACGACCCCAGCTGAGCCCGCACGGGCCCTCCAGCTGGTACAACCGTTGGGTGCTTGTGGACACAGCGGAGGCTGAGTGGAGCAAAGAACCCGGATCGTGGCTGCGGTGCTCAAGGCCATCAAGCTGCCCCCCCGCTTTCAGCTGAAGCTGGTGAAGGAAGACCCCGTTCGCCTGGAGCTGATCCTCACCCCCGCCTACGGCAAGGAGCCCATCCTGGTGGGCCTGGTGGAATCCCAGGATCTGGTGGCCCGCCGCGACCGCGAAGGCCGTGTGCCGCGCGACCTGCAAGGGACCTGGGATTGGACCGTGCGCCACGGCAAGGTGAACACCGGCGGCTGGAACCCTTACCTCAAGGAAGCGCTGCAGACGATGTTTGAAACCGGCTTGCCGGCCATCGTCTACGAAGAGACCACCGGTGAGGTGTATCACCCGGTGGACGGCGCTCGCCACGTGCGCTGAGCCAACTCTCCGCACACCAAACCGTGCCTCTGCCGATCGAGCCGCTGCTGCCTGAGCTGGTGCAGCGGCTCCCCGCAGGCGGCACTGTGTTGTTGCAGGCCCCACCGGGCGCCGGCAAAACCACGCGCGTTCCGCTGGCCCTGCTGGAAGCCTGCAGCGGTCGCATCCTGATGCTCGAGCCCAGGCGGCTGGCGGCCAAGGCGGCAGCCGAGCGGCTGGCCGCAGAGCTGGGTGAACGCGTGGGCGAGCAGGTGGGCTATCGCGTGCGCCTGGAGAGCCGCGTTTCCGCCGCCACGCGCATCGAGGTGCTGACCGACGGCCTCTTCCTGCGGCAGCTGCAGGCAGATCCAAGCCTGGAAGGCGTGGATGGCGTGATCTTCGATGAATTTCACGAGCGCCGCTGCGAAGCCGATCTGGCTCTCGCCCTGCTGCGCGAGGCCCGGCAGCTGTTGATGCCAGAGCTGCGGCTGCTGGTGATGTCCGCCACGCTCAACCTGCAGCCGCTGGTGCAGCAACTGCCGGAGGCTGCACTGCTCACCAGCGAGGGGCGCAGCCATCCCGTGAGCGTGAGCCATCAGCCGCCGCGGGAGCGCGAACCGCTGGCCGCTCAGGTGGTGCGCGCACTGGAAGCTCACTGGCTCGATCAGCGCGTCGCCGGCGAAACCGTGCTGGTGTTCCTGCCGGGGCAGCGGGAGCTGCGCGCCTGCCACGACGCCATCGCCGCCACGGGCTGGGGGCGTGAGCTCGAGCTGTGTCTACTGCATGGCAATCTGCCCCTGGCCGAGCAGAGCCAGGCGATCCGCCCTGCCAGCAAGCCCGCGGGGAAGGTGGTGCTGGCCACGGCCATCGCCGAGAGCTCCCTCACGATCGAAGGCGTCAGCCTGGTGATTGATAGCGGCCTCAGTCGCCGCAGCCGCTTCGATCCAGTGAGCGGCATGGAGAGCCTGGTGACGCTGCCGGCCAGCCTGGCCAGCGCTGAACAGCGGGCAGGGCGCGCCGGCCGGCTCGGGCCGGGGCGCGCCCTGCGCCTGTGGAGCCCGGCCGAGCAGCAACGCCGGCCGGCCTTTGATCCACCCGGGGTGATGGAGGCGGATCCAGCCCCGCTGGTGCTGCAGTTGGCCGAATGGGGAGCAGGCCTCGGCGAAACCCTGCCCTGGCTGGAGCCGCCGCCGGAAGCCCACCTGCGCGAAGGGCAAGGGCTGCTGCGCCAGCTGGGTGCCTTAGAGGAGAGCGGCACGCTCAATGCCCATGGCCGCAAGCTGGCCAACCTGGGGGTGCATCCACGCCTCGCCCAGCTGCTGTTGCGCTCCTGCGACCTGGGGGCCGTGGAGTTGGGCTGCAGCCTGGCTGCCCTGCTGAGCGAACGCGATCCCCTTTCGCAGCTCGAAGCCGGCAGCGACCTGATGCGCCGCCTCGACTGGCTGCGAAGCCCGGGCCGTGATCCGCGGCGCCAGCAGCTGCGCCGACTGCAACAGCAGCTGCGGCGCCAACTGCCGGAGCAGCACCCGGCCGAAGCAGCGGCCGACAGTGAAGCAGCTATCGCCGCGGAGTTGCTGGCCTACGCCTACCCCGAGCGGGTGGCGCTGGAGCGCACGCCGGGTTCCGGCCGCTATCTGACCCGCAGCGGCCGCGGTGCTGTGCTCCATCCCAGCGACCCTCTCGTGGGCAGCCCAGCCCTGGCGATTGCGGCAGCGGATGGCAGCGGCAGCGATGCCCGCATCCAACTGGCCCTGCCGCTGGCCGCAAGCAGCCTCACTGCCCTGGCCCTGAGCGCGGGTGAAGAGCTGGCCCAGGTGTGCTGGGACAGCCAGCAACAACGCATCCGAGCGGAGCGAGAGCTCCGCCTGGGAGCCCTGGTACTGGAACGGCGGCCGTGGCCGAATGCACCCGCCTCGGTTCTGCGCACCGCTCTACTCACAGGTCTGGCCGAGCTGGGGCTTGAAGCCCTCCCCTGGGATAGCCGAAGCCGCCAGCTGCACCAACGCCTTTGCCTGGCCCACCGAGAGCTGGGGCGGCCATGGCCCGACCGCAGTCTCGCGGCACTGAGTGCCGATCCCGAGAGCTGGCTGGGCGATCAACTGGATGGGCTTCGCAGTCGCGCGGATCTGCAGGGGCTCAACCTGGAGGAGGCGCTGTGGAACGGGCTGCCCTGGGACGCCCGGCGTGAATTGGAGGATCTGCTGCCGGAAGCCATCGAGATCCCCTCAGGGCGCCTGGCCAAGCTGGATTACACCAGCGGCGAGCCGGTGCTGGCGGTGAAGCTGCAGGAGCTGTTCGGAGCCGCGAGCACCCCCACCGTGCTGGGCGGCCGGCTCCCCGTCACGGTGCAACTGCTCTCCCCCGCCGGCCGCCCCGCCGCCATCACCCAAGACCTGGCTGGCTTCTGGAGTGGCACCTACCAGGAGGTGCGCAAGGAGCTGCGGGGGCGCTACCCCCGCCACCCCTGGCCCGAGGATCCCGCCAACACACCGGCCACGGCACTCACGAATCGAGCCCTACAGCGGCGTCAGTCCCATAGGTGATCGAAACCGAAGTGGCGCAGCCCTTCTGCAATGCCGGCGCAGCCCTCCGCTGAGGCCAGATACACCGACGACAACCGGGGCAACTGCTCCAGCAGGGCCGCTTCGGCGTTGGCCACCACAACACCGTTGAGCCCGGTTTCAAACATGGCCAGATCGTTGAGCGTGTCACCGGCCGTCACCACAAGCTGCGGGTCCACCTCCAGCCATGCGAGCAGGGCCAGCAGGGTGGAGCCTTTGTTCACACCCGCGGGCAGCAGATCGAGATAACGGTTGTCGGAGAGCAGGCAATCCACCCCGTGGGCTTCCAGTTGCGGGATCAGGCTGTGGTCGAACTGCTCAGGGTCGACGTAGTAAGCCAATCGCCGCTCTGAATGGAGCGGTTGCGCGGCCAAACCAGGCTGCCCTTCCAGCATCGGCAGGAGCCGTTTCTCCATCCCCTGCCAGCGGGCATCGATCGGCTCTACCGCCAGAGGCACCGGCAACAACGACTGCCCGCACGCCACCGTGCAGCCCACATCCCCGATCACCAAGTGCGGGGCAGCCAAACCGATGGGTTCGTCTTCCTCCAGCACCCGGGCGATCGAGGCAAGATCGCGCCCGGTGCAGAACACATGCAGCACCCGTTCGCGCTGCTCCGCCAACCAGCGATAGAAGCTGCGCCGTTCAGCGGTGGCGCCCCCCAGCAACGTGCCGTCGAGGTCGGTCACCAGCACGAGCTCGGGCGCTTCGGGTAACGGCGCCGAGAGCTGGCTCTGCAACAACTGGCGGGACACAGCGGGCACCGGGGAAGTCAGGGCAACCGTATCGCTGAACACCGTCAAGCAGCCCACATGTTTCGTTACAGTCCTGCCATTCGCGTCATTCCGATGCCTGACTCCACCTCATCTGCACGCTTCGGTTTTGTGAATTTCGCCGAAACCTGGAATGGCCGCCTGGCCATGCTGGGCTTCACCATCGGCCTCGCCACCGAGCTCCTCACCGGCCAGGGCATCCTCGGCCAGATCGGCCTCGGCTGAAGTCGTCACACCGGAGCAATGCTCTGCAGGCGCTCCCTCAAGCGAGGGGGCGCTTTTTGATGGTTCAAACTGCACACACAGCACCAGCAGATCCCTGGCTCAGCTTTTTGCCAAGAACCGCCGCGACGGCGCACGCATGCTCAGCAGCGGCATCGTGATCACCGCCGTGGGCTGGATCCGCATCGACCACCCGGCCGGCCAGATCGTGGCATTGCTCGGCAGCCTGGTGTGCCTCTACTGGTGGAGTTGCTATCGCCGCCTGGAGCGGTGAGCACGGAACTCGGCCTGCCGCGCTACAGCGTCAGCGCACTCAACCAGGCAATTGCTTCCCTACTGGAGCGCGGCTTTGCGCCGCGCTTTTTGCTCGAGGCCACCGTGTCGCGGCCGCAGCTGAAGAAGGGGCATCTCTGGCTCACGCTCGTGGACGAGCAAGCCTCGATCTCGGGTGTGGTGTGGGCGTCGCAGCTCAGCAAGTTGAGCTTCCAACCCAGCGAGGGCGATGGCGTGCTCGTGGTGGGCAAACTCAACTTCTGGGCAAGCCGAGCCAGCCTCTGCGTTCAGATCCTCGATCTCAGGCCCAGCCTCAGCGCAGTGCTGCGCCAGTTCGAGCGCGTGCGGGCTCTGCTGGAGCCGGAAGGGCTCCTAGATCCAGCGCGGAAGCAAGCCTTGCCCGCCATGCCGGCCGCGATTGCTTTGCTCACCAGCGTTCCGAGCTCGGCCCTGGCCGACATGCTGCGCACCGCCCAGGAGCGCTGGCCTGCGACCCGCATCAATGTGGTGCCCATTCCGGTGCAGGGTGCTGTTGAAGAACAGATCAGGGCCAGGCTGGCGGAGGTGGTAGCCCGAGCCAAAGACTTAGGCATCGAAGCCATCGTGCTGGCACGGGGGGGCGGCAGCCGCGAAGACCTGGCCGTGTTCGACAACGAGGCGCTAGCCCGCGATCTCGCTGCCTGCCCACTACCCCTGATCACGGGCCTGGGCCATGAAGACGACACCACCATCGCCGATCTAGTGGCCGACTACCGCGCCGCCACCCCGACCGCGGCTGTGGTGGCGCTGCTGCCCGACCGCCAGCACCTGGCGCTGAACCTGCAGCAACAGCGTGCACTCCTCAGGCAGAGCCTCAGCCACCGGTTGCAACGGGAACGCCTGCGCCTCGAGAGCGATCGAGCCCGACTGCTGCAGTTCCATCCCCGCCAGCTCCTGGTGAGCACGCGGCAGCAGCTTGAGCAACGGATCGAGCTCTTGCAAGCGCTCTCCCCCCAACGTTTGCTGGAGCGGGGCTTTTCGTTGGTGCACCAAGCCGATGGACAACTGGTTCGTTCGGTGCGGCAGGTGCACAGCGGCGATGTTCTGCAGCTGATGGTGGCGGACGGCAGGATCAACACCGTTGTGCAAACCAAGGAGGGAGGTGCCCATGGCTGAGCCCAAACCGAAGCGCCGGCGGAGCAGCGTTGATCCCGAGAGCCAATGGCAGGCCGAGGTGGAGCAGCTGAGCTTCAACGAGGCCCGAACAGCTCTGGAGCTCGCCATGGCCAAGCTGCAATCGAGCGAGCTGGAAGTGGAAGAGATGGCAACGCTGTATCGGCGTGCCGAGGCCTACGCCAACCGCTGCAGCGCCGTGCTGGAAGGCGTCGAACAAGAAGTGATCGAATGGGACACACCGAGCACATGACACCAACTGTGGAATCTTCAAATCCCAACACGTATCAGCCGAAAGCGCAGACACCTTGGCTGTCGTGGCTCTACCTGGCTTTGGCCATCGCCGGCGGGGTCCTGCCTTGGATGGCCAACCTCTCTTTCATGCGCGAGTACGGGCCCAGCTTTGATTTGAGCCAGTTCGTCTCCCTCGCGAATGTGAACGCGGCCTCTCAATCCCTCTCCAGGGATCTGCTGGTGGGTGCGTCAGCGGTCACGATTTGGATGGTGGTGGAAAGCCGGCGGCTGCAGATGCGGCACCTCTGGCTGGTGTTGCTGAGCTCCGTCACCATTGCGTTTGCTTTCGCGGCGCCGTTGTTTCTCTGCCTGAGGGAGAGGCGGCTGGCGGAATTAGCCCGTGAGGCGAGCTCCAGCGAAGCCTCAGGGCTCGCCTGATACGTCGCGAACCTCAACATCGATTACCGCGGAGCTAGCGGGTTGCTCCGCTGGAGTCGTTGAACTGGCGCCTACACCGATCAAGGGTGCACCGCAAGCAGGACACGTTGCCGCGCCAACGCTCGGGGTCCCGCAGGCGGGACAGGTGATCAAGCGCCGGCGAAACCACTGCCAGGCCAAAAATCCGGCACCGGCCAAAACCAGCGGGCCAAACACCAGCAAGAGGGCAAAGCCCTCCAAAACATCAAAGAAGAGCCGTGCCGTAAACCCCGGTGCCAACAGCAGCAAGCCAATCACGGTGATCCAAAGCCATGGAATCGGGCGTTGCATCAGGCGGCCTCGGGATTGGCTAGATCCATCCTGGCTGGGGTACGTCCACAGGGGAACTGCATCAGCGGGCGGATGCTTCGCCATCTCGGCGGCGGCTCACCACCACGCTCAACGCGGTGCCGTAATACACAACCAAACCCACGAGCCAGACCCAGAGACTGAGCAGCAGGACACCACCGATCACGCCGTAGGCCTGAAAACGGGTACCGAGCGACAACAAGCTGCGCCCCAGAACCACATTGAAAGTGGTCAACACAAAGCCGATTAACAACGAGCCGGGGATCAACGACCGAGCCGGAACATGACGCGATGGAAGAATCGCCAGGAGCGCAAAAGAAAGGCTGCAAGCAATGAGTAGCGAAATCCCGAAATCAACAGCCATCGGCACCGGCGCCCAGAGATGCAGCCAATCGGGCAACCACACCTGCAACATCAGGCGCCAACTACCCGGACTCAGCAACCTCAGATTGGTCGTGATCTGATCCAGCACCACAAAGAAACCGATCAGTGCTACCAGCGCAATGGCTTCCAAACGTGCACGGATAAAACGCCAGACAGGCCTGGTCCAATGATCGATTGGAAGCATGCACGGACGAAATCCCCACAAGCGATCAGACCCGCGCTGAAGGCTCAGATACGCATTGGTGGATGACACCAACAAGAACGCAGCACCCACCAGTCCAGCGCCAGTTCCCTGACGAATCAAGAGATTCAAGGTGCTGCGGATCACCGGGATCACCGATGGCGGCAACACCTGATCTGCCAAGCCCAAAACCTGGTCGGACAGATTATCCACACGCCCCAGTAGGCGACTGGCAACCCCCAACGCAATCAACAAAATCGGGAAGAAGGATTGCAGTGTGTGATACGCGAAGGCGGCACTGAGATCCACGCAATCCTCGCGATCCCAAAGCCGGTAGGAACGCCAAAACAAGCGCACCAGAGAACGCCACCGGAAAGAGCGCTGCATTGCCGCCACGGGACGCCGATCGTTT